>Ga0181593_10001136_pt1 | contig 23908 bp, 19 predicted proteins | sample 071ome_19_FD_133756 | JGI IMG/M metagenome (GOLD analysis project Ga0181593, IMG submission 133756) | Coastal salt marsh microbial communities from the Groves Creek Marsh, Skidaway Island, Georgia - 071413AT metaG (megahit assembly) | ecosystem: Environmental > Aquatic > Marine > Intertidal...
GATCCGGGTTCAGCGTCACACCCAGCGGGTGTAAACGTTCGGCCAGCGCTCCGCTGTTCAGGGCGGAGGCAAGCTCTGTGGCGCCGCCGATACTGTGACCAGCGATAAAAATTTGTGGCACCGTATGGCTGCCCGTGCGCTCACGTAAGGCCCGACGAACCTCGAAAGGGTTCTGCCCCTGGAGGTCCTCTTCTGACTCCACGTCAAGATCACGAAAGACCACACCCAATCGCCCCAGCATGCCGCGCGCCGACCAGCAGAATCCGCACCAGCCCACGCCAAACAGCACCACGGGTTGGTCAGGATCACTGATGATCCGCTCCAGCCAGTCATCGGCCGAAGGGATGTCCGTGGTGGTTCGCTCCATGGTGCGCTTCAATGCCGGGTGATCCGACCTATGGAAAAAGGAGCATTATATTCACGCCCCCCATGTTGGGTACAGGCTGGCGAGTGGGTCCGCGGATGACCGTAGCGGTGGCTTATCCACGCGACCGACAGCTTCAGTCAACGCGTTGGCCGGTATCGGTGCTTGTTCCGGCTCAACGCTGATGCAGCCACCCGGGTAGGAGCGATTCCGGTTCGAAATCCTCCTCCAGCGTTTGCATGTCCAGCCCGGTTGCGGCCACTTTCGGTTCCAGGCTTCCGTCCTTCAGCGCGGCGAAGAAGTCGGTGGCGCCGCCCAGGTGTTCGCCGGCAACAAAAATCTGCGGCACCGTGGCCACGCCGTACTGTTCCTTCAGCACCGCTCGAATTTTACCGCCCCGATCATTCTCCTGATAGGCCACCGAGTCGAGATCCACCGAGTGGTAGGGAATGCCCAGCTTCTTGAACAGCTTGCGCACGGACCAGCAGAATTCGCACCATTCCAATGCGAACATCACCACGGGCTGCTCCGCGTCGTGCGTTACCTGCTCGACGAAAGCGGCCGCGTCGGCATCCAGTTCAGCAGCTTCCTCCACCACGGGCGCGGCGGCGCTCCTGACGTCGAATCGATAGCCCGGGGTTGAGCGGGAAATGTTCATCTCGTCTTCGGTCATTTCCGCAGGAATGTGTTCGAACAACGGTGTGGAAAGGTAGCGCTCACCCGTATCGGGAAGCATGCACAGGATGTTGCTGCCGGGCGCGGCCTGCCGAGCGACTTCCAGCGCGCCGGCCAGGGTGCCGCCGCCCGAGGTGCCCGAGAAAATGCCCTCTCGCAGGGCCAGTTCACGCGCGCAGCGCAGGGCCTCATTGCCGTCAATGGGTACGATGCCGTCGATGCGGCCTGCGTTCACGGTGTCCTCGGTCAGCTTGGGGATGAAATCCGGTGACCAGCCCTGCATCAGGTGCGGCCGGAAATTGGGATGGCTGTCTTTGGGCGAACCATCGGGATTGCGTTCCTGGGCAATGCCGCTGCCCAACAGTTGCGAATTGTCAGGCTCGCAGACCATGATTTTCGTGTGGGGGCTGCGTTCCTTGAGCGCACGGCTGGTACCTTTCAAGGTGCCGCCGGTGCCGAAGCCTGTGACAAAGTAATCCAGTCCATCCTCGCCGAATACTTCGAGAATCTCCATCGCCGTGGTGTGGGTATGTACATCGGCATTGGCTTCATTTTCGAACTGCCGCACCAGGAACCAGCCATGGGTAAGGGCCAATTCTTCGGCTTTGGCCAGCATGCCGCTGCCTTTGAGCTCAGCAGGTGTCAGAACGACCCTGGCGCCCAGAAAGCGAAGAATCTTACGTCGCTCGATGCTGAAGCTCTCCGCCATGGTCAGCACCAGGGGATAGCCTTTCACCGCGCATACCATGGCCAGGCCGATACCGGTGTTACCGCTGGTGGCCTCGACTACTGTTTGCCCCGGCTGTAGCGCGCCGCTGGCTTCGGCCGCTTCGATGGTGGACAGGGCCATGCGGTCCTTGACCGACGCCATCGGGTTGAAGGACTCGCATTTCACGAACAGGTTGATGCCTTCCGGCGCCAGTCGGTTGATGCGAACGATGGGGGTGTTGCCGATGGTTGAGAGGATATTGGGCAGGATTTGGTTCATGAACTCATCCTTGATGATTTGTTGTTTGCGAAATCTAGCCCATTTTCATGCGCTTTGCAGGAAAACAGATAACCACCGCACGCCGGGCCTGAATGGGGGGACGCTATCTGGCCGATATGCATGTACCGGAGGAATAACCGCTTGCCGCACCTCATGTCATCAGGGATACTTGCGCCGCCTGCGCGGTGCCATGCCATGCCCCCGATGAGCTGGGAAATGCGCCGTTCGCACCCTTGGCGAGCCAGTGGCGCGCTGAGTATCCCAGGCCAAACCGATCGTGCGCCCTGGAGCTGAACCTATGATTTACAAGCATCTCCCTTTGTGTGAGCTCCATCGCCACCTCGACGGCAGTATTCGCCTGCAGACCATCCTGGAGCTGGCGGACGAGCACGGCATTCCCCTGCCGGCCAATGACGTGGAGGGCCTGGCGCCTCACGTGCACGTGGACGAGTCCGCGCCGGGCCTGATGGCGTTTATTGAGCGCTTCGATCACATGACGGCCGTGCTGGTCGACGCCGATGCCTGCCGTCGTGTGGCCTATGAAAATGTCGTCGACGCCAGGAATGAAGGTATCGACTACATCGAATTACGTTACAGCCCCTGGTTCATGGCCGAATCGCATGGGCTGCATCCTGCTGAGGTCATGGAAGCCTGCGCCGACGGAGTGCGGGCCGGCGAGCGCGACACCGGCATCAAGGCCAATATCATCGGCATACTCAGCCGGCATTACGGCGTTGAGATTTGCATGAAAGAGCTAAATGCCATCCTGGCGCACCGGGACCACATTGTCGCCGTCGACCTGGCTGGAGATGAGGCCAATTTTCCCGCCCATCTGTTCATCGAGCATTTCAGACGCGTGCGTGATGCGGGTCTCCATGTGACGATTCATGCGGGTGAGGCAGACGGGCCGGCAAGCGTCTGGTCGGCCATCCGGGACCTGGGCGCTGAGCGCATCGGGCACGGGTTTCGCTCCATCGAGGATTCGGCTTTGGTTGACTATCTGGCCAGGCACCAGATTGGGCTGGAATGCTGCCCAACCTCCAATCTGCATATCAGCGCGGTTGCGAACTATGCATCGCACCCGATCAGGCAGCTGGCCGACCGCGGTGTTCGTTTCTGCCTGAACACCGATGATCCGGGCATCAGTAACATCGACATCGCGCACGAATATAAAGTGGCTGCGCCTGCGGTTGGGCTGGATGAAGACCAGATACGCGAAGCCCAGCGGGCCGCCATCGATATGGCCTTTATCAGTGAGGAAGAGCGGGAGCGTCTGCGAGGCGCGTGATATGCGCTCAGTAGCGCATGGTATTCGCCAGTGTCCACAACATGACGGCATTGGCCAGGGCCAGCGCGATCAGCAGTAACCCGAGCCCCCGCAGCAGTCTCACGCGCTTGATGGCCGCATCGCCACGCAGCACCTTGACGGCTTTCACCAACGCCATACCCGTTGGGGGGAATTCGCCCGAGGCCTTTACCCGCGCGGCCACCATGAACAGGTAAGCTGACGGCAGGCACAGCGATATCAACAGAAAAACCCCGAGCCCCCGAATCAGCCACACGATTCTCTCGGAGGTGTTCACGCCATCCTGCGTGAGCCAGGTCTCCAGCGTGCCCGGAAGCAGAAAAACGGTAAACAGGGCCACGGCCAGGCCCGCGATCAATAGCCAGATCGCGCGGGTTCGCGCGCGAGGGTCTGCCGGTCTGAGCTCCGTCACTCCGCCCTCAAAGGATGAAATGTCCGAGTGAGGGTCTTTGCAGCCAGTTGGTTTCGGGCCACAGGGCGTTCGCTTCGCCCACATGCAGGGTCAGAGCGTGCCGAGAACGTTCGGAGGTGTTCTTTGAACTGTAGTGCGGCATGTGATCGTTGAAAAACACCACGCTGCCAGCCGATACCTCCAGCGCCAGCGCCTCGGCATCTGAGGGCCAGGGTGTCTCATCGATGGTGCGCAGCGTGCCCTCGCGCGTGACGGGGTCTACCTCGTACAGTTCTCTCAGGGGCGAGCGATGCCCGCCCGGCTGTACCCACAGGCAACCGTTGTCGCGTGTGGCGTCTTCCAGTGCGATCCATACGCCGGTGACGCTGGAGGGGCGTGATACCAGGTAGCTGGCATCCTGATGCCAGCGCACTTCGCCCCCAATGTGCGGTTGTTTGAAGATGTACATGGTTTGCCACAGCACAGGTTGCGCGTAGCCGAGTTCGCTCAGGGTTTCTGCAAACAGGGGCAGGCGGCAGAATTCCCCAAATTCGGGTACTTTGTCATGCAGGGCGTGACCGATCTTGTTAATGGCCAGGTGCTTGGGTTTCCTGAGGTGGCCTGTTTCATCCAGCGCGTCTTCTTCCAGGAAGCAATGCACGGCTTCGGCCGAATCCATGAAATAGTCATCGCGTCCACGGTCGCGATCGCCGGTCGAGAAAACCGTGCGATGCGCGTCGATATCGAATTCATCGACGATGCGTTCGGCTGCCCGACGGACCCGCTGTATCTGGCGTTCGGATATCGCATCCGGCAACGCCAGGAATCCCTGCTCATGAAATTGATTGACCAGTTTCGGATCCATTTTCAGTTCCTTCCAGAGTCCCACTGTGTCGGCAGAACGGCTCAGCGTCGATGCCACGCCCTGCGATCACAACGTGTGAACCTGCCATTGACCGTTGAAGCATACTCGAAAAAAAGCCCGGCACGGGGCCGGGCTTCTTTCTGGCAGTTTGAGCGGGCCTCAGAAGCTGTAGCCCAGCTCTACGCCCCAGTATCGCGGTTCGTTGACGAAAGCGGTCAGGTTGGTGAAGTTGATGCCGCCTTCCACCACGATCGCGTCCGTGATGTTCCGGCCGACGAAAGCCATGTCCCATCCGTCCGGGTGGCGATAGCCGGCGCGCAGACCGCCCAGCCAGCGCGCGTCCTGTACGAATTCAACCGAGCGATGCAGGAACAGGCTGGATTCATCCCGGTAGTTCCAGTCGGTGTTGAAGTACATGTCACCCGCGCTGAGGGGAATGGTGTACTCGAAGAAGAAGTTGTAGATCCACTTGGGCGTCCGCGGCAGCGGGTTGCCGTCGATGGACACTTCCGTGACCGGGCCAAAAGGTCCGTCACGCATGCCGACGATGGGATCCAGCGGGGTGCAGCGCGGCGTCGAGCTGCAGAGGTCATCACGCAGGTTCGGATCGTCGATCTCGGTGTCGTTGTAGCTGATGTTGGCCGAGAAGAACGCTCGCTCAGAGATCTGCAGGTCGATTTCTGATTCGAAGCCGTAGCCGTTGACCCGCGCGGCATTCAACAGCTGGTTGACGTTGGCCGCGCCGCCGGTGGCTGTGAGTTGCTGGTCATCATTGCGGAACGAGTAAATGGCTGAATTCCAGCGGGCCCGGCCGTCCAGCAGGGTGCTCTTGAATCCCGCTTCGAGCGCCAGGCTGTCCTCGGTCTTGGCCGAGCTGACAAAACCAAATCGACCCAGCGTGACAGGACCGCGAGAGCCCGTGGCCACGCGACCGTAGAAGGTCCACTTGTCATTCATGTCCCAGTTGAGTGCGACATCCCAGTTGAAAAAGTTGTCGTCCACCGAAATGGCGGAGGCCAGAACATTCCCGCCGCTGATGTAGTTGTCAACGGTCAGGTCTTTCTCGTCATCGGTCCAGCGGCCGCCCACGGTCAGGGCAAGATTGTCGGTGAGGGACCATTCAGCCTGGCCGAACACGGCGAACGAAGTGGTGTCTTGCGATACCAATGCAGAATTGGTCGGGAACAGGTAGTCGTAATTGATCAGGTCGAACTCTTCGCTGAAGTAGTAGGCGCCGACCTGGAAAAACAACCGGTCCCCGCTGTTGGACAGGCGAAACTCCTGCGTGACCTGCTCGTAATCATCGAGTCCGTCGCCGGTGGCCACTGAGAACCAGTTCTGCTTGCCGAGCCGTCCGATATCTGACACCTGGAAGGTCAACTCGCCGCCATCCACGTCCGCGCTCTGGAAATTCTCCAGCGTGTCGATGCCTGTGATGGAGGTGAGTGATGTGGTGTCGCTGAGGGCCCACTCCATGTTAAGAGCAGCGCCCCGATGGTGGGTGCGCATGATGGCCACCTCGCTGTCATGGAACGCGGCGCTCGGGTTGAATCCAGCGCGAACGCCGCTGGAGCCTACCTCGATGGCGTTGGCGTAGAACACATTGGGGTCCGAGCCATCCTGGTCGAACCCGTGGAGCTTCAGCAGCGCGGAGAAAGCGTCGTTCGGGGCGTACATGAACTGCACCCGGTACGCGGTCTCCTCGAAACCGCCGTAATCATAGCCCTCTCCATTGAGCACATTGTCGATCCACTTGCTGCGCTCCTGATGCTTTACGGCGACACGCACGGAAGCAGTCTCTGACATGCCGAAGTTGCTCGCGCCTTCAATGTTGATGGCGCCGCGCGAGCCGCCGGAGAACCGAACGTAGCCATTGCGATCCGAGCTTGGCTGTACCGAGCGGACCATGATGGCGCCGGCATTGGTGTTACGGCCGAACAGGGTACCCTGGGGCCCTTTCAGTACTTCCACCCGCTCGATGTCGAACAGGGGAATGCTTCGCAAGGTGTTGTTCTCGAGAAAAATATCGTCGAAAACCATCGCCACGGGCTGGTTGGCGTTAACGTCGAAGTCGATGTTGCCGAGACCGCGCAAATAGAAGCGGGGCTGGGTCCGGCCATTCGAGGTTTCGATGTTGAGGCCCGGCACGCGGGCGGCTAGGGCGCGAATATCCTGAGCGCCGCTGAGATACTCTTCAACCAGCTGTCCTGAAATGACGGAGACTGAAATGGGGACATCTTCCAGCGACTGTTCGCGCTTTTGCGCGGTTACCAGCACTTCTTCGAGCGCCAGGTCCTGGGCGATGGCGCCGGAAACCGCGACAGAAGCGGCAACGGCGGCTATGAGGGCATTCTTCTTGACGGTAAAAAGCATGTTGGATCTCCTGCGGATTCGCCGAGGATTATAGCCTTGAATTCAGCATGTTAAAACTGTGTTAATCGGCCCTGAAGCACGCGGCCCGATAGCTTCCATACGAGGCGCAGAAAATAGGTCGAAATAACAGGACAATATGGCGCTATTTGCAGCTTTTGAGTGACTATGGCGCAGCGGTTCTCAGCACGTTGGCTGGCGCCTTCAACATGACCCGCCAGGTCGCGGCGAGGCCCGAAATGCCGACAAATGCCATGCCTGCCAGTGGGCCTGCGATCAAAGCCGGCCCGTTGAGATGGAACTCCAGCTCGAACAGGCGCGTGGACAGGAAGTAGCTTGCCAGCGTCGCGCCGATGGTGGCCAGCACCCCGGCCAGTAACCCGATGGCGATAAATTCGGCAGCCACGCCCGCCAGAACGCGGTTGCGGGAGGCGCCAAGGGTTCGCAACATGGCGCTCTCATAGGTCCGTTCATCACGGGTGGCCTGCACAGCGGCCCAGAGTACGGTCAATCCGGCGATCAGGGTGAAAACGAAAACAGCTTGCACGGCCAAAGCCGCCTTATCCATGACGTCACGCACCTGGCTCAGCGCCGCATCCAGGTCGATGGCGGTCACGCTGGGCCAGTTGCGCATCAGGTCAATCACGACCCGTTCCTGACCCTCAGGCAAATACAGGCTGTTGATGTAGGTCGCGGGGAAGCCCTCCAGCGCGGGCGGTGAAAACACCATGAAGAAATTGGGCCGGAAGCTGTCCCACTCCACGCTACGGAAACTGGTAACGGTGGCGCTGACGGAGTCTCCGGCTATGTCAAAGGTCACTTCGTCCCCCAGTTTCAGACCCATTTCACGCGCGAAATCCTGCTCGACGGACACCAGCGATTCGGTGGTGTCCGCTGCCCACCACGTGCCCTCGGTGATCCGGTTGTCCATCTGCATCTCGGGCGACCAGCTCAGGTTGGCGTCGCGGCGGGCCCAGCGCTCGCCCTGCGGATCCTCAAAGGTTATTTGGGTGATGTCCTGCCCGTTCAGCTGGGTCATCCGCGCGCGCACCATCGGCGTGAAGCGTGGCGCCGCGATGCCGCGTTCAGCCAGGAAGGCTTCCATGCCCTCAACTTCGTGCGGTTGTATGTTGATCAGGAACTGGTTGGGGGCGTCATCCGGCAGGCTGGCGCGCCAGCTCTCCATCAGGTCGTTACGCACCAGGGTCAGTAAGAGCAGGACCATGATCCCCAGGCCAAAGGCCACGATCTGAACAATGCTCTCCCGGCCCCGGCGGGAGATGTTGGCCAGCCCGTAACGCCAGGCGACGCCGGCCGCGCCGCGGAAGTTTTGCAGACCGAGCAGCAGTAACCAGCCTGCCAGTGCCAGGCTGGCAAAGGTCAGCGCGGTACCGCCTGATATCGCGAGCATCAATCTCGCGTCCCTGACCATCCAGAAGAGCAGCAAAAACACGGCACCCACGCCGGCAATCCAACTGATGCCGTAGCGCATGGGCGGCGGGTCGAGGTCGTGCCGCAACACCCTGAGTGGGGGAGTCTTGCCCATCTGCAGCAGATCCGGAAGAGCGAAGCCGCCAAGAATGCAAACCGCGGTCATAATGCCCAATGTGACGGGCGCCATGCCGGGTTGCGGCAATGTCCCACTGATCAGATCGCGTAACAGCCACGCCAGGCCGGCCTGGGCCAGGTAGCCCAGCGCAATACCGATCACCGCGCCCGCCAGGGCCAGTATCAGCAATTGCAGCAGGCTGGTTTGAAGCACGAAAGACTGACGTGAGCCCAGGCACTTGAGCAAGGCGGTGCGGTCCCGATGCCGCTTGGAATAGCGTCTCGCCGCCATGGCGACCGCCACCGCGGCCAGCAGCACGCTCACCAGCGATGCCAGGTTGAGAAAGCGGCTTGAGCGGTCCATGGCAGACTTGATCTGCGGGCTGGAGTCTTCGATATCCCGTAAGCGCTGTCCCTCCTCCAGTTGCGGCTTCAGCTGTTCCTTGAAGCCCGAGATAGCTTCTCTTGGCCCGGCGAACAGCTGCCGGTAACGGACACGGCTGCCCGGCCGGATCAGGCCGGTGGCTTCCAAATCCGCGTGGTTGATCAACAAGGTCGGCGCGAGGTCGACGAAATTCCAGCCTTCATCCGGCCTGAAGTCCAGCACCTGGGTCAGGCGCAGACGAGCGTTGCCCACCGTGATCTCGACTGGTGTATCGACACCCAGTCGTGCGATCAGCCGGGGCGCGGCCCAGGCCTCTCCGGGCGCGGGTACGCGGTCTGTCACCTCGCCCCCAGCGAGCAGCCTTGGTGCGATCTTTAACTGGCCGCGGAGCGGATAGCCCTCGGAGACCGCGGTGATGGCGGCCAGCGTGTTGGCCTCGCCCGAGAACACCACGCTGGGCATGTTGGTCATGAGCGCGGTATCGATGCCGCTGTCGCGGGCCAGTGAGAGATGCTCTTCGGGCAACGGCTTGGAGGAAACCAGGCGAAGGTCGGCGGCCAGGGATTCCGCCGCGCGCAGTTCCACGGCCTGGCTGACGCGGTTGGTCAGAAATGCGACCGCCGTGAGGGCGGTTACAGCGACCACCAATGCGGCCCCAAGCACCAGGAGCTCTCCAGACTTCCAGTCACGGATCAGCAGGCGAATGGCGAAACGGAGCTTTTTCATCGCTGTGGTGTCTCTTCCCGCGTGATTCGGCCTGCGTCCATGTGCAGGATGCGGTCGCACAGCTGCGCCAGGCTGAGGTCGTGTGTGACCAGCAGCAGCGTGGTGTCACTTTCCCGGTTGAGTCGAAAAAGCAGCTCGATGATGGTCTCGCCGGTGCGGTGGTCGAGGTTGCCTGTGGGTTCGTCCGCGAACATGATCTTGGGTCTGACGACGAATGCGCGTGCAATCGCCACCCGCTGTTTTTCGCCGCCGGAGAGCTGTCGCGGGTAGTGGGCGACCCGGTCTTTCAGGCCCACTTTGTCCAGCGTTTCGCGCGCGGCGCCGGCCGGGTCAGGGTGGTTGGACAGCTCCAGGGGGAGCATGACATTTTCCAGGGCGGTCAGCGACGGTATCAGGTGAAAGGACTGAAAGACGAAGCCCACGTGGTCAGCCCGCAGGGCCGCGCGTCCGTCCTCATCGAGCAGCGAGAGGTCCTGATTCTCCAGTTTGACGTTGCCGGAAGAGGGAACATCCAGCCCCGCCAGCAGTCCCAAAAGGGTAGACTTACCCGCGCCGGAAACCCCGACCACGGCAACGCTTTCACCCGGTCGGATTTCAAGGTCTACGCGGTCCAGGATGGTGAGCTGACCCTCTGGGCTGCTGACGTGCTTGGTCAACTGGTGTGCGGATAACATGGCTGATTGGGAATTCATGAAAAAAACCGTTTCACTCGTCTGTTTTGTCGTTGCCGCTTTTTTTGGCACGCACGCCTGTGCGGCCGAACGTGTATTGCTGGTCGTGGGCGACAGTCTCAGCGCCGGATATAACATGCGCCTCGACCAGGCCTGGCCCAGCTTGCTGCAGAACCGGCTGCAAGGCAATGGCCATTCGTACCGGGTCGTTAACGCCAGCATTACCGGGGATACCACCCAGGGCGGGCTGGCTCGCCTGCCTCGCCTGTTGCAGCGCCACGAGCCAGATATGGTGATCATAGAGCTTGGAGGCAATGATGGCCTGCGCGGCCTGTCGCTGGAAGTCACTCGTCGTAACCTGTCGGGCATGATCGAGGCCAGCCAGGCGATGGGCGCTGGCGTCATCCTGGCCGGCATCATGCTGCCGCCCAACTACGGAGTCGCGTACACCGACAGGTTTCAGTCGATGTATCCGGAGCTCTCCGATACCTATGGTCTGCCGCTGATTCCTTTCCTGCTGGAGGGTGTCGCGTTGAATCCGGAGCTGATGATGGCTGATGGCATTCACCCTACAGCAGGCGCGCAACCGATCTTGCTGGAAAACGTCTGGTCCGTGCTGGTTCCTGAGCTGGATTAGGGCGCACCGTGGAACACCCCTTCAAGACGCGTTTATCAGCACACGCGACGGCGGCACCTGATCTCCCATCGATCAGCCATTCGGGGGCTGCTGCCCCCGCTGCCATCGAGCCTGTGACGCCTGAGGGTGAGGATTCAGCGAACAGCTGCGGCGAATTCTGGATATTCTGGCTTGCCCTGTGCCCCCGGAATCTCCAAACTTGTACCAATAACGGGCCCAGGGGCCCCTAACATACGGTCAGGGAATGGCAATCAGGCAAATATTCATCGCGACGACGCTTGCGCTGGCGGCGGCTGCCACAATGGCGCAGGGCCCGCCGGGCCGCAGTACCGCCCCTCCCGGGGTGGTGGTGGCCGTGGCCACAGAGCAGGATTTTCCACTGGCGGTGGAGGCCCTGGGTAATGCTTACGCCAATGAGGCCGTCGAGATACGACCTGAAATCTCGGCCAAGTTGACCAGCATCCAGTTCCAGGAAGGCGAAATGGTCGAAGCCGGGCAGGTGCTGGCCGAACTCGAGAATGTCGAACCCCTGGCGGAAGTAGCGACCGCGCGGGCCAACATGGTGGAAATCGAAGCGCAGTACAAACGCCTGCAGCAATTATTTAAGACTCAAGCGGTTTCCGAGTCCCAGATCCAGCAATTGCAGGCCCAGCGGGAAGCGGCGCGCGCGGCCTGGGCCGCTGCCGAGGCCAGGCTCGAAGACACCGTCATCAGGGCGCCTTTTGCCGGTCGTTTGGGTTTGCGTCGGATCAGCGTTGGCAGCGTTGTGACACCCTCCACCGTGATCACCACGCTGGATGACACCAGCAGCATCAAGCTCGATTTCGATGTGCCGGAAGTTTTTCTGGCCCGGGTGAGCCGGGACGTGCCCGTGATTGCGCGCAGCGCCGCCTGGCCGGACGTGGCTTTCCAGGGCGCCGTCACTTCCGTAGATTCCCGTGTCGACCCGGTTACCCGGACGGTCAAGGTTCGGTCGGAGATTCCTAATGCGGAGGGCAGGCTTCGCGCGGGCATGTTTCTGACCGTGGTCCTGCTGCGGGAGGTCACCAATGCCCTGATGGTGCCGGAGGCGGCGATTATTCCGGATCGCAGCACCCAGTCGGTGTTTGTCGTGGTCGAAGGCGACACCGCCGAAAAACGCCTCGTCAAGACCGGTCGGCGGCGGCCAGGCCAGGTGGAGATCCTCGATGGCCTGTCGCCGGGTGAGCGCGTGATCGTGCAAGGCACACAAAAAGCACGTCCTGGTCAGCCGGTGCGCGTCATCGAAACCCAGGAAGATGGCGCATGATCCTCTCGGACCTGTCGGTTCGCAGACCTGTCTTCGCCTCGGTGATCTCGCTGCTGTTGCTCATTCTTGGGCTCGCCGCGCTGACCAACCTGCCCGTCAGGCAATACCCGGATGTTGAATCACCCGTAGTCTCCATCGAAACGCGCTATCGCGGCGCTTCCGCGGAAGTCGTGGAGACAAAGGTGACTCAGGTCATCGAGGATCAGATCGCCGGTATCGAAGGTATAGAAAAACTGACGTCCAGCAGTCGGGATGAGCGCTCTGACATCCGCGTGGAGTTCAATCTCTCGCGGGATATCGATTCAGCGGCCAACGATATCCGCGATCGCGTCTCACGGGTTGTTGACCAGCTTCCTGTTGAAGCGGACCCGCCAGAAATCGCCAAAGTCGATAATACGACTCAGGCGGTGATGTACCTCAACCTGGCCTCGGACCGTTTGAACGGACTTGAGATCACCGATTATGCGGATCGGTACCTGGTGGATCGGTTTTCCACGGTTCCCGGCGTGGCGCGCGTTCGAATATCCGGGCAGCGCCGCTACGCGATGCGGGTTTGGCTCAGTCGTGAGTCGCTTGCCGCTCGGGGGCTGACTGTGACGGATGTGGAATCGGCGCTGCGCGCAGAGAATGTCGAGCTGCCAGCGGGGCGCATCGAGTCTGTGGCGCGCGAGTTCACGCTGCGGACGGACACCGGGTTCGCGACCGAGGACGATTTCCGCAAACTGGCCATTGGGCGGGGCGCGGATGGGCAGATCGTGCGGCTGGGCGATGTGGCGGATGTAAGAATCGGTGCGGAGAACGAGCGCAGCATCGCGCGCTCCAACGGTGAGCAGGCGGTGTCGCTGGCCATCGAGCAGCTGTCCAAGGCCAACAGCGTCCAGGTCTCTCGCGCCGTTCAGCGTGAGGTAGAAAATATTTCGCCCGAATTGCCAGAGGGCATGACTCTGGGCATCAACTACAACCGGGCCGAGTTCATCGAGGCGTCGATGAACGAGGTCTACAAGGCGCTGTTCGTGGCGCTGGCGCTCGTGTTGGTGGTCATTTATGTATTTCTTGGCTCACTGCGCGCCACCCTGATCCCCGCGGTGGTGGTGCCCGTATCGGTGGTGGCTTCGTTCATCGTGATGGGGGCCATGGGCTATACCCTCAACGTGCTGACGCTCCTGGGGCTGGTCCTGGCCATTGGCCTGGTGGTCGATGACGCCATTGTGGTGCTGGAGAACATTTACCGGAGAATGGAGGCCGGCGAAAAACCATTGCTGTCGGCTTTGGACGGCGCCAACGAGATTGGCTTTGCCGTGGTCGCAACGACGCTGGTGCTGGTCGCTGTGTTTGTGCCGCTGTCCTTTATCCAGGGCGACGTCGGTCGCCTGTTCAGGGAATTTGGTATTACGCTCGCGGCCGCGGTCATTTTCTCCAGCCTGGTGGCGCTGACGCTCACGCCCATGCTCTGCTCAAAAATGCTCAAAGGCGGCCAGCGTCGCGCTGGGCTGGCGGCCCGGGTTGATCAGTTTTTTAACTGGCTCATGCTGCACTATCGCAATGCGCTGATGAAGGTGGTCCGTTTCCCGTGGATGGTGTTCAGCGCGACCGCCGTGATCGCGGTGTGCGCCGCGCTGATGCTTTACTACCTGCCAACGGAATACGCGCCCAACGAGGACCGTGGTGCCTTTTTCGTGATTTTGAGAGCCCCGGAGGGCGCCACCCTTGAATTCACCGATCAATCCACGCGACAGTTGGAGGAAATTCTCATCTCGGAAACGGGCGAAAATGGGCCCATCAGGCGGTTTCTCACCCGCTTGCCATCATGGGGCAGTTCGTCGGTCAATGGTGCGCTGATCATCTCGCTGCTTGACCATTGGGACGAGCGAGACGAGACGGATCGAGAAATCGTCTCCCGTCTGTCGGCCCGATTCAATGAAATCCCCGGAGCGCGCATCTTTGCCAGAACTTCGCGAGCGCTGGGTATTCGAGGAGACGGCACGCCGGTGGAGATGGTGATTGGCGGTCCGGATTATGAACAGCTTCGCGACTGGCGCGACCGATTGCTTGCCGCCATGGAGTCCATGCCCGAACTGCGTAACGTGGACAGCGACTACCAGGAGCGCAAACCGCAGATGAAGGTCTCCGTTGACCGGGACCGCGCGGCTGCCCTGGGGGTGTCATTGTCCAATGTCGGCAGAACGCTGGAGACCATGCTGGGCTCACGCGTGGTGACGACCTACGTCGACCGCGGCCGGGAGTACAACGTAGTGCTGCAAGGCAGTAACGCCGACCGTTCCAGCACCGATGACCTGGCCAACCTGTATGTCCGTTCCAACGAGACGGGCAAGCTGATCCCCTTGTCCAATCTTGTTCTGGTCACTGAAGGGGCGGGGCCGGACGAGCTCAAACGGAACGATCGCATGCGCTCGATTACGGTATCGGCTGCGCTGTCTGACGATGTTCGGCTGGGTGACGCCATCGATCGCCTGTACGATGTGGCCCAGGAGACCTTGCCACCGACTGCCCGGATCAGCTGGGAGGGAGAAAGCAGGGAATTTCTCGAATCCGGAAACTCGCTGTACCTGACCTTCGCGCTGGCCCTGGTGATCGTTTTCCTGGTCCTCGCGGCGCAATTCGAAAGTTTTATCAACCCGTTGGTCATTTTGGTGACGGTGCCGCTGGCGATGACCGGCGCCCTGCTGGGGTTATGGGCTTATGGCTCGAGCGTCAACGTTTTTACGCAAATCGGCTCCATCCTCCTGATTGGCCTGTCGGCCAAGAACGGCGTATTGATCGTGGAGTTTGCCAATCAGCTGCGAGATCGGGGCTTGCCCTTTCGCGAGTCCGTTGTCGAAGCCGCTTCTGTTCGTCTCAGGCCCATTCTGATGACCAGCGCTTGCACCACCTTTGGCGCGCTGCCGCTGTTGCTGGGAACCGGGGCCGGAGCCGAGTCGCGCCAGCCCATTGGCATCGTGGTGGTGTACGGTGTCACGCTATCGGCGGTGCTGACGCTGTTCGTCGTGCCTTCTCTCTACGTGTTGTTCGCGCGCAGAACATCGTCCCCGCACGCGGTATCCAACGTCATTGAACGGCTGCGGGAGTCCCCAGCAGATGACGAATCGTTGAACCAGGAAGAGCTGGGGGAAAAGAGCTGACGCGGGGCCGTCACCGGCGGGCCTTGGATTGCTCCGCCCTCACATCAAAACCATCGTTTTCACGGAGATTAGCAATGCGAAATGTAATACTGACAATGATCATGGCCGGATTCGCCATGGGTGCCAATGCGGGCGATATGAGCGTGGCCGCTGGCATAGAGCAGGCCATGTGGGGCGATCATCGATCCGAGGCCAACCAGGCGCGTAACCGTTATCGCCACCCGGTGGGAACACTGACCTTCTTCGGTTTGGAGCCGGGTATGACCGTGATCGAGATCTGGCCTGGCGGCGGTTGGTATACGGAAGTCCTGGCGCCGGTGCTGAACGAAGAAGGGCAGCTGATTGTGGCCACCTGGGACCCATCGGTGGAAGGTCAGCCCAATTATCGCTACGAACAGCCCAAGAGAATGGCCGCTAAGTTCGCCGATGCCCCTTCCGTCTACGGCCGTGTGCAGACAGCTTATTACTCTCCGCCCGAATCGGCATCGCTGGGGGAGGCGGGGTCGGCTGATCTCGTGTTGACTTTCCGCAATACCCACGGCTGGTTCAATGGCGGCCAGGCCGACGATATTTACGCCGAATTCGCGCGGGTGCTGAAGCCGGGTGGCGTGCTGGGCGTGGTGCAGCATCGCGCCCATCCCGGATCCGATCCTGCTGAAACAGCGCCCAATGGCTACGTGTCGCAGGAAGCCGTGATTGCCCTGGCTGAACGCGCGGGGCTGGTGTTCGAGGCGGCTTCTGAAGTCAACGGGAACCCGCGTGATACCCGGGATTACGAAGAAGGCGTCTGGACGCTGCCGCCATCACTGACGTTGGGTGAGCGTGATCGCGAAAAGTACACCGCCATCGGTGAGAGCGACCGAATGACGCTCAGGTTCCGCAAGCCGGCACAGTAGCGTTCCTGTCAAATTGTACGGTTGACGCCGCACGGGGCGCCTCCTAAGGTGAGGACAGGAGCAACGGTTGCTCCTGTCTTCGATCTGAGGGGAAGCTCATGAAGGCGTTGGTGCTCATAGGTTTTATGACGGTCGCCGCCCTGGCGTCCCAGTCGTTTGCCCAAGCCATGGACGAGGATGCCGTCTGGCCGCTGTGTGGACGGATCACCGAGAACCCCCCAAAAGGCTGGCAAGCCCGCAAAGGCTGCCCGGCCAGGCGTTTTGGCAATGCCGCCTACAGTGATGAGCCGTTGGCCGCCACCTTTGGCCCGCGCCCGCTGGCTTCGGGCGGCAACCGATACGACTTTCACCGGGGGATCGATATTTCGACGCCGACCGGGACGCCTATTTTTGCCGTTACTGCGGGTAATGTTGAAACGGCCGGTGTTGACTCGTCTTACAGCGATCCCGTTATCAAATTACGCCATTTCAGGCCGGGGGCGACCAGTTGCTCCGACGGCGGCGGCTGCTATCACACCCTGTACCTGCACGTCAGTGACTGGGTGGTCACCGAGGACGAGTGGGTCGAAAAGGGGCAGTTGATCGGGTACACGGGCGCCAGCGGCTTGACCGGCTACCAGCATTTGCATTTCGAGGTTCGGGATGCGCCGGCATTTGATCCGTTCTCGTCCTGGCAGCGGGATACGCTGCACCCGCTGGGCCTGCTGCCCTATGACGCGCCCAATGACACACAGGTCTCCATTGTGTCCGTGGAAGCGGGAGAGGGCGGCCTCGTGGCCGCGGCCGTGGAAGTCAACTCGAACCGGTATGATCTCGTCTCTGTCGACATGACCGTCTTTGACGCGGACGGCGGCGTGGTGGGTCAGCCGGGCAACACGCCAGACGTGCGCGGCTACAACGTGCTGCCGTCTTTCTGGGATATGGAAACCTGGAATTTCCAGTACACGCACAAGAATTCGTCAGCGTTCCCTTGGTCGTCCTATGGCGCCGGCGGGGCCAACGAGTGTCCCTACCATGAGCAGCACGGGGCCTCTTACAGCGCGCACGTGCATCTGGACGCGCAGCATCCGGACAGCCAGTACGAGGGCCTGTTCAACGGCGTACACGTTTTAACCAGCAAATACTGGCTGAGTGACGACCGCCGTTACTCGGTCGGCCTGGATTTCCTGGCCCTGGCCGGCCCGGCAGTCTGCGTGGAGGCGGCAGCGGGTTTCGCTTCGGGTGACGTCACTGTCGCTCGCTGGGGTGAATGCGGTCTGCCCAATGAAGACCCCGTGGCCATCTTTGATGTGGTGTGCACCGGTCTGGTCTGCCAGTTTGACGGCGCAGAGAGTGACGATCCCGATGGCCAGATTGCCGCCTATGCCTGGGATTACGGCGATGGCCAGGGCGGCAGCGGGGTGGTGACAACGCATGAGTATGCCTCCCCTGGCGTTTATCCGGTCACGCTGACTGTGACCGACAACGTAGGCGCCGATGGTTCACTGACGGTCGATGTCGATGTTCAGGACACGGGCAGCCCAACGATCGAACTGTCGCTGTCCACCAACAAGAAGCGCAACCGGGTCGCGGTGAACTGGTCAGGCGCAGAGGGCTCCCGGGTCGATATTTGGCGCAATGCCGAACGCATCGCGACCACCGCCAACGATGGCGGCTGGAACGATCGGGGCGTCAGCAGCGGCAACACCTACGCGTACCGCGTGTGCGAGTCCGGATCAGAAGACCGGTGTTCCGAGGACCGCATTATCGACCTCTGACCGCCGCGCGGTCACGATCGAAATCTGCCCTATAATGCAGAAATGAAGGCCGGCAGGTGACCGGTCGGTGAGCCTGTTTGTGTTCGGGGAGATCAGCTTTGGTTAACAAGCCCATGAAGCGCGCGCATCACGAGGAAAATCCGCTTCCATTCGTGGTGCCGCACCGCTCTGTGCCCTTGATGGCGCCGTTTGGCTGGCTGGCGGAGGGATGGCGTGATCTCTGGAAAGCGAAGCAGGTCAGCCTGGTATACGGTTGGGCGGTATTCGCCATCAGCGTGCTGGTGGCCGGCATGGCCTATCTCATGGGCGGCATTGTTTTGCTGATCACCGCATTGTCCGGTTTCGTCATCGTCGCGCCCCTGCTGGCTTTCGCCCTGTACTCGGTAAGCCGGCAACTGTGCGAGGGAAAAGAACCGTCGCTGCCTCACACGTTTCGGGCCATGCGAAAACCGGCAGCGAACGCGCTGGTGTTTGCGCTGGTGCTGCTGGTGATTTTCATGATCTGGGCGCGAGCCGGCATGATGGTGCACGTATTTTTTCCGCTGGAAGGTCAACCAGAACTGGCCGAAATCACCACCTTCCTGGCCATCGGCTCTGCGGTGGGTGCGGTCTTCGCCGCGATCACTTTCGCCGCGGTGGCCACCTCTTTGCCCATGCTGGCCAACCGCGATGTGGATGTCATCACCGCCGTGGTTTCGAGCATCAATGCCGTATTGCGGAATAAGCCGGCCATGGGCCTGTGGGCGGGCATGATCATCATTCTGACGTTGGTGGGCTTCGCGACCGCGTTTTTTGGCCTGGTGCTGATTATCCCGTGGCTGGCCTATTCGACCTGGCATTCCTATCGGGATCTCCTGGACGTCAGCCAGTGGCCGATTCTCGAGGCGCCGGAATAGGTGGCCAGAGCAGGTGGCCAGAGCAGGTGGCCAGAGCAGGTGGTCAGTGGATGACCTGTAGCTGGCCCGTGCCGGCGCGCGCCGCGCCCGCACGGGGCAGGGTGAACGCCTGCAGCCGGCGGTCGCCTGACGTCTAGCCGGCTACTTCCGCCAGGCTTTCGTCCAGGACATGTAACAGTCGATCCACTTGCTCGGCGGTAATGGTCAGCGGCGGGGCAATGCGAATGACGTTGCCGTGCAGTCCGCCCTTGCCGAGCAGCACTCCCTTGTCCTTGCAGCGGTCCATCACCTTGGCGGCTTCCTCCACCGCGTGCTCTTTGCTGGTCCGGTCACGCACCAGTTCCATGCCCAGCAGTAGCCCCCGGCCCCTGACGTCACCGATGATCGTGTGGCGATGCATCATCTGCTCGATGCCGTCGACGATGCGCGCGCCCATCGCCATCGCGTTTTCGCTCATCTTTTCCTCGGTCACGATATCGATGGTGGCCTTGGTCTGCGCCGCGACCAGTGGGTCGCCGGCGAAGGTGTTGAAATACAGTTTGCCCTGAAGCGTATCGGCCACCTCACTTTTCATCAGCACGCCGCCCACGGCCGCGCCATTGCCCAGGCCTTTGGCCATGGTGACCATGTCGCAATCGATGCCCAGTTCTTTTGAAAGCAGGAAAGAGTGACCGCAACGCCCGGCGCCGGTTTGAACCTCATCGGAAATGTATTTACCGCCGTAGCGGTGCACGATGTCCGTTACCTCGCTGAAATAGGCATCCGGTGGTGTAATGAAGCCGCCCACGCCCATCACGGGCTCCACGATCATGCCCGCGATGGCTCCATGGGTTGCGGTCTGGATGGTCGTTTCCACGTTCTTGGCGCATTCCAGGTTGCAGCTATCCGGCTTTTGGTTGAAGGGGCAGCGGTAGCAGTAAGGCTCCATCGCGCTGACGGCCCCGGTGACCGGTTGGGCACGGAAACGCCAGGTGTGGTGTCCGCACTGGGCCTGGGTGGCGGCCGTCCCGCCGTGATAGCTGTGGCGCAGGTTGATGATGATGTTTTCGCCGGTGGCCACGCGAGCGCTCATGAAAGCCAGTTCGTTGGCTTCCGATCCGGAGTTCACGAACGAGGCGCGGTCCAGGCCTTCAGGCGCGTGGCTGACCATGGTTTCGGTCAGTTCCACCAGGTGGCGGCTGAGATAAAGCGTGCTGGTGTGCTGAATCTCGTCGTTTTCCAGCATTTCGATCAGCCGACGCTTGATTTCCGGATGATTGTGGCCGGCCGAGATGCAAACAATGCCGCCAATGCAGTCGAGATACTGTCTCCCATCGCCGTCCCAGACATACATATCCTTGGCTTTCACCAGGTGCAGTGGCTTATCGTGATACAGCGCCAGCGGCAGGTAGTTCTTCTTGCGCGAGGCCAGCATGCCATCGTAATCGTAGTCCGTGCTGGGGGTTGATGCGGTTTCGTCAAACAGTTTCATGATGCGTTCCCGGGGTTGCCCTGATGAACCGCGACCCTCGAATCGGGTCGCAATCCGTGTGTTCGATGCTATCGTATTGCAATAACGACATCGCTGGAAGGGATTGCGAGGATGGATGAGTACCTGGCTGCCGCGTTAAAGGAGGCTCAGGACGGTGCTTCGGAGGGCGGTATACCCATCGGCTCAGTCATTGTGCACGATGGCCGGATCATCGGTCGGGGTCATAATCGGCGGGTGCAGCAGGGCAGCGCCGTGCTGCATGGCGAGATGGACGCCCTGGAAAACGCGGGCCGGCAGCCGGCCCGTGTTTACCGGGAAAGCACGCTATACACCACCTTGTCACCCTGTCCTATGTGCACGGGCGCGATCCTTCTCTATGGCATCCCGAAGGTGGTTGTCGGCGAGAATCAGACCTTCATGGGTGAGGAACAACTGCTGCGGGAACGGGGCGTGGAAGTTGTCGTCGTCCAGGACACGGCTTGCATCGAACTCATGCGCCGGTTCATGGCCGAGCGACCGGAACTCTGGAATGAGGATATCGGCGAGTAGAGATATTCTCGATTCGATTTACAGATGGTTTTGCGGCTCTCACGCTGGGCCAACCTCACCCTGTCTCATGTGATCAATGATGTCGACGGGGCGCATGATCGGCAGGGGTTCCGAGAGAGCCCTATGCATTGCTGCCTAGCGCTGTTCTCCGCTGCTGTCTTCGATACCCAGTCGCTTGTGCATCACCGGACTGGTCGTGGTGTACTGCAGGAAGACCTTTTGATCCGGATGAAGCAGCTTTTGCACGCCGAAAGCAGCCAGTGCGCCTTCGTGAAACCCAGACAGGATCAGCTTCTTTTTACCCGGGTAGGTGTTGATGTCGCCGACGGCGAAGATGCCCGGCTCACTGGTCTGGAAATCTTCGGTGTTGACACGGATCTGGCGCTTTTCAATGTCCAGGCCCCAGTCGGCGATGGGCCCGAGGTTGGGCGACAGACCCCAAAAGACGAAGACCTCTTCGCCGGGTACCTCGCGCAGTTCGCCTTCGCCATCAGCCACCTTGAGGCCGGTGAGTTGATCCCCTTCGGCCAGAACGCCACGCACCATGCCGTGAAACTCCTGCAGCTGCTCGCCATCGCACAAGGCCTTCATCTTCGATACCGAGGCGGGTTGAGCCCGGTATTCCAGCCGCCGGTGAACCAGGGTGATGGACTTGGCCTTGCCGTGCAGTTCCAGTGTCCAGTCGAGCGCGGAATCGCCGCCACCCAGGATGATGATGTCCTTGCCGGAAATCCAGTCGGTGTCGGTGATCTTGTAGTGAATGTGTTTCTCTTCCTGTTCGGCCGCCCCCGGCGCGCGCAGGCGCCTGGGCTGGAAGGCGCCCAGGCCGGCCGCCAGGATAACCGTCGCCGTATCGAATTCGGTGCCCTTGGAGGTGATCAGCTGAAAGCGGCCGTCCTCCTTGCGGCTCAGCTTCTCCACCGTCTGGCCAAGGTGGAATTCGGCGCCAAATGGCTTGATCTGCTCCAGCAGACGGTCGATCAGTTCCTGGGCGCCCACGATGGGAAACGCCGGAATGTCATAGATCGGTTTTTCCGGGTACAGCTCCGAGCATTGGCCACCCGGCTGCTGCAGCGAGTCGACGACGTGCGCTTTGATATCGAGCAGCCCAAGTTCAAAGACCTGGAACAGGCCGACCGGGCCGGCTCCTATGATGACGACGTCTGTGGTAATGGGCATGGCAAGTGTTCTCGTGTAAATTGTGATGGGTCAGTCAGTTGGGCTGAATTTTACTAGGTTAAGCACCCCACCATGAACGAATCGCGGGAAATTCGCCTCGAAGCATCGTGGAAAAGCCGTCTGGCGGGCGAATTTGCGAAGGAATACATGGTCCGTTTGAGGACTTTTCTCCTCGAGCGAAAGAAAGCGGGCGCAGTCATCTACCCGCCGGGCGATAAAATTTTCAATGCCCTTGACTCTACCCCGTTTGAGCAGGTGCGGGTCGTGATACTGGGCCAGGATCCCTATCACGGTCCCGGACAAGCCCATGGGCTGTGTTTTTCCGTTCGCCTGGGGGTGCCCACCCCACCATCGCTGCTGAATATTTTCAAAGAGATTGAGCAAGACCTGGGTATCGTTGCGCCGGATCATGGTTACCTGGGCCACTGGGCGGAGCAGGGCGTGCTGTTGCTCAATGCCGTCCTCACGGTTGAACGTGGCAAGGCCGGCGCGCACCAGGGCAAAGGCTGGGAGTCGTTCACCGACCAGGTGGTCCGTCTGCTCAACGCCGAACGCGAGGGGCTGGTGTTCATGCTGTGGGGCAATTACGCGCTGAAAAAGGGCCAGGTGATCGACCGCGATCGCCACCTGGTGCTGAGTGCGCCACACCCCTCACCCCTTTCCGCCAACCGGGGGTTTTTCGGCTGCGGGCATTTTTCCCGTGCCAACCAGTGGTTGCAGGAGCATGGCCAGTCGCCCATTGACTGGTCCTTGCCTATGGTGGGGGAGATGGAGCACATCTGACCCCACCCCTGAAGCCGGTCGCATCGGATTGATGGGGCGGTTTCTGCTTGGGTCGACGTGACCGGTTTGAGTGCTATCATGGCCGCCTGGCCCATTGTGGGACGACATTCATGTTCTACAAACCCTTGCTTTACCCGCTGCTGATTCAGGTTGGATTGACCTTTCTGGTCTGGCTGCGCATGTACCAGACCCGGCTCGCCGAAATACAGGCCAGGCAGATCGACCCCAATGAGCTGGCCACCCGCAGGGACAGCAGGCGTTTGCTGAACAACACCGCCGCGGCGGACAACTTCAGCAACCAGTTCGAGCTGCCGGTCCTGTTCTACCTGGCCATCATGTTGGCCCTGACCCTGATGTTGCAGGACAGGGTGATCGTCTTTCTCGCTTGGGTGTTTGTGATACTGCGGGTCGCGCACGCCATCATTCATCTCAGTTACAACAACGTTACGCACCGCTTCCTGGTTTACGTTGCCGGAGGTCTCGCGGTCATCGGGATGTGGGTTCGCCTGGGCTTCTACGTGATTTCCCAGTAAGGACTGCGTAGCGGCCAGAAGCGCCGGAATGGGTGGGTCCTCCGGGGCCTCTGTGCGTCAAATCCTGTGCGCTTCAATTCCTGCGTGCGTCAATCCAGGCGCATCGGTGCGATCCATCAACGAGGCCCTCTGATAATCAATGGCCGTTCGGGTGAGGTGGTGGTTGCCGCTACCGTGAACGGTCATGTTCTATGGGGCCGCGTTAACGCGCCCCGGCCAGGCGTTGCAGGGCCTCACCCGTCAGCCGGTACTGCATCCAGTCGTCGAGGGCTCGGGCGCCAAGCCCTTCGTAGAAGTCAATCGCGGGCTGGTTCCAGTCCAGCACCGACCAGTCGAGGCGACCGTAGCCACGCTCAATGGCCATTCCTGCCAATCTCGCGAGCAGGGCTTTTCCGATACCCTGCCCCCGGAACTCAGGCAGCACAAACAGGTCCTCGAGGTAGATGCCCGGCTGGGCAAGAAAGGTGGAGTAGTTGGGAAAAAAGAGCGC
>Ga0181593_10001144_pt1 | contig 23864 bp, 18 predicted proteins | sample 071ome_19_FD_133756 | JGI IMG/M metagenome (GOLD analysis project Ga0181593, IMG submission 133756) | Coastal salt marsh microbial communities from the Groves Creek Marsh, Skidaway Island, Georgia - 071413AT metaG (megahit assembly) | ecosystem: Environmental > Aquatic > Marine > Intertidal...
CGCGCCAAAAAGAGCCAGCACCGTCCAGAAGAGGACCACAATGAGAAAGCCGTCTCGGACACGCAATTCCCGCCGCTGATGGCGCAGAGGAGCCCACAGTGCACCTCCGACGAGCAGTGTCGTGACATAGGCGATGAGAAATGGCTGTAACCCGCCGTCTTTGCCGATCAGGGCGATCAGGGTCGGCGGCAACAGAGTTGTGCTGAACATAACGAGCAGCACACCCAGAACGCGAAGGACACCCAGGGATTGCATGGCTAACTAGGCTGCCTATATGAAAGTGACGTCGACCTGGAACAGTTGCTCAACCTCGCGAATCCGGCCTTTATCCACCACAAACAGGATAACGTGATCCTCTGATTCGATGACGGTTTCTCCATGGGCGATCACCACGTCTTCTCCTCTCAGGATCGCGCCAAGACTCGTGCCTTGAGGCAGGCCGATGTCCCGAACCGCTTTGCCGACGACCTTGGAGCTGTTGGCATCCCCATGGGCGATGAGCTCGATGGCTTCGGCCGCACCGCGGCGCAGGGAATGCACTGCCACCATATCGCCTCTTCGCACGTGAGTGAGCAGGATGCCGACCGTGGCGACTTTGGGCGAGATGGCGACATCCACCAGGGTGTTGGACATGAGGTCGACATAAGCAGATCGGTTCACCAGTGCCATGCTGCGGTGCGCTCCCAGCCGTTTTGCCAGCATGGCAGACAGGATGTTGGCCTCATCATCATTTGTGAGAGAGCAAAAAACATCAACATTTTCAATATTTTCCTGTCGCATCAAGTCTTCGTCTGCAGCATCACCGTGCAATACCACCGTGTGTTCGAGCTGATCCGCCACCGATTTGGCGCGGGCCATGTCGCGCTCCACCAGCTTGACATGACAATGAGCCTGCTCAAGAGATTCGGCCAGACGCAATCCGATATTTCCCGCTCCCGTCAGCATGATGCGCCGACCGGGTTTTTCCACCGCACAGAGTTCGCTCATCACCGCCTGAATATCCTCGCGCGCGGCGAGAAAAAATACCTCGTCCCCGGCCTCGATCAGGGTGTCGCCGTCGGGAACGATCGCTCGATCCTGTCGATAAATCGCCGCGACCCGGCTGTCTATATTCGGCAGATCCTCGCGAAGGGCCTTCAGGGCGCGCCCAATCAGCGGGCTGTCGGCATTGGCACGCACGCCGACCAGGCGGATCCGATCATCAGCGAAGTTAACCACCTGTAATGCACCGGGATAGTCAATGAGATGGAGAATGTGCTGGGTGACGATGTGTTCGGGACTAATGATGACGTCGATAGGGATCGCGTTGTCCGTAAAGATGCCCGGGTGGGAGAGGTATTCGGAAGACCGTATTCGGGCGATCTTCTTTGGCGTATTGAACAAAGAATGCGCAATCTGACACGACGCCATGTTGACCTCATCCTGATCCGTCACGGCAAGAATCAGGTCGGCATCTTCGACGCCGGCACGTTCGAGCACGCTGGGATGGGATGCGGCGCCTGTCACGGTTCGGATATCGAGCCGATCCTGCAGACCGGCAAGCTTTTCCGAGTCAATGTCGACCAGCGTAACGTCGTTATCCTCGCGCGAGAGAATCTCGCCCATCGATGTGCCCACCTGTCCTGCTCCGAGAATTATTATTTTCATGCCCGCGGCTCCCTGCAGCGTGGGGGGTTCATTGCCGGTATTTCTCGTCCTTGGGATTGAGCCCAAGACCTTTCAGTTTTCGGTAAAGATGTGTGCGTTCGAGTTCCGCCCGCCTGGCGAGTTCACTGATGTTGCCGCGTGTCTGAAGCAGGTGAAATTCGAGATAGTCGCGCTCGAAATGCTCCCGTGCGGTTCGCAGCGGCTGACCGAAATCTCTCCAGGCGTTTTTTTCCTCGACGGCATCAAGCGGCGTCGCGCTTTGACCCATGACCTCACGCGTCTCTTCCGCCTCAATGACCTCCGAGCTTGTCGTCAACAGCACACGGTGAATGAAGTTGATGAGCTCACGCACGTTTCCAGGCCAGGGGCGGTTGCGCAGGTAGTTTACCGACGACGTGGAGAAACGGCGGAACGGAAGATGCTGGCTGTCGGTGATGAGTTGCACGTAGTGCTGGATTAAATCCGGAATATCTTCCCGGTGCGCTCGGAGCGGGGGAATTTGGATGGTGACAGCACTCAGGCGATAAAAAAGATCTTCCCGAAAACGTTTGTCGGCAAGTTTCTGCTCCAGATCCTGGTTCGATGTAGCCACAATACGGAACTTCGGTTCCAACGGCGTGCTGCCGCCCACCCGGAAAAATCGACCGGCTTCCAATGCGCTGAGCAACTTGGCCTGGGTGTCCATATCAAGATCACCCACCTCATCCAGCACGAGGGTGCCGCCCCCTGCCTGTTCTAGCTGTCCCGGGGTAATTTCACCTTCTTTTTCTGCGCCAAAAAGTTCTAACGCAATACTTTCAGGGGGCAGCGCACCAAGATTGACTTCGACAAATGGTCCGGAGGCAGAACCACCGGCCTGATGCACAGATCTTGCCGCAACGCCTTTGCCGCAGCCCGCCTCCCCGCGGATCATCACCGGCTGGTCGGTGGCTGCGATCCGGTTGATCAGGTTACGCAGGTCTTCCAGGGCCTCGCTGTGACCCACGAAGCCCGCGGCTGGTGACAGCCGAGTTTTCAGCGTCAGGTTTTCGGCTTGTAAGGCAACTGTCTCAAGTGCCCGTTCGACGGTAATGAGAAGCTTGGCCGTGGACAGAGGCTTTTCCAGAAAGTCGTAAGCGCCAATCCGAATCGCTTCAACTGCCGTCTCCACTGTCCCGTGCCCTGAGATCATGATCACGGGAGGATGGGTTGTGGTCTGATCTTCCCGCCATTCTCGCAACAGAGCGATGCCGTCAGTATCCGGCATCCAGATGTCGAGAAGCACGAGATCGGGCGTGTCACCGGCATATCGGGTTCGCGCTTCGGCTGCGTTGGCGGCGACCGTTACCTCATATCCTTCGTCTTGGAGAATATCGCTAACGACTTGCCGAATATCAGGTTCGTCGTCAACAACCAGAACTGAGTAGGTAGTCATGGGGCGAAAGAGGGTGAAGCAGAATCGATCATCGCCGACGCAGCGGCAGCGAAATTATAACGGCCGCGCCGACTGGCTGTGCGTTACTCGCGCGAATGGTGCCGCCGTGTTCTTCAACGATGCGTCGGCAAATGGCAAGCCCCAGTCCCGTCCCTTTTTCTTTTGAACTGACATAGGGTTCGAAAATGCGATCCATCTTGTCCGCGTCGAAACCGGGTCCGTCGTCCTGTACCGTCAGGGTGACCGTATCGGTTCCGCTGTCGTATTCGGTTCGGATGATCACCGTTCCGGTGTTGCCTGCCAGCGCATCCTGGGCATTGATGATCAAGTTGTTCAGCACCTGCCGAAAACTGTTTGGATCTATCTCGATGGATTCAAGATCCGAATCGGGCTCAACCTGCAGTGTCACGGCAGTTGTGCCCGAGCGGAAAAGTTCAACCGTGTCAGTGATGAGTTGATTCAGGTCTGTGGTGATTCGCTGCAGGGGAGCAGGGCGGGCGTATTCTGAGAACGCATTCACCATTGTTTTCATGGCTTCGACCTGCTGTACGATTGTTCGAGTCGAACGGTCCAGAATCTCGCGCTGCTCGGCATCGAGCGTAGACAGGTATTTGTTGCGGATTCGTTCAGCGGACAGCTGAATCGGCGTCAGCGGGTTCTTGATTTCATGGGCAAGCCGCCGGGCCACCTCTCCCCAGGCGGCATCGCGTTGCGCCTTGAGCAGTTCCGTCGCGTCCTCAAAGACCACGACATGTCCCGTATCGAGTTCATCACTGTCGACCCGGGTGCCGCTGAGAATGAGGATTTGTCGGCCTTCATGACCACTGATACTGACTTCCCGCTGCCACTCGGGGACGCGTTTCTCCATGCCCTGCTGAATCGCGTCGAATAAAGCACTGGCGCCTGGCAGCACGGCTGCCAGTTGATTGATTGGTTTCCCAATAGACGACGCGAGATCGCTGCCCAGGATTCGGGCTGCGGCGGTATTGCAGGTTCTTAACTGCTGAGCCCCGTTGAAGGAGAGTACGCCAGCGGAAAGATGTGTCAGCACAGTATCAAGATAGGCATGCTCTGATTCCGCCCGACGCTGGCTCTCCAACGCGTTTTGTTGGGCTCTGCTGATCTCTTGGGTCATCCGGTTAAAGGAGTCCACCAGCACACCCAACTCGTCTGCGCTGTCGACCGGCAGTATTGTGTCGTAGTTCCCCCGTGAAACAGCGCGGGTGCCCTCAGCGAGGTCCCGCAGGGGGGCCAGCATTCTTTGCGCCAGATAGATCGAGGCCCACAATGCCATCAGCAGGGTCATGAGAGTGATAAGCGTCAGACTTAAAACAAAACTCAAGGTAAGCGGTCCACGCAGATACTTTAGGCGGTCGTATTCCGAGGACGCGGACTCCACACTTTCTCCAAGCCGCGAATACCGCAAGGGCAGTGGGTACAGGATCTGCAGGACCCGAGAAGGAGAACTCACGCTCAATCCTGAGACGGGCACCGCCACACGCAGTCTCAGACCTCCGTCATCTGTCGGCTCAAACTCCGCATAAAGGCTGTCCCGCCTGACCTTGCCAAGGACCTGCTCCCCGGGGGCATCCGGTACCAGCGAGATTGACAAGTTGCTGCTGGAAGCAAGGATGCGGCCCGTACTCGAATGCAGGCTCATCTCATCGAATCCGCGGGTCTCTCTGATTCTGTCCAGCAGGCTGTAGAGTTGTACCGAAGAGGTGGTGAGCTCGATTCGGCGACCGGCAATACGCGCCTGGCGAATCACTTCGAGCTTGGTCGCCTCGAGCGTGCTGCGTCCAAGCAGCAGCGCGTCATCGAGCGCCTTTTCGATCCGTACATCAAACCAGGAATCAATACTCCGACTCAGAAACTGAACTGAAAAGTAGTAGACCATCGCCAGCGGCACCAGGGTGAGCACGGCGAAGGTTGCAATAAAGCGCAGGGTCAGCCGCGAGCCAAGGGTTCTGGCGCGAAAGGCGCTGAACAGTCTTCGGACCTGAATAAAGGTGAGCAGTGCAAGAATCGCGATTCCGACTGCATTCAGGATGATCAGTGCGGTGTAGTAGTCACCGAAAAGGTCTCCGTCCTGAGCGCTTTGACTGAGGAACACGGATGCCCCCAGAAGCAGCAAAGACAAGACCAGGGTGAGGCCAAAACCCCGGGAGGTTTTCACGGAATGGTGACCTTCCAGCGCTCCCAGTCGCTGGCGAGCCGCCAATCTTTCAGCACCAGCGCCACCAGCTTTAAGGGGCCCGGCAAGTCGCTTCGACTGAGTGAGACCTGCAGGCGCATCTGCAGCGCGTCGCTCGCACTGACACCGCTGGGAAGCGTGACCGCTTTGGTGTAGCGCTCCAGGAAGTCGAGTGTCTCTGCCAGGGTGGCGAAATCCTGTGTGATGCGGGTGTTCAGGTTGGTGAGCGTATAGCGGTTCGAGAGACTGTGATGCTCAAGCGACAGTCTGTCTTCCCACTCGCCGATCTTGAAATACCAGGAGGCAAGACTGGCCCGATAGAGATGTGATTTGATGACCAGCGTTAAGCCAATGCCCTTGGACAGGGCGACTTCGGGCTCTCCGGTGATCGCGAGATTCAGTTTGGCTGAGGTATTGATGGTGTTGCCGCTCAGCACAGACTTTCCTGCGACGATGGAGAAATCTGCAAGCGCAGGTTTCGCAGGGAGCCACAGCACACCGAGTCCCAACGCCACGATGAAAATGCGGCGCAACTTGGGCATGAGGCTATGTAGAGGATCGTGCATGAGGCGGAGCCCGGCGACGAAATTATAGTCTCTTGGGCAGGGCTGCCTCATCCTTCTTTGTGCAGAGACGCATAAAACAACCCATCCTTGTCTTTATCCGGAAGAAATTGGGCCCCACAACGGGTTTGGATTGCGCCAGGCAAGTCCAAATCGCGCAGTTGAGCATCCGCATGATGCTCGCAAAGGTCGAGCACCACTTCATCATTTTCCTGCCGCAATATGGAGCAGGTCACATAAACCAACACTCCGCCCGGCGCCAGCAAACCCCACAGTTGGCGCATCATCTTTTGCTGTCGCTCGACGTAACGGGCGATATCACGAGGCTGTCGGTGATGCCTGATATCTGGATGACGCCGAATGACGCCGGTACCACTGCAGGGGGCATCCAGCAAAATCAGATCAAAAGGTACCTTATCCCACCAGGCATCGCCGTCGAGAAGATCGGTCGCCATTATTTTTGCGGACAACCCCAGGCGGGTCAGGTTCTCCTCGATTGCCTGGCAGCGCGCGGGCAGGTCCAAGGCAGTGAGCGAGCTGAGGTCAGGAAACTGTTCCAGCAGATGAGTGGTCTTTCCGCCAGGTGCCGCGCAAGCGTCCAGTACACGCGCTCCGGCAACCGGTGTGCAAAGCAGAGGGGTCATCTGGGCCGCTGTGTCCTGAACCGACACCATCCCGTTTTCGAATCCAAGGAGATCTTGGACATTGACCGGTGTTTTGAGGGTGACACCCCATGGGCTCAACGGACACGCGCTGGCTCTGACGCCATGACTGTCCAAAAGACGGAGGTAGTCGTCGCGTGAGCATTGCCGGGTGTTGACTCGCAAACTCATCGGTGGCTTTTGGTTGAAGGCCGACAGTACGGCACGCCAGTCCTCAGGCCAGTCATGCCGAATGAGTTCGGTAAGCCAGGATGGGGTGGGGGTGGTCGGATCTGCATCGTCGGCGCGGTTGCCCGGATCACGCAGGCGGGCCCGCAATACCGCATTGACAAGGCCTTTGGCCTTGGGGGCTCCGAGCAGGACTGCGGCGTCTACCGTCCCGGAAGTTACCGCATAATCAGGTTCGTTTAAGTGATCAAGCTGGTACAGCCCGCAGATCATCAGTGAGCGCAGTATCCGGTCGCGCTTCCGTAGAGGGCGGTGAAGCAATTGATTCGACAACAGTCTGTCGTAATGAAACCACCATCGAATGGCTCCCCATGCGATCTCCCGCGTTTCACTTTTTCGACGGTGTTCATTGGGCAGGTGCACTGTGGCCGCCGCTTCGAGTGAACGGCCGTGGTGGGTGACGTCATGAGCGATACGGGCCGCCGCAGCGCAGACCTCAGCGCTCGGCATGCCTGTCTCTCGGCAAGGCGAAGACCGAACCTGAGCGGATGGGATGGCCGTTGAGAAAGGCGGGCGTGTTCAATGCTTTGCCTCCGGGCCGCTGCAGCGTCAGCACCTCCAGGGCTCCCTCTCCCGTCTGGACTTGAAGAGCGCCTCCGCCGCTGACCGTGATCGTTCCGGGGCCGGTGGCGGTATTGTCTGGATGCGATCGCGCCTGGTGAATTCGATAGTCGATGCCTTCCAGGGTGGTGCGTGCCAGCGGCCAGGGATTGAAGGCGCGGATCTGTCGCTCGAGCACCTCGGCGGGACGTCGCCAGTCCAGCCAGGCTTCCTCCCGAGTCAGTTGTCGGGCATAGGTCATTCCTGTTTCCGGCTGAGGTGTCGTGCGGATTGTTTCGGTGCCGAGATTTTCGAGAAACTCAAACACCATCTTCCCACCCAAAGCGGAGAGTCGATCATGCAGTGACTGGCTGTGCTCAGTATCCTGTATCGGTATCTCCCGAGTCTGGATGATGGGGCCAGTGTCAAGACCTGCATCCATCTTCATGAGCGTGATACCGGTTTTCGCATCACCGGCCTCGATGGCCCGCTGGATCGGGGCAGCGCCACGCCAGCGAGGCAGTAAAGAGGCATGGACATTGATGCAGCCGAGTCTTGGCGCTCCCAGCATGCTCTCAGGCAATAGCAAGCCGTAAGCGGCAACAATAGCGAGGTCGACATTCATCTCTTCGAGGGTGTCGGCCTCATGTTCGAGATGCGCCGGCTGCCGAATCGGGATGGCATGTTCCATCGCTTTGGCTTTGACGGCGCAGGGCCGCAACTTACGTCCGCGTCCCGCAGGGCGGTCAGGCTGGCAGTAGACCGCGACAACCTCTGCTTCTGAATTCAGCAATGCCTCAAGAGCGGGTACTGCGAAATCGGGAGTCCCGGCAAAGACGGCGCGCAGGGTCACGTGACCTAGCTTGCAGTGACAGGCTCTTTACGTTTATCGAAAGATTTGCCTGAACTGCGACCCTCGCGCAGTAACTGTTTTCGGACGCGGTCGCGTTTAAGCTGGGAGAGATAATCGACGAACACTTTTCCATCCAGGTGGTCAACTTCGTGCTGAATACAGATGGCAAGAAGACCGGATGCATGCAGTTCAAAGGGTTCGCCATTTTTATCCAAAGCGGAAATGTGCACCTCGGAGTGGCGTTTGACGGGCACGATCACACCCGGGACGGACAGACAGCCTTCCTCTGTTTCAACCAACTCCCCCATACCAGTCAGCACAGGGTTGATGAATACCTGAAGTCGATCCTGGTGCTCAGAAGTATCGATCACAACAATCCGTTTTGCGACGTTTACCTGGGTAGCAGCAAGACCAATGCCCGGCGCAGCGTACATGGTCTCGGCCATGTCTTCGACAAGCTTGCCAACGGTTTCGTCAAAGACCTCAACCGGCAGCGCCTTGTTCCGAAGGCGGGGGTCGGGATAGACCAGAATATCGAGCAATGCCATAGATTTGCGGGAATTTGGGTTTGTGACCTGGTTCTCTTGGATAAGCCCGTCTTGTTGTCTACACTAATGCGGGTTCACTTTGAGAAAGTTTTCATGACACTCAATTTTATCCGAATTGCAGTTAAAAAACGTGTGACCATCAAGGCTAAACCGGCAACAAGCCATATTAGTCCGGTGCCAGGGCCTCTGGGGTGGTTCAGAATGTTTATGCTCCGGGTGAGCGCACTATGCCTGACGGTGTTTTTGGGTTTGAGCACGGCTCAGGCGCAAGACCTTCGATCGGCACTCAACGAACAGTCCTTTCCGGACTATCGGGTACTGCCCGTCAGTGTCCTTAGCCCAATAATCCGAGAAACCGAGCACACCGAGCCAACCCCGGCGCTGACACCTGATGTGCTGGTCCCGTTTTTTGGCAATCCCCTGTTGATGGATGAAGTCAGTGGGACGCTGATGGGGCGGGTGATCACCGGTCCCGAGGGCAACGTACTTTTGGGGCAGTTCAGTCCGTTTCTGGCCCAGGATCTGCCGCTGTCGGAAAATGGTCTTTACACTGTGTTTCGAGAAGGAGATACACTGACACATCCGGTCAGCGGCGAATATCTTGCGACAATGGCGCACGTCGTGGGCGTTGCGAAACTGGAGACACCTGGCGCCATTGCAGCGTTGACGATGGTCCGGAGTACCGAAGAGGCGGTTCCCGGAGATCACCTAATCGCGCACAAAGCGCCGTCGCGCAATGCGTACCTCTATCCCTCCCCGGCCGAACTGCCATTGGATGCCTATGTCTTGAGCACATTCGGGATCGCAAGCGGTGCTGGGGGTTATTCCCTCGTGGCGATTTCCGTGGGCAGTCAGGACGGGATCCAGCCGGGACATCTTCTGTCAACACGATACCCAGAGCAGAACATTCTTCTGACGTCAAAGGTCGTGTCGCCCGCCCGCCGTGCAGATAACTGCCGGATCACCGACGCAAAAGAGGCGGTCTACGTTCGGATGCTGCGTTGTGATGAACGTTTGCCCAGCCAACGTGAGCTCTTGGGAAGATCGGCAGAGTTGTTGCGTTTGCCCGAAGGTCACGCGGGCGAGTTGATGGTGATCCGCGTATTCGACCGGGTCAGTTATGCTCTGGTTCGAAGCGCCGAGCGTGCGGTACAGGTCGGTGATCGGGTGGTGAGCCCCGGCACCTGAATTTACCCATCATCGGGGTCTGAGTTCGGCAGGGATCGCCGCAACATACTGAGCCCCGATGAGCACATCTGGCTGAACCAGGGAGGGTCGGTCATGGATGAAAGAAGTACTGCCTGGCTAAGCGTCGGGCGAGCCGCCGTTCCTGATTCGATCAAGCAAGCGGTGCTTTCCGTTTTTCCTGATCCGATTGATGCCCTGAAGGCAGACGTATCGGCTATGGGGTCAAGCAGACAGTCGACAACCCCGAGACAGACTCTGGCCGGCTTTGTCAGGCATGATGAACTGCGACGGGATATCGAGTGGCTTTCGGCTCCCGGTCGCTCGGTGCTCGGTGTTTCTGACCCGCGCTTTTCACGATTATTGCGGGAAATTCCCAATCCACCGACGGTCATCTATTGTGAGGGCGAACTTGACCTCTTGGATAAGCCTGCCGTTGCGGTGGTAGGAAGTCGTAGTCCCACGCCGGTTGGCTGTGAGAGTGCGATGCGCTTCGCAGGCACGATGGGTGATCATCAGGTCACTGTGGTCAGTGGCTTGGCGCTGGGCATCGACAGTGTTGCTCACCGGGGGGCTTTGCATACCGCTGGCTCGACCATCGCAGTTTGCGCCACAGGACTTGATACGGTCTATCCGCGCTGCCACCGCAACTTGGCCCGTGAGATCAAAGAATCGGGTCTGATACTTTCGGAGTTCCCGCCGGGTACTGGCGTTCGTCGGCATCACTTTCCGCAGAGAAACCGGCTCATCAGCGGTCTGAGTCTTGGGACCCTGATTGTGGAGGCAGGGCTCGGCAGCGGCAGTTTGATCACGGCAGGATTTGCGGCGGACCAGGGTCGAGAGGTATTTGCACTGCCCGGTTCGGTGAATTCTCCGTTGTCACGCGGCCCGCACCAACTGATTCGAGATGGTGCTTGTCTGGTTGAGACGCCGAGCCAGATTCTGGAGGCGCTTTCCCTTGTAAAAGTCGGGCAAATAGGCAACGACGATCAGGCTGAAAAGCCGGCCGGGGATGGCGGAATTCTGGATTTTGTCGACTTTGCACCCACGCCAATCAATAAGATTGCACAGCGCTCTGGTTTGACGATTGCGAAAATTTCGGCCATGCTGATAAGGGTGGAACTGCAAGGGCTGGTGAAAACCTGCGCCGGCGGCTACATCCGCTTACGGTGAGTCCAAAGCAGAGTGACCTGACTTTACTGCTCGGGCAAAGCAGTTTTTGTGAAGATTCGTGGAGCGTTATGGGTAAATCGTTGGTTATCGTTGAGTCTCCGGCCAAGGCCAAGACTATTAACCAATATCTTGGAAAGGAGTATGTGGTCCGGTCGAGCGTTGGTCACGTCCGTGATTTGCCCGTGAGTGGATCAAAAAAGAAGGTCGATCCCAAGAAGCGTGCTGAGCAAGCGGCCAAGACCCGCAAAATGTCGCCCGCCCAGAAGGCGCGGTACCGAAAGGAGAAAGCGCGCAGAGATCTGGTAAACAATATGGGCATCAATCCTGAGAAGGGATGGGAGGCCAGTTACCAGGTATTGCCCGACAAGGTCAAGGTCGTCAACGAACTCCAGAAGCTGGCGGCTGAAAGTGACGCCATCTATCTCGCCACTGACCTTGATCGCGAGGGAGAAGCCATCGCCTGGCATCTCAAAGAGGTGATCGGCTCGGACTCCCAGCAATATCATCGGGTCGTCTTCAACGAGATCACCAAAAAAGCGGTCCAGGAAGCATTTGCACACCCAGGCAAACTGGATGAGGATAGGGTCCAGGCTCAACAGGCTCGTCGTTTTCTGGATCGGGTCGTGGGCTTCATGTTGTCACCGCTGTTATGGGCGAAGATTGCCCGGGGTCTGTCTGCCGGACGGGTCCAGTCGGTGGCGGTCAGTCTGCTGGTGGAGCGCGAGCGTGAGATTCGCGCGTTTGTGCCGGAAGAATATTGGGAAATCTTTGCCGACACTCACGGCCCCCAGGGAAGTTTGCGTCTTGAGGTGGTCAAACAGGCGGGTGAAACGTTTCGTCCGGTCAATGAGGGGGAAGCCCAGGCGGCGGTCGCTCTGTTACAGGCCAATGCCTATCAAGTCAGTGACCGCAGTGACAAAAAGACTCAGTCTCGACCGAATCCACCTCTCATTACATCGACACTGCAGCAGGCGGCGAGCACGCGTCTTGGCTTTTCGGTCAAAAAGACAATGACGTTGGCCCAGCGGCTCTACGAAGCCGGCTTCATTACCTACATGCGTACGGACTCAACCCACCTGAGTGCGGATGCCGTATCAACGGCAAGGAATCTGATTGCAAAGGCATACGGTGATGAGTACTTGCCGGCTTCGCCAAACGTTTATGCGAGCAAGGCAGATGCTCAGGAAGCCCATGAGGCGATTCGACCTACGGACGCAAATCGAGCCGGTCAGCAGTTGTCATTGGAGCGTGATCAGGAACGACTGTACGACCTGATTCGGAACTTTTTCCTCGCCTCCCAAATGACGAATGCACGTTTCTTGAGTTCTACGATCACGGTCCGCTGCGGTGAGTTCGAGTTGCGAGCGCGGGGCCGAATTCTTCAGTTTGACGGCTACACCCGTGTACTGCCTCCTGCGGGCAAGCAGGAAGACAAAGTGCTGCCCGATATCCCCACGGGTCAGGGGCTGACCCTGGATGGTCTCGATCCCATCCAGAACTTTACAAAACCGGTCGGCAGATTCACTGAAGCCAGTCTGGTCAAGGAGTTGGAGAAGCGGGGTATCGGACGACCTTCGACCTATGCCTCCATCATTTCGACCATCCAGGACCGCGGATACGCCAAGCTCGTCAATCGACGCTTTTTTGCCCAAAAGGTCGGCGAGATCGTGACAGACCGATTACGGGAAAACTTTGAGGATCTGATGGACTATGGCTTTACCGCCGGCATGGAGGAAAAGCTCGATGAAATTGCGCAAGGCCACAAGAATTGGAAGGACGTGCTGGATGATTTTTATTCCGATTTTTGTGTTCAACTGGAAGCAGCAAAGGGGGAGGGTGAGGGCAAGTCGGCGGTAGGCGGCATGCGAGCCAACATCCCGACCGATACCGATGTGGCCTGTCCCACCTGCGGCCGTCAGATGCAGGTCCGTACCGGGGCAACAGGCGTGTTTCTTGGGTGCTCCGGCTATGGCTTAAACCCCAAAGAGCGATGCACACAGACCCTTAATCTGATTCCGGGCGATGAGACAGAAGATGCTGCTGCTGATGACGACGACGAAGCACGGCGGCTGGTCGACGTTCGTCGCTGCGGCATCTGTCAAAGCGCGATGGAGCCCTACCTGATTGATGAGACGCGCAAGCTGCATATCTGCGGCAACAATCCGGATTGTGCCGGTTTTGAAATCGAAACCGGCGAGTTCAAGTTAAAGGGGTATGACGGGCCGACGTTGGAGTGCGACAAGTGCGGGGCAGAGATGCAGTTGAAGACCGGGCGGTTCGGCAAATACTTTGGCTGTACGGCTGAAGGGTGCAAGAACACTCGCAAACTGCTGCGAAATGGTGAGCCCGCGCCGCCTAAGGCGGACCCTATTCCCATGCCGGATCTGCGCTGCGAAAAAGTGGATGATTTCTACCTGCTGCGGGACGGGGCGTCCGGAATCTTTCTCGCTGCGAGCCAATTTCCCCGCAACCGGGAGACACGAGCGCCTCTGGTCAGGGAGGTCGCAAGTGTGGCGGATCAACTGGACCCCAAGCATCGTTACCTGGCTGATGCGCCTTTGGAAGACCCGCAAGGCAATCCTGCGCAAATCCGTTATAGCCGTAAAACTCGCGAGCAATATGTCATGACCGAGTTGGACGGCAAGGCAACGGGGTGGAAGGCTTTCTATCGTGGCGGTCGGTGGGAGGCGCCAGAAACAGTGCCTTCGGTGCGAAAAACTATTCGCAAGAAAACCAAGGCTGCGAAGAAGAGATCAAAAACCGCGAAAAAAACCGCCAAAAAAGCCGCGAAAAAGAAAACCGCTAGCACTTCCGCAACTCAGCCTTAAGCCGTTAATCCCCTCCTAAAATAGATTCTCTATGAGGTCCTCTGCAGATTGTGCATGCGGGGTCGTTGGCTGGGTGCCGGCAATAAAAAATTCAAGGTAACTGTCCGGGTCTTCTTCGTTGGTGGGTAACCCGGTCTGGCGGTTCACGCGCAGACGGATGATGTTTTCCGGAACGCGCGTTCTCGGATGTGCTTTGCCGGACAGGGCCGCTTCCATGAAATCTATCCAGATGGGCAGGGCAGCCCGCGCGCCTGACTCTCCCTGACCGAGATCCTGTGGGCGGTCAAAACCGACCCAGACAGTGGCAACGATATCGGTACTGTATCCTGTGAACCAGGCGTCGAAATAGTTGTTGGTCGTCCCGGTTTTGCCTGCGGCGTCATCGCGGTTCAGTCTTTGGGCTGCCTGACCAGTGCCGGAACGAATGACTTCACGCATCATGCTGTCCAGAAGAAAAGCGTTTTCTGAGGAGACGACCTGCTGGGAGAAACGCCGGTCGGGCGAGCGTGCCGGATTATCGGATGACTCGGTCACCGACGTGCCACAGCCAGAACAGGACATCTGCCGGTTGGCGTATTCAACAATTTGTCCTGACGGATCTTCAACCCGTGCGATAAAAAAGGGCTCGACAAGATAACCGCCGTTGGCAAAGACACTATAGGCCCTGGCCACTTCCATTGGCGTCACCGTGGCCGAACCCAGAGCGAGTGATAGACCTTCAGGCAACCGGTTGCGGTCAAAGCCGAACTTCTCGAGGTGGTCGCGTACCGCATCGACACCGAGTGCGCGAACCAACCGAACCGAGACCAGATTGAGTGACGTGCTGAGGGCTTTTCGCAGTCTCGTCGGTCCGAAAACCTTCTTGCTGTAATTTTGCGGTCGCCAGTCACCGCCCACGTTATCCTCAATGACGACTGGCGCTCCACTGACCAGGGTGGCAGGAGTAAATCCTTTTTCGAGCGCAGCAGAGTAGATGAAAGGTTTGATGTTGGAGCCGGGTTGGCGCAGCGCCTGCGTTGCCCGGTTGAACTTGCTCTTTGCGAAATCAAAGCCTCCGACCAGTGCCATTATCGAACCGTCGGAAGGGTTAAGCGAGATCAGCGCGCCTTGCACCTGAGGGACCTGGGCCAGTCGAAGCGTATCGTGCGCACTGCGTGAGAGATAGACAACGTCTCCCGGATGCAGAATCTGTGATGGGCTGCGAGACGTCCACCGCCATCCTTCATAACCGATGGAAGTGAATTCCTGTTCGGTGGTGAGTACTTCGAGAGCATCTCCGCCTGGCCGCAAAACCATGGCGGGGATTAATCCGCCGACAGTACGGTATTGTGAAAGCGCTTCAACGCGTCCGGCGGGCGTGGTTATCTTCGCTGGATCAATATACCCAGCGGGGCCTTGATAGCCGTGTCGCTCGCTGTACGCGAGCAGTCCCTGGATCAAGGCTTGCGTCGCCGTTGTCTGATAACGACTGTCGATGGTGGTGTAGACGCGAAAGCCGGATTCATATGCCAGGGGACCGTAACGAGAGAACATGTGCTCGCGTACCATCTCACTGATATAAGGCGCATTAATTTCGATTTCCTGACGATGGCGCTCAGCGGTCAGCGGGGCTGTTGAGGCCTTTTCGAATGCGGCGTCTTCGATCAGGCTCAGTCCCTGCATGCGGCGCAGCACATAGTTGCGCCGCTCAAGCGCCCGGGCCGGATTGCTGACTGGATTGATGCTTGACGGCGCCTTCGGCAGACCCGCCAACATTGCGAGTTGGGCCAGGGTGAGCTCCGCCAGGGGCTTGTTGTAGTAAAAAGCGGCAGCCGCCTGAAAACCGAAAGATCGATGTCCCAGAAAGATTTTATTTACGTACAGCTCAAGGATCTCGTTCTTGCTGAGTTCGCGCTCCAGTTTGAACGCGAGCAGCGCCTCCTTGATCTTTCGGGTGTAGGTCTTTTCCCGGGATAGAAAATAGTTCCGCGCGACCTGCATTGTGATCGTGCTTGCCCCCTGACGGGTCTGCCCGGACTTAAGGTTAGTGAAAAGCGCCCGCAAGACACCGAGCGGATCAACGCCGTGATGGCTGAAAAATCGATCGTCCTCGGCAGCCAGGACGGCGTTGATCAGGTCTCGGGGAGTGTCTTCGATCTGGATGGTAATTCTTCTTTCGTCTCCGAATTCGCCCATGAGCCTGCCGTCGACGCTGTATACCCGAAGCGGTTCCTTCAGCCGGATGTCCTGTACGACACTCGAAGGGGGGAGATCTGCCCAGATCACGGCAGTCACCATGAAGAGGGCAATGGAGGCCGCGACAGCAGCAAGTACAGATAGCCAGAAAAGGGCTCGGATCAACATAAAGCAGTGGGCAGGTGATTGCCGGGTTCCAGAGGGTACCGGACGGTAAAATTTTATCAAACTGGCGGGAACGACACCCTCCGCAGAGGCTCAGGGTACACTTATCCCATGGGAATCTTTCGCAGATCGAAGCGTCTGGCACTCGGCATTGATATCGGCAGTGCCAGCGTCAAGGTGTTGGAACTGTCCACCGCGGGCAAAGGCTTTAAGGCAAGCCGCGCCGGCGTTGAGCCTTTGCCCAAAAATGCCATCGTAGAGCATCGTATCAACGATTTGCGGCTGATCAGCGACGCGGTTCGCCGGGCTGTGCATCACTCGCGCAGTTCCCGCAAGCGGGCCGTGGTGTCGCTTCCGCAAACTCATGTCATCACCAGAACCATCAATCTTCCTGCAGGCCTGGCCGAACGCGAGATCGAAGAACAGGTCATGATCGAGGCTGCCCAGCAGATCCCGCATTCTCTGGATGAGGTCAATCTGGACTTTGAGGTATCCGGCGGGGCGCGGGATGGAAGCGATGACCAAATCACCATAACCGCCTGCCGCAAGGAGATTGTTGAAGATTATGCGGCGGTGATGGAGCTTGCGGGACTCAAAGCGATGATCGTTGACGTGGGATTGTCTGCGGTCGAGCGGGGATACGGTTTTGTGGCCCAGACGCTAGGTGACTCCCTGGAGGGGCGGGCGATTGCACTTATGGACTTTGGTGATGTCACTACGCGGCTCGATCTTTTTGTTGACGGTCGCTCAATTTACGGCCGCGAACAGAATTTCGGCGGCCGTATTCTCACGGAAAACGTGCGTTCCCGTTATGGCATCGATTATCGCGAAGCCGAAGCGCTCAAGCGCGGTGGGGATTTACCCCAGAATTATGAGCAGGATCTGTTGGAACCGTTCCGTCAGGCGATGGCGCGGGAAGCCGCTCGCAGTGTTGAATTCTGTCTGTCAGCCCAATTGGGGATGGACCGCGTAGATGCATTGGTCATTAGCGGAGGTTGTGTCCAGATTGAGGGCATCGCTGCGCTGATCGAGTCGCATGTGGGTGTGCCGACGGTTCTGGCCGATCCGTTCGGGCTGGGAAGCGCCATCAAGGCGGATAAACTGGTCGCGAGATATGGGCCCAGTATGATCAAGGCGGCCGGCCTGGCGGTCCGGGGAGTACGATGATCCGATGAGTACAGGGGTGAATCTGCTGCCTTGGCGGGAAGAGAGACGGCAACGTCAGCGCCGCCGCGCCACGATCACCTCAACATTTCTGCTGCTGATCGCGGTAGGTCTTCTGGGTGGTGTCTGGTGGTCACAGGATCGCGATCTCGATTATCAGCAAAGCCGCAATCAGTATTTGCGTGACGCGATTGCCCAAGTGCAGGCACAGCTTGAGGAAATCAACGATATTGAGAAGCGCAAGGAAGCCCTCCTGACCCGCATGGCCATTATTCGTCAATTGCAATCAGAGCGGGTCACCCTGGTGCGGGGCATGATGGAACTGGCGACTACCATCCCCGAAGGTATTTTCTTTTCATCGCTCAAGCGCAGCCCGGAGGGAGTCAGTTTGACGGGGGTCGCCCAGTCCAGCTCGCGGATCTCGGCACTTATGGAGCAGTTAACCAACACGCCGTCATTCGATCAGCCTGAACTGAATGTGATCAATGTTGGCGATACGCAGGAATTCGAGCTTTGGGTTTCGTCGGTCCGGTCAGAGACAGACCAGCTTATGCCACAGGGCGAGCAATGATGAATGACGGGATAAAGTGCCGATGAGCTGGCTGGATGATCTGCGCGGGGTTGATCTCAACGAGCCGGCGGAGTGGCCGCCTTGGTTCGTGGTGGTGGTGTCGTTGCTAGGATGCGGTGTGCTGATTTTTGGCGGCTGGCAGTTCCTGCTTCGTGACCAGCGTCTCAGCCTGGATTATGAACAGGCTCAGGAAGCTGAGCTGCGGCAGACTTATACGATCAAAAAGGGAATGGTGGTCAACTTGCCGGCCTACCAGGCTCAGATGGTTGAGATAGAGGAGATGCTGGCGGAGCTGGTTCAGCAACTGCCGGACAGCAGCGAGGTGCCCTCCCTGTTGATTGCGATCACCGAAGCCGGCGCGCGTCGAGGACTTGAATTTGTTGTGTTTGATCCGCAGGAAGAAGAGCTCGGAGACTTCTACTCAACGCTTCCGATCCTGATGGAAGTCAGAGGCGGATATCACCAGTTGGCGAATTTCATCAGTGACCTGGCGCAGATGCCGAGGATTGTTACGGTAGGGGATTTGGAGATTACCGCGGATGAGCAAGGCACATTGACTTCGTCTCTAGTCGTCAAGACCTACAGTTACCTCTCAGGAGGCTTATAAGGCATGCGGCCTGGGTTCAGCCAGTGGGGATTACGATCACGCGCCGTGTGCCTTGCGATCATGGCATCGATGGTAGCGGGATGTGCGGAAGAGCGCTCCTTGGATGATCTCATGCATTTCATTGAAACCACTCACCGCGATACGGCGCCCAAGGTGGAGCCGCTGCCGGAGCAGATCCCTGTGGTCTCGGTGACCTACCAGGCGGATCCGAGCCAGGATCCCTTTGCGCGGAGCAATGTCTTCGGGACGCCGGAAGCTCAGGTGATCGCCGAACCTGAGCCGGATCCCCTCGAACCCGATGCTGATCGGACACCAGAGTTTCTCGAGCAGTTTCCATTGGATGCGCTGCAGATGTTTGGCACCCTGCAGCTGGAAGGGGACACCTGGGCACTCATCAGCGCGCCTGATGGAGAAATCCACCGTGTCATGGTGGGATCCTATCTGGGTCAGAATAACGGCAAGATTATCGCCATCGACTCATCAGAGGGCGTGCTCGAGATCGAGGAGCGCTATCGGGGGGTCTCTGGCCGATGGGAGCTTCGTCCAAGTGAAATGCGGTCCGGCAGATAACCGCCCCTGACCTGGTGTAAATTCAGCATCATGCGTTCTTTGTTCCGTCCAAATTATCTCAGGAAAAAATCGATCCTATGGGCCTTTGCCGGTTTGCTGGGCCTGATCGCGACGCCTGTTCTGGCGGACGTTGAACCAACCATTACACGGATTGATCACACCAGCCTTTCGGGTGGACGTCTGCAGATCGATATCTACTCCTCAGCTGCGTTGCCTGCTCCTCGGGTGTTCCGCACGAGTGCTCCGGACAGGATTGTCCTGGATTTTTTTGGTGTCCGGTCACAGCTGAAGTCCTCAATGATCGATGTGGGACGGGGAGCGATCGAGAACATCCTGATTGCCCAGGACGAGGAGCGCTCGCGAATGGTGATTAATCTGATTTCTGCGGTTGGGTTCGTCTCTGAGGCCGCGGATAACCGGCTGACACTGGTGGTGGATCCGGTGATCTCGGTTTCGGGAGACGGTGCGGGTACGGGCACGTCCGGGGGTCAGATGGCGCAATCGGGCCAGGATTCCACCCGGATCGGATTGATTGATTTTCGACGTACGCCTGAAGGCGCGGGCCGCGTGATCCTGGAGTTTGACAGCGAGCAGGCACTGGTGGATGTCCACCAGCACCTCGGAGAGATCGTGTTAGATATCTCAGGCGGTCTGCTTGATGAGGCGCTTGTGCGGAGACTGGACGTCATCGATTTTGCAACACCGGTGCAGTTTATCGATGCGTTTGCCACCGACAGCGGCGCGCGGGTGGTCGTGATGCCTCGGGGCGAGTTCGAGTTTGCCTCGCTCCAGTCCGGAAAGCGCTTTACCCTCGATGTCTCCCTTAAACCGGTTGCGGGGGAGGGTGATCAGGCGATCACTTATAGCGGCAAAACGATCAGTTTCGATTTTCAGAACATTCCGGTCCGCAGCGCGTTGCAGCAGATTGCTAACGAGACCAGCCTCAATTTCGTGATCAGTGATTCTGTTACGGGGGATATGAGTCTGCGACTGAAGGATGTTCCCTGGGATCAGGCGCTGGACACGATCATGCAGACCAAAGGACTGGCGCGACGTCAGCAGGGCAATGTGGTCTGGATTGCACCGGCGGAGGAGATCACCAATCAGGAGCGTCTGGTGCTCGAGGCGTCGCGTCAGGTGAGTGAACTTGAGCCATTGGTGTCTGATCTTATCCAGATCAATTACGCCAAAGCAGAAGATATTGCGAATCTGCTCAAGTCCGTTCGTGCTATTGAACCCAGCGTGCAGCAATCCATGTTCGGCAGTGTCTCTGTGGCGGAAGTCCAGACCGAGGAAAATCGACTGTTGTCCGATCGGGGCAGTGTCACTGTAGACGAGCGGACAAATTCTCTTTTGATCCAGGATACGGCGCAGAAGATCCGCGAAATTCGTGAGCTCATCAGTGAGTTGGATCGCCCGGTAAAGCAGGTGCTGATCGAAACCCGAATCGTGGAGGCCAATGAAGACTTCAGCCGCAATATTGGCGTAAAGCTTGGATTGACAGGAATCAACAGCAATACCGATCTGGGATCAATGATTGGTTCAGGATCGCTCGCCAACACAGCGACGGTGCGCAACGACGGCATCAGTTCCAGCGGGGATGGATCTTTGGGGGTGAATCTGCCGGCCCAGGGGATCGGTTCGGTGTCGCCGGCCTCTTATGCCTTTACGCTGGCCAAAGCGGGTGCTGGATGGGCCTCGCTGATTGATCTTGAAATTTCTGCACTCGAGGCTGAAGGCAATGGAAAGATCGTCGCCAATCCAAGACTGCTCACGGCAGATAAGCAGGAAGCTCATATCGAACAGGGTCAGGAGCGTATCTTTACGACCAACACCCTGGGAGAGGGAACCGTCGTCACGAAAAAGGCGGTACTGGGGCTGACCGTCACGCCTCAGATCACGCCCGACGACCGGGTCATTTTGGATGTCTTTGTGACCAAGGATTCTTTCGTGTCACCGACAGAGGAAAATATCAACACCCTTCAGGTCAGGACTCAGGTGCTGCTTGATAACGGGGAAACCATCGTGCTGGGCGGCATCTACACCCAGCAGACGTCTGAGAGCGTATCGAAAGTGCCGGTGCTCGGAGACCTGCCTGTGCTTGGCCCGCTTTTCAGAACCAAGGGAATCCTAGATAATCGACGCGAACTGCTGATTTTTCTTACGCCAAGAATTATCAATCCTGTCTTGACCGCCGGCTAGGCGAAGACGGGCAGGAAGTTCCTTTACGACGCAATCAACCTGGATCCATGATCTCTGCAAGCAATATTTATCTCGTTGGTCCCATGGGAGTGGGCAAGACTACGGTCGGCCGTTCTCTGGCCAAAAGTCTCGGTATGGAGTTTGTCGATTCCGATCAGCAGATTGAGGAGCGAACCGGCGTCAGCATCAGCACCATCTTTGATATTGAAGGTGAGGCGGGATTCCGTGAGCGCGAGGCCAAGGAGATCTTTGAGCTCGTGAAGCGGACGAATATTGTCCTTGCGACCGGCGGTGGGGCGGTTACGCGGGAGGATGTTCGCAAGGCGATGCGACATAACGGGCTCGTCATCTACCTGCACGCGACGTTGGAGATGCTGGTAGAGCGGACCCGTTCCAGCAAAAACCGTCCGCTTCTGAATACCGGTGCGGATCCGCGCGAGGTGCTCGAGACGTTGATGCTGGAGCGCGATCCTCTCTATCGAGCAGAGGCGGATATCGTTTTTGAAACGGATTCCCGCTCGCCGCACGCTGTCGCACGGGATATCTGCACAGAGATTCGCAAACGTTGGCAACGCTGAACGTTGAACTCGGCAACCGAAGCTACCCGATCATCGTCGGGAACGGTTTGCTGAGAGACGAGGCTTTACTCGCACCCTACATCGCCGGCGATGAGGTCGTGGTCCTGACCAATGAGACGATCGCTCCCCTCTACCTTGATCAGGTCACTACGTCACTGAAAGACCGTCGGCTCATCTGTCAGGTGCTTCCTGACGGGGAACAATTCAAAAATCTGGATACCTTACAGAGCATTTTCGACACTCTGCTGGAGAATCGTTGTAGTCGCACCACCACCTTGATCGCGCTTGGCGGCGGAGTGATCGGTGATGTGGTGGGATTCGCCGCAGCATGCTATCAGCGCGGAATTCCCTTCATTCAATTGCCAACGACACTGCTGGCACAAGTGGACTCGTCTGTTGGCGGCAAGACAGCCGTCAATCATCCGCAAGGGAAAAACATGATTGGGGCGTTTCATCAGCCCGCGTGCGTGGTTTCCGATACCGGGACGCTGTCGACTCTAGATCCTCGCCAACTGGCAGCGGGGATCGCCGAGGTCATCAAGTACGGCCTCATTCGCGATCAGAAGTTCTTCAGCTGGCTTGAGGAAAATATCGAGCGCCTGCTGCGCTATGAGGATGAAGCGCTGGAGTTTGTCATCCTGGAATCTTGCCGGCATAAGGCGCAGGTGGTGGCCAATGACGAAAGAGAGGCTGGTGAAAGAGCGCTCCTTAATCTTGGGCATACTTTTGGTCATGCGATCGAAGCTGCAACGGATTATGTCGGTTGGCTGCATGGTGAAGCCGTCGCCGTGGGTATGGTGATGGCAGCGACCATGTCCCAGAAGATGGGTTGGCTGGATGCAGCAGAGGTTGAGCGTGTGCGGGAGTTGGTAAAACGGGCGGGCCTTCCGAGTGAGCCTCCGGCTTCGATGTCGCCTGATGATTTCATGAAGCACATGACTGTTGATAAGAAAGTCAGTAGTGGGCGAATCCGTTTTGTTCTGTTGAGTGAACTTGGCCAGGCCTCACTGATTTCAGATTACCCTGACGAATTGCTGGCTGAAGTGCTCGACGCATTCTGCGTTTGAAGCAGTCCTGCAGAACTGCACCATTGCGGGGCAGTCTCTTGTTCCATAAGCAGAATTCTCTCCCCTCATAAAACTTTAGCGTTTGAAGCGGTTTATCGGTGCCGGTATACTCGTCCGGCCGTCGCGCCCAAGTGTGATTCGGGAGCGGCACCCGCCTATTGACGAGGTCTAAGTCCGCCTCTCTTTTCCTCTCTTAATCGCGCCTCGCGGATAAGTGTCTTGCGACACCACATTGGCAACTGTCGGTAACCCTCCTGACTTTATGAACGCTTTGAAAACAACAACACGTCAGCGGAACAGCCTGTATGACCCTGCCTACGAGCACGACAGTTGTGGCGTAGGGTTGGTGGCGCACATCAAAGGTGTCCCCAGTCGCGCGATCGTCGATGACGCTTATGCTGTTCTCAAGAGCATGGAACACCGTGCCGGTGTAGGGGCGCAGCCCAATAGCGGTGATGGGGCAGGCATGTTAACGGCGTTGCCTTATGATTTTCTTGCGCGGGTGGTGCCCGAGGAGCTGGGCGTTGAGTTGCCCGCCCGCGGTGCGCTGGGAGCCGGGCTGGTTTTTTTGCCCCGCGATACCAAGGAGCGGGCACTGTGCAAAAGAGAAGTGGAAGCACTGGTCGTTCGGCACGGCCAGCAACTGATTGGTTGGCGCGTCGTACCCGTCTGTCCGGACGAGGCCGATCTCGGTGCCGCCGCACGACGGACTGAGCCACATAGCGAACAGTTACTCGTTGGCGCTGCACCCGGTTTGGATCAGGGTGTGTTTGAGCGCCAGTTATTCCTGATCCGAAAAGCAGCGAGTCACAAATTGCGCACGCAAGCAGCGCTTTCCCAGGCAAAGATGTTCTATATCTGCTCGCTCTCCAGTCGGGTCATGGTCTACAAAGGCATGCTCCGTACCCTGCAGTTGATGGATTATTTTCC
>Ga0181593_10001154_pt1 | contig 23781 bp, 20 predicted proteins | sample 071ome_19_FD_133756 | JGI IMG/M metagenome (GOLD analysis project Ga0181593, IMG submission 133756) | Coastal salt marsh microbial communities from the Groves Creek Marsh, Skidaway Island, Georgia - 071413AT metaG (megahit assembly) | ecosystem: Environmental > Aquatic > Marine > Intertidal...
CGATTCCAAACTTTCCACGCCTCAAAATCACTCTGAAACAAGGCCTGCGCCATGTAGTAGCGATGGTAGTCGGGATGCCGAACCACATCCTGATCCAGATGATTTTTGATATATCCTGAAACCGCCAAATACTCCTGCGTCTGCTTTCGCTTGCCTATGGAATACACCAGAGTCGCAATGGCCGAACGGGTGAGGCTTTCACCACTCCCCTGTGACAATTGATACGACACGGAACCGGTTCGCATGGTGCTTGCCCTGAAGTAATTCAAAGCGTCTTCGATGGCTTCGTTGGGAATTTCCACCCCGGCGTTTCGTGCTCCAAGCAGCCCCATAAGCACCGTTCCAGAAACGGTCGTGTCGGCATCCTGGGATTCCGGTGAATATCGCCAGGCCTTGTATGGATTTTTCTCCTGAGCCGTCAAGGTGCACCGAACCGCCAACTCAAGAGCCTGGGCAAGCGATCTGCGTTCATCCGCTGCAACGTCCGATCCCTTCCACAACAAATCTTCATTCACAACACCGTATGCTTCCGAAAGAGCCAGGCATGCAAAGCCGTGGTGATACATGGGGCCGTGCCCCGGTCCGCTCGCCACGCCGGTCACTGGATTCTGATTGGAGATAATGTATCGCAAAGACCTTCGAATGGATTCCGCATAAGGTCCGTAATCCGGATCCTCCCCACTGGCCATCATCGCCATCACGCATATTCCAACCACACCGGAACCATAGCCATCCCCTCCCGGCCAACTGCCATTCTCCGATTGATTGGAAATCAAAAACTTCAACGCCCGTTCATTGATGACTTTGACGGATGCCGGAACACTTTCTCCATACTGAACACTGGCAATTTGTGCAGACAGTTTGGTTGAACTGCTCACAGAAACGAAGAGTGAGAGAGCGAGACCGATCAAAAAATGTTTGGGAAGCTGATTATTCACGAAGATTCCTTTCCAATGCGCTCAAGTAGGCGTCGAGACCTTGACGATATTCGGCAGGCAATTCACGTCCCGACCGCCCGGTTGCCTGACCGGGCACGCGTTCTTCAATGTAGGCGTCCAAAGCGTCATCACCAATCCCCATCAACAACAGCGCCGGGGTTTGCGTCGCGTTGGCTTTGGTGACAGTGGTCGTGTTGGGGACACGTCCTGTTTCCAGCAATATCTCGATGACTTCGGAAATGGCGGCAATGGTTTCGGATCCGGTTTGCTCGTTGGACAAGTGCATCACGACCTCATCCATCACAATCGCCGCTTCGGTCAGTTTCTGCATATGCTTTTGCATCATGGGATGCCCCGCTTTCGGCAAAGCTTTGATGTCCTCACGCAAATGGCGAGCCTGGGTGGCCATGCCGCTTTGAGTTTGTCCGAGGGCTTCGGAGCGTTCGGTGATTTCCTCTTTGTGAAGTGCGTGACGAGCGTGATCCAGTTCGCGCGTCTCTTCACGGAGTTCAATCTCCTGATGAATCAGCCTTACCACTTCCAGGATGATTTCCGGAGGCAAGTTGGGCAGTTCAATGTCATCGGATTCCCCGTCGGAAGGTTCAGGTGGCGGCAAAGGATCCACCAGTTGCTCGGCCCATCGGTCCAATGTATCAGCCCAATACTCGCTGGCGATGGTGGCGTTCCCGACCGCATTGTTTTGGATGTAACTCTTGATGTCCTTGATCTCCTCCACCACGTCCGAGGTCTGCATTTCATCCAGCACGCGTGTAAACTTGTCGGAAGGCCGACGCTCGGCATAGGCATCCATATCTTCATGGATCGTGAGCACCTCCTCCGAAGCCGCCAATTGGAGATCGCCCAGGATGTGTCGGGATGAAGCATCGACCACTTCTTTAACATCGAGTCCGAATCCATCCAGCGCGTTCAACCCGGAAGCCAGTTCGATCTGCTGAAGTGCGGCTGATTTCAGGCGTTTGACGAAGGTGCTGTTTTCAAAGCTACGGAGCAGCTGTTGCAACTCCTGAGCCACTTTTGCAAAGCTCGCAATCAGATCCTCCTGAACCTCCACGGCCTTGGAAACCAGCTCCTTGTTGGATTCTTTTTTGTCTGGTTGAGCTTGCGCCTGATCGGTCTCTTCCTGAGGAGGACGTCCGCTCCCACGAAGCGTCGTGGAAGGCAAACCAAGCCCACCCTGCACTTGCGGGCTTTCCTCGGAGGATGCTTGGGCGGGATCGTTTGGATTGAATCCCGATTCCGTATCGCCCACTCCAGGCGTGGGATTCGGAGGGGTATTACTGGAAGAAGCCTCCCCGCTTTCCTGCTTACTGCGATCCACACTGGCGGTTTGTGTCGGTGGATTCGCGGATGCTTCATTGGAACCGGCTTCAGACAAATCCTTATCCTGCGGATTGGACTGGGCATGTTCGCTGGAAGGCATGTCCGGCGTTGCGGGTGATCCGGCGGGCTCGTTTTGTGTGGAAGAAGGTGTTCCCGAAGCAGACTCACTGGATGCCATGGAATTTTCACCGCCTTCCTGAACTTGAGCGTTGGGTTGAGTGCTCATGGACGGAGCCTCAGCGCCCTGTGCAAGCAGTGAGGCAACGGAAGGCATTTGTTCATTTGCAATGGATTCCAGCGCACGAATGGTTTCGGCCCACATGCTGAGCTGGGCAGGATCAAAAGAGGTGTTGCGTGCGGCATCCTGCACCAGATCTTTACCAATGCGAATCAGGTCTTCCAGTTTGTCTGTATTGGAACGTTCCGCAGCAGCTTGCGATTGAACCTGTTTTCGGCGTTCAGGAGTCTCCAGTTCCTCCTGGCTCAGTTGACTCAGCGCTTCGTTGGCCTGATGCAATTGTAATTCCCGCTCGTAAATTTCCTGAGAAACACCCGCCCAAAGTCTCATCTGTTCCGTCACCCACTGATAATGATCCTCCGGGGCCATGATATGCACCACCATGTAGGGCGAATAAGACCGTGGACGATCCGGGAAATAATCCGTGGCATAGGCGCGCAATTGAATACTCTGAGGCTTGAGCTTTTCACGTAATGCCGAGAAAGTCGCGGCCACCGACAGACGATCGTCCTTGGGACCACCCGCCGCCACGGTTTTCTCACCTTTGGTGGGGTTGGGATTCAAAACCGGATCTTCAATACCCGCCCATTCGATTCCCAACTGTTGAATCCCAAAATCATCGCTGGCGACAATTTCGAATGAAATCAATTCGTTCGGCAACACCACCTGATTGTTCTGAAACCGGGCCAAACTCACACTCGGCGCCTGATCTTCCCGCACTTCAACACGCATCACCTGTGGCTCTCTGGGTTCAAGTCCCAACACATCCTGCCAGTTCAAAGGATATTCACCCGATGCCTCTACGAGCACCGGTTCCGTGGACAAGGAGGCGCCCGAAACAGATTGAAGGTTGCCGTTGAGCGTTGCCAATTGGAGCTCCCGGGTGGCGGAGGCTCGAAACGATAGTCGGCTCCCCTTCACAAGACTGACCATCCCTCCCCGAACGTCCTCAACGATCGGATCGTTTATTTGCAGATAGTCAGGCAAGGTCGACTCTGCAAACAGTTCGTTCAAAGCAGGACGAATCCTGGGACGAACCGGGACCTGACGTCGGGCGTCGCCAATTTGAATATCCAACGATGCATCCAGAGTTTGAGGCGGCATCCCGAATTGAAAAATATCGCCATCGCGCTCGGCAGACACCGGCATTTGAGAACCATACTGCGCCTGCCCCATAGCAGGCTTCCACCGCGTATCCGGCTTGAGCCGCACCTCATACTGGAACGGCTCGGCATAAGGAACGACATGGGAGGTGGATTCACCTTGCAACTGAGCGAAGGTATAACGGTCAAGCTGTTTCCAGGGCATCATCCAACGCAATAGCGCGTTACCACTAGCGGCAGGAGAAAACAAACAAAGCAACAAGGCGAGCCCGCAGGGCACCCCAGCAATCCAGCCCCATGTGACATGTCGTGGGAACGGGACGGCATCGCTGAGGTCGCGTTTTCCCATTTCTTCGTCGACCTGCTTCATGGCGGCCTGAACCAGATCCTTGCTTTTGCCATGTTGCCGGACATTCAAGGCCAGTTCGACAATACCCAGCAAGTGATCGCCAAAGCGCGGGTACCTGTAGCGCACCAATCGGGCGGATTGATCCAGGGTCCTGTTCTTCCAGACCCAGGTCCTCAGCTTCAGAGGCAAACAAACCAGACACCCCACGCTGCCGCTGGCCACAATGAATGCACGCACCCATTTGGGGGTATCCCACCATCGATCGAGTCCGAACACCAACAGGTAGGAAATCACCAATCCAAACAGGGCGATCAAAATCCCCTCAGCGATCTTGACCCTCCAAACCTTTTTTTGGAATTCAACCAACGATGACTCCAGCCTGGGCGGTAGTGCCACCCGGTCGGTCGCGTTGTGTTGTGGTTGATTGTTTTGCATGTTCGATTTGATCGCGTGCTTAAATAGTGCCAGTCATTTTCCGTCCGATCCAAAAGATTCCCATCATAAAAATCAGAAAACCACACCACACCGGATGCGCCCACAAACGGGTGCGATGCAACACTGGATCCGGTTCCGGCATTTCGCGCAGGTGTTGCAGCAAACGATCCACTTCGTGCATGTCCACCATTTGCCCGTGAGTGACCGACGCAATCTCTTCCAGCACATCGAAACGAGCCTGACGTCCCTGCCGTTCCCGATGGGCTCCATAAACCGATAAATCCGTTTCAATGGAAGCACCGGTTTCTTCACTCCTCGCTATCAACCGATAATTGCCGGGTTCCTTCGGAGCAAATGTTCCGCTGAACAATCCTCGCGCGTCCCCTTCTCCGGGTTGCAAACGAATCGATTCCTTTTTCCCGGAAGGCGCCTGAGTTTCCACCACGACGGAACCTTCATCCAGAAACCCGCCCAACTCGTCCAGCACATTGGCGTTCAATGTCACCTGATCATCCACACGAGGCCGTTCGGGAGAGAAGAACAGGCGCATGGATTTTCCCTGGGCTTTCTGACGTTGATACGCCATCCACCGGGCCACCTGTCCCCAGAACCGATAATGGTACCGATCTTCCACCCCTTCACGCCATCGCCAGGCGCCGTCCGTCCCCATGAACAACACTTTGCCGGTTCCGAAGGTTTTGGTCACAATCAAGGGCACGCGTCCGGCCTCGGCCGAAGCTCGCTCGTGCACTGCCAGGATCTCTGTTCCCACTTTAGCGCGCTGGATGCCCGCATACCAATTAAAACCGGGAAGCCGTCGCCAGATCTCAGCATTCTCCTCGTCCGTGTCCGCCAGCTTGGTCAGCAGACTGCGACGTCCGGATTCGGTCAGTGAAAAATGGCCTTTGTCCGGAGACCCGATTCCTTTGGGTTGTTCGCGATCAATGATCACCGGATACAACTCTTCCAGCGGACTGGATGCCAACGATTCCTGCCATCCATATCGTCCGGGAATAAACACCAAACCGGAAGCCTGTGAACTGACCAATTGTTTCAGATCGAGCGTCTGTTCTTCCGTCATCTGCTTGGGTCCGATCCCGACATCCCCGAGGAACACCACATCAAATCGGCTCAACTCACTGGCTGTTGGAAATTCCTTGATATAGGATCGACCACCTCCGACTTGTGGCAGTTTGGGATGAAACAGCAAACAGGTGACCTCCACCCCCGGATCCCGCTCCAGCGCATTGCGCAGATATCGATACTCCCAGCGCGGATAGGATTCGACCACCAACACCTTCAACTGTTCTTTGCGGACCGACATGGGAGCCGTGATCCGGTTGTTTTCTTCGATCAGATCCATGGAGTCTTGTGTCAACACCAGTTCCAACTCCACATCCCCGACCGCTCTTGGGGTCCAGGTGAGACTCTGCGTTTTCTTTCCCATCGCGGCAATCTGAACCAATTCTTCCGCCACTTGTTCCCCATCGACATACAAGCGCACAAACACATTCCGATCCTGCCCAAGCGAACTCGACACGTTGAACGGAATCCGCAAGGGTTTGTGGGCCACCGCAAACGTGGGAGCGTCCATCCCCACCAGTTCCACATCGGGCAAAGGCGTCCTGCTGCCAACACCCACCGCAAACACCGGAACGCCTTTCATGCGATAACGGGTGGCGGCCTGAATGGGGGGCTGTCCAAAATTCCAATCCCCGTCCGACAACAACACAACACCTCGCAGCTGGGAATGGTTTTCAAGGACCTGCATCAGTCCGGCATTCAAATCGGAAGCTTGTTGGGACGGTTCCAATTGAGATGAAAACGTTTCAAAAACCACTCGGGTCGACCGGGCATTTTCTGCCGACGAAAAGTCCCAATAAGCATCTTCCAGGAATGGTTCGATGGCCTTTTCCCGACTTCGGATCTGCCGGTCAACCGAGCTGTCATCGATAACATCCTTGGTTTGCATGCTATCGGACACATCCGTCAACACCACCAGCACATCACTCTGATCCGATCTGCTGAAACTCACCCATTCGGGCTGCCACAAAGTCACCACCACCAGCAACAGCAACACAAACCTCATCAGTTCCATCCAGCCAATAGCCGGACGAAACCCGCTGCGACGCCATGCCGTCCAGCAAAAGTAAACCGCCGCCACCAGGATGCCCAGTCCGAGAAACGTCGCCAGTCCACTGGGCAAAAACGATAATCCTTCCTGTCCCATCATCAGGCACCTGCCTCCTTTCGTGACGAAAAACCAGAGGTTCCCCCCACTTTACGGCCATCGGATGGTTGCGCCTTTTCCGGCAGGCACAATCCGGCTTCTGCCAGCAAGGCGAGCGCCATCAGGATCAAAAAGAATTTCCAGACTTCACTCGCCAGGGAAGCCTGATCATCCACTGTGTCCTGGATCTTCTGCAGAGTCATGCCTTCAAACAAAGGATCCACAAGACCCTCCGAAAGCAGTTCCACGTCATCCTCACCCAGGCTGCGGTTCAAAGCCACCCACTCGTCTCCTTTGCGAAAAACACCAGCGTGCATCCCCCGGTCGGACAAGGTTGTTGGTTCAGCCACCGGATTCATCACTTCATGATCCGTCAGATAAGCGGCCCACTCGCTTCCGGCATTCAAATGATTTGCCTTGGCAAGCGATCGGCTTCCGAGTTCCAAAGAACGCTGAAGCATCACGTAAAAGGAAACCGCGTCTCTTTCCATGGAGGAAAATTCATCGGAAGGCAAGGTGGCACAAAAATAAGCAGCGCCCTTTTGAAGATTGGCCCGCACCAGAAACGGATCGTCTTTTCCGATGCGCGCAAGGGTTGTTCCAGTGGTCCCCTGATCGGAAAAAGAAATGGCGCAACGTTTCTGCGCACGCAATTCATCCAGGGGAAGAGCCTGTCCGCTGTCCACTCTTCCCAACAAATCCGCATCATCCCGCCACCAGCTGAGTGATTGGTCGATGTCATCTTCAAGAACATGCCAGCCCGACCACTGCATGCCAAAAATTTCACCGTTGTCGGGCGATTCCGGTGGGAAAAAGAAAACGACCCGCCCGGAAGCCACAAATCGTTCGATTTCCTCCGCAACCACACCGGAAGGCAATGGCGCTTGCCAAACCAGCAAGGAGGTTTGGTCCCAATCGATGTTTCCCGCTTGCAGACTGGTCACCACCTCGGCCTCATGTTCCAACCCGGTTTCGACCGGAATGGACAGGTTCAGCTTGAAGGATTCTCCCATCGCTTTGTCGTCCGTCACAATGACCGCTTTGCGTTGGGGTGGTTCGGAAAACACGAAATACCAGGTGTTGTCCATGGCATTGGAATCACCCGGCAAGGATACGGTTCCCCACCCGGATCGTTGTGAGCGATCCAGTGGAATGCGATAACCGGTCAGCAACCCGCTCCCTTCAGTCAATTCCACTTCGACCACCGTTCGCACCTGGTTCAACGTCACCTGCACCGGCGCTTTCCTGGGTGCCGGACGGGTTCGATTTGTTTCGGCCTGCACGTTCACCTGGATATCCAGAATCAATTCAGCACCATCCCGGGTCTGCCTTCGTTTCACATTGGATGCCCGGATCGAAAGGTTTCCGGACGGTGGTTCGGGGTAGGACAACAAGAAGTGATGCACGCCTTCCATTTCAGCAAACTGATTGCGGATCACCTCCCAGCGACCGCTCTCGGCATCCCAATCATGTTCACTCAAATCAGACAACACCCAAACATCCGCCCTTCCGGATTCATTGGCATTCAGATAAGCCAGGGCTTTTTCCAGCATACCGGGTATATCGGCGCTGACATCGGAAGCCTTTGTCATCGGCAAATCACGCAGACTTTCCGGGGATTCAAGAACCTGTGACTGCCCACTCGCGCTATCAATCAAGACCAACTGACTGCCATATCCTTTCTGCTGTAAAAGATCGGACAACTTATTCAGAGCGGTCGAACGTTTGGATTGGCCGGACTGCAGATCCTGCGCCTCCATACTGGGCGACCGGTCCAGCAGCACGAGGGTTGCGTCCGGTTTCCCCCAGCCAAGCATCCCCATTTTACCGCTGACCAATGGTCGACTCACGGCAAACAAAATCGCCGCCACAGCCGCCATGCGAGCGGCCATGATCAGCAGGTAACGCAATCGGGCCATGCCCTTGTTCATGCGATTGGCTTTGGCCAGGAACATGGTGGCCGCCCAGCGAATGGATCGATGCCGATTGCGATGAATCAAATGAATGATCACCGGCAAAGCCATCAAAGGCAGGGCAAACAAGATCCATGGTTGAAGAAAGCTCATGCCGAAGCAGCGCCTTTCTGTTTAGGTTTGCGTCGGATGAGGAAATCAGACAACACCTCACCCACCGTATCCTTGAGATTCACCCGATGGTAATCCACACCGGCTTCCCGCATGACCACGCTGATGGATTGAAGATATTCCTGCATGGCGGTGCGATATTGACGCGCCATCAAACTCGGATCCGCCATAATGGGATCGCCTCCCTCCATGTCCAGGAAGCGCATGGGCCGGTCAAAATCAAAATCGACCTCCGATTGATCCAGCAAATGAAAGACCGCCACATCATGTTTCCGGAATCGCAAATGCTGGAAACAATGCCGCAGAATATCGGGTTCGATGTAGAGATCGGAAAACACAGCCACCAGGGCACGCTGCTGGATATTTTCCGCCGCTTCATGCAAAGCGTCGGCCAAGCCCGTTTCGCCTTCGGCTTTCATTTCGGAAAGTTTGTCGAGAATCAATCGAAGGTGGCTGGCGTTTCTTCGAGGCCGTATTTCGGTATGGAACCCTTTGCCCGCACAATACAAGCCTACGGCATCCCCCTGTTTGGTCGCCATGTAAGCCATGGTGCCTGCCAGGGATTTCATCATCTGCAGTTTCGAAAGACCATCGACATCGAAATCCATGGAACCGCTGGTGTCGGTGATCAGGCAAAGTCGAAGATTGGTGTCGGCCTCGAATTCACGAATGTAAAACCGATCGGAACGCCCCCAGGCCCGCCAGTCCATGCGACGCGGATCATCCCCCGGGACATATTTACGATACTCGGCAAATTCCAGGCTGGCTCCCTTGATGGGACTGCGATGACGACCGGACACACTCCCCAGCATGGGGGCGCGCGCATTGAGCCCCTGTCCGGTCAGTTTTGCCACGACTTTCGGATCAATGAAGTCGTGTTTGCTTTTCCCTGTATCCGCCACGGATGTTTATTCCTCCTGTTCCAGTTCGCTCACCAGGCGATGAACGATTTGACGGCTGTCAATCCCCTCGGATTCAGCTCCAAAGGAAGTCAGCACACGATGCATGAGCACCGGTTCCGCGACAGCTGCGATGTCCTCCAAACGAACCATGTAACTACCCAACAAAGCGGCTCTCGATTTGGCGCCGAGAATGAGGTATTGCATCGCTCGGGGTCCCGCGCCCCAACTGACCAGGGGTTTGAGCCAATCGGGAGAATCCGTGTCGCCGGGGCGTGTGCGCCGCACCAGCTGGGCGGCAAATTTGTAAATATGATCCGGCACCGGAACACGACGCACCAGTTCCTGATACTTTTTGACACGCTCGCCATCAATAATGTGCTTCAACTCAGGCATCGGATCACCGGTCGTCAATCGACCGATTTCGATTTCCTCCTCCAAACTCGGATACCCCACATCAATCATGAACATGAAGCGGTCCAACTGAGCCTCGGGTAATGGATAGGTCCCTTCCTGTTCGATGGGATTTTGTGTCGCCAGAACAAAGAACGGTTCTTCCATAGGATAAGAATGCCCCGCTGCCGTGACACGGTGTTCCTGCATGGCTTCGAGCATGGCGGCCTGTGTCTTTGAGGGAGCCCGATTGATTTCATCTGCCAGGACGATACTGGCAAACACCGGTCCTTTGACGAATTCAAACTCACGTCGTCCGGTGTCGGATTCGTGAAGGATCTCGGTCCCGGTAATATCCATGGGCATGAGATCCGGCGTAAACTGAATCCGGCTGAAGCTCAGATCCATCGTTTCAGCCAATCGCTTGACCAGCATCGTCTTTGCCAAGCCAGGCACCCCGATCAACAAGGCGTGTCCCTGAGCAAAAAGGCATATGGCAAGGCGCTCGACCACGGATTTCTGTCCGACGATGACCTTGCCGAGTTCATCGCACATGCGTGCGTAATCCTGACGCAAGGCATCAATGGCGGCGACATCCTCCGCCTGGATCTGTTCTTTGGCATCTGTATTCGACATGATGAAACGATTACTTCGTATAAATTCAGATTAACGGGTTGAAACCCATTTCAGATGGATTATCGAAAATGATCAATCGTAATCTGAAGGGGACAGAATGATTTTCATACGGTCTTGCGGATGAGGTAAACATCTTTTATTCTGCAGCATTATGATTCAAATCGATAGCAATGAAAAAGAAGTGCATGTAACCATACCTCGCACTGATTTGACTCCCGAACAACTTGAAAAGGCACTACGCCCGTTCAGGTTTTCGCGTTTGACTTCCCATAGTCAAATGAGCCAGAGCGAAGCGATGATCATGGCCGAGGAATCCAAATCAACATGGTGGCAACAAAACGAGCATCTATACATATCGTCCAACCAGTAATCCATGCGAATTGTCGTTGACACCAATATTGCATTTTGTGCACTGGCTTCTCGCGGTGGAAGCTTGGGAATTGGTTTAACGACGCATTCCGAGCACGATTTTTTCGCGCCAAGATTTCTATTGGTTGAATTATTCAAACACAAAGAACGCATTCTGCGAGCAACGAAACTTCCTGAAAATGACCTTCTGGAAGCATTCTCCATTCTTATTGAATCCCTTCAACTGGTTGATGCCTCTAGCATTCCACTCGGCGTCTGGATGGAAGCAAGACGTCTGTGTGACGGTATTGATCTGAAAGATACACCTTTTATCGCAATGTGCCTTCATTTGAATGCGGTTCTCTGGACGGCAGACTCGGAACTTAAGGTTGGTCTAAAATCCAAGGGATTCGATCATTTTTACACTATGTAAAATATTTGGCACCGTTCACAGATCCATTAACCTAAATCATAGATGAACAACACAGCACTACTCCTGGCCGGCATTCCGGCTATCCAAAAAAACCTCTACCACCGCATCCAGTTCATGGTGGGAGACCCGGTCGGGTGGATCCAATTTCCGGACCAAAGCGAAGCGAACGGAACCCTGCTGATCTGCCGGGACATCGAAATGGATCGTGCCAAAAAGCATTCCACCGCTCAAAAGGTGGCATGCCCCGCCGATTTCACACCGGATTCCGGATTGTCCGGGGACCGCGAAACGGCCACGGCACAAGCCATTGCTGAATGCCTGTGCCGCCAGAAAGTCACATCAGTCAGATCAGACCGATCCCTTTCCCTGATTTACATCAACGCGCTCAAAGAAAGAGGCATCGCCATTGAATACAACCCTGACATGGGCGTATTAGAGCGACGCGCGAAATCTCCTCAGGAACTCGATGCCCTGCAAAAAGCCCAGGAAGCCACCGAATCGGTCATGATCAAAGCCTGCCAACTGGTGAGCAAAGGTCAGGCCAGAGCGGACGGCACACTGGAACTGGAAGGCATCCCTTTGACTTCCGAGGTAATCCGGACACGCATTGACCGCTGGCTGTTGGATATCGGATACGAGAACCCCGGCAGCATCGTAGCCTGTGGACCAGACGCAGCAGATTGCCATTTCTTCGGTGCAGGTCCACTACGCACCGAGACCCCGATCATTATCGATATTTTCCCGAAGAACAAAACCAGTCAATACAACGGCGATTGCACCCGCACGGTTGTCCATGGGAAGGTTCCATCAGAAATTGAAAAAGCCTACAACACCGTGGTTCAGGCCAAACTGGCCGGCATGCAAGCCACCCAGGCTGGCGTGACCGGTGAATCCGTCCATCGCGCCACCATTGAGGTCATCCATGCGCAAGGCTATGAAACCGGCCTACCAACCGAATCCTCACCCACAACCCGCTGTGCCATGGTGCATGGCACAGGGCATGGAGTCGGATTGGAAGTCCACGAACCTCCACTGTTGGATTTCAAAGGTCCCGAATTGGTGGTCGGAGACGTGCTGACGATCGAACCCGGCCTCTACAGTCAGGCTTGGGGCGGCGTCCGCAGCGAGGACATGGTAGCCGTGGAAGCCAATGGATGCAAAAATTTCAACAAGCTCCCGGATACCCTGACCTGGTAGGGATCGGAAACGTAGGCTCTTGGGATGGTAGGGATGCGCTGCCGCGCGTCCGCCAACGTATCCGCACAACGCAACAGTCTTTCCTACACCCCGACGCGCCACGCGGCTCTGCGGCGGCAGAGCCCTACCGGTGTCACCTTGAATAAACCGGACCGTTGAACAATTCGTTCGGGATGGGATCTTTGTTGATGATCTTGTAGGTCGTCACCCACTTTACCATTTCGGCGCTACCCCCAAAACTCCCGACAACCGCACCGCCCGGAAGGTTATCAATGGTGCTTTGCCCATTCTTGTTGTCCAACTGCCACCATGTGGCCACACCTGCGTGGCGAATGGAAACACCGTTACCTGTATTGCCCGGGGGCGGCACATTGGATGCATCATTGAAATTCAGAGGGTCCAGTTCATTCTGTTCCCAAAGCTGCCAGCTGGTAGGCCTGAAGTTGGTCATTTTATAAGTCCTGCCACTGGGCAATGGAGCTTTCCCGATGTTGTTATACCCACCGATCGTGCCGTTCCAACAATACGAAGTAAGCTTGACGGGTCGGGCGAGCCACAGGGCTTTCAACGGACCTCTGCTTCGAGTGGAAATGTCCTTGGGACACCACAGGACCTTGTGATCAGCAATATAATTCCCCAACTGACTGATCCTGAAAAAAGCCAACTGATTTTCAAACTCAGGTGAATCAGCATCCTTGCCCGCCGCCGATCCTGGTGTGTTGGGGCGTCCCGGCAGACGTCCTTTATTCTCTGTGGCATACAACCAGTTTTCTGGACCACTCAAATTACCTCCCCAGGACGGGTGCGCCAGGTAATCCTCGTTGTCACCGGCATACATATGGCTCGCCAAAAGAACCTGCTTAACGTTGTTCAAATCAAGGGTTAACTGGGCCTTGTCCTTGGCGCGCCCCAAAGCCGGCAGAAGCATCCCCGCCAAAATCGCAATGATCGCAATAACGACCAGAAGTTCAATCAAGGTAAAAGCACGCATCCAGCGGAAACGGCCAATCGATCTTTTGGATACCGAGGCATCTTTATTTGGATCTTTCATAATGAGCAGCTGCTTGAGGGATGTTAGCCACAGAAACAACATTGAAAAGGAGATTTTTCGGAGAAAAAATTATGTTTCTTTAAGGGGATTCCAAACGCGTCGAAATCCCAATTGTTGAAAATCCTTCACATTAGCAGTGGCCAGTTCGGTGACTCCTTGATCAATCATGGTGAGTGCTGTCCGGACATCATATAATCGACAAAATGCAAAGGATTGTTGTTTGGAAAACTCCCACATCCGATCATGTAAATGACGACTTTCAAGAGGAAAACCAATCAATCGCCAACAGGGATGATTTCGGTAAGCGTCAATCACATCACCGGCTTCGGAGGCAGATAGTGGAGAAGGTAAAACAGCGGAATTTCGAAGCAGGCAGTAAAGTTCGGCAAGGACAAATTCGGAAATGGCTATGTCTTCATCCATCTGGATGGAAGTCAACCAATCATAGGCTTTGTTGTGGCTTGGAGAATCAAGATTCAGCGAATGAAGAAGGAGATTCGTATCAATCGAAAGCATGATTCAAGCCTTTCCATTCTTCGCCACTTCGACTTCCAACAAACTTTTCTGAGCGGCTTCTTTGAGTTCAGACTCACTCAATCCCTTCCACCCCAAAGACCGTGGTTTGGGAGGTGTCCAGTCCTTTTGTCCGTCTCCATAAACACTCAGCATGTATTCAATTCCCCGCCTTGCCAATTCTGCCATCGAGATTTCCTTCTTCTGACATAATATTTTTGCACGCATGTGAATGTCGTCAGGGAGCTGAATCTGAGTCCGCGTCATGCCGCAACTTTAACATCAGGTTATTTGATGTCAATTTAACAGCACTTTTGGAACAGCAACTAAAAAAAACGGCGCTGCCAAGCAAACCTGGCAACGCCGTCTTTTGATAAAAGAGAGTATTTACAATCAACCCACCGAAGGAGGTGCGAATCCGTCGCGGTATTTGCGGGACAGAATCTGTTTATTGGCTTCTTCGTGGTTGGTGAAAGTGTGTGTTTTGGCATCCCAAAGCAGTTCTTGCCCGGGGAAACGAGTGGCTTTGACCGCCAGAAGAGCTGGTTCGGTGATGCGCACCCCAATTTGGAAAGGCGTCCAGATGAATTTCTTCTCACCCAAACAGTTATCCGCCCAATCTTCCCAGTGGTGACGTGGTTCCACTTTCGCCAAAGGTTCGTTTTCAACCACCTTGCCTTTGCGGAAGATGGTCATTTTTCCACTGGGCTCGAGGAGAAGGGTGCCTTCTTCACAGACAACCATGGTTCGATTGGCCCCCTCTTTCATCGGCGGCAAACCGAGGGCTGAAAAGGATGGCAACAGTCCACTGTCGTTGTAGTGCACGACAAATTTCTCACGCGCAAAGTTGCTGCCTCCCGGGTAGGTAATCGTACTCTGATTGTGCGCACTGTGACCATCGTTGGATGGTCGATGTGTATGCGTCAACACGGATTCGGGTGAAGGCAGATCATAAGCAAAATACAACAGATCGAGCAAATGACATCCCCAGTCCGCCAACTGCCCACCGCCGGTTTCCCAGAATCCTCGCCAGCGACGTGGTGCAAGGTCATCACTATAACCAATGTCCCGGGTAATCGGACCACGCCAGAGGTCCCAATTGAGATTGGACGGAACAGGTTTGGCGGCTGGCAAATCGCTCCATGGATCAGGGAAATAATGTCCACGCGAAACACCACCGGTCCAGACGTAAGCTTTCACTGGCCGTCCAAGCTGATTTCTTTTCAAGAGTTCAACGGACTGCATACGACCTTCGTAGCATGCACGCTGGTTGCCCATTTGAGTGACCAAATCGGGTCTTGCGGCGAGACCTTCCCGGATCATGCGCAGCTCATCCAACTGATGCACCAGTGGCTTCTGACCAAATATATGTTTCCCATGCTTGATGGCGGTCATCATCATGGGGGCGTGATGAAAATCAGGCGTATCCACGATCACGGCATCAAATTGATCCGAACGATCGGCAAAAGCTTTCCGGTAATCGGGCTCAGTCCAGGCACCATGCTCCTTGGCGACCTTGTCCATGACGTCACTGTCCACATCACAGAACCCGACAAACTTGGATCGCTTATGGTTCTTGAGACCGTTTCGCTGCAAGCCACCGATGCCTCCCACACCCATCTGGAAGATCTGTAAATTGCTGTTTTTATTGCTCTGGGCTCGAGTTGTGATGGAAGGAGCGGCCATCATCGTGGTCAAAATGGCTCCGTTCCGAAGAAAAGTGCGACGCGTCACGCGTGCTGCCGGCTGGTTGGACTTGTTCTTTTTCATAGGAATCTCACGTATCCTAGCCGGTCAGAGAACTTCCCACAAGCCCAAGAAACGATCTTCAAGTGCAAAAGAACAATATAGGTTGAAGAGAAAACAATCTGGCTTCATTGCCCACATATTTCGTGATTTCGGCTCCAGTCTGTCATTGAAACACGTCCAGCAAACCCTTATACATGACCTGATGATGTTTCATGTTGTAAAAAAAGTGACGACGTATTTCTGCCTCATGGTATTTCTGGCGGCCATCCAACCGGCCCGGGGAGCAACCATTGGCTCGCAAATTCTGGACATCCCCTTTCCATACAGTGACACCCCCAACATCATCGAAACATCCGAAGGACTGTTGATGGTCTGGGCGAGTGGCACCCGGGAAGGATATTTAGACGTCAAACTCTATCGTTCCCACTGGAATGGCAGGTCTTGGACAGCTCCCCAGCAAGTCGCCGCCTACGCAGATGAACGGTCCGGCATCCAGGAAGCCTGCTGGAATCCAGTGTTGATCCAGGGTCCAGAACATCAACTCGCCCTGTTTTACCAGGTCGGATCTGATCGGGCCTCCTGGGAAGGACGCATGAAGTTTTCCTATGACGGAGGCCATTCATGGACACCTCCAAAGGAACTTCCCAAAGGCTTCCACGGTCCAGTCAAAAACAAATCCGTTGAATTACCGGACGGCAAATACTTGTGTCCCTCCAGCCAGGCCGTCGCCGGCTGGCAGGTTCAACTGGAATTCGCCACCCCCTTCAGAGAGAACTGGGGATGGCGCAAGACCAAACCACTCAATTCCCCCAACGAATACCGTTCCACGGACCCTGCCATCCTGATGCATGATGCCGAGAATATTCAGGTGCTAAACCGGTCCAAACAGGGATACATGACCGAACTCTGGACCCACAACGGCACCAAAACCTGGTCGGAAATGAAACGTGGCCCACTGCCCAATCCCAACAGCGCCTTTGATGTGATCAAAATCCACGACGGACGCTTTGTCCTGGTTTACAATCACAGCCCCCGATTCACAGACCGGATCAATCTGGCGGTCAGCAGCGACGGGAAACAGTGGGAAGCGGTCGGTGTTTTGGATCAGGCGCCCTCCACCCGGCTGGAGAATCCGTCCATCATCCAATCACGCAACGGTCACTTGCATCTGGTTTACGTCATCAACCAAAACCGGTTCAAACACGTTCGGCTCGACCCAACTGCCTTCCAGACCAAACCGATCGTGGATGGAGCCTGGCCGGTCAAGTGAAACTCTTAAAACCGGAGGGTCGAGTGCCACCTCGGCCCATACTTCCTCCTCGATTACTTCCCTGAACAAGAGATGTGGAACGAGGGAAGCCGTGGGTGTTCGTTGGCCTGTGGTGTTTCCATCGTGTCGCGACAACCGTGCGAATTTCACAAGAACAGCAGTAGGCCGGGTGGCGAAATTAAAAGAACAGGGCCCCGCTGCCGCGGGGCCACGAGCGCGTCCTGGCAATCGAAAGACTTGAAGCGCAGTCCTGACACGTCTTGGACATCCCTACCAAGATAAAGTTGGTATTCCACCACTTTGAGCGGCACCCCAGGAAACCAAACAGATCGGTCGAAGCTTGCCGAGGACGCTCAATCGTGTTTGGATAGCTCCACACTGACACATTTCATTCGATATGAGCGCTGAAGCAAACATCAAACAATTGAACCTCACCCTCCCCCCCGCCCCGGCCCCGGCAGGCGTTTACAAACCCGTCGTGTTGCAGGGAAACCTAGCCTACGTCTCCGGACAAGGCCCCGTCACCCAGGATGGATCCCTGTTGACCGGTCGGGTGGGAGCCGATGTGGACAAGGAGCAGGGAAAACTCGCAGCCCGGCAGGTGGGATTAACCATGCTGGCTACCCTGAAGAGCCAGATTGGCAGCCTCGACCGAATCGCCCGAGTGATCAAAATCCTCGGCATGGTGAACTCCACCGCTGATTTTGAGGAACACCCTTACGTGATCAACGGATGCAGCGAACTCTTCGCAGAAGTTTTCGGAAGCGACAACGGCATCGGAGCACGCAGTGCGGTCGGAATGGGATCCTTGCCCGGTAACATCACCGTGGAAATCGAAGCCATTTTCGAGTTGAAACCCGAATAAGCTTCCTTTCCACAGCCGAACCAAGACGCTTATCGGTAAGCGTTCCATTGAGAATCCGCAGATGACGCAGATTTGCGCAGATGTGGGACATAGGTCCAGATTTTGCCGATTCATGATGGTTCATCTGTTAGTGATCCAATTTTCGGTTGTCAAATGAATGAATTCCCCTTGTATGTCTGCGCAAATCTGCGTCATCTCGTAGATCCCGCGTCTGCGGTAGTGCGGATTAACTGCATAGATACGGCACATGGAAAATCCACCTTCTACTGATTGGTTCAGCATCCGGAATGCGGATACACTGAGTTCTCCCGCACTGCTCGTTTATCCGGAACGGGTCCGCATCAATATCCAACGCATGCTGCAAAGGGTCGGCAACGATCCGTCGCGCCTGTGTCCACATGTCAAAACCATCAAAACGGAACCTTTGATCCGCATGATGGTGGACGAAGGGATCACCCGGTTCAAATGCGCCACGATTGCGGAAGGCGAAACAGCCCTCAAAGCCGGCGCCCAATCAGTGCTCCTGGCCATCCAACCTTCAAAACCCGTCGCGGAAAGATGGCTCACATTGGCTGAAGCATTTCCGGACCGATCTCTTTCAACCGTGGTGGATTGCCCCGAGTCGGCGGAATGGCTCGCATCATTAGCGAAAGAACACCAGGCAAGCTTCAACGTTTATCTGGACCTGAATGTCGGTATGGACCGCACGGGGATCGCACCAAATCAGGCGGCGCTGGACCTCATTACCTCCATACTCTCGACAGAAGGCCTCCATTTCGCAGGACTCCATGCCTACGACGGACACCTGCATCAGCCATCTGCAGAAGATCGTCAGCAAGCATGCGATGACTGGCATCGATCCATTCGTACATTCGCATCACAAGTCAGTCAGCTCACGGGAACACCTCCACCCATCATTGCAGGGGGCACGCCTACTTTTCCGATGCACGCGGCAACCGATGATTTGATCTGCAGTCCCGGCACATGTGTTTTGTGGGACGCGGGCTATGCCCATCATTTCAAAGACCTCAACTTTCTCTGGGCACTGGTGGTCATGTGTCGCGTGATCTCAAAGCCCACACCCGACACCCTTTGTCTGGACCTGGGACACAAGGCCATCGCCTCAGAAATGTCACCACCACGCATCGCCTTTTTCAATCTCGAAGCAGGCTCATTTGTATCACACAGCGAAGAACACCTCGTGGTAAGCTCCCCGCAAGCATCCCAGCTCAAAGTCGGGTCCATCCTTTACGGAATCCCCTGGCATGTCTGCCCCACCGTGGCGCTCCACCAGCAACTTCACGTCGTCGAAGACAATCAGTCCACAAGCACCTGGGAAGTCATCGCACGAAATCGCCGCATCAACCACTAACCCATAGCCCCAGCCCCCCCGGGTAGGGCCCTGCTGCCGCAGGGCCGCGTAGCGCGCCAGGATTCAGGAACACCTACTGCGTTTTACGGATACGTTGGCGGAGCGCAGTCCCGACAGGTCGTGGACATCCCTCCCCACACCAGAGCGTTCCGCTCCGGTAGGGAAGCGTAGCGCACACTGGGCCCATGATAACCTGCTGCATGATGCGGATAAAGAAGTGGACACATTACCATCCCCATTTTTGCGTTCTTTGCGAATCTTGGCGTCTTTGCGTTCTTCAGGATTTTGGGGATCGGATGCACCTTTGTTCCCCCATTTTAGGACTATTACCATGAATGCAAACGAATCTTGCATTGAACCTATTAATGGTTATGAAGTTTTAAATGGCTGCCTGGTTTCATCGCAAAGGCGCGGAGGCGCAACGACGCAAAGTAGCATGGTGTCACGAAGAAGCAGGTTAGAAAACCTGGATGGCGTGCAGTTGCCGGCAAAGACCAACCATGACGCTATTCACCTTTCAAGGCTGTCGGATATTTACCGTCCCCTACTCGGCAGAAACTTCAGCGCCCTCGGGACGATTCGCGCTATCGTTCAAAGAAGCCAGCGAATCTGATGAAAGCCCCTGCTCCAACGGACGTGGGGGGCCTTCGTTAAAGTCAGTCTGAAAATCATCTCTGAATCCCAAAATCGACTGAATATAGGACTTTGTCCCCGGATAATCCATCTGCTGAAGAAAGACAACGCTGTTGGTGGCGCCGGCTTCCTCCATCCAGCCCAGCACCGCCTTCCGACCGGCATTATAATCCGCCAAAGCATAAACGACAGGCCGATCCTTGTCCTGATAACGTTTCAGCATCTTGGAAAGATAATAGGAGCCCGCCAGTGCATTCGTGCGAGGATGAACCAAATGCCCTGGAGAAAAGGTCCTGATCCCCTCTGAATCGGCCCACTCGAAAGAAGCCATGTCGGTGAGCTGCATCAGTCCCAACTCCCCCACACCGCCTTTGGCATCGGGATTGAGATGACTTTCCTGCCAGGCGACCGCCTTGACCAAGGCGGGATCCACCTCATACTTTTTGCCTGCCTCGGCGAAAAGAGAGTCATAACGATGCGTATCCAGAGCCTCGGGACGGAATGGGATCACAAAATACCCCATCATTCCGACCAGGACCGCCAAAACCAATAATGGAAACCAACGCATCATGAGAATTTAAATGCGAACACCATACACCAGGACGGTAAAAAAGCCAAATTTCGAGTCGAATAAAAAAAAGAGAAAGAAAAAGTGAAAAAAACCTTTGCAAGCGACCGGTTTTGCCCTCATATACCCACCTGCTCTGGTTCGGAGCGTAGCTCAGCTTGGCTAGAGCGCCAGCTTTGGGAGCTGGATGTCGCAGGTTCGAATCCTGTCGCTCCGACCATCTCTATCAACAACTTACGTAAATAACAGAGATCTTGACACAAATCTGACACAGATTTGCCCTCTAAAATCTCCACCCAAACCAGGTCGCAGCGGTCGCATGCCAAAGTTTCCACAAGAAATGTCCAAGGGTGGGTATGCTGTTAGAATATATAAGCCGACCGCATCCAAGCCTCGATACCGCCTTGATTACACGGTGGATGGTAAAAGATTCCAGCCCACTTTCAGGACTTTCGAGTTGGCCCAAAAGGAGGCAACCCGTGTCCTGAACCAACTGGCATATGGAAACAAAACAGGAGCGGGCCTTTCGGGTAAAGAGGCCGAACTGTTCATACGCTTCAAACAAACTGCGCAGCGCAAGAACCTGTCCCTGGAACAAGCAATAGCCGAGTGGACGATTGCCCTGGAGGCTCTACCGGATCCTTCTCTCCTACCCATCGCTGCCCGCAGTTACGTCAAGGGTGAGATCAACCTTGGCCACATTTCTGTGCAGGAGGCTGTGGATCAGTATTTGGATTCAAAACGACACCAGCTGCGCAAAACAACCTTCAAGCAGGAAACATTTCGTCTGGGTAAATTCGCGGCTGTTTTCAAGTCTGATATAGGACAGCTGGATCGAGGCGCCTTGAGGGAGTGGCTCAACAAGCTAAAAGATGCCAAAACCAAAAAGAGCCTGAACGTCAAAACAAAAAACCACTACAGGGCAACCCTCAAAACCTTTCTCAGCTGGTGTATTGACCATGACTATTTGCCCCAGGACACAACCTTGCCGAGCGTCCTGAAAAAAGAGCGAGTCCTCGATGACAACCCAACACAAATCTACACACCCGGAGAATTCAAAGCCTTACTAGACGCCTCCCCACCCCATCTAAAACTCATACTCGCAATCGAAGGTTTATGCGGGTTGAGAGCATCGGAAGCACTGGAATTGGAGTGGATGGACATCAAGAAAGATTTCATCGAGGTCGGCAAGGCAAAGGCCAAAACCCGCTCACGCCGGTTGGTTCCAATTTGTCAGAGTCTTAGTTTGATTCTGGAAGATTACCCAAACGGCGATGGACCCATCTGGAAATTTTCAGTATCGCACTTTGTGACCAAATCGAGAATTGCACACCAAGAGGCCAGAATAAAAAAAATCAACAACGGGTTAAGGCATAGTTTTATCTCCTACAGGTTAGCAATCACCTCGAACGAGAATCAGACAGCAACCGAGGCCGGGAACTCGCCAAACATGATTTTTCAACACTACCGTGAGTTGGTGACCAAAGAGGAAGCAGAAAAATGGTTTGATGTCTTATGAATGATGAACGCGACAATCAACTGAAGTCGGCTCCACATTGGTGGTGGCGCGAGAAAGAATTTCTTGAACAACTCGGGCACCTTTCCGTTTGCTACTGTGCATACCGTTACGAGTTAGGTCGTCGATACCATGTATACCAGAGAGAGAGTCCTACCTCCCGCTACAAGCCACTGTCAGAGATTTTAACCGGTGCCAACGATATTGACGGAAAAATTAAATTTCAACTTATGCGCTGCTTCGACACGGAGACAGTTGACGCAGGTATTTTGATAGATCCATTGCCCAGAAAACTGGGTAATTCGGGTATCAAGAAATTCGACAACGACCATAGTGGAAGTTGGGTTCAGACAAATGTAGTCGCTTGGAACCTTGAATGCCCGTGGCAGCGGGTTGCGGAAATGTTGAAAGCGCAGTTTGAGCAGCAACAAGCCGAACTCGGGATCAAAACGGACGCACAATCCAGAAAAATCCAAGAACCCCATTGGCAGCACCTTGAGACGTGGGACAACTGGTGGGCTAATATTATCACGTTTAAAACGGCTGAGGCACATCAACGAAAGACATACGAGATAGCCCGCTTGGCAAAGCCGTACGCTGAGCCGGCCGATTTGTTTTTGAATGCACTAAAGGAATTTGGCATTTCAGAGTCAAAGGACCTCCGGTAAAACCGGAGGCTTGTTTATGTGAGCCGCTCAAAGCGGCTATTGGGTTTCGTTTCTTTCTTGGTTCTCTAACGCGAGGTTGAGTTGATCAAGCCTCACGTCCTCTTTCTCTTGGTTACGTATATAATTTCTGATTACTTCAGTATTTCGGCCAACTGTATCAACGAAAAAACCCCGCGCCCACATCCGTTGACCAGCATAATTACGCTCGCGTCGCAGGAAGTGACGCGCTATGTGGATCGCGCTCTTTCCTTTGATATACCCTATCACGCTGGATACCGCTAATTTCGGCGGTATACTTATCAGAAAATGGACATGATCAGTCATTACATGCCCTTCTTCGATGTGACACCCTTTCTGTTCAGCCAATCGGCGAAACACAGGGCCTATTTCTTTTCGCAACACCCCAAACAGCTTTTTGCGTCGATATTTTGGGATGAAAACAACATGGTATTTGCATTGCCATCGAGTATGGCTCAAACTTTTATAGTCTTCCATGGGGATTCCTTTCTGGATTGTAGCTTTGGCGGCTCACAACCCAACCCCACGGAAGACCGCTCTAAAAGTCAAACTTTGATAGTCTCCCCGGCAGAGCCGGGGGGTTTCCTATTGGATTACTAAAACTATCCTATGGTCTCCAAAGCACAAGTGAGCTGGCTGCGGCCTCTTCTAACGAATCAGCCTCGGCCTTGCGAGCGCGTGACAACAGACGCATCAATCTGCTCGCGGGGAGTAAGCGGTGTACCGGAGTCCCCCTGAATGAAACTGTCAATTCAGATGGGATTGTTTAATTTGCAGGGTCCGTTTACCGGTTTACGGTCATGCCAGCCGGCGACTTTCTGGCCCAAGTAGAGTGAGAAGTTGGGTGGAAAATATCCGGGCTAATATTTTATGCGATGGCACAAAAACAGGAGCCTCTCGGCTCCCGCTTTATATCTTAATTAGTTGCTGGCTC
>Ga0181593_10001156_pt1 | contig 23763 bp, 22 predicted proteins | sample 071ome_19_FD_133756 | JGI IMG/M metagenome (GOLD analysis project Ga0181593, IMG submission 133756) | Coastal salt marsh microbial communities from the Groves Creek Marsh, Skidaway Island, Georgia - 071413AT metaG (megahit assembly) | ecosystem: Environmental > Aquatic > Marine > Intertidal...
CCAGGTGTATTCCTCGAGAATGCTCAGGGCTTCGGCGCGCAGTTCAGGGGTGAAATCGATCAGGTCATCTTCTGTCACGCCCTGCGGTGCGATCTCGCCGTGGTGGAAGCGCTGCTCGACAATGGTGCAGATCCCAACCAGCGCCTGTTAAAGGCCAATCCGGTGCAACGTGCCAGTGAGGACTGGGTGTTGAAGTCACCGTTGATCGGGGCCACTCCTTACTGGATCGCGGCCAGTTTCCGCGAGCCCGAAATCATGACTGCGCTGGCCGACAGCGGCGCGGACCCAATGCTCACCAGTGAAGCCCAGCACCGCCGCCTGCGCAGTCGCGAAGAACGGGATAACCCGCCCGCGCCGGAAGTGGTGGGCGGCTTTGAAAGCGCTGTTCAGGCTGCCGTCAGGGGTGACAGCACGCGTCAGCGGTATTATGTCCAGGCCAATCCCGATCCGGAGAGAGAAGAACGGCTGGCGGTCGAGTCAGTGAAGGTCGCTGCCGACCATGGAATCAATCTTGATCATACCGATTTCAGCGGCGCCACCGCGCTGCACGACGCGGCAATTCGGAATCTGGCGGGGGTGGTGCGGGAACTTGCCGGACGCGGCGCCGACATCAATGTCCTCGATGCCAGCGGTCGGACGCCTTTGGACCTGGCGATAGCAGCGGAAAACCGCGGTCCCGGTATACTGGTGCTGGAAACCCCGGAACGACAGGGTCCCTCTGCCAGAGAAGTGCTCGAGGAACTGGGCGCACTTCGTTCCAACTGATCAAGCCAGTAATCCAACTCGACCCGTGGGTGTGATTGCCCGCGGCTTGTGGTAAAGTTTTCGGCATAACAACAAGTTACATCCCCACTTCCCGGGAGGTCGTAATGACAACTACGCAGAAACTATCGCTAATAATACTTGTCCTGGCGGCGTCCAACGTCGTTCTGGCGCAGGACAACTGGGTCAACAGCCGCACCCCCGATGGTCAGCCTGACCTGCAGGGCATCTGGACCAACGCCACGATCACGCCCATTGAGCGGCCTGCCTCCCTGGCGGATAGGGCTTTTCTCAGTGATGACGAAATCAGAGCGATGGAGACTCGGACTGCGGAGCGGCGAATTGAAGCTGACAACAACATCGAAGTGGCCGCGGGGGGGAATGTCGGAGGCTATAACCAGATCTGGCTCGACTCCGGTGACACCGTACTCTCTACCGGACAGACATCTTTGATCGTCGATCCGCCCAACGGTCGCGCCCCGATCCGGGAATCGGCGCTGCAGGTGCGGGATTACTATTTTGCACACGTAGAGGATAATTATATTTATCACACAGTATGGGATCGCTGCATCACTCGAGGCGTGCCCGGGTCCATGTTGCCGGCGGGTTACAACAACGCCTATCGCATCATTCAAACGCCTGACACGGTTACCATCGTCTATGAAATGATTCATGACGTGCGAGTAATTCCGCTGCAAAAATCCGGACATATCGACGATCGGATCAAACTGTGGATGGGGGACTCGGTGGCGCACTGGGAAGGCGAAACCCTGGTTGTCGAGACCACCAATTTCAATGACAGGGGGATGATCGCCAACAGCACTGCTGGCGGGCGCCTCAAAGGCGTGCCGGTGACCGAAGATCTGCATGTGGAAGAGCGCTTCACCCGCGTCAGTGAGGACACCATTATCTGGGAAGTACGGGTAACCGACCCCGAGATCTATACGCAGCCGTTCACCATTTCCATGCCGTTGACACGGGATTCGGAATACGTGATGTACGAGTACGCCTGTCACGAAGGCAACCACGCCATACGGAATATCCTCAGTGCCGGTCGTGCGCGCGAGGCGCGAGAGGCAGCCAGTCGTTGAGTACGGTTACGCTGAAAAACCTTTTGGGAATAGTGACGACCGCGATCCTGGCACTGGCCTCAAGCGCGGGAGTTGCACAGCAGAGTATCAATCTGCTCGGTTCGGCATGCACACCTGACCTTGATCAGCCGGTCACCGAACCGGCCACCGGACGAACCTACGTGCTGGACTATCCCTGTGATTTGCAGGCGGGACAAGAGGTGACCTTCATTCTCAATTTGCATGGTGGAGGCTCCAATACGCGCTACCAGCACGGCTACTTTCCCGCATTTGAATACAAGGAGAAATATAGACTGGTTGTCGCCACCCCCTACTCACCGACCCGCCGCTGGTCGGAGGTAGACGATACCTACCTGCAAAATATTGTTTCCCAGGTAACTGCGGCAATCGGGCAGCAGAATATTCGTGCATTCTGGCTCGCGGGCCACTCCCAGGGCGGTTCCACCTCCCGCCGCCTTGTGTGTACAGACTTCTTTTCTGGCCGGGTAGACGGGTTTCTGAGTCTCTCCGGTGGGCGACTCGGAGGTTCACCGGAACGGGCACCTGGCGCTGGCCGGCCACGCCAGCTTGATGATCCGCCCGCCGACCCGAATGCTCCTCCACCAGCACCCAGGCCTGAAGTAGTGCAGCCGGCATGCGATTTTTCGCATATTTTCGCGATCGGTGAATACGAAATTGTCGACTTACCGATCACCTCCAGTCTTGCTGCCAGGCACAACTGCGGCGCGCGAGTGCAGCGACCTGACGTCGTGGACTCCGAGGCGGGATACGTGCATGACAGTGGGCACCAGAACCCGGCTTCCCGGGAATGGGGGCGCTTGCCCCGGGGAGGTGTTTCCCAGATATTCGAATATCCAGACTGTGACGGTGGGCGCGTGGTTGCGGACGTGGTGCGTATCGACAAGGGTCATACTGAAGGTCTTGAACCACGCATTGTCGAAGCGATAGTCGCTATGATGGCGGCGGCTGACGGCGGCAAAATTCGCGCCGGGGAATAGACCCGCTCGCCCATTCAGCAAAGGCAGAAGGGATCAGGTCTTTTCGCATGCCTGAGGTGCTCGCGAGGCCCGCCGGTGTCTTCCGACTCGCTAAACTTCCAGCCACTCGGCCCTGACGTCGTCCGCCTGCAAGAGACTCTCGGGGGTTCCTTCGTACACCACTTTGCCGTGACCCATCACATAGAGTCGCTTTGAAATCTTCAGAGCGATGTTGAGTTTCTGTTCCACGAGGAGAATAGCGACGCCCCGAGCGGCAATTTCCTGCAGCAGATTGCCTACCTGTTCGACCAGTTTGGGAGCCAGTCCCTCGGTGGGCTCGTCAATCATGATCAGCTCCGGGTCGCCCATTAATGTGCGGCACATGCAAAGCATCTGTTGTTCACCTCCGCTGAGCACGCCGCCATGTACGTCTGCGCGTTCAGCGAGATTTGGGAACATGTTGAAGATTTCCTCGATCGTCCAGCGACCTCTGGTGCTGGCGGATTTCTGGCCCAAAATCAGGTTTTGCCTGACGGTAAGAGTAGGAAAGATATCGCGATTCTCGGGAACGTACCCAATACCCAGTTGCGCTATCTCAAAAGCCTTTTTGCCGGCTATTTCCTGATTCTTGTAGCGTATCGACCCGTGCGGTTCTACCTCGCCCATAATTGTTTTGACAGTCGTGGAGCGACCAACGCCGTTGCGACCCAGGAGGCTGACGATTTCCCCTTCCTGGATAGAGAAGCTGACTCCCTGAAGAATGTGACTCTTGCCGTAGTAGGCGTGCAGGTCGTTAACTTCAAGCATCAGCGGCCACCTCGCCAAGATAGGCTTCCTGGACTCTGGGATTCTTTCGGATATTTTCCGGGGTATCTGAAGCGATCAGTTCGCCGTACACCAGGACGCTGATTCGATCCGCAACGTCGAACACGATATTCATGTCGTGTTCGACCATCACCAGGGTCTTGCCCTCGGTCACCTTGTGTATCAGTTCAACCGCACTTTCCGCCTCGCTGTGGCTCATGCCGGCTACCGGCTCATCGAGCAGTATCATTTCCGCGCCACCGGCTATAGCGATTCCCAACTCCAGCGCCCGCTGTTGTGCATAGGCCAGTTCCGCTGCTGGAAAAAGTGCTTTGTCACTTAATCCAATTTCTTGCAACACTTCATAAGCCCTGTCGTTCAATTCGGCTTCCCGACCTAACAGGTGCCAGAATGAATAACGGTAGCCGGAATTCCACAGCAGGGCGCAACGAATGTTTTCAAAGACATTCATGCGCGGAAATATATTGGTGACCTGAAAACTTCTTGCCAGTCCGAGGCGAGCAATCTCGTATGGCGCCCTGTTATGAATAGCATGGTTCTTGAAATAAATAGTGCCAGATGAAACATTATAACGACCGCTGATCAGGTGAAACAGGGTGGATTTACCGGCTCCATTTGGACCGATTATGGCGTGCTTTTCGCCTTCCTGAATTTCCAGCGAAATATTTCGGATAATGCTGGTCTCTCCGAAACTCTTGTTGACTTCATGCAGGGAAAGTATCGCCACCCGGGTTACTCCCTGGTTCCCATAGCAGCCTCATTGGCGAATTCCCAGGCCTTTTTCAGCTGTCCTAGAGATCGCCTGGTGGCATTTACCGCGACCGCGGTGACGGTTATAACAACAACCCAGCTAATGGCGCTGGAGGGGCTCAGAGGTATACCAAGGAAATGAAGTAACTCTTCCTGGGTGTGAGCCAATTCGATGAGCGCGACCACGCCCAGGACCGCTATCAGTGCCGGGAGACCGGTGATCAAATACGGAATAAAAAGGGATCTGAGCTTGCCGTGATACCAGGCCATCTGGTGCATCATGATGAAGCCCGCAAAACCCCGCGGCAAAAACATGACTGTCAACACGAACATAATGCCAAGGTAAAGCATCCACAGTTCGGTATAGTTGCTTAGCAAGGAATTCATCAGTGTGAGAACTACAGCGCCGACTATTGGGCCAATGAAGTATCCCAGCCCGCCAATATATGCCATCAGCAACACTCTACCTGAAGTGGCAGCATTCAGATTTTCTTCGGTTAGAAATTCGTAATTCATGGCGAACAATCCGCCTGCTATGCCCGCAAACAGGCCCGATGCGCAAAAAGAAATAAAACGCACTCGCCGGGCGCTGTAGCCGATGAATTCTGCCCGTTCAGGATTGTCGCGCACGGCGTTCGCCATACGTCCGGCCGGGGTCTGAGTGAACAGGTACATGAACAGGGTGGCGACAAGAACCCAGAATGCCGCCAGGTAATAGACTTCCACATTCTGGGCAAAGTCGACGCCAAAGAACAGTGGACCGAAAGTGCGATCGCCGCTGACACCCGCTTCCCCGCCAAAAAAATCGACGAAGATTAGCGATGAGGCGGCGATCAGTTCGCCGATTCCCAGCGAGATCATAGCGAATACCGTGCCGGCCTTGCGGGTAGAGAAACTGCCGATAAAAATGGCGGCGAGCAGTCCGAATAGACCGCCGACGAGAGGGATCAGTGTAACTGAGAAATACACTGTCTCGTATTCGATCATGATCAATGCATGAACTGCCATAAAGCCGCCCAGTCCAAAGTACACGGCATGACCAAAGGACAGCATGCCCCCTTGCCCCAGCAGCATGTTGTAGGCCAGCGCGAACACGATGGCGATTGCCATCTGGTTGAGTACGGAAATTGCCAGGATTGAATCGAATAGCAGAGGCAGAATCAGGAGGGCTGCCGTAAACCCGATCCAGGGTATGAGTCTGGTCAACATGGGTTCACTCCTCGCGCTTGCCGAGCAGGCCGGTAGGACGGAAGATCAGTACCAGAACCAGCAACAGGAAAGGCAGTATCGGAGCGATCTGTGGCAGAGTCAGGGTCCATAAATCGTTGAGCGGATGGCTGCGCTCAAATGAAACGCCGATCAAATCGAGCAAGTCTGGCATGCCTACGTCCGAGGCGATCGCATAGGATTGCAGCAGGCCGATCAGAAGCGAGGCAACGAAGGCACCTGCCAGCGACCCCAGCCCCCCGATTACGACAATCACAAATACGATGCTACCAAGCACTATCGCCATGCCAGGGAAGGTGGTTAGCACCGGACCGGCAATAACTCCGGCAACGCCGGCAAGCGCGGAGCCGACGCCAAACACCCCCATGAATATAAGCGGTACGTTGTGGCCCAGGTTGGCAACCGTGTGGGGATGGGTGATGGCGGCCTGAATAATAATGCCGATGCGACTGCGAGTGAGCGTGTAGTAAAGCCCGATGAAAATAGCCACCGAAATGAAAATCATGAAGCCGCGATAGGCGGAAAACTCCTGCCCGAAAAGAGTGAAGAGAGGGAAGTCCAAAAGCTCTGGTTGCTGGTAATTCTTGGTATCCCGACCCCAGAGAAACTGCACAATCTCCTCGATCAGGAATGCCAGTCCAAAGGTAAATACCAGTTCGGCAACATGTCCGTGTTTGTGTACATGACGAAGTCCATACCTTTCTACCAGCGCTCCGCAGAAGCCCGCGACGACCGGGGCTACCAGAAGGCCGGTCCAGAACCCGAGGTAGGAGCTGATGGAATAGGCAAAATAGGCGCCCAGCATATAAAAACTTGCGTGAGCAAAGTTGAGTACGCCCATCATGCTGAAGATCAGGGTAAGCCCGCTGGCCAGCATAAACAGAAGCAGGCCAGTGACCAGCCCGTTCAGGGTCGCGAATATGAAGACTTCCAGCATTCTCGGCCTTTCTCTGAGCTGTTCTTCTGATTAACCGGAAAGCACTTTAACGGCGAGGTCGACGCATTCTGCAGCTTGTTTCCCTGATGGTTTCTTCCGCCGGCACGTGGAATTCACTGAATAGCCCCCAACCGGAGTTGTCGGCATCGAACTCGACGCCTTCGTCGGTATGTACAGAAATATGCAGGGATTGAAAGATCTGGTGATCATCGCCGCGCATCCAGATTTCCTCGCCGCTAAGCGTTGTGTGACGTCTGTCTTCAAGTGCGAGAGCGATATCATAGGGGTCAGTGCTCCCAGATTCCTCAATGGCCTCAACAACCATGCGCAGTGCATTGTATATGCGCGGCTGAGTCACGTCCTTGTCAGGATTGGCTGCCTTGAAGCCGCGAATGAATTCCTTGCGTTCTTCGGTCGGAATGGGGTTTGAAGTTTCATTGTGCACGAGATACACGAGACCCTTGGCGTCTTCTCCCAGGGTGGCGGTGATGCCGTCATAAGCGGCATAAAATGTATAGATAGGAATGCGCAGACCTGAATCGATTATCGAGCGTGCCAGAGATACCATGTCAGCGCCGAAATTTCCGGTAATCACGGCATCGGCCCCGGAGGCAACTATCTTGGTGACGTAAGGAGTGAAATCCTTCACCTGTCCAATTGGGTGGAACTCGTTGCCGACAATTTCGATATCCGGGCGTTTTTCCTGCAGCATGGCGATGGAAGTATCGGCTACGACCTGTCCGAATGAATAATCCTGACCGATGATGTAGACGCTCTTGATGTCCTCATTCATGGCAATGTAATCAGTCAAAACTTCCAGTTTCATGATCGCATGGGCGTCGAAACGGAAGTGCCAAAAGCTGCATTCTTCTTCGGTAAGAGCCGGGTCGACTGCAGAGTAATTGATCTGCAAAACTTCCTGTCCCGGATTGCGACGATTGTGGCGAGAGATTGTCGAACTCAAGGTGTTAGCCACTGCAGAGCTGTTGCCTTGAAAAATAATGCGGATTCCCTCACTCACCGCCCGTTGGAACTGCAGCTGAGTTTCAGTGGGACTCTGTTTGTTATCCAGTGGAACAATTTCAATAGGTCGCCCGCCCAGTATGCCACCTCTGGAGTTGAAGAAATATTCGGCTGCGTATTCAATCTGTCTCAGGCCGCTGGTACCGATGGACGCGAATGATCCGGACAGTGGGTCCATAAAAGCGATGCGGACGGGCTCCTGGGCTTGACTTGTCAATGGAGTCAAAGCGGTCGCAGCTGCGATCGATATCGAAGCGAGAAGATTTCTGGGCGATGTATTCATGGGCTTCCACTCGTGCTGTTATTCAGGGTTTGAACCCGGGAGGGTTTGCAGCCGTCAATGCCAATGTCAGGTAATTCCGGGCGTCACCGCTCATTCTGAATCCTTTCGGCGGCGTCAGCCTGACATTACCCCAGAGTAGAGATTCAAATCAAGGACGCTCAGGCGAGATGGGATAAAACCATCGAAAAGAGGTGTGATCGGACAGAAACCGGCGTTACTGCGAGCAGATAGCGTACAATCATTGGGCTGATGGTGGGAGGATTATGCGCTGGCCAGCGGGGCTGGCGACAAGTCGCGACGGGTTATGAAACTGGCAGATTTTGATATTCAGGAATGCGAAATTGAAATTCAGCCCATTCGAGCTGGCGGGCCGGGCGGGCAGAATGTCAACAAGGTTTCGACTGCGATTCATCTGCGCTTTGACAGTCAGGCATCGAGTCTTCCGGATTCCTGTAAACAGCGATTGCTGGTGTTTCGCGACCAGCGGATTTCCTCCGAAGGTGTCATTGTGATCAAGGCTCAGCGCTATCGTTCCCAGGAACTAAATCGACAGGACGCCATGCAACGACTGCGAGAGTTGATTGTCAGAGCTCTGCGGAAGCCGCGTCCCAGGAAGCCCACCCGCCCGACGGTCACTTCGCGACATAAGCGAATGGATGAAAAAAAAGCGCGGGGTCGTCTTAAGAAGTTGCGCAGTACAAGATCTTATAGTGGTCAGGACTAATTCTGCGTCAAATGGCCGCGCGTATCGCGCGCATGTCAAACCCTAAATCAGGCAACGGTGGTTGCCGTGGCGAAGCAATAGGCGGGTATGCTCGGCGGATTTTCGCTGTGGGTATGCTCAAACCTCTCGAGTTTCAGTCCACATTCGCCGACAAGCTGCTCCAGCGGGTCGCGCGCCGGTTTGCGGGTACTGATTCCGAAGATCAATGCTTCCCCGTAATACTTCATACCCTGATTGACCAGGCGCTTGCCTGTTTTTTCGTAAGGCGTCTCACAGTCCAGTAGTTCCTTGCTGAAATAATCAAAAGCAACTTCACTGCCTTCAGGCAGCGTTGCTGCCAATCTCAGCGTGTCACGAACAGACTGTTCCGGAATGTACATGGTCACGCCCTCCCACAACACAAAGGTAGTTTTTGCGCCGTCGAAACCGGCATTCAGCAGCGCCTCCATCCAGGATTGTTGATTGAAATCAGTTTCGACGAAAGTGACATGTTGATGAGCAACTCCGGCGGCTTCCAGTCCCTTGATTTTTGCCTTAAGGGTGGGCGCCATGTCCACCTCAAAACAGCAAACGTCTGCAGCATCCGGCAGATCGTAACAGCGGGTATCGAAGCCGGCACCCAGTATGACGAGCTGGCGGACCGGGTTCTCCTCACGGGTCAGGGATTCGTGCAGCGCGTGATCAAAAAATGCCGTGCGATGGGAAATGAACGTCAGAAGGTCGGAGGGGCGAGGACCGGGGAAATCAAACAGCCAACCCCGATAGCCGCTAATTCGACAGGCGAACTCCAGGGTTTTGATTATCAGGAACGTAACCAGGCCGTCATAAATTGGTAGATGACCAGCAAGCGCATAAGCTGTCGGATCGTTTCTTGTTCTCGCAATATGAAACAGGAGTCGGGCTCCATAGGGTTCGTTCGCTGTTCCGGATATTTGTTGCGGGATAGAAATTTTTCTTAGCCGAAAGGTGTACAGGATTACCCCGACGATCTGCAATGGCAGCAGAAATAATTCAATCAGGATAAAAATCAGCAGTCGCATGGTTGCTAGGTGACCATCGGGTCCGAGGGCGAAACCGGTGACCCCGGACGCCCCCAGCCAGAATTCGACACTAGTAGACTTCGAACAACCCGGCGGCACCCATACCGCCACCGACGCACATGGTGCACACGACGTATCGGGCGCCTCTTCGCTTTCCTTCGATCAGGGCATGGCCAACCATACGAGCGCCGCTCATACCGTAGGGGTGGCCGATGGATATCGCTCCACCGTTGACATTCAGCAGTTCGTTGGGAATTCCGAGCTTGTCGCGGCAATAGATTACCTGCACGGCGAAGGCTTCGTTCAGCTCCCAGAGTCCAATGTCGTCCATGCTCAAGTTGAAGCGCTCAAGCAGCTTGGGGACCGCGTAGATCGGACCGATACCCATTTCGTCCGGCTCCAGGCCTGCGACAGCAACACCGCGATAAGCGCCCAGCGGCTCCAGGCCTTTCTGTTCTGCCAGCTTGCTGTCCATCAGCACCGATGCGGATGCGCCGTCGGAAAGCTGGCTGGCATTGCCGGCGGTAATGCAGCCGCCTTCGAAGACCGGTTTCAGCCCGTTAAGCCCTTCCAGAGTAGTGGTGGGCCGATTTCCCTCGTCTTTGTCCAGAGTGACATCATGCACACTCTGCTCTTTGGTTTCCCTGTCGACAAACACCATTTTTGAGGCCATCGGTACGATTTCGTCATCAAACTTGCCCGCCGCCTGCGCAGCGGCTGTGCGCTGCTGACTTTGCAAGCCATACTCGTCCTGCTGTTCTCGTGAGATATTGTAGCGTCGAGCAACAGTCTCGGCAGTCTCCAGCATTGACATATAGGCATGTTCGGATTGCGCCAGCACGTTGGGATCCTGAGCCCGATAATTGTTACGATGCTCGTTCTGTACCAGACTGATGGACTCGAGTCCTGCCCCAACTACGATCGGCATGTTGTCGCAGATGATCTGCTTGGCCGCGGTGGCGATAGCCATCATCCCGGAGGAACACTGGCGATCAATGCTCATGCCCGATACGGTGTTGGGCAAGCCGGCGGCAACCGCTGCTGTGCGACCAATGTTGTAGCCTGAAGATCCTTGCTGCATGGCGCAGCCCATGATGACATCGTCAACTTCTCCCGGTTCGATGCCGGCTCGCCTGACCGCCTCGCGTATGGCATGCCCACCCAGGGTAGGGGCTTCAGTATCGTTAAAGGCGCCCCGGTAGGCCTTGCCGATTGGTGTTCTTGCAGTGGAGACAATTACCGCTTCTCGAGTCATTTTCTAATCCTGATTGAATGGTTACTTCGAATAAATCATCGCAATAATATCGTTTATCGCATAACGCGCCAGTTCTACCATTTCGTCATCGGTGCGATCCTGGATAGGATGCTGCACATAAACACTGGCGGGTTCAATTCCCAGCGAGCTGGCCTGAGCATTGGCCGCGTCAACAAACTCGGTGGATGCCACGAAGCCTGCCGGTACGCCGCGACCTTCAAGGTTCATGATGTCATGCAAACTGCACGAGGTACATGAACCTCAGTCAGCCAGTCCTTCTATGACAGCATCGCATTCGACACTGATTCGCTGGCTGAGTTCGGTAGGTGCTACCCGGGTAAACGTGGGCTTACTGTAGCGCTTAACAGTCGCACCCAGTGCGGTTAGCTGTTTTTCCACCTCATCCAGGAATTCCTTACCGCGTGGCTTGGAGATATCCAGCAGCCCCACGGTGGCGCCGACCAGTGATGACAGTCTGTCATTAAGCTGTCGGGTCGCTGGCTGCAGTTCCGAGGTGGGGTCCAGTAATGTAGTCGACATAGCTCTGACCTCCTGATTAATTCCTCTAGTTCATCTATACCATTGCTTGCGAAACCAGCTGGCTGCCTTTCTCGCCAGAAGCCACCCAGCCGGCTATGATCGCTGAAAACAAGCCCGCGGTGCCACCGGCGCTGGCTATATGCAGGCCATCGGCCCGGAACTTGTCCAATGTGCGGTCTTTAAATTGCTCGGGCAGACCCTCGGCTATGCCGCCTGCGCCCCTGACGAGCTCTTCACCCGGAGTGCGCAGCGCCTCATATATTGCCGCTTTTACTTCCGCTTTGTTCCAGCCACCCTGGCGGAATACCCGGCGATGTTCCGGAGATAATACCAGCAGGGCATCGGTCTGCATAAAAACCTTGGCGTGGGAAACAGTTCGCAGGCTTGCTGCCAGGCTTCTGGCCAGCGATTCCGGGTTGCGCGATTGCTGGTCCATTACCGGCTGGATGCCAGAACCTGCGAAAAGGCTGACCACGGAATCTGCGCGCGTATAGCCGCGGTCCATGGCGAGGCTTGGCCATTGTTCATCGCTTTCATCTTCAGCGAAGCAAAAGCTGTATTTCCCGGGATTTCCCAGCGTTGCCCGATCGATGCCGCCGGGGCGTCCGCCACCTATATTTTGAATAATTAGTTGCAGGCTGCGACCAATCGTCGCGTTGGCGCGGTTTCCCTGGCCCAGGGCGTTAATCCCGGAATTCATCCCAATACGTTTGCTCACGGGCCCGCTTACGATCACGACAGGTGAAGAGAAATAGGTAGTGCACAGCAGTCCATGCCAGCAGAAAGGTTCCTGCAGCGCGCCTTCCAGTGCGGCCAGTACCACCGGGAAGTACTCCGGTTTGCAGCCGGCCATGACCGCGTTGATGGCGGCTTTTTCGATACTGCAGGGCGCATAGTCCGGCGGGATATTGCCTATTATCTCATCGGCTGTACGATCTGAAGCCGCCAGCATGCGGGCAACCCGGACCGGGGTCGGCGGAGTGACTGGCAGTCCGTCGGTCCAGCCTCTTTCGTAGCAGGCTTCCATGACGTCCTCGCTGTCGTCGATTTCCAGTTGCCGTGCAGCCTGCCTGGCTCCACCAAATTTTACCGCCAGCATATCCTCCATACCCGGGTCGCGCGACTTCGAGCCACAGCCCGGTCTGAAGTCAGGCAGTTCATTGCCCAGACCGGGCATTTGCATAAAATCCTGCCACTGTTTTCTGTCCCAGCCGAATATGCGCTCACTTTCCTTTCCTGCGCAAAACCGAATAAGCGTGGGCACCACTTCGATATCGTTGTGAAACGAGAACTCCAGTTGGGTATCGTCGACTTTGCCGGCAATAGACTCCGGGAAACTGGGGTCGTCCTGTACATATATCCGGAGCGAATCCCGGAGCTGCTCAGCCAGCTCCCGGGCGACGGGTTCGATAAGTCGGCAGGTGGCACAGTCTTTTTTGAGTACCAGAGCAAATTGACTCTCGGATGAGCTGTTCATCGGCATGGTCCCCCACCATGGCAAGTGGTTTCTGCCCAAGGTCAACAGTGGCAGAAATTTGGTGTAGCAGGCGGCGTAGTGTAACTTACTGGCTCCGATTCTGCCAAAGCGAGGTCCGTGGCCGACGGGCACACTGCAGTGTTGCGCGAGTTTGAGGACCTTCAGCAAGACGTTTTATCGGGAACGTGGGGTTTATTGGATCACTGTGGCGCGACTAACCCGGCAGAATTCTTTGCTGTTGCTATCGAAACATTTTTTGAATGCCCGGAACAGATGCGTTAGGGACTCGAAGAGCTTTTTGTTGAGTTGAACAAATTTTACCGAGTCGATCCCACGGAGTGGGGCACTGGTGTGGGGCAATAATCGACGTGACGTTCCGAAAGCGGGCTAGTAAATGAACCCCAGAGCGCTGATCCCGACCAGGATATTGATGATCATGAACACCGAAGAGGTCCGGGACATTACTTTCCAAAGCTGTGGGCCCTTGTAGGCGGCGCGAATGCCTACCAACAGAACAGAGGTATAGGCCAGCATGGCAGCTACCAGTGCAAGAAAACGCACCCAGTTTTCTGCATCGACCGCCTGACTACCGATGAGGAAAAACAGGCCGGCACCAATGAAATAGAAAATCCAGTAGGTAATGGCAAGGCCATATTCGCCAGCCAGTAGTCTTGCTAGAAATGACCTGTTGTCGGCCTGTTCCAAAGTCCCGCTCCTCGTTTCAGACACACAGCTGCGCTAGTGTAACCGATCCGGGTATTACTAAAAAAGTGACTATTTTCCCCCGGCGAATTTCTTCAAAGCATCTTTCTTCGTCCCGTCGATTTTAAGGGTATCGAATAAGATGCGCGTCTTGACTGATGAATCGACAAAACCCTGCTCGAGCTTAAGAATTGACAGGCATCGAATTTCTCGATCAGCTTCATCGAAACAAATCGTTTTACATGTTGTGACCGTATCACTACTGTGCACTCATCTTCACAGACTTCACGGGTATTCGATCGAGCGCGGCGATGGGAACGAGTCGAAACCGGCAGCCTCTGTGAGTGAGCAGTTATAGACACAGACCAACGCAGCATTCACTATCCAAAGGAGAACAAGGAAATGCGTAAGCGAACATTATCGGTCATGACGGCACTGGCCATCGGGACTTCCTCTTTGCTGACTTCGCCCCTGGCGATTTCGCAAGACGGTGTGCCCGATAATAACTACTGGTGGCCCAACCGACTGAACCTCGAACCTCTGCACCGGGATCCCTCGATCAACCCGCTGGGAGATGATTTTGACTACGCGGAGGCTTTTGAAAGCCTGGATCTGGATCAGGTCAAAGCGGACCTAGAAGCCCTGATGACAACCTCTCAGGACTGGTGGCCGGCAGACTATGGTCACTACGGTCCTTTCTTTATCCGTATGGCGTGGCACAGCGCAGGAACTTACCGAACGATAGACGGCCGGGGAGGTTCTGACGGCGGCATGCAACGCTTCGCGCCGCTCAACAGCTGGCCCGACAATACCAACCTAGACAAAGCGACCCGTCTGCTGTGGCCGATCAAGCAGAAATACGGTCGAAACATCTCCTGGGCGGACTTAATGATCTTGGCCGGGACCGTGGCAATGGAGTCCATGGGTTTTGAAATTCTCGGCTTTGCAGGCGGTCGAATTGACGCCTGGGAACCCGATGATGTGAACTGGGGGCCCGAAGGCGAGTGGCTTGCCTCCGACCGACGCGACGCAATGGGCAATCTTGAAAACCCGTTTGGCGCGACTCAGATGGGGCTTATCTATGTGAACCCGCAGGGCCCGGGAGGCAATCCTGATCCCCAGGCCGCGGCCGACGCCATTCGTGAAGCATTTGGTCGTATGGCGATGAATGACGAGGAAACTGTCGCATTGATTGCCGGCGGTCACACTTTTGGTAAGGCCCATGGAGCTGCCGACCCCGGCCAGTACGTTGGCGTCGAGCCGGAAGGAACCGACATCGCCGCGCAGGGCATTGGCTGGCAGAATTCCTATGGCACCGGTCGGGGCGCTGACACCATTACCAGTGGTCTGGAAGGTGCGTGGACGTTCAACCCTGCGGCCTGGACCAACAATTACCTCGAGAACCTGTACGCGTACGAGTGGGTTCAGACTCGCAGCCCCGCCGGAGCCATCCAGTGGGAACCAGCGGGTGGTGCCGCGTCCAGCCTGGTGCCCGATGCGCACGATCCTTCCGTGCGTCACGCACCGATGATGTTTACCACTGACCTGGCATTGAAAGTCGATCCGGCCTATCGGGAAATTACCAGTCGCTGGCTGGAAAACCCAGAACAGTTCGAGGATGCCTTCGCCCGCGCTTGGTTCAAGCTGACACACCGGGATATGGGTCCGACGACTCGCTATCTCGGGGACCTGGTCCCTGATCAGGAATTCGTGTGGCAGGACCCGATACCGGCCCCCGATTATGACCTGGTCAATGCCGGTGACATCCGCGGGCTGAAGGAAGACATTCTTGCTTCCGGACTGAGTGTTTCAGAGTTGGTACGAACCGCCTGGGCTTCCGCCTCTACCTATCGGGGCACAGACATGCGCGGTGGAGCCAATGGCGGACGAGTTCGCCTGGCGCCACAAAACAACTGGGCGGCCAACAACCCGGCCGAACTGACTCGAGTGCTCAACGTGCTGGAAGGTATCAAGAGCGATTTCGACACCGGCCGAAAGCAGATCTCGATGGCAGACCTGATAGTGTTGGGTGGGGCCGCGGCAATCGAAAAAGCTGCAGCCGATGCTGGCTATGACATAGAAGTTCCTTTCATTCCCGGTCGCGGGGATGCAACCCAGGAGCAGACCGACGTCGAGTCCGTTGCAGTTCTGGAGCCTTCAGCTGACGGTTTCCGCAACTACTTTGCCAGCGGTAACAGCCGATCTCCGGCTGAAATGTTGGTCGAAAAGGCAGCGCTTCTGGAGCTGAGTGTTCCGGAGATGACTGCTCTGGCAGGAGGCATGCGAGCTCTGGATGCCAACACTGGCGGCGCTGCCCACGGCGTGTTTACTGATCGCCCGGGCACCCTCTCCAACGACTTCTTCGTAAATCTGGTGGATATGTCTACTGTCTGGACCCGGTCTACTTCCGACCAGGCCATCTTCGAGGGACGCGACCGTGATTCCGGCGCTCTGAAATGGACTGCGACGCCGGTGGATCTGATTTTTGGTTCCAACTCGGAGCTGCGCGCGGTGGCAGAGTTCTATGCCGCAGACGATGGCGGTGAGCAGTTTGTCCAGGACTTCGTCAGTGCCTGGACCAAGGTAATGACACTGGATCGGTTCGATCTGGAATCATAGATGGCAGAGCGGCGCCACCCGGCAATGCGGATGGCGCCGCTTCATCGATTTTAAGGGGATAGCCAGCCCTTCAAATTCCAGTTCTTCTTCTGAAGGCATTATCGTTTCGCGCTTAGCTTCGTTAGCTACTCGTAACGCAGGGCGTCAATAGGATCCAGGTTGGCGGCCTTGGCTGCCGGCAGGATGCCAAACAATATACCGACAAATGCCGAGAACCCCATAGCCAGCGCGGCTGCCCACACCGGTATCGCGGCAGGCGGGAAAGAGGGGATGTTGTTGGCAATCAGCACGCCCAGGCCGAATCCGAGCCCGAGGCCAATCAGCCCCCCGAGCAGAGACAAAAACATCGATTCAATGAGAAACTGCAGCAGGATGTGGTGCCGCTTGGCGCCAATCGCCTTGCAGATACCGATTTCCCGGGTACGTTCCGTTACCGACACCAGCATGATATTCATGATGCCGATGCCGCCAACCAGCAACGAGATACCAACGATGCCGCCGATCACGACGGTAACTACACCCAGAATTGCGTCGAAAGTATCCATCATCTGTTCTGCAGTCTCGATGACAAAATCATCATCTTCGTTACTGTTGAGGTCATGGGCATTTCGCAACAGGGTGGTAAGCTGCGAAATCACATCTTCCACTTCGGCCGTTTCGCTCAGGCTTAACTGGATCTGGATATCGGTACGAGCCTGATTGCCTTGCAGGCTTTGCATAGTGGCATAGGGCACCAGCACCCGATCGTCCTGGCTGAATCCCATGATGTCGCCTTTGGTTTCCAGCAGTCCGACTATCCTGAACCACTCTCCGCCGAGTTCGATGAATTCATTGACGGGGTTTTCGGGCAAGTTAAGGTTTTCTCTCACTGTGTCGCCGATCACGGCGATGCGGCGTCTGGTGGAGTTGTCGCTGTCGGCGAGAAACCTGCCTTGTGTCGTGTAGAACTGCGCGACATCCTGAAAGGCATAGGTGGTGCCCATAATTTGTGAGTAAGAGGTCTGCGAGCCGTACTTGACCTGCGATGCTCGATTCGCAAACAGAATGGGAGTGATGGAAGCGATACCGTCAATTCGGCGTTCTATCAGGTCAAGGTCTTCGGGCGTCAGTCGCCTGTTGATACCCTGCATGCGGTCTTCTATTGGCGTATAGGATCTGACTGTCAGGCTGTTGGTCCCCAGAGAAGCGAATTGCTGGCTGACAAATACCCTGAGTCCCTGTGTAATCGAGATCACCGCGATCACGCTGGCAACACCAATGACGATACCGAGAGTAGTCAGGAAACTACGAAGCCCGTGCGCATAAATGGACAGGAGGGCAGAGCGACAACTTTCAAGCAGTGAAAACAGCATATCGATTACCTGGTCAATGAATCTCGGCCGTTGCCTGGGTGCTGTCCTGGAAAATCCTGCCATCCTTCATTTCGATTACCCGTTTGCAGTGCGCCGCTATCTCGTCTTCATGGGTTACCATGATGACAGTATGTCCTTCGGCATGCAGTTCATCGAACAATTGCATAATCTCGACCGTGGTTCTGGAATCGAGGTTGCCGGTTGGTTCATCCGCCAGCAGGATCGACGGATGAGTGACCAGCGCTCGGGCAATGGCGACCCGCTGGCGTTGACCGCCGGAGAGCTGATTCGGAAGGTGATCGGTCCGATCAGCCAGATTGACTCGCGCGAGTGCCCTGGTGGCCATCTCTTTTCTCTTGCGAAATGGGATGTTGCGGTAGATGAGCGGCTGCATGACGTTGCCAAGCGCTGTGGCTCTTGGCAGTAAATTGAAGCTCTGGAAAATAAATCCGATTTCCAGATTGCGGATTTCCGAAAGCTGATTCTGGTTCAGATTTTCCACGTTATTGCCGTTCAGATGGTACTGACCACCGGTCGGCCGATCGAGGCAGCCAAGAATATTCAGCATGGTGGACTTTCCGGACCCGGAGGAGCCAATGAAAGCAACGTATTCATTGCGCTCGATTTCGACATCGATACCGTCCAGGGCTTTAACCACCTGGGTGCCCATTTCGTAATACTTGGTGATCTCGTTAAGTGCAATCAGAGCCATATCGATGATATCGGGTTGGGTGTATTGTGCGACCGAATCTTGCGACCAATCCGGGGCAATCTGTTACTCAGACGTCGGGGCTGAATATTCAAGACGGGTAGCATCAAGCCGGTCGCCGTCCAGCAGGTGTCGCAGCTCCCTGTTGGGCCCCACCACGATTTCCACGTCCCGGTCGATAGTGGTGGTGAGCTCCTGATATTCGTCGTCGGAAAGCCCTACTTCAACTCGGGTCTTTCTTGCCACGCCGCCGTCGTTAATGAAAATGAAGTATTCACTTCGAAGTTCCGAGCGGTCTTCCTCGAAAAGGATGGCCTGAATCGGCACTGCCGCCACCTCCTGGTCTTGCCGGGTGAAGATTTCCGCGCGGCTGGACATGCCCGGGCGCAGCACGACACCGCCTGGATCTGTGATGTCGATTTTTACGGTAAAGGTGAGTCCCTGCCGTCCCTGCTCAACCTTGGCGGTGTTGGCGATGTAACGCACCACCCCCTCCATGGGCTGGTCAGGATAGGCGATGGCGACTATTTCAGCTCGCTGACCGAGTGCAACATTAGCAACATCAGCTTCATCCACCAGCACCTCGACATAGATGCTCTCCGGGTTGGCGATGGTCATCAGAGACGAGCCGGGAATGTTGGTGGAGCTCGCAATCGCAGTCTCACCGACTTTGATGTCCAGACTGGTAATGACGCCGTCCAGGGGCGAGACGATCTGGGTTTTACTCAGCTGGTCCAAAACCTGTTCCAGTTGCGCCTTGGCCTGCAGCAGTCTCTCTCGGGAGGACTTCAGGTCGATTTCCGCCAGTGCCAGTTGATTGGCAATGGTTTCAAATTCTTCGTCACCCACCATGTCGCGCTCGTAAAGACTCTTCGTGCGCTCATATTGACGGCGCATATTATCGATCCGCACTTCCTGCCTTTCGATATCGATGGTGTTGAGGCGCACAGCGGCCTCGCTCTGTTCCAGCCCGGCCAGTAAATTCTTGTCGTCGACTTGCAGCACCAGCTGGTCTTTCTTCACCCGGTCTCCTTCTTCCACATAAAGAGCCGCGACCTTGCCGATGATTTCCGAACTGAGCAGAACCTCTTCCTCATGGGCAAGGAATCCGGAGGCCAGGATCGAGGGGCTGATGACTCGCTGTGCTATCGTGGCAACCTCAACCTCTTTACCGTCGACTCCGAATACGCTCCGGTTTATGAGAGGCAGGGCGATGACCGTGGCCACGATTACGAGAACAAGCAGTATCTTTTTGATGCTCATGACAATTCGACTATTGGCAGTTGATAAGGATAAGACTCTAACTTGACGGCTGAATAGCGCAATTGCTGAGGGAAAATAACATATTGCGGCTCAGCTTACGGCAAAAAACGTCCAAACGCCGTAAATCAGCAGATAGGGTGTGAAAATAATAGATACTGATCTGGCTAAACCGGCCTGCAGCCAGAGCCTGTAGCCGATCACAAGCAGCACAAGAGTCCAGATGGTCGGAAGGTTAACGGTGGCCAGAATCCGGTTGATCGATGGGTCGGCTGTTTCCATGCCAAGAGCAAGCAGCGACAGTCCGTTTAGATCCACTATGCTGATCTGCCCGCTGGGGTTAAGCAGGATATTGACCGCCATGGAAAGTGCTAGCAAAACGGCCGGCAGGTTCGACCAGGCGACCAGTGCCCACCACTGTTTGAAGCGAATCTCGTCGCCCCGCAGCGCTGCAGTCAGGCTCAGGTAGCTGGCTTGTATCAGGTAAATCATCATGAGCGACAAGCCGCTGGTCACCAGGGTAATCCAGCGCATGTTGTTGGGGGACAAAAACTCCATGCCTTCGCGAATCTCCTCGAGCTCAGCCTCGCTTCGGTCACTGAGCTGGCTCAGGGTGTCGTCGATATACCAATCGAAATCCAGCACCGTGAAATACCAGCCAGTCACCAGCAGAGTGCTCAATATTACAACCGCGAGAGGGAACAGGCTGGTCGGCTTTTCCTTGATGACACTGAACGCAGCCGACGGCGCTGTCAGGACATTGATTGCCAGGGAGACCGGACTCTGCTCTGCAGGAACAGGTGATTTGCCGGAAACTTCCGTTTCGGACATGGTGAACTCCGGAATATTTTTTGCAAAATCTGGCGTAGTATACCCGACTTTAAGGTGCCGGTAATGAATCCACAGGAGCCCATCACTCGCCATTCAGTGCTGCGTCAAGCCTGGCCGCTGATACTGGCCAACTGCTCTGTGCCACTATTGGGACTGGTTGATACGGCGGTGCTGGGTAATCTCGGCACGCTGGTTGATCTCGGCGCGATCGCTCTGGGTGCACTGATTTTCAGTTTCGTCTACTGGGGTTTTGGTTTCCTGCGGATGGGTACCACCGGGTTTATCGCCCAGGCAGCGGGCCGAGGCGATGGAGCGGAGGTTCGAGCAGTGCTGATACGCTCACTGCTGCTGGCGCTAGGCATCGGTGTTGTGATAACAGCCCTGCAGATTCCGCTCGGGGCCATCGCATTCGGTATGCTGAGCGGTGGGGAGCAGGTCGAGGATGTGGCGCGATCCTATTTTGAAATAAGGATCTGGGGTGCACCGGCAACCCTTGGCACCTTCGTACTGACGGGAGTTTTGGTCGGTCTGGGCGAAAGCAGGCGGTTGTTGCTGGTTCAACTGTTTCTCAATCTGCTCAATATCCTGTTGGACATTTACCTGGCTGGCCATCTACAGCTGGGCGCGCGCGGCATTGCAATCGGCACCTTGCTGGCTGAATGGCTGGCCTTCATTTTTGCCCTGGCAATTGTCGCGCGTTTGTTGCTCCGCAGCCGGACTGACTCCGAGCAATGGTTTGTTATCGAGCGCCTGCGCGACCGGTCGAGCATGCTGGCTATACTTTCCGCCAACCGGGACATCATGGTACGCACGGTCTTGTTGGTTTTTTCCTTTGCCTGGTTTACCAACCAGAGCGCGATATACGGCAACGAAGTTCTGGCAGCCAATCACATTCTGCTGCAATTGATTTCCTTCTCTGCATTCTTTCTCGACGGTTTTGCTTTTGTCGGAGAATCTCTGGTGGGGCAGGCGATAGGGGCCAGGAATCTTTCTTTTTTGGACAGAGCGATGCGCCGTACTAGCGAGATGGCGTTTGCCACTGCCGTTCTGCTGGCGCTGCTAGTCTTCGCTTTTGGTCAGCAGATGATTGATGCGCTGACCTATCTACCAGCGGTGCGAGAACTGGCAGGCGGTTTACTGAGTTTTGCCGCTATTTATATTCTGCTGTCGTTTGCAGCGTTTCAGCTGGACGGTATCTTTATCGGTGCTACTCTTACAGTCCAGATGCGCAATGCATCAGTTGTTTCGGCTGGCATATTTCTGGCGTCCTGGTGGCTGCTATCAGCCCGATACGGCGTGGAGGGGTTGTGGTGGTCGTTCATTATCTACGTCATCTTCAGAGCAGTGACCTTACTGTTGTATTTTCCCCAGCTCCGCAATTCGGTGCGCTGAAGTTCGCCGTGAAGTCAGCACGGTTATGCAAGCTGGGAGACAATTGGGGTAAGCGTGATTAATGGAGCGAGTCGATCTGTTCGTCGGGCAGGATGTGAGGTTCAAGCTCGAGAGACTGCTGTTTGCGGCCGACCATCACGATTTCACCCCGATACCGGGCTTCGCCAGTCGAGGTGAACTCGAAACAGTAGCGCCGTCGAAGGCATAGTGAACCTCCATTATCCTGGACCGGAAATACGCCCTTGATGACCATGGTCTGATCGAGCAGCTGCAACCCGAGCTGATCGAGATACGTGTCGGCGAGCTTGAGTGCCTGGCTTTTGACGATGTCGCTGTGCCACCAGAAAGCGACTACCGCGGCCATGCAGCAGAGCCAGAAAATTACCGAAAGGTTGAGCATGGTCTGGAGTCCGACTTTCGAGGATCACGCCCCGAAAGATTCCTGCTTTTTGTAATAAATATTTTTAAACCGCCGCGCGGGCATTGTAGCGCTTGATGTGGGGCGCGAGGATTTCCAGCGCTGTTCTGTCGCAGGGGGGCAGGGTGGCGTCGCTGAGTCTCAGCGGTGCAACCCGCTCGCCCCAGCGGATCAGTCCCGCACCCCAGGTAAGTCCGGCGCCGAAGGAGGCCATCAGCACGTAATCTCCGGGATTAATGCGCCCCTCTTCGAGGGCTTCGGTTAGCGCCACGGGAATGGTGCCCGCCGAGGTGTTGCCGTACTTGTGAACATTGACCATAACCTTGTCTTCGGGGATTTCCAGGCGTCTGGCGAGGGCATCCAGAATTCGCTTGTTGGCCTGGTGGGGCACCACGATATGCACGTCCTCCTTGCTGAGCCCGGCCTGTTTCAGCACATCGACGCAGGCCTGGGCCATGCTCTTCACCGCGCGCTTGAATACTTCCTGACCATCGAAATTCCAGCCGAGGTAGAGGAACTCCTGATCCAGACGACTATAACCACTGCCCAGATTGGTAATCTGAATCGCATACTTGGCATCGGCTTCACAGCCGATCTTCGACGCCAGCAATCCACATTCCTGGCCGCTGGCTTCGATCACGACCGCGCCGCAGGCGTCGCCGAACAGCACCGCAACATCCCTGCGTGACCAGTCCATGTAGTGACTGATAAATTCACCGCCAATCACCAGAACTTTTTTATGGGCGCCGGTACGGATCAGACTGGTGCCGATATGCAGACCGTACAGGAAGCCGGTACATGCTGAATTCAGATCTATGGCGGCTGCGTTTCGCGCGCCCAGCGCGTCAGCAATCATGGAGGCGGTGTTGGGGCAGAAAGAATCTACCGTAAGACTGCCGAGCAGAATCAGGTCGATGTCCCCGGGTTCGAGATCGGCCGCCGCCAGGGCATGGCGAGCGGCTACCAGGGCCATATCGGAAAAATTACAGTGACAGATGCGCCGTTCCCTGATGCCGGTCCGGGTGGTGATCCACTCGTCCGTGGTTTCCATGAACGTTTCCAGGTCCTGGTTGCTCAGCACCGCCGGCGGTACACATTTACCCCATCCGGTTATCTGTGCAAACTGCATAGTCTGTCTCCCCATTTGCCTTGGTATTCTTTAAACTGGGCTACATGGACCCGAGAGATTGAGGATACTGCATTTTTATTTAATAAGGTAGCCGACTGCCCGGGTTCTTCAGGTTAGTAACAGGCAACCAGAGCACTGCGACTATTGCGGGATGAGTAATGGGGAAAATGCCGAGAAAATACCAGATTGTGCTGACGATGCTAGTGCTGGTCTTTCAATTCCAGATGACCACAGCGCAATCCGGCTTTGATCATACAATCTGGCAGCAATTGTTGCAGCGCCATGTGTATCTTGTTGACGGCGGTACAGCGAGCCGGGTTGATTATGCGGGCATGGGTGGCGATCGCATGCTACTTGATTCTTACCTGACGTCACTGGCGGCGGTCAGTGAGCTCGATTTTTACGACTGGCCTACAGCGGATCAACTGGCGTTCCTGATC
>Ga0181593_10001160_pt1 | contig 23748 bp, 18 predicted proteins | sample 071ome_19_FD_133756 | JGI IMG/M metagenome (GOLD analysis project Ga0181593, IMG submission 133756) | Coastal salt marsh microbial communities from the Groves Creek Marsh, Skidaway Island, Georgia - 071413AT metaG (megahit assembly) | ecosystem: Environmental > Aquatic > Marine > Intertidal...
ATCATCTGGCGTGGTCCGATGGTCATGGGCGCATTGGAGCAAATGCTGCGCGACGTGGAATGGGGCGATATCGACGTCATGGTCGTCGATATGCCGCCAGGCACCGGGGACACACAACTGACGATGTCGCAGCGCGTACCCTTGGCGGGCGCGGTGATCGTATCTACTCCGCAGGACATTGCGCTATTGGACGCCCGTAAGGGCCTGAATATGTTCCGGCGTGTAGAAGTACCGGTGCTCGGTATTATCGAAAATATGAGCTATCACGTGTGCTCCAATTGCGGCCACCGGGAGGAGATATTTGCGCACGGCGGCGCGCGGCGCGCGGCAGAAGACCTCGATGCACCATTTCTTGGGGAAGTGCCGCTCGATCTCAAGATACGCGAGACTTCGGACGAAGGCGCGCCAATCACAGTACAAGACCCGGGTTCCCCTCACAGTGCGGCATATCTGGAAATTGCCCGAAAAATCTGGGAAAAATTGGGAGCCCACAAAAAAGCGACACCGCGGATTTCAATGGGGTAGAGCCCGGTAAGCTGAAAACGATGACCAAATCATCGCAAATTCGCCATTTTTTTGCGGCACATTAATTTACCGGAAGGCAGTCAAAGCGAATTACATGCGCGCGCGTTGTTCCAATCTCTGCAATAAGCTGATGCCGCTAATAGGCGGCGTGATTGCGCTCACTATTCTGAGCGGGATGCAGAGTGCAATGGCGCAGAGTCGGCCATTCAACATCCCGGATCTTTCCTCTTACAATTGCGCATCCGTCAATGCGGCTACGGCAGCCGGCGTACGCCACATGGGTCAGGTCATTAACGGCCGCTATCACGAATGGCATGAAATTTATGCGGAAGTGGGCGGCAGTCGGCGGCTCGCGTGCATTAGCCTCATTGTACCCGAAGCGCGGCAAATGAGCGTGGGTGAGGCGCGTGCCTTTTTGAAGGACGCGTCAAACGTAGGGGCCCCGGAAGCAAACGCCACCTCGAACAACGAAAGACCTCAGGCGTTTCAACAGAACATCACCGAGCCGCAGAACGTTAAGCCTATGCCGCTGAAACGCGCCATCAAGCCAACCCCATTGCCCGGTGCAAATGAAAAGCCGGCGAACCGAATCGAGATACCGCCCATCCCAGCCATAAAGTCGTTTAAGAAGGCGGGGTTCTCGCCCCCCAATGAAAACGATCACAGCGCAACGGCGCCCCTAGAGGCGCTGTTTTCATTTATGGAGTCCGACAAAAGCCCAGTGACCGTCGGCGTCGAAGACAGAGCCGTCGTTTCGAACACGCTGACCTACCCTTGGAACACGATTGGATATTTGGTTGCGACTTTCCCCAGCGGCAACAGCTTTCGCTGCAGCGGAACTCTCGTCAGCGCATACGTGGTTCTGACGGCGGGTCACTGCATTCACGACAACAGCGAGGGCGGATTTTTAAATGCGGCGTTCTTTTTTCCGGGACGATATCAATCGCCCCCGGGCAGCAATACCGTAAGCCCCTATTCCAATTCGGATTTGGCCTTTGTCAAAACAACACAAACCTGGACGGAAATTTCCGGCGAAGACAGCTATGCCGCCACTGAGTACCGCTACGATTTTGCCGCAGTTCAATTCGATACACCGTTCACGTACACCGGCACATTTATACCCGTCGTCTTTCAAGATACCACTAATACGGTGACAAGCGCAGGGTATCCCGCATCCGTGAACGGCCAATCCGTTCAAACACAGTATTTTGACGAAGGGGCAACGACGTCTAGCTCAAGCTCATTGCAAAATTCAGCGGTCCGTGAATTTGCAATAGATGCCAGCGGCGGTAATTCCGGGGGCCCCTTCTTTGCAACCGACCAGTTCACCGCGCAGCGCCGATTAGTCGGCATCCTAAGCTATGGAGACGGCGTAAACGACGAGGCCGGCGGTCCGTGGTACTCAAGTTTCAATCAATCACTTGTATCGGACTGGATGAGCTATACGCCGGAAGGTGCGGTGAGCAGCACTGAGGGCTTGCGCGTCGCAGCTGTCTTTTCATCAGATCAGCTAACATCCCAATCGTTCTTGCGATTTTATAACGCCGGCAGCGCGGCGGGAACTGTGGATGTCACTTTGGCGAATTACGTGAGCGGAGAAGTGCTTGGAACCTGGACCAGCTCGACGATCGACCCAGGTGCCGAACTGCAATTCTATATAAAAGATATCGAAAACGGGGCCGACCAACCTTTCGCTATACCTGCTTTTTATTCCGTTTCAATTCGGTCTACTTTTTCGGGCTATTTCCAACATGTCCTGTGGCGCCCCGCCGACGGCACGCTTACAAATCTTAGCACCTGTGACAGCACGACAACATCCGATACGCGTACCGTCATTGGCGCGCATTCTTCGTTACTGGACAATGGCTACCCCTCAACTCTGATCGTCCACAACACCGGGGTCGACCCTGTAAACATTCAATTCACCATGTATGACGCGCGCAATGGAAATAGGCTTGGCACGTTTACAAGCGGTACAATCGGTGCCAACGGGCAAAAACTTCTAAATGTTTCTGATGCTGAAGAGTCCGTGTTTCCGCCCTTCAATCCGGCCAGCAACATGTATCACTACGTGATAAAAGCAGACAGTCAGTTTTCCGGTTACATTCAACTGCTTGTCGACAATCAAGCAGCCGGAGTGATCACTGACATGACCGCAGTATGCACCTTAACCGCCTCCGGCTAGGCACGCCGAAGCTCAACAAAGCTGAAAGAAGGTGCACCATCGCCGTTTGCCGGGCGCCGCTCTCTCGATACTTCACGCCAGTCAGAAAGATCAAGAGCTAGCACAGCGTCACCATCGTAGTCAGCATGAACCTCCGTCAGATATATCCGCGCGGCGTGGGTAAGCGCTTGTGAATAAATCTCCGCTCCGCCAATAATCATGACCTCATCGGCACCCGTGCTGTGGGCATTCTCAAAGGCCAGCGCCAAAGCGGTGGGGAGGTCTTCAGCTGTCACCACACCCTCGGCCGACCAGTTGCGGTTGCGCGTTATGACAATGTTCGTACGCTTTGGCAGCGGCTTTCCAATAGACTCGAAGGTTTTGCGTCCCATGACGATCGGTTTTCCGACGGTCATGCGCTTGAAGTGTTTCAAGTCCTCTGAGATGTGCCAGGGAAGCGCGCCGCCCTTACCTATAACGCCGTTCTCCGCCCGGGCGACAATCATCGCAACGGCGACAGGTGCGCGCAGCTCATCTATTCCCAATGATTTCTCGTGGTCGCTCGCCATGCCTTGCTCTTACCTCGCCTGCGCCCCAGAAAATACCCGAAAATGCCCTGACTTTGCCGGAAACACCGTGCTAGAATCGCTATACCGCAGCCTGGATGCACCTCCTCGCGCGGGCGCTGGCGAGAGCGCATCTGTCGCCCGATCCAGCCCACCCTCACGGAACGGGCATCGACATTACAGGTCAGATTCGCAAGGAGGAACGACCATGAAAACGACGATTTCAGCAACCAATCGGATAGCTGCGTTGGCCGCAGCTGTTCTGCTCGCGAGCGCTTCAGGCGCTTGGGCGGCGGAAACGGCGTGCGGGCCTACACCAAATCCACCGGATATTCCCGATGACGGCGCAACGGCCACCAGTAAAGAGATGGAAGAAGCCATCAACGGATTGGAAGAGTATTCAAACAAGTTCGCCGAATTTAACGAGTGCACAGTCAACGAATACAATGAGGCACTTGCCAAATGGAATGCGGCTCAGGAAGCCTACCAAAACAAAGGCAAATAGTTCTCAGCCGACCATAGTTAAATTAGGAAGGGCGCCGTGCACTACATCAGCCGGCGCCCTTTTTGATTCAAGGGCCTTGGGCTAGACCGCCACCTTCGCTGCAATGTGTGGGTGCGGGTCGTAGCCCTCCAGCGTAAAATCCTCAAATTGGAAACCGAAAATGTTCCCCACGCCGGGATTAAGTACCAAACGCGGTAAAGGCCTCGGCGCGCGTGTCAATTGAATATGCGCTTGTTCCAGATGATTCGAATAAAGGTGTGCGTCGCCAAGAGTATGAACAAAGTCACCGGGCTCTAATCCGGTCACCTGGGCGACCATCAATGTCAGCAAGGCGTAGGACGCAATATTGAACGGAACGCCGAGGAAAATGTCGGCACTACGTTGATAAAGCTGACACGACAACCGTCCGTCCGCGACGTAAAACTGAAACAGGCAGTGGCACGGCGGCAACGCCATGTCTTCCACGTCCGCCGGATTCCAGGCTGTCACGATATGTCTGCGGCTATCCGGATTGGTGTGGATCGAACTCACGAGATTTTTGATCTGATCGATCTTTGTGCCGTCCGGCGCCGGCCAAGACCGCCACTGGTATCCGTACACCGGGCCGAGGTCGCCATTTTCGTCCGCCCATTCATTCCAGATGGAGACACCGTTCTCGGTTAGATATTTGATATTTGTGTCCCCTTTCAGGAACCATAGAAGCTCATGCACGATCGATTTGACGTGCAGCTTTTTGGTGGTGAGGAGCGGAAATCCGTCCGCCAGATTGAACCGCATTTGATGACCAAACACACTGAGTGTTCCGGTTCCGGTGCGGTCGGACTTCTTCGCGCCATCCTTCAGAACGCGGTCCAGCAAATCCAGATATTGTTGCATGCCCCTGTTATACCGCCATTCCACCTGCGGAAAATCCCCGAAATTTCCGCAGTCTAGAGCCGGTGTGGCAAAATTAACCGTCCGGCCTTATATTGTGGGGGCCGCTTAAGCGGCTATGGCGCTAAACCTGCTGTGAAATAAGCGTAGCGGACCCGGGGGCAGTGCCCGGCGCCTCCACCATTTCGCTCAGACTGGAATCCATATTCCGCTGGGCCTTACGGGGGCGAAACAGGCTCGACGTGCGTGGTAAAGACAGTAGTTGTTCCCGGCATGGTACCGCCGTTATCGGGCCAATCTTAAAAGTGCCAACGACAACGTTGAGTACGCCGTTGCTGCTTAGGCAGTGAACGCGGTTCGGGGGGCACCGGGCAACAGAAGCCCCCCACTTTATCTCGAATATCCCTTTGAATGCAGCGCATTTGGTCAATCGCCCATTAAATACGCAACCTAACGCGCATTAGAGTGTCAAATACCGGTAGGTAAGCTGAGAGACGCACTAAAAATGCATGCCTTAAAAAAACACTGGATATAGCCTCGACGAACATGTTCTGCTTATAAACATAGTCATGGACATTACGACACTCAGTTATGAACGCATGGTGGAAGACGCCCTCAGGGGAGTCTTGCGTCAAGCGCTGAAGATTACCGAGGCTCAAGGCCTGCCAGGTGCGCATCACTTTTATATTACCTTCGATACTACACATCCCGGCGTCGAGATGGCCGACACCTTGCGTGCCCTTCATCCAAATGAGATGACGATTGTGCTTCAGCATCAGTATTGGGATCTTGTTGTCGACGACGAGCATTTCGAGATTGTCCTCAGCTTTTCCGGCGTCAATCAGCGACTATCGGTACCCTTTGACGCGGTGACGGCCTTTGCCGACCCTCACGCCAAATTCGGCCTCCAGTTCCATGTCGAATTCGAAGAACTGGCGGAGGACGAAGAGGACATGGACGACGATGCCGCCGATCCAGCCTTTGACGGACCGGTGCATGTGGATTCTTCCAAGATATCTCAACACTTTAAGAACGCTCGCCGGGCGCTGCAGCCACCGGAACCGGCCACCTCGGAAGAGACCCCGTCAGACGAGGAAGAAGCCGGAAACGTCGTCACTCTGGACGCTTTCCGGAAGAAATAGCCGCTGAATTAGGGCTTTTAATATCCGCGATGTTAACCCTCGCGGGCCTTGCGGTATTTGACTATTCTCCCGTCACATTTTCCAAATCTTAGACACGGATACCGATCATGCTGGACGCAGCTTTTGCCGAGATGTTTCCCCTCGCCGACGATACAACGCCATATCGAAAACTTTCTGGCGATGGCGTATCGGTCGAAAAATTTCGCGGCAATGATGTCGTCGTGATCGAAGCCAGCGCACTGACGTCTTTGACCGCCGAAGCATTTCGCGACGTGTCCCACTTGCTGCGGCCCGGCCACCTCAGACAACTTCGCTCGATTCTCGACGATCCCGAGGCCTCGCCGAACGACCGATTCGTTGCTTTGGAGCTGATGAAAAACGCAAATATCGCCGCCGGCGGGGTTCTGCCCATGTGCCAGGATACCGGCACGGCCATCATTCTGGGCAAAAAGGGCCAGCAAGTCTGGGTAAACGGTGACGATGCTCTGGCGCTGAGCGAGGGCGTAGCCAACGCATACGCCAACCTCAATCTGCGCTATTCCCAACTGTCGCCCACGTCTCTGTTCGAAGAAAAGAATACCGGCAACAACCTGCCCGCCCAGCTCGACCTGTTTGCCGTGCCGGGCAGCGCCTACAAATTCATGTTCATGGCCAAAGGCGGTGGTTCGGCCAACAAAAGTTTTCTGTTCCAGAAAACCAAAGCCGTGCTCAATCCAGCCGGCCTCAAAAACTTTCTGGAAACGGAAGTCAAAGCCCTCGGCACTGCGGCCTGCCCGCCCTATCACCTCGCCATCGTTATCGGCGGCACCTCGGCCGAACTGACCATGAAGACCGTGAAGCTGGCCTCAGCGCGTTATCTGGACGGATTGCCCACCACCGGCGGCGCCCACGGCCAGGCGTTCCGGGACCTGGAGATGGAACAACAAGTTCTGGAAATGACTCGCTCCCTTGGCATCGGTGCTCAGTTTGGCGGCAAATACTACTGTCACGACGTGCGCGTAATTCGCCTGCCCCGCCACGGAGCCTCCTGCCCCGTCGGCGTAGGCGTCTCGTGCTCTGCCGACCGTCAGATATTGGGCAAGATCAACCGCGACGGTGTTTTCCTGGAACAGCTCGAAACCAATCCGGCGCAATATTTGCCGGAAATCAAAGAGGGCAAGCTTTCCAGCGACGTGGTGAAGATCGATCTGTCCAAACCCATGGATGAAATTCGCAAGACGCTGAGCCAGTACCCGATCAAGACGCGCGTTTCTCTGAGCGGCCCAATGGTGGTCGCGCGTGACATCGCTCATGCCAAACTCAAGGAACGCATCGAAAGCGGCCAAGGGCTGCCGGACTACATCAAGCAGCATCCGGTGTATTACGCCGGTCCCGCAAAAACACCGAAAGGATACGCGTCCGGATCATTCGGCCCAACGACAGCTGGACGCATGGACTCCTACGTCGATGAATTTCAGGCCAACGGCGGCTCCATGGTGATGCTGGCCAAGGGCAACCGCTCCAAGGCGGTCACCGAAGCGTGCAAGAAGCACGGCGGGTTCTATCTCGGCTCCATCGGCGGCGCGGCTGCCATGCTGGCCGAAAATTCAATCAAGAAAGTGGAAGTGCTCGAATATCCGGAATTGGGCATGGAAGCGGTATGGCGCATTGAAGTGGAAGACTTCCCAGCCTTTATTGTCGTGGACGATAAGGGCAACGACTTCTTCACGCAGTTGTAACGCCCCGCTTTTGTAAGACTTTCTGCGCTTTCAGACTCGTTCGGAGTACTGCTACTCTTTCGCCTCCAGCCGCTTGTGAGGGGAGGCCGACATGCAGCGCAACGATCCCGAAGGCACGCGTTTACCGATCAAGATCGATACCACGACCAACGGCGAATTCACGCCGATGCCGCTCGACAAGGTGTCCATCGAAGCAAACCGCGCGGCTCAGGAAAGGGTCGGAGAGTCGGCGAAAAAGACCGGCATCGGGCGGCGGGAATATCTCGTCACCAACTGCGGCGCGGCCGCGACCTTGGCGGCGATGAACGAAACCTTTGCGGCGGCGGGTAAAGTGGGCGGTGGCTACGACCTCCCCAAGGAAGCCGCATTCGAAGTCGCGGCGGCGGACAGTGTTCTGTCCGGCGACGAATTCATTTTCGATGTGCAATTGCACCACGTGAATCCGGAAGGAACGTGGCGCCAAAATTTACCCACATGGAACGCGACCATCGCCAGCTTCGCCCGCAACAATCCGGACTGCAAGGAAACCGACCTGGTGGACTGCATCGGCGGCGACTATCTGGTGCAGGAAGTGTTCATGGACAGCGACACGACGGCGGCGGTGCTGTCGTCCGTGCCGTCCGCGCCGGATAACCCTTTACTGGTTCATGAAATGGCCGCAACGCGTGAGTTGGCGGCAAAGGCGAAAGGCTCGCCTCGCCTCCTCATTCACGGCTTATGCCATCCGAACTTCCCAGGCCATGTCGAACGCATGAAGGAAGTGCATGAGACCTTTAATGTGTCGGGATGGAAAACCTACACCCAATGGGGACCGGACGAACGCGGCTTCTGGCTGGACGATGAAGACACCGGTATCCGCATGATCGAGGAAGCGCGCGCCATGGGGGTGCGCAATATTTGCGTTCACAAAGGTTTGCCGCTGGGCGATTTGTCATACGAACACTCCACCTGCCGCGACATCGGCGCGGTAGCGAAACGATTCCCCGACATGAATTTCCTCGTGTATCACTCCGGGTACGAGCCCTCCGTCACTGAAGGCCCCTACAATGCAGAACGCGCGAAGGGCACGGACTCGCTGGTGCACGCCATGGAACAATACGAGATCGCGCCCGGCAGCAATGTCTATGCCGAGCTCGGCAGTACGTGGCGCACGATCATGCGCGATCCACAACAGGCCGCGCACCTGATCGGCAAGCTGATGAAGGCCGTCGGCGAAGACAATGTTCTGTGGGGTACGGATTCCATCTGGTACGGAAGCCCACAGGATCAGATTCAGGCGTTCCGCGCATTCCAGATCACCGAAGAGTTCCAGGACAAGTTCGGCTATGCGGCGCTGACGCCGGAAAGAAAACGTAAAATCTTCGGACTCAACGGCGCGAAGGTGTACGGGCTCGATCCAAACGCGCTCAAAAAGAAAGCCGAGAGCGACTCGCTGGGCAAGGCCCGCGCGGCCTACGCTCATGAAAAGGACCCGAGTTACATCACCTATGGCCCGAAAACCCGCCGCGAGTTCCTCGATTTACTCCGCGCCAACGGCGGCGCACCGGCGTAGTTCGGCGTGACCGCATTAGTCGAAGACGTTCCCAGCCCCATAGACTTTCATGACCGCGCGCAAGCGCGTGCATGGATGGAGGCGACGATCAAAAGTCGACCGTGGCGCCCTGACTTCTTTGCGGCGTTCACAAAAGCGATCAATGACCTCGAAGGCGCTTCAAAGCGCGTGATAGAGCTTGGGTCGGGTCCGGGCCACCTCGCGAAAGAGATTGTTCAACATTGCGATATTGAAAAGTATGTCGCGCTGGATTTTTCGCGCGCGATGCATGAATTGACGAGAGAGCACCTCGGCGACCAATGCGATAAGGTGCAATTCATAGAATGTGATTTTCGAGCCGATGACTGGGTGCGGAACGTGGATCCGTGTGATATCGCCGTTTCGATGCAGGCCATCCACGAAGTGCGGCATACGGCGCATCAGCCCCCCTTGTTTAAGGACACTTTCAATGTCCTGAAGCCCAGCGGCACTTTCCTGTACAGTGATCACTATTACGAAGCGGGCACCGAAAAACACCCCAACCTTATGCTGGGCAAGGCCGAGCAACCTGAGTTGCTAGCTCGAACCGGTTTCAAATCAATTCAATTGCTTCTCGACAAAGGTGGCATGGCGCTCTACCAAGCACGCAAGCCATGAGCTCAGCACCTTCAATTAAATGGAACGGACCAAAGGCCGCGCCACTGACCGTTGCCCTCGCCCACGGCGCGGGCGCGCCCATGGACTCGCCGTTCATGAATTTCTTTGCCGAGGGCTTGGCAATGCGCGTTTACCGCGTCGCCCGGTTTGAATTTCCCTACATGGCGGCGCGGCGCGAGACCGGTAAAAAGAAGCCGCCGGATCGCGCCCCGGTGCTGCTTGAAACCTGGCGGACTGTGATCGATAAAATTGGCGCCGACAAACTCGTCATCGGAGGCAAATCCATGGGCGGGCGCATTGCCAGCATGATCGCCGATGAGGCGTCGGTCCGCGGCCTGTTATGCCTGAGCTACCCCTTTTACGGTGCCGGGCGGGCCGCCAAGCCGCGCATCGAGCATCTCAAACCGCTCAAAACCAAAACGCTTATCTGCCAGGGCAAACGCGACCCCATGGGCAATTATGAGACCATTTCAAAGCTCAAGCTTTCCCCAGCCATTAAAATTCACTGGGCGGAGGATGGTGATCACGATCTGAAGCCCCGCAAGATATCGGGCCTGACTCATGACGGGAATTTGACGGCCGCCCTTGACGCCGCCGATGCTTTCCTTTCAGCCTTACGCTGAAAGTGAGGCCATGCATGGCAAATGATAAAACCCGGACCGAAACCGACAGTCTTGGCGCGGTTGAAGTGCCAGCGGACCGTTATTGGGGCGCGCAGACGCAGCGCAGCCTTGAGAATTTCAAAATCGGCACCGAGCGCATGCCCGCCGGGCTGATACATGCCTTTGGCTTACAAAAAAAGGCCGCTGCGCTGGCGAACAAGGAATTGGGTGAAGTCCCCTCCGAAATCGCTGACGCCATTGTCAGCGCCGCTGGAGAAGTCGCGGGCGGTACGCTGGACGATGAATTTCCGCTGGTCGTTTGGCAGACCGGTTCGGGCACGCAAACCAATATGAACGCCAATGAAGTGATCGCCGGGCGGGCCAACGAACTCCTATCCGACCAACGCGGCGGCAAAGACCCCGTCCATCCCAATGACCACGTCAATCGCGGCCAGTCTTCCAACGACAGCTTCCCGACGGTGATGCACATTGCTGTCGCACTGGGCATTTCAAAACAATTGATGCCTGCACTGGACCAACTGCAAGCCACATTGGAAAACCGCGCGGACGCCTTTGAAAAAATCGTCAAAATTGGGCGGACGCATTTACAGGACGCAACACCCCTCACCTTGGGTCAGGAGTTTTCCGGATACGCCGCGCAATCAGGATTTGCCATTGAACGCGTCAAAACCACGCTACCGCGCCTGCACCGCCTGGCCCAAGGCGGTACGGCGGTCGGAACAGGTTTGAACGCCAAGGAAGAGTTTGCCGCCAAATTTTGCGAGCATTTGCGAAAAATGACGGAGTTGCCGTTCTGGCCCGCCGCCAATTATTTCGAGGCCTTGGCGACACACGACGTCATGGTTGAAGTGTCAGGCGCACTCAACACCATCGCCGTATCGTTGATGAAGATCGCGAACGATATTCGCCTGCTCGGTTCCGGTCCACGTTCTGGGCTGGGCGAATTGATCCTGCCGGCTAATGAGCCCGGCTCATCGATCATGCCGGGCAAGGTGAATCCCACGCAAGCCGAAGCCCTGACCATGGTGTGCGCACAGGTGATGGGAAATCATACCACCATCAGCGTTGCCGGCTCACATGGCCACTTGGAACTGAACGTCTTCAAGCCCGTGATTGCCTATAACGTTCTCCAGTCCATTCAACTGCTCGCCGATGCCTGCGACAGCTTTGTCGTCAAATGCTTGCGCGGATTGCAGGCGAACGAAGTGGTCATCGCTAAACACGTCGAGAATTCCTTGATGCTCGTCACCGCGTTGGCGCCGCATATCGGCTATGACAAATCTGCCGAGATCGCAAAGAAGGCGAACGCCGAGAACTTGACGTTGAAGGAAGCAGCTATCGGACTGGGTTATGTGACCAGCCAACAGTTCGACGAATGGATCAAACCCGAAGATATGACCCGGCCGTCATAGCGCCCATGAATTCGGACGTGCGCAAGCGATCAGTCGACATTTCAGGTCACCGCACCAGTGTGTCGGTCGAAGAACCGTTCTGGGACGCGTTACAGGATATCGCCGCCCGCGAAAAAAAATCCGTGAACGAACTTATTGCCGCGATCGACCGCACACGCAGCGGCAATTTGTCCAGCGCCATCCGATTATTCGTTTTGAAGGACCTGCAGAACAGGGCTTAAGACGGCTCCAGCAATATATTCGGTAAATCGAGACGCCCGTGCACACGAATGGGGACGGACGTGGGCAGCGTACGCTGTGTCGCCGCGTCCGCGCGCGGCAGATTTTCAAGACGCAACCGGCCCGAGACATCAATCAGCCAATTGGGCAGATCAACCTTCCCTGAGAACGCGCCGCCATACGAGCGCGACTTCACCGCGCCGTCCACTACGGTAACGACGCCGTTTTCGGCAGCAAGTTTAGCATCGAGAACAATCGGCGAATTGCTTTGGCCGGGGACGATGCTCTCGGCCTGCGTCGTCGCGCTCACCGCCCCTAACAACCCTGCTATTGCGCCTGTCCCAACCGAGGCGGTACTGACCTTCAGTGTACCGACACCTGAAATGCTCTCGACAAGAGCGTGCGGAGAAGATCCCGCGGCGCGGAACTGCGCTGTAAAATCGACATCGCCGGCTTCTGAATTTAAACCAGTTGCGCCACCACCGTTGACCGCCGCTGCAACGGACGAAAAATCGCCGCCGCTGAATTCAATTCTGCCGCTTATCTCTGGAACCGGTGCACTTGCAGCGCGAAGCGACAGATTTCCGCGCGCACCAAACACATAACCATCCCATTGGGTTAGCTCGGCAATGCCATCCGCGACGCTGATCACGCTGGTAAAATCCCGCAAGTCTATGCCGCGTACATTCAACTGCGATCCCGCTAGAGCAATCGATCCGCGCCATCCTTTCAAAACTGACCAGTCAAAGTCGTCTTCGGACCAACGAGATAGGCGTCTGCCTGCCGGCCCCGAAGTGCTTGGTGTGGTAAACTGCGCGCCCGGATCGGTTGGCCAGAGCATATCAAACAGCACGTTTATATCCGCAATGGCTGCGTCCACTTCACGGCTGTCAGGCGAGTTGCGAACAACCAATCGGCCGGAAAGGGTCTGTTTACCGATATTGAATTTTACGTCCTCGACAGCAGTCGAAGATTTTGAGTGGAGAATACGAGCTGACAATGAGATCGGTCCCGGATCATTGTCATCCGCATACCAGCTACTTGATGCGCTACGCATGAACCTGGAATAACTCGGATGCCCCGCGCTTATATCGATCGTAAGTTGCGCATCTTGATCCAATGAGACACCGCGTCCATTCCCTTGGATAGTCACGCCGCCGACTTTTGCAGTCGTTACCAAGTCCGTTTGCGCAAGGCCACCACTAATGACACCGGTGAGCGTAACCGGAGCTAAACTCCGCATCGAAGTCGGCACACTGACACCGAACGCGCGGCCAAACCGGCCGAGATCATCGGTATGAATATCGAACTGAAAGTCACTGAATTGTGGAGAAGCGCCAAAACCGCCAACCGCGCCGCTGAACCAAAGCGTTGCGCCCGCAACATTGTCAAACGATGCGCTACGAATATTGATCTCGCCATTTCTCAACGCGACGTCCAGGCCGATACGCCCATCGGGTACGTTACCTGCCGTCAATGAGTTGACCGCAACACGGAGATTGGCATCAAAATTACTGAGCGACTTGAGTGAATCAAAAACTGGTGTCACGCCATAGACATCTCTCGCGGATGTCTCAATTTTGGCGCCTGAAAACAATTCCCCGATTCCGTTGTGGGGCAATTCCGGAATGTAGGCATCCAAGTTGACAGCATCGATTGCCATATCAACACCGATACTGACGCGATCACCACGATTAACGAAGATGCTTCCGGTCGCATTCGCGGTATCCACCGTCGCCTGAAAATCGTTGAAGGACAGTCGTGCCAAGGTGCCCTGCACTGCTGAGTTCATCGATGCATTAAGTAGCCTTCCGCGCGGTACATTCGCGATATGTTCCTCGGCTCCCAACCAGTTCAGTACGCTCCGCAAGTCTCGTGTACCCACCTCTATTGCACCGTCAAAAACAGGAGAGGTGTTGCCGCCTTGCACAAAACCAAAGGCACGCATACGCGTTGTGCCCGGAAGAGTGATGCCAATCTCACGCACCGCGAGCTCGCCGTTTGCCAGCGATACACTGAAAATGCCGTCGCGGAGCACATCTTCACGATACGACAATAAGGGCGCGGTTATATTCAAATCTGCGGTTATGAAATCCGGGATGCGAAACACTTTCTCGTTTGCTTCGGCCGCATTGGCGGAAGCGATGAATTGACTTGCTGACGCAAAACTGATTGGGGATAGCGAGATTGTGCTACTAGCAAACTTCCAGTCTTCGATGGCCACGGCGGAAAATTGAAGCGCGACGTCCAGGTGCGGAACGTCCCCCAGAGAAAGACTCAGAGTTCCGCTCCCTCCAGTGCGCCCGACATCTACGCTGAGGGAATTGGCAGTGATGCCTGTCTTGTCACCCGTGATCTTTGCTTTGACCGATAACGGTTCCAACAGCGCAGCAGGAATTGACGTATTTTCGTCCACCCATCCGAGCAGCGCTAAAGTAGAACGCGTATTCGTGCCTTCGACGGTGAGTTCACCGCGGATATCCCTGTTGCCATCTCTTTTGATGTTTCCGGTGAACTTTGCATTAATCCCGGCTTCAAGTGCATCCAGTGAAACGTTTAAGCCGTCTGCATTGTCTGCATTTAACGGCGTGATCGAGGCATTGATCGATAACGGCACATCTTCATAGTTGAAAGTACCTTGAATAGTGGCCGGCCCTCGTTCCGCGAAATCGGCTTGGCCGTCTATCGCAATCAGTTTCTGCTCTATGTTCTCGGAACTTCGGATGGAAAGATTGCCGTCCTCAACGCGAATACGATTGATCGCGAATTCGAGTTGGGACGATGAAGATTGAGGCGAATCAGCAACACTCGCCCCGCGCTGCCGCGCTAGATTGAATTCCGCCAATACTTCACGAAGATCGGCACCGGACACTTGGATTTCAGGCGAAATGAGCACGAGTTCCACAAACTGAAAATGCCCGCGCAAGAGAGGAGCAAACGCCAGATTTGCGCTTAATTCTTCTATATTTATTGAAGGAGACTCTGCGTCCCCTTCCATGCGGATATCCGCCACGGAAAATGCCGGACGCGGCAAAAGAGCTGCATCAACGCTACCGGCAATCACAACATTTTGTCCGAGCGCGTCCGTCAACTGTCGTGCCAGCGCATCCTTATAGTTGTTCCAATTGATGAAACTGGGCGCAATAAGAGCGAGCGCAATCGCGGCAACAAATGCGCCAACCGAACCTATGAAAACGAATTGCTTTCGCGAAATGTCCGTAAGGGTAATCAGAACGCTGCTTCCGCCAAAGACATCATGGAATTGCTGCCCGCACGGATAACGGCGTCCAGTCCGGCCACTTGCGGCAACACGCGGCGCATGAAGTACCGGCCGATTTGAAGCTTCGTATCGTAATACGAGTCCGAGCCGTTCTTCTTTTCGAGCGCTTTTTCCGCCATGAGAGTCCAAATCCAGGCAAATGACGTCAACGCAAAAAGCCGCAAGTAATCGCAAGCCGCTGCGCCGCGCGCGTTCGGATCGTTCTTCGATTCTTCGAACAGCCACACTGTGCACGCCTGCAATCGGTCCATGGCATCCTTCAAGGGCCCTGCGAATTCCGCAAAATCGTTCCGGCCTTCGATACGTTTCAGCAGGCTTTCCACTTCGCTAACCCAGCCTTTGAAGAGACGCCCGTTGTCCAAACCAAGTTTTCTACCCACCAGATCCATGGCCTGAATCGCATTGGTCCCTTCGTAGATTTGCGTAATGCGCACATCGCGCACCATCTGTTCCATGCCGTGCTCACGAATATAACCGTGACCGCCAAACACTTGCAGACAGGTGTTTGCAATCTCAGATCCAAAATCCGTACCTGCCGCCTTAACGATGGGCGTCATGAGCCCAACCATGTCGTCCGCTTTTTGGCGCACGGAGGCGTCTTTGTGTTTGTGCGAAATATCCGCCTGCATGTGTGTCCAAACGGAGAGCGCGCGCTCCGCTTCCACGATGGAACGCGAAAACATCAGACGGTTGCGAATATCAGGATGTACGATAATGGGGTCGGCCGGTTTATCCGGGTTCGCCACGCCATCAGCAGCGCGTCCTTGTAGCCGCTCCTTCGCGTAAACAGCGGCGTTCTGGTAGGCGAGTTCGGCGATACTGATCCCCTGCCCTCCGACGAACAGACGCTCCTTGTTCATCATCACGAACATGCCGGCGAGACCTTTATGCTCTTCGCCGACGAGCCAACCCTTGGCGCCGTCAAAGTTCATGACGCAAGTCACAGACGCTTTCATGCCCATCTTGTGTTCGATAGACCCCGCCGCGACTTTATTGCGTTCTCCCAAAGATCCATCGTCTTTCAACAGAACTTTCGGTACGAGAAACATCGAAATTCCGCGCGTCCCGGACGGCGCATCGGGCAGCCGTGCCAACACCAGATGAATAATGTTGTCGGTCAGGTCGTGTTCGCCGGAAGAAATAAAAATTTTAGTACCGGAAATACTATACGTGCCGTCGCCGTTCGGTTCCGCTTTGGTGCGCAGCATCCCTAAATCAGATCCGGCATGAGATTCCGTTAGACACATGGTGCCTTGCCACTCGCCGCTCACGAGTTTGGGTAAATACGCCTTTTTCTGCTCATCGGTGCCAAGCGCGGACAAGGCCGTGATCGTGCCTTGCGTCAATCCCGGATAAAGACCGAGAGACAAATTGGCCGAACCGATCATTTCGGCGACAAAATAGTCGAGCGCTTCGGGCAGCCCTTGTCCGCCGTATTCGGGACTGGCCGTCAACCCACACCATCCACCTTCAGCATATTGCTTGTAGGCTTCCTTGAAGCCCTTGGGCATTTTGACTTCACCGTCCTTGAACGTGCATCCTTCGGCATCTCCCGCCTGATTGAGTGGGTGCAGCACTTCCTGGCAAAGCTTCGCGCATTCTTCCAACACCGCATCCACGATGTCGGCGCTCAGCTCGTCAAAGCCGGGAAGCTTTGACAGAGTTCCGGTTACGTCAAAAAGCTCGTGCGCGACAAATCTCATATCTCGCAACGGAGCGGTGTAGGTGGTCATGATTCCGCCTCAGTGATGTGGTTTGATTTCAAAACTTATAGATTTGGCTGACGATGCTGTCCTCCCGCATCAACAGCGCGCCGCTAAATTAGTGCTTTGCCAAGTCCCGTCAACTTGCCAAGAATTCTGCGGGTTTTGGCGGCTCGCCGCGGGCATTTCGGCTAAGGGCTTGATTAAATGGACTAAAATAGTCCCCTATTATCCTTGAAAATAGGACTAATTTAGTCTCTTATTGGGGTTGGAGGTTAGAGGGGTGACCGAAGGCAACTGGGGGCGAACGAAAGGACGCTACCATGGCCAACGCGGCTCACAATCCGAGAACCACCCTGCCGGCGTACACTGTGGCCGGCTCAGGCGCCGGTTCGAGCGCCCGCGCTGAGTACAGCGCCTATCTCGAACAAATCAAACACTTCCCTGTTTTGACGGAACGCGAAGAGCGTGACCTTGTGCGCAAGTGGTACACGAAAGGTGACCGCGCGGCATATGACGCACTTATCGGTAGCCACCTGCGCCTTGTTCCGAAAATGGCGCAAAAGTATTCAGGCTACGGCGTACCCGTCGGCGATCTTATCGGCGAAGGAAACATCGGCCTGCTGCAATCTGCAGAACGCTTCGATCCCGATAAGGGTTTTCGTTTCTCAACCTACGCCCGCTGGTGGATCCGGGCTGCGATCCTCAACTACGTCCTTCAAACGTGGTCGTTGATCAAAGTCGGCAACGGCGCGGCGAAGAAACGCCTGTTCTTCAATCTGCAGCGCGCCAAGCAAGGCCTCCACGCAGAGGGCCGCCGTTATATGACCGACGCCGACATTGACTCGCTGGCGGACCATTTCCAGGTCAACCGTGATGATCTCGTTGCGATGGATCAACGCATGAGCGCGAACGACGTCTCACTGCATCAGCCTGTTCCGGGCAGCGAAGATTTAACGTTCGGCGATTCCATTGCCGACGACGAGCCAAACCCTGAACAAATTGTGGCCGACGCGGAGGAGCGGAAGGTGAAATCCGACATTCTCAAGGCCGCTATGAGTAACCTTGACCGCCGCGAGCAGGAGATTCTCACCCGGCGCTATCTCGCCAAACGCCCGGCAACTCTGGCGAAAATTGCCGGATTGTACGGCCTCACCGCTGAGCGTGTCCGTCAGATCGAAGCCAAGGCGATTGAGAAAATTAAACAGGCCATTGGCCCCGGTCCCAATGGTCACGATGCATTGGGCACGGCCTAATCTGACCCCATAACCCGGCCGAATTGCGCGCGCTTCGGGAATCCTCTACACACGCGAGAGGATTTCTGCGGCGCGCTTATGGCACTCACATTTATCGAACGACCCTCACCCAACACCGGTCCACGCAACGAAGTGGATGGGAATTGCGGTGTTCGTCACCTGATTATCCATTACACCGGCATGGAAACCTGCCGCCAAGCCCTCGACCGGCTATGCGACCAAAATGCGAAAGTCAGCGCGCATTACCTGATCGATGAGAACGGCGACGCCTATCAGTTGGTCTCTGAAGATATGCGCGCTTGGCACGCCGGCGTGTCGTATTGGAGGGGTGTGCGCGATATCAACAGTACGTCCATTGGCATCGAGATGGTTAATCCGGGCCATGAGTGGGGTTACCGCCCTTTCCCAGAGCCTCAGCTAGCGACCTTCATCTCCCTGGCACAGGACATTTTGGGCCGGCACGGCATCGCGCCTGAAAACATACTGGGCCACTCGGACATTGCCCCGGGACGGAAAACCGATCCGGGCGAGCTATTTCCTTGGGAGCGAATGGCCGCCGCGGGTATCGGGCGTTGGCCGAAGATGGTGAGCACATCCAATGTTGAACCGGATCAAAAGGAAGCCGAAACCATGCTCTCGCAAATCGGTTATGCCGTTCCGGCGTCTCAGGAATTGGGCGCAGATATATTGTCGGCCGATACAGGATGGCCGGATCTGATCAGAGCCTTTCAGCGGCGCTACCGCCAAAACCGCGTAGACGGCGATCTTGATCCGGAAACTTTCAATATTATCAAAGAAGTATCTGATTTTTCTAAGCCTGCTTGACCTTCCGCCGCAACCCGCCCATTTTCCCCTCGCGCCAGATGGCCGGATGGCCGCTGCCGGGCTTGTCCCGGTGGAGGAAAGTCCGGGCTCCACGGAAGCAAGGTGCCGGGTAACACCCGGCGGGGGCGACCCCAGGGAAAGTGCCACAGAAAACAAACCGCCAGGCGCTTAGGCGCCGGTAAGGGTGAAAAGGTGCGGTAAGAGCGCACCGCGCCCCTGGTAACAGGGGCGGCACGGTAAACCCCACCTGGAGCAAGACCAAATAGGGACGGCCCTTCGCGCGGTTTTCCGCGGCGAAAAGCGGGTTTCCGAGCTGCCGTCCGGGTCGGTCGCGTGAGGCGAGCGGCGACGCTCGTCCCAGAGGAATGGCCATCCATCGGCGGCAACGCCGAGGACAGAACCCGGCTTACAGGCCATCTGGCGCTAATTTTTCGCGGAAAACTGCGAATTTTTCATATTTTTACGGTGCCCCCGAAAAGCCTCGGAGCAGCCCTGGAACCGCCTTCCCTTGGGGGTAGGTCTAACCCTGGGCCCAAGCAGTGCTACTCGCGAAATTTTATTACAAATTGGACCCCTCAAGCATTGTCTCAACAAGGAACGATTTTAGAACGTATCCAAGCACTTAAAGCCTTATCCCATTGACACCCATAAATTCCCATGAGATACCATCTAGGTCCAGGTTTGCGGCGCTGCGGGTTCTTTACACTTTGGGGACATTGTCGGTCTGCCGAGGCTCGGGGCGCAGGGGAACGGGCTAGAGGGTGGCTCGGCTATGAAAGCGTTCTTTGGAACGTTCACGAATAAGATTGATGCCAAGGGGCGCGTTTCGGTGCCCGCGCCATTCCGCGCGGTCATTTCCGGGCGCGGTCTGACCAGCGTCGCCCTGCATCCCTCACTTTTTGAGTCTTGTCTTGAAGGCGCCGGCTTCGACCGTTTTGAAAACCTACTTTCCGGATTCACGGATAGCTTTGTGCCGTCGTCGCGGGATGAAGCGGCCGAACTCATCATGGAAGAGCTGCGCGAGCTACCGTTGGACGGCGATGGCCGCATCGTGCTGCCGGATGAATTCATCTCCAAAGCACAATTGAAGGATCAGGCGACCTTTGTCGGTCGGGGCTGGAAATTTCAGGTTTGGGAACCGTCCGCTCTCGCCGTGATCAAGCAGGGTAAGCTTCGCCGCGTCGCCGCCAGCTTGAAATCCACCAACGGTGAAACTCCATGAGTGCGGCGGAGCCCTCCGACAACGCGACCGCCGCGCGCCCAGACCACATCCCTGTTCTGCTCACCGAAGTCATCAAAGCTTTAGCCCCAAAAGATGGTGGTGTTTATGTGGACGGCACCTTCGGTGCAGGCGGTTACACGACCGCCATACTGGAAGCTGCTGATTGCGTGGTTTGGGCCATCGACCGCGACCCGGAAACATTGGAGCGCGGGCAGACGTTGGCGAAACGCTTCGCGGATCGCGTGCATCTTCTTCAAGGCCGTTTTGGCGACATGGCGCAGAGACTCTCCGAGCAAGGCGTAAACTCTGTCGATGGCATTGCATTGGATCTTGGTATCAGTTCCATGCAGATCGAAGACCGGGCGCGCGGCTTTTCCTTTTTGCGCGATGGACCGCTCGACATGCGCATGGAGCGCAGTGGTCGTAGCGCCGCCGACATCGTAAATACGGCAAGCGAGAAAGAACTCGCGGAAATCATTCTGACATACGGTGAGGAACGTCATGCCCGCCGCGTTGCACGCGCCATCGTTGAAGCGCGCCGCGAGCGTCCGTTTTCCCGCACCCTAAGATTGGCAGACGTTATTCGCGCCGAGGTCCGCCGTTCCAATGACGGCATCGACCCGGCAACCCGCACCTTTCAAGCACTTCGCATCGTGGTGAACGACGAACTCGGCGAACTTGAGCGCGGATTGTTAAGCGCTGAGAAGTTACTTCGGCCCGGCGGTATACTTGCTGTTGTTTCGTTCCATTCTCTGGAAGACCGCATCGTCAAAACGTTTCTGAAAGTTCGCTCAGGCACGGCTGCCCGTCCGTCGCGTCATGCGCCAGCCAGCCTTAAGCCCACGCAGAATGTTGCGACCTTCAAATCTCTTTCACGCCGGCCGATCACGCCGCGTGATGCCGAGATGGCAAAGAACCCCCGCGCGCGTTCTGCGCGCCTCCGAGTTGCGGAAAGGACCAGCGCGCCGTCCCTGACCTCTGTCAGAGGGGGCGCGGTATGAGAGCGTCAACGATTATGTGGGTTGTCCTGATCGTCGCCGTTGGCGTTTCGATGTTCCTACTTAAATACAAGGTTCAGGCGCTTGAAGAAGAGCTCGCGGCCAAGCAAGAACGAATTGAGCGGGATCAAGACGCCATACGGGTCCTGGATGCCGAGTGGGCGTACTTCAATGATCCCGAACGGCTACGCCGTTTATCGGCCAGCCATCTTGGTTTTGTTCAGCCGACAATCGAAAACATAAAATCGTTTGCGGATCTGCCGTTTCGCGAAGGACCGATTCCCTACGCGGGCGAGATCAAATCACCACCGAACAAAGCTCTTTCCGCAGACCAGCAATTTAACAATGGGCCGCGCGCGGATAATTCCAGCGCAGCGCCCGCAACGAAACACCTCAGCGTCGGTCCGGCGATTTTTGCCCGTATTCAGCGCTACCTGATGCCGGCTCGCGCTGAGGGACGTATTCAAACGGAGGGCGCGCGATGATCCGTGCTGTTCGCCCTCCCGCACGCCGTCAATTTCTATATCCCGGCGAAGAGGTCAAGCCACGCCGGAAGTTGAAAGTGCACCTGCAAGGCACAGCCGCACGTGCGCTGGAAACCGGACGCATGCGCTTGATCGTGACCGCCAGTTTGTTTGGTCTTGCGTTTGCGTCCATTGGCGCACGGTTGGTCGACTTAATGGTCCTCGATGTGGACCGGACCGCACCGATTGTCGTGCAACAGGACGCGCCGCGATCTTTTGACCGCGCCAATATCGTTGATCGCAACGGTGTTGTCCTTGCCGCAAATGTGCCGACGGTAAATCTTTACGCGGATTCAAAGATGATCATCGACGCGAGAGAGGCGGCAGACAAACTTACCGCCACTCTTCCCGATCTTGTCTATGACGACGTGCTAAAGCGGCTGAGTTCCGGCCAAAGGTTTATTTATCTGAGCCGCAACCTCACGCCGACTGAACAACTTGCCGTGAATAACCTTGGAATCCCGGGCGTCTATTTCGAGGATTCCGAAAGCCGCGTATACCCGCAAGGCGCGCTTTTTTCACATGTTCTTGGCAATACCGACCCGGACAATCACGGCATTGCGGGCGTCGAGCGTACGTTCGACGAACTACTATCATCGCAAACCGATAGCCTGGCGCTTTCCCTCGATGCCCGCGTGCAGCACGCTGTCCGTCAAGGTCTTGCGGACGGAATTAAAAAATTCCATGCGGCAGCCGGTGCCGCGGTTGTCATGGACGCCAACACCGGTGAAATTCTCGCCCTTACATCGCTGCCCGACTACGACCCCAAGTTTATGGGTCAAGCCTCCACCGACGCACGCTTCAATCGTGCTACTCTTGGCCTTTATGAAATGGGCTCGACCTTCAAGCTCTTTACGGCTGCTGCGGCTCTCGAAACCGGCACGTCGCACTTGGACACATTTTATGACGCCCGTGAGCCGATTTCGATCGGACGTTTCACCATCAATGATTTCCGCGGACAAAAACGCTGGCTCACGGTTCCGGAAGTTCTGATTCATTCGTCAAATATCGGCGCTGCCAAGATGGCAAAAGACTTCGGCGCAAATGTGCAGCAAGAGTTTTTATCCCGCCTCGGATTGATGTCGCCATTGCGGTTGGAACTGCCCGAAGTTGGCACGCCCCATTATCCCTCCGTGTGGCGTGAATCGAACCTTATGAATATTGCATTTGGCTACGGCATATCAGTAACGCCCGTTCATGTTGCTTCCGCTGTGGGTGCACTGGTCAACGGCGGTCATTTATATCCGCCGACTCTTGTAAAGCGCACCGCCCCCACACCGCCGGACGGACGGCGCGTCATATCGGAAGAAACGTCTGCGCAAATGCGCGCCCTCATGCGCCTCGTGGTCTTGGAAGGGGCGTCCAAAGCCGACGCAAAAGGATACTTTGTTGGCGGTAAAACCGGATCGGCGGAAAAAGTCTCGGCGCAGGGCGGATATGCCCGTTCGGCACGTCGCACATCTTTTGTCGCAGCGTTTCCGATCGATCGCCCGCGCTACGTCGTTATGGTTCTGCTCGACGAACCCCAAGGCCTTCCTGAAACCTACAATTTTACGACTGCCGGCTGGAACGCCGCGCCTACCGCAGCCAATGTCATCTCGAGCGTTGCGCCATTGCTCGGCGTCTACCCCATGGGTCATTCAGACGACTTCGAACCCCTGACGGCGCTGCTTCAAACATACGGCGGCGGCAAACATCCCGATGCCCGGCTTCGTTTTGCCAATTTGATCGAAACTGAGTCTGCGACCAATACAGATAAATCCAAATTTGTAGTGCTTCCCCACGCTGATTCTGCCGACACCAGTGCAAGCCACTATGCGGAGAAGAGCGGTGCGGCTCAGTGAATTGTTAGAGGAAACCAGCATGGATCAGCGCGCTTTGAAGGACTTGGATATCACCGGCCTCACAGCAGATTCCCGCGCCGTACAGCCTGGCTATTTGTTCGCGGCGCTTCCAGGCACGAGCATGGACGGCCGTACCTACATAGGTGAAGCGGTGGAGCGCG
>Ga0181593_10001164_pt1 | contig 23637 bp, 18 predicted proteins | sample 071ome_19_FD_133756 | JGI IMG/M metagenome (GOLD analysis project Ga0181593, IMG submission 133756) | Coastal salt marsh microbial communities from the Groves Creek Marsh, Skidaway Island, Georgia - 071413AT metaG (megahit assembly) | ecosystem: Environmental > Aquatic > Marine > Intertidal...
AATGCCGAACTGCTTCATGCGCGCGAGAATATGCAAGATCGGTGAGGACGGCGTGATCGGATAGGACGCGAGCACCATCTCTAAACCGGCGAGCTGTGCGCCCGCCGCCAATCCCCATGACAAAGCTTCCGCGCCCGTCACAAGACGGTAGGTGCCCGGTTCGAATTTGACCGACGGTATTTGGACCGGTGCAACATCACCGGACAACTCATGTGTTTCGCCGTAGGCATGACCGGCCTTAAGAGCGGCAATATTGGCCTGCGCAATTGGGCTTTCTTCGCCGAATTTGCGTTTCAGGTAGGCCATGGTCGTTTCGGTTTCCCGGTCGTACATCCATGAGACCAAGCCGAGCACCCAGAGGTTCTTCGTGCGCAGCGCTTCTTTCTGCGTGAGACCGAACGGTTTGGAAACCTCCAGCGCCTGGGCGGAGACGTCGATCTCCATGACACGGAATTCTTTTAAGGTGCCGTCACTGCGCGGATCGGACTCAAAGCCGGCGCGCTTAACGTCTTTCTCCTTAAAGGAGCCTGAGTCGAGAATAACCAGACCGCCCTTGCGCAGGTTCTTGTAGTTCACAAACAGCGCGGCGGGGTTCAGCGCGACAAGCACGTCCGGCTGATCGCCGGCGGTTTTGATGACGCGCGATCCGAAGTTGATTTGGAACGCCGACACGCCGTAAGTCGTGCCGGTGGGCGCGCGGATTTCGGCAGGGAAATCCGGGAACGTCGCCAAAGAGTTGCCCGCGAGCGCGGTTTCTTGTGAGAACTGACTGCCCAGCAACTGCACGCCGTCGCCGGAGTCACCGGCAAATCGCACAACAACGGAATCGAGGTCAGATTTGGATACGGACGCACCGTCGGGTGCGCCCTTACGACTTGCGTCGGATTGAAGATTCATAGGCTTAATTTCTCCCCCGCGGCGCGAGGGTCTCCTTGCGGCCGCGCTTAAAAGCTTAATCTTCGCCTGCCATACTAATCAATAAGTGGCTATGACATAACCAAAAATCGGCTCTCCGCGGCACCGAGAGCCCGGTCATGACACCGGCTGTGAATACCCCCTGCAGGTAGTCCTCTAAATGTGACGGGTCAACGGCGCTCCGGGGCCTCTCTCCAGATTCCGCACTTTAAGTAACAATCCTTCTGCGCTCCCCGGCATTCCATAGATGAATGATCTCAGGAGCCCAGTCCCCCTAGAAATGGCGCGCCAGAGCCGTTGCGACTTGGGAGAGAACCGGTCCCCAATCGCCCGGTTTATCCTGTTGAAACAGGCGCATGGACGGGTACCACGGGCTGGTCTCCAGACCCTTGAACCAGTACCACAGCCGCCCCGCGCCGGAGGGGGCCACCGTCCAAACCGGCACGCCCAAGGCGCCGGCAAGGTGCACGGTGGTGTTGGAGACTGAGACCACCAGATCCATCGCCGCAATCTGGGCCGCGAGACCGTCGATGTCGCGGGTCGCATCGATATCCGGATCATGGTGTACCTTAACACCATGCCGCTGCTCGGCGCGCGCAAGGGCTTCGGTCACCGGACCATACTGCAAGGACACAAACGTAACATCGGGAACGGCCAATACCTCGCTCCAGCTCTCCGCGAGATCGGTTGATTTCAGCGCGCCGAAACGCTTGCGGGGACTGCGCCAGGAAATCCCGACCACCGGTTTGCCAGTCCCCAATTTCGCGTACTTGCTTTTGAGGCCCGCGACTCTGTCCGGTTCCGCCTTGAGATATCCGCTGTGGACCGGGAAGGAATCCGGACTAGGTCGCAGGAATTGACCCAGATCACCCAACGGACATTGAACATCGAAGACTGCGGCGGAAAGCGCATCAGATAACGGGCGGTCCCGTGCGAACACATCCATGCCGGGGAACGATCTCTCATATAAATCCTTGAGACGCGGCTCGACCTCCACCAATATCCTTGCGCCGCTCGCCTCAAGCTGCGGCAGCAGTCCGGAGAACAACACCTGGTCTCCCAGGCCTTGCTCGCCCCATAGAAAAATCGATTTACCCGAGAGCGCCTCGCCATTCCAGCGCGGCAAAGAGAATGGATACCCATCGGCATCCGGTGAAAAGCTCTGCGGATCGGCCCGCCCGCGCCAGGCGAACTCCTGCCAGCCGCGCGCGAAATCCATTTCCACTAATTTCGATGCCGCAAGATTGTAGTGCGCTTCGGCAAAATTGGGCTGGAGTATGATTGCTTTTTCCCAAGCCTCATTGGCCTGAGCGCTTTTGTCGTCACATTTCAGAGACTCTCGCAATGTCTCTTCCGCAGCGGCAGGACGGCCTTGCCAAAGCAGCGCAACACCCAGATTGCAATGAGCGGCGGCGTAGTCTGGCTTGCTTTCGATTGCCTTTTTATTCGCCGAAACAGCATCAGACCAATGCTCTTGCGCGGCGCGCACTTTTCCGAGATTGAAGTAAAACTCAGCCTGTTTAGGTCTTAGTCTGATCGTACGCTCGATATTTTCGCCGGCCGCGTCTTGGTCCCCGTGCTGATGCAGAACCAAACCAAGTAGGTGCAATGCGTCCGCATTATTTGCATCGCCTTCTAAAACTTGCCGATAGATTTTCTCAGCTTCGGCAAGATCGCCTGCGCGGTGCTTTTCGACGGCGGTTTGAAGCAAAGAGGGCACTTAGCCCGCGCCTCTAACGCAGAGCCTTGCGAAGACGCGCAAGGCCTTCGTCGAGATCGGCAATCAAATCGTCAGGATCTTCCAGTCCCACATGCAGACGTATACCGGGCTCGGGCTCGGTCCACTTGGTCGCGGTGCGGATACCGGAGGGATCGGACGGCACAATCAGGCTTTCATAGCCGCCCCAGGAATATCCGATGGCGAACAATTTCATGCCGTCGATCAGCGCCGTCACCGCGTCCGCCGATGTTTTCTCGAAAAACACGCCGAGCAAGCCCGAGCCACCGGAAAAATCCCGCTTCCAAAGGGCGTGACCCGGATCGTCAGGCAGCGGCGGATACAAAACGCGCTTCACACCGGGCTGTTCCTTCAGCCACCGCGCAACCTTCATCGCGTTTTGCTCGTGTTGGCGCAATCGCACGGACAACGTGCGCAACCCGCGCGTTGCCAAGTAAATCTCGTCGGGACCAATGGCGTACCCGAGCGACCCGTAAGCCTTTTGCACGCCCGGCAACGCTTCGGCCGTACACATCACCGCGCCGACGCTCGCATCGGAATGGCCGACGATATATTTGGTCGCGGCCTCAATGGAAACGTCCGCGCCAAGTGCGAGCGGCTGACAGAACAAGGGGCTCGCCCAGGTATTGTCCACCGAGACTTTCGCGCCATGTTTATGTGCCGCTTTGCAGATTGCCGGTAGGTCTTGCACTTCGAAGGTGTGCGAGCCCGGCGATTCACAAAACACGAGCGTTGTGTTCGGCTTAAAAAGCTTTTCGATGTCCGCACCGATCAGCGGATCATAAAACGTAGTTTCCACGCCGAAGCTTTTCAGAAAACCGTTGCAGAATCCCCGCGTCGGTCCATAAACCGAATCCGCCACCAGAATATGGTCGCCGCCCTTCACGCATCCGAGGATACCAAGCACGCACGCCGCTAAACCTGATGGCGCCAACACCGTATCAGCACCGCCCGCAAGCTCAGTGATGGCCTCTTGCAGCGTCCAATGGGTCGGTGTGCCGCGCCGACCGTAGTACATCACCTTCTCGCCGCGCCTGAAACCGCGCTCGTCCGCGTCGTGCATCGCCGCAACGCTGTCGAACACAATGGTTGACGCGTGGAACACCGGGGTATTCACGATGCCGGCATTGCGTTTCTTGTTCTGTCCGGCCCGGACGATTTTGGTGTCTTTCTTCATCGGGATCCAACTACGCCCATGGATGAAATTTCTGCTGCGCTACCCTAACCCCGCACCCCCGGCGAACGCGAGCCGGAAAACACGTCACCTAAGCGGATGGCCATCACGGTCGACAAGACCGCGCTCATAAAGCGAGTTCAGCGAGGATACGAAATGCTGCGCTGTATGCCTTCGCTCGTAAAGCTCCAGCCAATTCTGCTCGGCGAATGCGAGAATGGCCGGCTCGCCGTACTCAGCCTCCCAAAGAATGCCGAGAAGAGACGCCAGGTTTTCTTCTTCTTCCTTGGTCGCATTATCAACGCAGCACGCCGCGTCGGCCTCGGCAACGCGCCCCGTCTCAGGTCCCGCGCCCAAGCCAAAATCGAAAAGGTGGCGGCGCTCTGTCGGTGCAATTTGCCAATGAGCGATTTCGTGAAATACCACGCTGGTCTCCGATCGGATCCGGATGCATTCGCCGTCCCACGAAAAGGCTAGGGCCGGTTCTTCGTCGCACGTCGGAATGTCAAAGGAGGCCGCCAGTTCGGCCGCCTTGTGCCGTCCGACCATCAGGTCTGCGGAAAAGCCGGGGCAATAGCGGCGCGTCTCGGCAATACGCTTAAATGCTGCCAACGCGGAACTATCGGACGAAAGTGCGCGGCTGAATATATCCAGCACCCTTGGCAGGGCTTCGGCGTCTATTGGCGTGAGAATCATGAACGGCTCCAGGCTGAGCCGGTCTTAGCCCAGGGTCACCTTGAGGTCCAGGGCACAGATCAAGGCATACTATCTCCCACGTCGATTTGTTCGGGATGGGTGATGTCCATGGTCGGGCCGTTATAATCGCGCAGGTACCCACGCACGCGAATAGTCTTTCCCTCCAAACTCAACGGGTCAAAGTCCGAGCGCCTGAAAACCGCGGCCGCATCCGGCGGGATCGTTGCCGTAAAATCCGTGCGGTAGTCTTCACCGAAATTGAGATAGGTGCGCCCGCGCACAAGCGCGGCATCCAAGACAACACCCTCCACCACCTGGAATGTGCCGATGTCCTTATCGAGTGCGGCCGGATCAGGCGCACGCAGCGCGTAATAGGGGTCCGCCCATATGCCGCGCCCGCCTGCCCGCGCTTCGCGCTCGGCGGCATATAAAGCGTCAGCGAAACGCCGATTGTCGGCAAAGGTGTAAACGCGCGCCCATCCGTTTTTGAGCAAGTCTTGCTGCACCCACAATCCGTCTTCACGTACCACATGCGCGAGATAGCGACCGTTGCGGTCACGCGGTGTTGCCCCGGCGTGTAATGTGACGGCTTTTCCTTTCACAAACGCAGCCAACGCCTCCCGGGCCTCGAAGGCCAAGGGCCAAGTGACAAAGCCTTCGCGGCCCTTCGGCAGTTTAGGCGCCTGGATCGATACAAGGCGGACATCGACATCGATCCCTTCCATGCGCACCACCGCGCCGTCGATGACATCCGTCACGATGCCCGACGCAATGACCGGCAGTTCCGCCGGCCCATCTGTTTGAGCATAGGCAGAGAGCGGCGCGACAAGCAGCGCGGCGAACAGCCGCCGTGTCAGCACGCTATAAGCCAAAGACTATCTCTTTGCGTACGCCTTAATGCGCACGCGGCGTATCCAAGCTTCCGTGTGTCGCCGGATACGTAATGATGCCCCACGGCAGCGAAAAACCGGGAATTGTGCTGATGGGCGTGTAGTCCTGCGCGTCCAGGACATGCACGTCATTGGAACGCCCGCACACGACAAGAATTTTCGAACCATCCGGCGTGTACGTGAAATGCCAGCAGCGACGTCCGATGGGCGCTTCCTTGAGCAATTCGAAGGTATTCGTATCGAACACCTGCAGTACGCCGTCGCGCGATGCTGCGACCAACATGTGCGCGCCGTCCGGACTAAACGCGACGCCATTGGGTCCGGTTTTCGTTTCGATGCTCCGCACCACGTTCAAATCGTTGTCCAACTGCACCACATGCGACGAGGTTTCCATAGTCACGACATACCCGGAATCGTCGGGCAATGCGATGATGCCGCGCGGACGTCGGCCCTGCTCGCGCGTGCTGACCGTGACAATTTCTTCTCCGGTTTCCAAATTGTAGGCGGAAATGGTTTCATCGCCTTCGTTGGTGGTGATGATGCGGGTATGGTCGGGCGAAAATTCAAGTCCCTCGGTTTCCAATCCGCTCGGAATCGAACGTTCCATTTCCAGCGTTTCGAGGTTGATGGCTCCGACGAGATTAACCACCGCGATTTCAGCCGGTGGTTCGTTTTCAAAATCGCGCTCTTCCACGTCTTCCGTACGCCGGCCGCCGGGCTCATAGGTCACGTAAGCCGAGTCTTCCAAAACGCGGAGAAACTCGGGGCTGACGCCTACCGAAATGCGCTGCACCACTTCACCGGTCACGGTGTCGATGGCCGACATGTCGTTGGTCTCGCCGTTTGCCGTTAAGAGATAGCGTCCGTCTTTGGTCAGGCCCAGACCGCGCGGACGCTCTCCGCCAACATCAATTGTTTTGGTCACCGTCAGTGTCTCCAAGTCGATGACCATCACGCCGTTGTCTTCATTGGTGACGTAAGCGACATTTGTCGGGACCGGCGGCTGCTCCGCTTCGGGCTGCACCTGCTCGCCGCTTTCACCACACGCACCGAGCGCGATCACGGACGCGGCCACAGCCGTCCACGAAAGATGTTTTCTCCAAGCCGTCATCCGTCCCTCCATATCTTGCATTCGAAATTCGCTTTAATAGCGCCTGTATAGCCTATGTGGCGGTGCACAGGAAATGCCTGCCGGAGCAACAAGATTACCGTCGCATTAAAAGCGCAGGCGGAGTCCGCCATAAATTGCGAAGGGCGGTGCCGGACTGAATGCACGGGGATTGTCCGCGTTGGGCACCTCCAAGAGAGGAACTTCGTCTGTTTCGGAAAATGCACCGAGCGTTTCATATTTTGAGTCGAAAAGGTTGTCGATGCGCGCAAACAGCTGAATTCCGTCGGTTATGCGGTAGTCCGTATCAGCGTTGACGACGGTGTATCCCGGCACTTTGGGCGTATCGTTGCCCTCGTCACCAAACATGTACTGGCCCGATGCCGTGCGTACGTGGGCGCCGACGGACCAATTGGGCAGCACGTCAAACTCGGCGCCGAACTTGACCGTATGCGGCGCCACACCGGGCAGCCGGTCACTTGGAACAACAGCGATATTGCCATCGTCATCGGCGGCGGGGTTGTTGGGACTGCCGATCATGAGAGTGGAACGGAACGTTGCGTCTACATAGGCGTAGTCTGCAAAGACAGAAACGCGCTCTGCATTGAACTGGATGCCGGCCTCCACTCCGCGCCGGCGTGTGCCGTCCGCGTTTCTAAAATAAGCCCGCCCGACAACGCTGCTTGGTACCAGAATAATGTCGTCGTCATTGTCGGTATTGAACAGGCCGAGATTCCATTCGATGCGCCCGCCCATGGCTGCCATGCGGCCTCGCACACCAAATTCAGTGCTATGTGAAACCACCTGGTTGAGGGGTGGATCGGCGATGAAAAAGTTCGCCAGCGTGCATGGCGCGTTTTCATCGGCGCACGATAATTCGGCCGGTGTCGGTACACGGTTGGTTTCCGTGTAACGCGCATAAGCGGTGATCTGCGGGGAGATTCTATAGGTAAGCCCCACACCGGGGTTGAAACGGTCGTAACTGTGTTCCCCGTTCAGCGCCGTTCCGATTTGATCCCGCAGAACCGTTTTGGCGCTGTTGAAGCGTCCGGATAGAGTCAGTGATAGATCGGGCGTCACATCGAAAATATTGCTCGCGTAAACCCCGTAATAGGTATTGGTCGTGTTCAAATGCACAGGCGTGATCGGACCGCCCGGCATGTCGATCAGTACCGCCGGACCTTCAAAGCCGCGGTCCAATGACAATGTGGCGATTTCGGTACTGGCCCTGAACACGGAGTCTCCGCGGTCAACACTCGCACCCGCGACAAAATGATTCTCATGTTCCGCGATGGCGCGGCTGCTGGTCAGCTGAAGAGAAACGCCGTAGCTATCGGTCTTGGTCGATGTGCGATTGATAAAGGCGTAAGGACCGCCTTCGTCGAACTCCGCATCTTCGAACTCATCTGCAAAGTCAGCATAAGGACCGTCCGTTACAAAATTTGGAATTTGATCTCCGTTGGAATCGATAAGCGCATCGCCGTCTTCTAGGCACAGGAAGTCCTCGTCGTCCTCGCAACCCCCGGCGTCGGCCGCATCGCCGTTCAAGGTTTTTTGAACGAAATCACTGTAGTGTGCGTTGATCTGAACGACGATGTCGTCAGCCGCGAAGTAACTGCCGCTGACCGCAAACTTATAATATTCGTTTTGGGTATTGTCCGGATTTGTAAACACGGCTTCGCGACGCACATTCAAAAGTTCGACCGGCGAAGTCCCATTGCCCGTCAAATCGTTGTCGGCAGCGGTGATATTAAAATGAACTTCTCCACGCGCGCCGCGCCATCCTACATCACCGTAGAACTGCCGCAGGTCAGAGGGTGAAAAATCGCGCCACCCGTCCTCGGTGAGCCCACTACCTGCTACGTACAATGCGTACGGGCCGGTATTGATGCCGTACTGAAGCGCGCCCTGTACGCGGCCAAAGCTACCGCCTTCAATTTCTGCGCCCAAACCGTCGTAGGTAAATCCGTCTTTCATCTGCATGGACAACGACCCGCCCAGCGCATTTAAACCGAAGACCGCGTTTGCGCCTTCCAAGTTCATGCGGCTGACGGCGATATCGGGGATCAGGTCCCAATTGACCGTATCACCGAACGGCTGATTGAAGCGCGAGCCGTTCACGTAAACTGCCATACCCTGCGCGACGCCGTTCAACGGCGAGGCCTCGAAGCCACGATAGACAATATTAGGCTGAAACGGATTGTTTTGCGCGTGCGAGAGCGTGAGGCTGCCCGCGCCACCTTCGAGAGTATTCAAAAAACCCCGATCACCCGCGCTGAATGCACGCACATTTGCAGGAACTTTATCGGCATTCACGCCAAGGCCGAGAAGGGGAGATGTGCCGATGACCAGGATTCCTTCGTCGGCTTCACCGGCCGCGCCTTGTGCCAATGCAGAGGACGACATCGCAAAAGCAATAGCAGCTGCGCTCGTCAATAGTTTGGCTTTTGAGCCTGTTGAATCAAACATTTATCCCCCTGCACCGTATCTGTGGCGTGGACTAAGCACGCCGGTCTGAAGAATGTCGATGGTGGAAATTCCCGATCTCACCGGGAAAAATTCCCGACCGAAACAGGTGCGTCCGCGCTGTGGCGCCGAACGTTAAATCATGTGAAGGATATAGAAGTCGAGGGCGCCTCTTCCCGAAATCGGGGCCGGGGATTCCCGAATTAAGTGACTTGCGCCGGTCAGGATTATGGTACCTGCTTGGCGGACTTCTTCAACAGGCGGGCCATCAATCGCATGACCTTACGCAACCAACTGCTGATCACCGCGACATTGAGTCTCTTTGTAAGTCTTGCGCTGGGTGCTGTGATGGCTTGGTGGTTTGCCGCGCGATCGGTGAACACCGAACTTCAAGCCGCCCTCGATGTAAGCGCGCGCACGGCGGAAAACTCTGTGCGGCACCTATCCGGATCGGTAAATTCCGATGTTTATTTAGAGCACCTTGTTTCAACGTTTGACGGCAATCGTCACGTTCGCGCGGCGCTGATCGGCAAGAACGGAGAGCGCTTTAAAGCATCGGAGGTGTTTGCACCGACTTCGCCTGCGCCTGATTGGTATTTCAATTTGGTCAGCGTTGCGCCCGAAACGCGGCCTATTAGACTTGAACAAAACACGTCGCCCTATGTGGCCATTGTTCTCGAAACCTATCCGAATAACGAGATCGGCGAAGTGTGGCACCGGTCCCGCGACGATCTGATTATTGTCGCGGTTTTTTGTGCACTCATTTTGCTAACGTTTTTCATAACCGTGAGTCTCGGTCTACGCCCACTGCGCGATCTGTCCAGTGCCATTAAATCTTTGGGCCGCGGCGACTACGGCGCGCGCGTTGGAGAAGCAGGTCCACCGGAACTCGCTGCCCTAGCTCAGTCGTTCAATCATATGGTGTCACACCTAAGTCTTCTTGAGGCAAAGGCGCAGCGGCTGAATGCACAGCTGCAAACAATTCAGGAGGAAGAACGAGCGGATCTGGCGCGGGACCTGCACGACGATGTCGGCCCGTTTCTGTTTGCCGTTAACGTGGATACCGCCGCCATTTCGGACCTAGCCAAAGAAAGCGGCAACAAGGAACTCGCCGGTCATGCACAGTCGATTAAGGATGCGGTGGGCCATATGCAGAGCCATGTCCGCGCCATATTGAAACGGCTCAGGCCCGCCGGACTAACGGCCGTGGGGTTAAAGAAGGCTGTCGAGAATTTGGTATCGTTCTGGGGTCACAGAAAGGGCTCGGTCGAATTTTCCGTTAGCATAAAGCCGGAAATCGATGCTCTTGGTCCCGGACTGGAGACAGTGATCTACCGCGTCATACAAGAAAGTATCAGCAACGCCATGCGCCACGGTGAAGCAAGCCATATTCACGTTGCAGTTTTTATGGATGAACAAAACGGAGATATTGTTGCAAACATATCCGATAACGGCATTGGCATGGGTGCGGGTAACGAGGGGCCGGGCCTCGGGCTTTCCGGGATGCACGAGCGCGTTGCGGCCCACGGAGGCATTTTAACCGTGCAAAATAACGCGCGCCAAAAAGGCCTGTCCGTGTCCGCGCGCATACCATATGCCGGCCGCAATATTCACAACATAGACCGGATGTCGGCATGAAGATTCTCGTTGTCGATGATCATGCAATCGTCCGCGGCGGGCTGAAGCGGTTGTTTTCGACGATACCCGGTGCGGAGGTGCGTGAAGCATCAAACGGCCGGGAAGCGTTGACCGTGTTGAGGGAAACGTCCCCGGACATTGTTGTTCTCGACTTGAATCTGCCCGGTGTCGGCGGACTGGAGCTTTTGCGGCGCATGGTGCAGTTCGACAATAAGGTCCGGGTTATCATTTTCAGCATGCATGCGGATCCCCTTCATGCTTCCCGGGCACTACAAGCGGGCGCACAAGGGTACATCAGCAAGAACGCGGCGCCGAAGGAGTTGTTGGCGGCCGTTTAAAAGATCGCCGATGGCGGAAGGTATATTGAAAGCGTCATCGCGCAGGACATGGCGATCCAGAACATCAGCGGCGATCCCGTGGGTCAACTCACCGAGCGCGACTTGGAAATCATGCGCCTTCTGGGCGAAGGCCGAAGCCTCAACGAAATCGCCGAAGCTCTGGGCGTGGGCTACAAGACGGTGGCTAACACAAGCAGTCAGATCAAAAGTAAGCTGGGTGTTTCTCGGACGGCCGATCTGATCCGGCTCTCCATTCAACTGGGCGTTTCCAGTTAGCCGCACAATAAAACGGCTCCGATCAGAAACCGGAGCCGTCTTAAATTTCGGAGTGAGAAAAAATTATGCCGCGTTGAGCAGGCGCTCCAACTTCGCGGTTGCCGCTTCGGGCTTGATCTTTTCAACAGCGGCAACTTCATGCGCCAGGCGCTCAAGCGCCTGCTCATAGATTTGCCGTTCGCTGTAGGACTGCTCCGGCTGGCTTGCGCCGCGATGCAGATCGCGCACAACTTCGGCGATGGACACCGGATCTCCGGAGTTGATTTTGGCTTCGTATTCTTGCGCACGGCGGCTCCACATGGCGCGCTTTACGCGGGCGCGGCCCTTGAGGGTCGTGAGCGCGGCCTCCATGACCTTGCGGGTGGAGAGTTTACGCAGGCCCGAGTTTTCGACTTTGCCGATCGGAACGCGCAGGGTCATGCGGTCGCGCTCGAAGCTGATGACGAATAATTCGACCTTCTGGCCACCGATGGTTTGGGACTCAATGTTGGTGACTTTGCCAACGCCGTGGGCCGGATAAACAACAAAATCACCCGCGGAAAAGGGAACATTGCTCTTTGCGTCTTTTGCACTTTTTGCTGATTTGGGCATGCTCGGTGTCTCTCTCCACATCATTAATATGTTGGGCTGTCCCGCACCGCCTTGATGACCCCCGAAGGCGATCCCCCAAGCGTCCGAACCCGTGCCAACGGGCCGGCGTCTTCCTTTTTGTATCCTCGGCGAGCCCGTTCCGCTGGTTGTGGCGTGCGGCGGAGTGGGCCGGGACGAACCGGGTCTCCGCCGTCAGCCCTAAATCATTTTATTTCAATGACTTATCGCGATTTCACGCGCGGGACGCCAGCAGGAGAAAAAATAATCCGCCGGTCCCCCGGCGGATTGATTTCTTATACCACAAACAGGGGTCCAAATACAGGTGAAAAGGCGTTCACCCATGCTTACGGCCCGGACTTAAAGCTATATCTTAGCTTTAAGCGTTACTTCCAGGATTCTCGCTAAGCAGTTCTTTTTTATTGGGTTTATCCTTCCACTCATCAGCGTCAGCAGGGCTTTCGCCCTTCGCCGTGATGTTGGGCCAGGTCTCGGCGAATTTGGTGTTAATTTCCAGCCAAGCCTCTGCGGATTCATCCGAATCGGGGACAATCGCTTCCGCCGGGCATTCGGGCTCGCAAACGCCGCAGTCAATGCACTCGTCTGGGTGAATCACCAGCATATTCTCGCCTTCGTAGAAGCAGTCCACAGGACAAACCTCGACGCAGTCCATGTATTTGCATTTGATGCAGTTCTCAGTAACGACATACGTCATATTTCGAAGCTCCAGTTCACCCGCAGACCTCCCGGGGCGATTCCCATTGATAAACTGCGTATTCGATTTCCCGGAGCGGCGTCAAGAACCCGTTCTTGATGTACGGTCTCAAGTGGAGCCGAAGAGTGCTTTATTCTATAGGGCTTGAAAGGACATCTTGATGTCGCAAGGCAGTGAAAAGCGGGCGCCGCCGGCCGCAGTGCGCAACGCTGAGCCGATCATCGAAGTGCTTAGCCGCGTTTTGTCGGGCCGTGTCGATGACGGCGGGCTGGTACTGGAAGTCGCGTCCGGCTCGGGCTACCACGCCGCCGCGCTTGCAAAAGGATTGCCGCAGTTTCGCTGGCAGCCGAGCGATCCCAGTGACGAGGCGCGGCGCAGCATCGCGGCCTATGTGGCCGAAGAAAAACTGCAAAACCTTTTGCCGCCGCTTGAGTTGGATGCCTCGACCGCGGCGTGGCCGGTGATGACGGCCGACGCGATGTTATGCATCAATATGATTCATATTTCGCCGTGGGCCGCGACCCTCGGGCTGTTCAAAGGCGCGGGAAAACTGCTGAAAAGCGGCGCGCCGCTGGTGACCTACGGGCCGTATTCGGTGGACGGGGATTTTATCGCCGAGAGCAACATCGCGTTTGATCAATCGCTCAAGACACGCAATCCGGACTGGGGCATCCGCGACGTGGAGGACCTCAAGAAAGTCGCAGAAGACAACGGCTTCCGGCATGAAGAAATCATTCCCATGCCGGCGAACAATCACGTGCTGGTGTTCGTCAAAAACTGATTTTGTTTAGTCGTCCCAGCGCCCGCCCAACTCTTTAGCGATGGAGCGGCGGTCCTTTTTGGTGGGACGGCCCGCGCCTTTGGGCCTGGAAAGCAGCGGTTTGTGGCGCCGCAGGCCGGCATCAAGCCCGCGCAGTTTTTCCGGCGGGTCTTTTTCCTCATACAAAGTTTGCGCTTCGGAGGCTGGGCCGCGCCGCTCGGCCATCAAAAGAACGGTGACGGTGCGCTTGATCGGCCCCAAAACCACCGAAATCTCATCGCCGATACGCACATTGGCGCTGGTTTTGCGCGTTTTGGCCCCGTTGAGGGTCACATCACCGCCTTCGATGTGCTTTTGCGCCAGGGCGCGGGTTTTGCAGAAACGGGCGAACCACAGCCATTTATCCAGGCGAAGGACGTCGTTTTCTGCGGTTTTACCGCTCACGAAAGGCTCAAATCCTTGAGTTTTGCGAAGGGAGAGTCCGGGTCCACCGTGCGTGTTGCACGGTTTTTGCGCCCTTTTTGCACGGGTTTGCGTGCTTTTTTATGCGGTTTGCGCGCAGAAAACGTGATTTTGGACTCTTCCAGGTTTGCGGCGAACCCGAGGTCCTTCAAAACGGCGAGCCCGGTCTCCGCATCGATGCCGAGCAGCGATAAATGCTCGGGCGGCAGCACTGAATTTTTCTCGCGGGCGACTTTGCGCACCTCGGCGGCAAAGCGTTCGAGCATGTCGATGCGAAAGCCCTTCTTGCCGACGGGCCAATACCCGCAGGCTTTGTAAAACTCGCGCGGGGTTTGCGCATCGAGTTCGAGGGACATGCGCCCTTCTGCCGGCAATGGCGGCGCGGGCCGGTCGCGGTGCGCGGCGATCCAGAGCAATCCGCGCAACCTGATCGGCGCGGCCTTCAGCAGCGCGGGAAAGAAAACGTGATTCACACCGAAGCGGATTCCCAAACGCGCGAGGGCTTTGCGCTCTTCATCCTTCAGCGCCTTCAACTGCGCTTCGACCGCATCGCGGCGGATGGTGCCTAAATTTTCCGAGAGTTGGAAAACGATGCCGCGCACCGGCGCAGGCACATCGGCTTTCAGCGCTTTGGCCATGGGCCCGAGATGTTCCTCGATATGCGCGGTGATCCAGGCGTTCAAGCGTTCCTCGACGCGCACGCGCGGCGGCGCATCCAAGAGTTCATCGGTAAAAACCTGCACGCGCGGGCGAAGCCGCTCGGTGCCCTCGATGAGTTGGGCGAGCGGCTCGGTCTTCCAGATGATGCGCGCGTTATCGTCGAGTGACAATTCGGAATCTTCGCTCGCGCATATCGCATCGACCCGCGCGGCGATGATCGGGCGCAACGACGCAATAGCCGCGTTCATCACGGCACGGTCGGCGGTGCGCGCGCCCACGCGCTCGGCCTTGAAGCGCAAACCTTCCAGGCGCCCGAGCTTATGGCCGTCCAATTCCACAATGCCGTCGTCGGCCAAATCGGCCGTCATAAGGTCGTCTCCCTTGAGCCTTTTGACGAGGTGCGCCGTGCGGCTATCCACGAATTGCTTGGTCAGCCGGTCGTGCAGCGCATCGGAGAGTTTATCTTCCACCTCGCGGGTGCGGTTCTGCCATTCCAGCGACTGGTCCAGCCAATCGCCGCGATGAGCGATATACGTCCATATGCGAATGGCGGCAATCCGGTCCATGAGAGTGTGCATGTCCCCGTCCGCGCGATCAATACGATCCACCTGTTTGGCGAACCAGTCCTCGGGCAGTTTTTCGCTTTCGTCCGAAAGGTGATTGAACACCTGGGTGAGTAGGCGCGCGTGCAGCTCCGGGCGCACCTTTTTGAAGTCGGGGATCTGCGCGACCTCCCACAGGCGCTTCAGCCTGTCCGGCGAGGCGGCCTTGGCGCGCACGCTTTCATCCTTGGCCATGGCCTCGAGCACCAATTGATCCTCGGCCGGCGGCGGGCGGATGAGCGCGGGCGCAGGCGGGGCGTGCCGCAAGGAGCTGAGCAGCGCCTCCAAAGAGGTGAAACGCAAATCGGTGTTGCGCCAATACAAGGTCTTCAGCGCATTGAACTCGTGGGTTTCGACGCGGGCGATGATGTCGTCGTCGATCAGCGGCGCATCGGCGGTGACGCCAAAGGTGCCGTCGTTCATGTGCCGCCCGGCGCGCCCGGCGATCTGCGCAACCTCGGAGGCGGTCAATGCGCGCGGCGCGTGACCGTCGAATTTCTTCAGCGAGGCAAAGGCGACATGATCGACGTCCATGTTCAAACCCATGCCGATGGCGTCGGTGGCGACGAGATAATCCACGTCGCCGTTTTGATAGAGCGCGACCTGGGCGTTTCTTGTTCTTGGTGACAGCGCGCCCATGACCACCGCCGCACCGCCGCGATGACGGCGAATGAGTTCGGCGATGCCGTAAACCTCGGAGACCGAAAACGCGACCACCGCTGAGCGGCGCGGCAGGCGCGTGAGTTTTTTGGAACCCGAGTACGTGAGTTTGGAAAAACGCGGGCGGGTGATGAACTCGGCCTCGGGCACAAGACGGCGCACGAGCGGTTTTATGGTTTCCGAGCCGAGGAACATGGTCTCGGTGTTGCCGCGCGCTTCAAGCAATCTATTCGTGAAAATGTGACCCCGGTCCGGATCGGCGGCCAGTTGAATTTCATCCACGGCAAGAAACGCAACCTGCCGATCGAGCGGCATGCTTTCCACCGTGCACACATAATAGCGCGGATTGGGCGGAATGATTTTTTCCTCGCCGGTGATGAGCGCCACCGCGCCCGCACCGCGCGCCTTGACGATGCGGTCGTAGTTCTCGCGCGCGAGCAGACGCAGCGGAAAGCCCATCATGCCCGAGGCATGGCCGAGCATGCGGTCCATGGCGAGATAGGTCTTGCCGGTGTTGGTGGGCCCGAGCACGGCAGTGACGCTGCCGGGCTTTATTTCAGACAGTACCCCGTCAGCGCTCAATGCGCCGGTCCTTTTGCAGTGATACGACTATATACGATGCCTGAGTGTAGTAAGTCTATGAAGCCCGTCGCGCCTCGCGCATGCGCGCAACGTAATCCTTCAGGCGGCGCTCCATAGTGTCGAACGAATCGCGGATGGCGATGTAAATATCCTCGTGCGCCTTCAGAACGGCGGGGTCCTTCGGGTCCTTCTTCACCACCAATTCCTCGCCGGGCACTTCGAGAACGATCGAAACGTGGAAGGGCTGATCCTTGGCGTTCATGTTCGAATGGCTGCGGTGGTGACGCTCGATGACCACGCGGGCCGTGGTGATGTGATCGAAGAAGTGCTCGAGCTTGGCGAGCCTTTCGTTGACGCGCTCTTCGACCGCTTCGGAGGTATCAACGCCGTGGAAGGAAATTTTGGCAGGAACTTGCATAGAGGAAGGCTCCCTAAAAATGTTGAACGGGCGCCGGGCAAGGAAACGGGAGGTTTGAGACCAACAGCCTCCTCACCGTCGGGGATCAATCATGGGACGAGTAAGGGGCCCAGGGCAACGGGTTTACACGAAAATTTTTGTCATGTTGTTTTTGCGCGACTCGGATAAAGGCGCAGCGCCCCCCTTGCCATAATTGACCGGGCCACTCATATGTGCTGTCGAATTCGCACCCGCAAGGGCTAGTGGTCGCAAATTAGAACGATTGAGGACGAGAAGAATGGCGAAAACGAAAACAGCAGACGCGCCGAAGGGCGAAACCCGGGAGTTTCAGGCGGAAGTCGCCAAGCTTTTGGATATCGTCGTGCACTCGCTGTATTCCAACAGCGAGATTTTTCTGCGCGAGCTGATTTCCAACGCCTCGGACGCCTGCGACAAGCTGCGCTATGAGGCCATCACAACGCCGAGCTTGCTGGAAGACGGCAGCGCCGATTTTTCCATTCACATCAGCGCCGATAAAAAAGCCAAGACCCTGACCATCGCCGACAACGGCATCGGCATGAACCACGACGATTTGGTGGCGAACCTGGGCACCATCGCCAAGTCGGGCACGGCGGAATACCTGAAAGCGGCCAAGGAGGCGAAGACCAAAGACGTGAACCTGATCGGCCAATTCGGGGTGGGTTTTTATTCCGCCTTCATGGTGGCGGACAGCATGAGCGTGGAGACCCGCAAGGCCGGCGATAAAAGCGGTTGGACGTGGACCAGCGACGGCAAGGGCGCGTTTACCATAGCCGAGAATAAGGACGCGGCGCGCGGGGCGAAGATCACCTTGCATCTCAAAAAAGATGCCGAGGAATTTCTGGAGCCCATGCGCCTTCGCAACATAGTGAAGACCTATTCCGATCACATCGCCTTGCCGGTGATTCTGGACCCGGTTGAGGGCGAGAAGAAGGACGCTGAGAAAGACGGCGAGAAGGAAGAGGCCGCACCCGAGACTTTGAATTCAGCCTCCGCCCTGTGGATGCGCCCGAAGAACGAGATCACCGACGAACAATACAAAGAGTTTTATCATCACGTCGGGCACGGCTTTGATGAGCCGTGGCACACCCTGCATTACCGCGCGGAAGGGGCCATCGAATACACCGCGCTTTTGTTCATCCCCTCGCAAAAACCGTTCGATCTGTTCCACCCCGAGCGCAAAGGAAACGTAAAGCTGTATGTGAACCGGGTGTTCATCTCCGACAGTTTGGAAGGGCTGATGCCGCAATATTTGCGCTTCGTGCGCGGGGTTGTGGATTCATCGGACCTGCCCTTGAACATCAGCCGCGAGATTTTGCAGACCAATCCGCTGCTGCGGAAAATTCAAAGCGGGATCGTCAAGCGCCTGTTCAAGGACTTGAAGGAGCGGGCCAATAACGCCGAGGAGTACGCGAAGTTCTGGAACGTGTTCGGCGCGGTGATGAAGGAAGGTTTGTACGAAGACTTCGAGCGCCGCGAGGACTTGCTGGAACTGGCGCGGTTCAAAACCACAGCAAGCGACGGCTTGGTGAGCCTAAAAGAGTATGTGGGCCGCATGAAGGACGGCCAGGAGGCGATCTATTACATCACCGGGGAAAACATCGCCTCGCTGAAGAACAGCCCGCAGCTGGAAGGCTTTATCGCCAAGGGCATCGAGGTGCTGCTGCTGACAGATCCGGTGGACGAGTTCTGGGTGCCGAACATCGGCAAGTTCGAAGACAAGTCCTTCAAGTTTGTCGCCGAGGCCGGGGCCGATCTTTCCAAGATCGCCGGAGAGACAAACAAGGAAGACGAGAAGACAGAAGACGCCGCGCCGGAAGATTCGGTGAAGGCGCTGATCGAGAACCTGAAAAAAGTGCTGGGCGAAGAGGTGGCCGACGTGCGCCCGTCCGAGCGCCTGACCGGCAGCCCGGTGTGCCTGGTGTCCGAGACCGGCGGCATGAGCCTGCATCTGGCGCGCATGCTGAAGCAGCACGGCGAGGGCACGGGCATGATTCCCAAGGTGCTGGAGATCAACCCCAAGCACGCCCTGATCAAGCGCATGACGGCCATGGGCGAGAGCGAGCTGAGCGATGCGGCGTATTTGCTGCTCGATCAGGCGCGCATTGTCGAAGGCGAAGCGGTGCCCGACCCGGCGGCCTTTGCGAAAAGGCTGTCGGCGATGATGGAGAAGGGGCTCAGCTGAACGCGGCCAACGCTGCGTTCACATTTTGAATGACGTTGCCCCACGCGCCGTCCTCGGTTTGAACGAAGGACTTGAGGCTGGGGTACCACGGATTGGGATCACGCCCCGCGAACCAATACCAGCGACGGTTACGGGTTTTGGGCAATAGCGCCCAAACAGGTTTTCCCAATGCCCCGGCCAGATGCGCAGTTGAATTACTGACACTGACAACAAGGTCCATGGCCGCCACCTGCGCGGCGAAGGCATCCATATCCTGTGTGGGATCGATCGCGTCATCGCGCAGCATGTTGGCGTGGGTGAAGTTCGCTTCGGGGCCGTATTGCAGGTTCACCCATTGCACATTCGCGTTATCGAGCAACGCGGAAAGCGCATCTTGCGGCAAACTTTTATCCAGTCCGAATTGCGGCGCGGCGGAATGCCAGGACACGCCGACGAGTTTTTTGCCGCCGCTTTGTTTCAAGTATTCTTCGCGCAATCGCGCGCTGCGCGCTTCATCGGCCTTGAGATAGCCTTCGTGTCGCGGAAAATCCTCGAACGTGCGCCGCCGCCATACGGCGGCATCGCCCATGGGCGCATAGACATCGAAGCCTCCATTCGTCATCTCCGGGCCGCGCGGCTGCGACCACGGCACGACGTTCACGTTTGGAAACGAGCGGGCAAAGAGCGGGGCGAGCCGCGCTTCGCATTCAAGGGTGAGGGCGAGCGTTTCCCTGGTCATTTCGGGAACGAGCGAGGCGAACATGATCTGCTCGCCCAGGCCCTGTTCGAACACCAGCGCGAGTTTTTGCCCCGTGAGGTGTTCGCCGCGCCATAGAGGCGCATTGATGTCGTTGTTGGCGTTCGGGAACATGGCGCTGCGATGGGCATAAGCGTCCCAGGCCTCTTTGAGGCGCCCTAGTTCGAACAAGAGCGGCACCCGCGCCATGTTGGCGGGAAGATCGGTGGGTGTGTTTTTTAAGATCGCATCGAGTTGCGCGAGCGCATCTTCAAAGCGGTACTGGCGCTGATAGATCCCGGCGAGATTGAAACGCGCGGGGGCAAGGTTCGGCTGAAGGCTGACGGCGCGTTCCAATTCCGATTGGGCCGCGGCCACCTCGCCTTTGTGGATGTGCACGACGCCGAGATTGAGATGGGGGAACGCTTCGTTTGGGGCCGCATCAATGGCGCGGCGGTATAAATCCTCGGCCGCGGCGAGATCGCCCCGGTTCTGTTTGATCATTCCCAGATTGACGTAGCCTTCCGGGCGCGGCGGCGCGGCGGCGATGAAATCCTCGTACAGCCGCGCGGCGGTATCGATGTCACCGGACCTTTGCGCATCGATCGCTTTTTGGAGAATGAGGTTTGCGTCGCCGTCCATCATAAGCGCCCAGGTCCTATGTCATCACCGTGCCGCCATCGACCGAGATGGTCTGCCCGGTGACAAAAGCGCTGGCTTCCGACAACAGGTAGGCGACGGTGCCGACGAGATCGGCGGGCTCGAGATTTCTTTGAATGGTCTGATCGGACCTGACCCGGTCCAGGACTTTTTCGGATTTCTCGCCAAAGAACTCGTTGGTGCCCTCGGTGATCACAGCGCTGGGCGCGACCGCGTTCACCCGGATGCCGTCGCGACCCAACTCGCGGGCGAGACCCCGGGTCATGCCGATGACGGCGGCCTTGGACGTCGTGTAGTGCAAGGCATACGGCGTGCCGTAGGTCGCGGCCAGCGAGGCGATGTTGACGATGCTGCCCGATTGTTGTTCGCGCATGACCGGGATCACGGCCTTGCAGCAATTCCAGATGCCCTTGACGTTGACCGCCATGCAAGCGTCCCATTCCTCTTCGGTGATCTTCTCAAAGCGCCCGCCCTTGAGCCCGCCGTAAAGAGCGGCGTTGTTCACTAGACCGTTGACGTGACCGAAAGCCTCGACGGCGGCGGAGACCATGGCCGCGGCCGATTTCATGTCGGTGACGTCCAGATGCACGGCGATGCCCTCGCCCTCGGCCTTGATGCCTTTAAGCGTATCGCCGCAGTCCATGATGTCGGCGGCAACGACCTTTGCACCCTGAGACGCAAAACTTTCGGCGTACTCGCGGCCCAAACCGCGCGCCGCGCCGGTGACGATGATGACCTTGCCTTGCAGACTCATAAGTCTTGTCCTTCCCCCTTTTGAATTGCGCGCAGCTTAACCGCCTCCTGAGAAATCAGGAAGCGCCCGTTGCTTTCAAATGTTCGCGCACGCGGGCAACCACATCGTCCCATTCGCCGCGCCGGGTTTGCACAAAGGTGCGCACCGAGGGATACCACGGGTTCGTTTCCAAATGCGGAAACCAATACCAGTATTGAAACTGCGGGCGGCGCGGGAGCATGACGGAGGCGGATTTGCCGAGCGCGCCGGCGAGGTGCGCAGTCGCTGTGCTGATGCTGATCACATGATCGACCGCCATGACGGCGGCAGCGAGATCGTCGATGTCCTCGAACGACGTACCGGCAAGCCGCAGAAGATTTTCGTGCGGCATTTGTTCGGCGTCGGCGGCGGCCGCGCCGTGCTGAAGATTGACGAAACAAAAACGCGCATCGTCCAGCAGCGGTTTCAAGGCCAAAAATGGTATGGATTTATCGGACCCAGCGTGGGGCGCGCCGCTGTGCCAAACCACACCGATGAGCGGGCGGCCGTTTGATTTTTCTGAGAGTTCGGCGCGCAGTGTTTTCACTTTTTCCGGATCGGCCTTGAGGCAGCCATTGTGTTTGGGAAAGGCGGCAAGCTCGGCGCGCAAGACGCGCCCAATGTTGCCGAAGGGCGAATAGTAATCGATACCGGGATCTTCGGTGCGCGGGTGAACGGGCTTTTGCCAGGGCACGAATTCGGCGCCGGGAAAGGAGCGCGTAAAAAGCGGGATCAGGCGTTCGTGCACTTCGGCGATGACGCTCACACCGGCATTGATGAGATCGGGGAGCATGGAGGCAAACATGATCTGCTCGCCGAGGCCTTGCTCGAAGGTGAGCAGCAATGTTCTGCCGTTGGTGAGATCACCGTTCCACGGGGCAGAGGGAAATGTTCGCTCACCCACCGCCTGTTGGCGCACGGAGTAGGCAACCCAAGCTTTTGCAAGATTACCGAGGGCGAACAGCGGCGCGGCCCGGGCGAGCACGGTACGCCCGTGATGGGGGCGCAATTCCCAGGCTTTGTCGATGTGCGCCAGAGCTTGGGCATGATCGCCCAGCTCACTGAAGGCCGCCGACGCGCTCAAATAAAGTTCGGGATCGTCGGCCTTCAGCGCGGCAGCTTTTGAAAGCTGCTCGGCGGCGGCCGCGGCATCGCCGGCCTGCAGGAGGGCTCTGCCCTCCTCGGCTAGGCGGGCCGCGGCGTGTGCGCCGTTTGGTTCGTTATCGCCAGTGTCGGCAGGCACCGCTCGCGACTATGCGGCCAGGCCGCGCAGCACGTAGTGCAACACACCGCCGTTTTTGTAGTAGTCGAGTTCACCGGCGGTATCGATGCGGCAGAGCACCGTCACCTCTTCCGTTTTGCCATCGGCACGGTGAATGGTGACCTTCACATCGCCTTGCGGCTTGAGTTTATCGAGACCGGTGACATCAAACGTCTCGGTACCATCGAGATTCAGAGACTTGCGCGTGGCGCCGTCCTTGAACTGCAGCGGCAGCACGCCCATGCCGACGAGGTTGGAGCGATGGATGCGCTCGAAGCTTTCCACGATCACAGCTTTAACGCCGAGCAAATTGGTGCCCTTCGCCGCCCAGTCGCGGGACGAACCGGTGCCGTACTCCTTGCCGGCAACGACCACCAAAGGCGTGCCGTCCTTCTGATACTTCATGGCGGCATCATAGATGGCCATTTGTTCGCCTGAGGGCTGATGCTTGGTCACACCACCTTCGACGCCCGGCACCATTTCGTTCTTGATGCGGATGTTGGCGAACGTGCCGCGCATCATCACCTCGTGATTGCCGCGGCGCGAGCCATAGGAATTGAAGTCCTTCTGATCGACGCCGTTGGCGATGAGGTATTTGCCTGCCGGGCTGTCCTTCTTGATGGAGCCGGCCGGTGAGATGTGGTCGGTGGTCACGGAATCGCCGAGGATGGCGAGCGGGCGCGCGCCCTTGATGTCCTGGACCGCCTCCGGCGTTTTGCCCATGCCTTCGAAGTAGGGCGGGTTGGCAACGTAAGTGGACTTCGCATCCCAGCTGTAGGTTTCCGACTTCTCGGCCTTCACCGCCTGCCACTCGGGCGGGCCTTTGAAGACGTCCGAATAACGCGTGGAGAACATTTCCTGTGTGAGGAATTTGGTGATGAAGTCGGCGACTTCTTTCGGGCTCGGCCAAATGTCCTTGAGGTGGACCGGCTTGCCGTCCTTGTCTTCGCCGATGGCATCCGTGGTGATGTCCTTGGCCATGGTGCCGAACAGCGCGTAGGCCACCACGAGCGGCGGCGAGGCGAGATAGTTCGCCTTGATGTGCGGACTGATGCGCCCTTCGAAGTTTCTATTCCCCGACAGCACGGCGGTGACGACGAGATCGCCGGTCTCGATGGACTTGGCGATGTTGTCATCCAGCGGACCTGAGTTGCCGATACATGTGGTGCAACCGTAGCCCACCGTGTTGAAGCCGAGCGCATCGAGATCGGCCTGCAATCCCGCCTTGGTCAGATAATCGGTGACCACTTGCGAGCCCGGCGCGAGCGATGTCTTCACCCACGGCTTGCGCGTCAGGCCTTTCTCGCGCGCTTTGCGGGCCAGAAGTCCGGCGGCGAACA
>Ga0181593_10001165_pt1 | contig 23635 bp, 18 predicted proteins | sample 071ome_19_FD_133756 | JGI IMG/M metagenome (GOLD analysis project Ga0181593, IMG submission 133756) | Coastal salt marsh microbial communities from the Groves Creek Marsh, Skidaway Island, Georgia - 071413AT metaG (megahit assembly) | ecosystem: Environmental > Aquatic > Marine > Intertidal...
CATATGTTACATGGGATTGCGCCTTGGGATGCGGGGCTGCAGGGCGCCAATGACGCGGCCATTCCGGGGCTGGGGCCTTGCCGCGCCATGGCCTATTTTCGCCCCCAATTTGCCCAGGCGCAGGCCTGGTTGGACGCTTAGGGCCGGACGCTTAGGGTTTGTCGCTTAGGGCCAGACGCTTAGCGCTGGAGGCTTAGGCGCCCCTGCGCGCCGCCCGCCCGCCGCGGCGCTTTTGCAGGCCGCTTTGGCGGCCGGGCAGGGCGTTGACCACGTCTTGGCGTTCGTCTTGGCCCATGCGCGACCAGCACGAAATTTCATCGATGGTGCGAAAACATCCGACGCAAATGCGCTCTTGCGGGTGGACCACGCAGATTTTCACGCAAGGGCTGGCCACTTCGTCGCGCGCCCACAGGCTGTTTGTATCCGTCATCTACCTGCCCCCAAATGCCCCAAACGATCTAACACGCCTTGCAAGATATAAGAGGCTGCAACGTGATCGATGACCTCGGCGCGACGTTTTCGTGTCGTATCCGCCTCTAGCAACGCTTTTTCCGCAGCCACGGTTGAAAGCCGCTCGTCCCAAAACCCGATGGGCACCTCTGTCAGGCGCGATAGATTGCGGGCGAAGGCGCGGGTTGATTGGCAGCGCGGCCCTTCGCTGCCATCCATGTTGCGCGGCAAACCCAAAATCAGGCCGCCCAAGCGGCGTGCGGCGATGATCTGAAGCAGCCTGTCGGCATCAAGGGTGAATTTCTTGCGCCGCACCGTTTCCAGCGGGGTGGCGACCGATAAAAACGTATCAGACACCGCAACGCCGATGGTTTTTTCACCCAGATCAAGCCCCGCAATGGCCTGCATGGGCGGCAGGGCTGCGCGAAAATCGGCGATGTCATCGCATATCATTCTGCCACACCAGCCTGGATTGCGGCGGCGCGCAGCTGGTCTAGCACCCCGGGCACATCTGCGAACACGGTCTGCGCCTCGGCCCAGATGGCGGCGGCGCGCTGGGTATCGCCCAGCACCCCCAAAGCGCCAATCAACCGCGCCCATTCGGCGGGGCTGCCGCCCTCGGTGCCCAAACGCTCGGCCAACCTGTCCACCATCGAGCGGATCATCTCTTGGCGATCTTGTTGCGACATTTGCGCGGCGTTTTGCATGTCTTCGGCGGTGGGGCCCGCCAAGGGTGCCTGCGGGGCGCTGTCCAGCGGCGGCAGCGCGAAGCGGGTTTCGCCCGCGCGCACGGCCATTTCCTCGATCTGTTCGCGAATAGGGCCGATCCACGGCGCGTCTGCCGGGCCTGTGCGCAGCAGCGCATTCCACAGCCGAAACGCCTGATCCGGGCGCCCGGTTTGGGCCGCCATCAAGCCCATGTAATATTGCGCGCCGCCGTTGCTGGGATCGCGCGCCAATGCCGCGCGCAACACGCGCTCGGCCTCGGGCGAGACATAGCCGCCAGCCGCCAAAATCATCATATCGGCGTAATCAAGGTAATCTTGGCCCGTGGCGCCATCGCCCTTGATCGAGATCACTTGTTCTTGTGCCTGATAGGCCGCTTTGAAATTGCCCATCGCCGCCTCGTTGCGTGCCAGCAGCATTTGGCCTTGCAAATCATCGGGGCGGGCGGCCACGGCCACGCGCAGTTTTTCAACCAAGGCTTTGTATTCGGGGCTGATGTTCATGCTGGGCATGGCGGGTAGCGCCTCGGCCTCGGCAGAGGCTTGGGCGGGGCGGGTGGCGCGGAATTCTTCGGCCTGCGCAATGCGCGCTTTCAAGCCCAGATCACCATAGCCCGGCGCGCCCAATTGCGCATAAAGCGCAACGCCGCCCGCAACCACCGCCGCCGCCAGAACCAAGGGCACCAGCCGCGGCTTGTTGGTTTGGGCCCCTTCGGGCCCGGCGGCCATGGCGGCCTGCAATTGCGCGTCAGCTGCCAGAATGCGGCGCGATACCTCGGTGCGGATCCGCTCGGCATCTTCCGCCCCGATCACCCCGCGCGCCGCGTCGCGGTCGACCTCTTTCAGCTGGTCGCGATACACGCGCAAATCAAAGGCGGCTGGATGTTCGTCGTTCAGACGCCCACGCAACATAGATTGCGCCAACAGCGCCCCAACCAGCAATGCCAAGGCGGAAATAATGATCCAGAACGTCATGTGATCTCCTTTGTTGGGCCAGACATAGCTATCTGTAGGCTTTGGAAAAAGGGGTAATGTGCCGCAGGCGGTGCGCATGTCGCAACATCACACTATAGCGGCGCGTTCAAACGGGGGTGCGAGGCGGGAAATGGGCACATAGCATCAAAGGCTTGGGCCATGGATTCGAAGTTTGGGGATATTTTTCGCATGAAACGCTATTCCGTTTTTGCCGTTGCCCGCGAGGCGGCGCGCTATCACACCGGTTGGCAGCGGGCTTGGGCCAGCCCCGAGCCAAAAAAGAAATATGACGTGATCATCGTGGGGGCGGGTGGCCACGGCTTGGCCACTGCGTTTTATCTGGGCAAGAATTTTGGCATCACCAACGTTGCCATCATCGAAAAAGGCTGGCTGGGCGGCGGCAACACCGGCCGCAACACCACGATCATCCGCTCGAACTATCTTCAAGACCCGTCTGCCGCGCTTTATGAAAAATCGCGCAGCCTTTACGAAACCATGAGCCAGGATTTGAACTACAACGTCATGTTCAGCCCCCGTGGCGTGATGATGCTGGCCCAAACCGAACACGAGGTGCGCGGCTATTTGCGCACCGCCCATGCCAACGCTTTGCAAGGCGTGGCCACGCGCTTTATCGACCCGGCCGAAGTGAAAAAGCTGGTGCCCATTATCAATATTCACGGGCCGCGCTACCCGGTTTTGGGTGCCCTGTGGCAGCCGCGCGGCGGCACTGCGCGCCACGATGCCGTGGCATGGGGCTATGCGCGGGCGTGCTCGGATATGGGCATGCATGTGATCCAACAAACCGAGGTCACCGCAGTGCGCAAAGAGGGCAACCGCGTGGTGGGCGTAGACACCACCCGCGGCCCGATTGATTGCGACAAGCTGGGCATCGTGGTCGCGGGCCATTCCGGCGTTATGGCCGAGCGCGCAGGCTTCCGCCTGCCCATCGAAAGCGCGCCGCTGCAGGCCTTGGTGTCAGAGCCGATCAAACCCTGCATGGATGTGGTGGTGATGGCCAACACCGTGCATGGCTACATGAGCCAATCTGACAAGGGCGAAATGGTGATCGGTGGCGGCACCGACAGCTATAACGCCTATACCCAACGCGGCAGTTTCCACCATATCGAAGAAACCGTGCGCGCGCTGGTGGAAACCTTTCCGATGATCAGCCGCCTGAAAATGCTGCGCCAATGGGGCGGCATTGTGGATATGACCGGCGACCGTTCGCCCATCTTGTCGAAAACCCCGGTCGAGGGCGTGTTTGTCAATTGCGGCTGGGGCACCGGCGGGTTCAAGGCCACGCCGGGTTCGGGCTGGGCGATGGCGGAATTGATGGCCAAGGGCCACAGCCCCCTGACCGAGGAATTTAGCATGTTCCGCTTCCGCGAAGGCAAGTTCATCGATGAAAGCGTGGCCGCAGGGGTGGCGCACTGATGCCCACAGCCTGCCCCCAACACATTCGCGGCCTCAGCCGCCCAGTTGTTAACGGAGTCGCCCAATGCTGACCCTTCATTGCCCCTATTGCGGCGTTCACGCCGATGAAACCGAATTGGCCTCGGGGGGCGAGGCGCATCTGAAACGCTTTGGCCCCGGTGCCTCGGACGAAGATTTCGAGGGCTATTTGTTCATGCGCGAAAACCCCAAGGGCGTGCATTTTGAACGCTGGCGCCATGCCTATGGCTGCGGAAAATGGTTTTTGGCCGCGCGCTGCACCAACACGCTAGAGGTGTTTGGCACCTATCCCGCCCAAAGCACCGAACCGCCCCAGCATGTGCGCGATGCCATCAGCGCCAAGCGCCCCGGTTGGACATGGCGGGAGTTTTCGTAATGGCCCAAAGCTTTGCACCCCACTTTGCATATCCCGCAACCCTTGGCGGAAAGGTTCTGTAAATGAGCACACGTTTGGCAAAAGGCGGCCGCCTTGTGAACCGTGGCCGCAAGGTTCAGTTTTCGTTCAACGGCAAAAACCTCAGCGGTTTTGAAGGCGACACGCTGGCCTCGGCGCTGCTGGCCAACGACCAGATGATGGTGGGCCGCTCGTTCAAATATCACCGCCCGCGCGGCGTGGTCGCCGCCGGCGCAGAAGAGCCGAACGCGCTGGTCAATCTGGGCGAGGGCAACGATCTGGAACCCAACCAGCGCGTCACCACGACCGAGCTGTTTGATGGGCTAAGCTGCACATCGCAAAACCATTGGCCCAGTTTGGAATTCGATATTGGCGCGGTAAACACCTACCTGTCGCGTTTCTTGCCGGCCGGGTTTTACTATAAAATGTTCATGTATCCGCGCGCCTTTTGGAAACATGTCTACGAGCCATTCATCCGCCAATCTGCCGGGTTGGGGCGCGCCCCCGATGCCCATGCGCGCGACCAAGACACCTATGAATATTTCCACATCCACGCCGATGTATTGGTGATTGGTGGCGGCGTGGCGGGCCTGCAGGCGGCACTTAGCGCCGGGCGCGCGGGGCTGCGCGTGGTGGTGATGGAGCAAACCGCCGCTTTGGGCGGGCGCGCCGTTGTGGATGGCGGCACAATCGCGGGCAAACCGGCCCAAGATTTTGTGGATAGCGCCGTCAGCGAATTGAAATCCATGCCCAATGTCCATCTGCGCCTGCGCTGCATGGGGGCGGGCGTGTATGACCACGGCTATGTGCTGGGCTACGAACGTGTCAGCGACCATGCGCCAAAACAAGCCGGCCCACGCCACCGCCTGTGGAAGGTGCGCACCGCACAGGTGATCAGCGCCGCCGGCGCGATCGAGCGGCCCTTGTCGTTTGCAGGCAACGATATTCCCGGCGTCATGCTGGCCGGGGCTGTGCGCGATTATGTGGTCAATTTCGGTGTATCCATCGGCGATCGCACCGTTGTTGTGACCAATAACGACGATGCGTATCGCACCGCGATTGTGCTGAAAGAGCAGGGGCTGTCTGTGCCCGCCATCATTGACGCCCGCGCCAATGGCGGCGGCGCTTTGGCCGATCAGGCGCGCGCGCTGGGGATCCGGGTGGAAACCGGCCGCGCGATTGCCAAGGTCAAAGGTGGCCGCCGGGTCAGCGGTGTGGCGATCTGCGCCCAAGCGGGCGAAGGGGCCGTGCTGGAAGAAATCGCCTGCGATGCCGTGGCCATGTCGGGCGGCTGGTCGCCGGTGGTGCACCTGTGGTCGCATTGCGGCGGCAAGCTGGTGTGGGATGAGACCCGTGCCATGTTCCGCCCCAACCCCGAAGCGCCGCCCACCGGCGCCGATGGGCAGGGCTTTGTCATCTGTGCAGGCGCGGCCAATGGCGCCTTTGATCTGGCCGATGTGCTGCGCGATGGCGCCCATGCCGGGGCGCAGGCGGCCCGCGCTGCCGGTGTCAGCAACGCCAGCGATGCCGCCCCCGAGGCCGATAGCGTTGCCGAAGCACCGCTGGAGCCGGTGTGGATGATGCCCCAAGGCGCCAATATCAAGCTGCGCATGAAGACATGGCTAGATTTCCAAAACGATGTCAAAGTGTCCGATGTGCAACTGGCCGCACGCGAGGGGTTTGAATCGGTTGAACATGCCAAGCGTTACACCACGCTTGGCATGGCAACAGATCAGGGTAAGCTAAGCAATATCAACGGCTTGGCCATCCTTTCTGATGCATTGGGTCAACCCATCCCACAAACCGGCACAACCACCTTCCGCCCGCCTTATACCCCCATCTCGATGGGGGCCATCGCGGGCGAGGCACGCGGCAAGGTCTTTCAACCGATCCGCCGCACCCCCATGCATGCATGGCACGAGGCGCAAGGCGCCTATTTCGAACCGGTGGGCCAATGGCGGCGGCCCTATTGCTACCCACGCAGCGGCGAAACCCACGCGCAGGCCGTTAGCCGCGAGATCCGCCAGGTGCGCCGCTCGGTGGGGATGTTGGATGCCTCGACCTTGGGCAAGCTGGTGGTCAAGGGCCCCGATGCTGGCCGTTTCCTTGACATGCTATACACCAACATGATGAGCAACTTGGCCGTGGGCAAATGCCGCTACGGGCTGATGTGTTCGGAAAATGGCTTCTTGATGGATGATGGCGTGGTGGCCCGCATCGACGAGGATACATGGCTGTGCCACACCACCACCGGCGGGGCCGACCGGATCCATGCCCATATGGAAGATTGGCTGCAATGCGAATGGTGGGATTGGAAAGTTTACGTCACCAACGTAACCGAACAACTGGCCCAAATCGCCGTGGTTGGCCCCGATGCGCGTAAAGTGTTGGAAAAGCTGGGCGGTATGGATGTCTCGAAACAGGCGCTGCCGTTCATGCAATGGGCCGATGGCGTTTTGGGGGGCATTGCGGTGCGCATCTATCGCATCTCTTTCTCGGGCGAACTCAGCTATGAAATCGCCGTTGATGCAGGCCAAGGTCAGGCCCTGTGGGACAAACTGCAAGAGGCAGGCGCCGAATTTGGCGTGATGCCCTATGGCACCGAGGCGCTGCATGTTTTGCGCGCCGAAAAGGGCTTTATCATGATCGGTGATGAAACCGATGGCACGGTGATCCCGCAAGATTTGAACCTGCATTGGGCAATTTCCAAGAAGAAAGCCGATTTCTTGGGCAAACGCGCCCAAGAGCGTAGCCATATGACAGACCCAAATCGCTGGCGTTTGGTGGGGCTGGAAACGCTGGATGGCTCGGTTCTGCCCGATGGCGCCTATGCCGTGGCCGAGGGCCACAACGCCAACGGCCAGCGCAATGTGCAAGGGCGCGTGACCTCTACCTATTATTCACCGACCTTGGACAAGGGCATTGCCATGGGTCTGGTGCTGCATGGCCCCGAACGGATGGGCGAGGTGATCGATTTCCCCGGCACCGATGGCAAGGTGTACAAAGCCCGCATCGTAGACCCGGTGTTCTTTGACAAGGACGGAGAAAAGCAAAATGTCTAACGCATTGTCCGCCCTAGGGGGCGCCAAATTCGACGGTTTGGTCAAAGTAGCCGATGCCGGTTTGCAAGGCATGATCACGCTGCGTGGCAATTTGGCGGATGCCACGCTGCAACAGGCGGTAAAAGCGGCCACCGGCCAAGCGGTGCCCGACCAACGCGCCATGGTGCTGCAGGGTGATACCGGCGTGGCGTGGATGTCGCCGGACGAGCTGCTTTTGTTTGTGCCCTATGCACAGGCCCATGCCTGTGTGGCCAGTTTGCGCACAGCGCTGGCTGGCACCCACCACATCGTGGAAAATGTCTCGGATGCGCGCGCTTTTATCACGCTGTCTGGCGCCGATGGGCTGGTGCGCGAGGTTCTGGCCAAGGTGGTGCCGGTGGATATGGACCCCCAGCAGATGCCCGCAGGCCAAATGCGCCGCACCAAGCTGGCGCAAGTGGCCGCCGCCATCTGGATGCAAGGCACGGGCGAGGCGCGGGTGGTGTGTTTCCGCTCGGTCGGCACCTATGCCTTTGATGTGCTGTGCACCGTGGCCGCACCAGGCAGCGCCGTGGGCTTTTTCGCCAGCTAAATTTGGCACCCGCCAAGGCCCAGCCCCGCAAAAGGGGCCGGGCAACGCAGACTAGGGGTTGACGAGGCGGGGCTTGCGGCCCACTTAACCCGTGGAAACCGTTCAACGAGGGGACATGAACATGGCTTTTGAACTTCCCGATCTTCCTTATGCTCACGACGCACTCGAAGCGCTTGGCATGTCGAAAGAAACGCTGGAATACCACCACGACCTGCACCACAAGGCCTATGTTGACAATGGCAACAAGCTGATTGCTGGCACCGAATGGGAAGGCAAGTCGCTGGAAGATATCATCACCGGCACATACCAAGCAGGCGCCGTGGCGCAGAACGGTATTTTCAACAATGCCTCGCAGCACTGGAACCACATGCAGTTTTGGGAAATGATGGGGCCCAACGGCAGCGCCATGCCCGGCGAGCTGGAAAAAGCCTTGGTTGAAAGCTTTGGCTCGGTCGACGCGTTCAAAGAGCAGTTTTCCGCCGCGGGCGCGGGGCAATTTGGCTCGGGCTGGTGCTGGTTGGTAAAAGACGCCGATGGCGCGCTGAAAGTGACCAAAACCGAAAATGGCGTGAACCCGCTGTGCTTTGGCCAAACCGCGCTGTTGGGCTGCGATGTGTGGGAACATTCCTACTACATCGACTTCCGCAACAAGCGCCCTGCCTATTTGACCAACTTCTTGGACAAGCTGGTAAATTGGGAAAACGTGGCCTCGCGCCTGTGATCTTGGTTTAACCCCATCTCAAAGCCCGCCATTTTGGCGGGCTTTTTGTTTTTGGGCCTTTCCCTTTGGGCAGGGTTGCGCCTATGCATGGGGGAAAGGGGCCATTATGACAGACAGTGCACGCGGCATCTGGGCCATGGTTTGGGCCTGCCTGATCTGGGGGCTATCGCCGCTTTATTACAAACTGCTGTCCCATATTGCACCGATCGAGGTGCTGGCCCACAGAACCCTGTGGTCGTTTGGCTTTTTTGCATTGGTCTTGCTGGGTCAAAACCGCCTTGGCCAACTTTGGGCGGCCATGGCCAGCCCACGCGCGCTTGTGGTTTTGGGCGTTGCGGCCTTGATGATTTCAACCAATTGGTTTGTGTTTATCCTGTCCATCCAGATCGGCCACGCAACCGAGGCAAGCCTTGGCTATTATCTGTTTCCCTTGGTGGCTGTGGCGCTGGGGCGCGTGGTGTTCAAAGAGCGGCTGGACATGGGCCAAAAAACCGCCGTGGCGCTGGCGATGCTGGCGGTGGTGGTTCTTAGCCTTGGCTTGGGCGTGGCGCCTTGGGTGGCGTTGATCTTATCCAGCAGTTTCGGTCTTTATGGCTTGATCAAAAAGCGCCTGAACACGGGGCCGGTTGTATCTGTCACCGCCGAGGTGCTGCTGTTATGCCCCATTGCCATGGGCGTGCTATATTGGCGCCACAGCAGCGGCGCAGGCGTTTTTGGCGCGCATCTTTTTGACAGCGCGTTGCTGGCTTTTTCCGGTATTTTAACCGCCACACCGCTGATCTTATTTTCCTATGCCACCAAGCGCGTGCGCTTGGGCACGATCGGTTTGGTCCAATATCTGAACCCCAGTTTGCAATTTTTCTGCGCTGTGGTGATTTTTGGCGAAGCATTTGGCGCATGGCATGCCACCGCTTTTGCGCTGATATGGGCGGCCTTGCTGATTTACACGATCGCAGCCCTGCGTCAGGAAAGGGCCGCGCGCAGGGCCGTGCCCAAGGCGGGCACGTCGCCCACAACATGAACGTAATCGCGCAGGCTGGGCTTGGCAAAGCCTTGGGCAATCACATGATCAAGCAGCGCCACCAAGGGCTGCCAGTAGCCTTCGACGTTTAGCAAAAATATCGGCTTTTGGTGCAGCCCGATCTGGCGCCATGTCAGCACCTCGAAAAACTCGTCCAGCGACCCGGCACCGCCCGGCAAAACAACAATCGCGTCCGAGTTCATGAACATGACCTTTTTGCGCTCGTGCATGTTTTCTGTCACCACGAATTGCGACAGATCGCGCTTGCCCACCTCCATGTTCATCAGATGCACCGGGATCACGCCAAAGGTTTGGCCCCCCGCACCTTGGGCCGCGCGCGCCACACGCCCCATCAACCCCACATCGCCTGCGCCATAAACCAGCCGCCAGCCCTGATCGGCCAACAAGGTGCCCATCGCATCGGCGGCATCGGAAAAGGCGGGGTTGGTGCCGCTATGGGCGCCGCAATACACACAGATCGAGGGAGGGGGCATTTGGGTCTCTTTCGCGCCGGGTTAAACTTTCGCAGATATGCGAATGGCTTTTGACCAGTGTTAACCTTGTTGGTATTGTCTCTCAACCGCAGAAAAACATAAGCGGGCTGGAAGGGAACAAATGAGCAAGTCCTTACTATTTGCGGGCAAGGGTGGCATTGCCGCTGTGGCCGTTGCAGGCGTCGTTGTGATTGCCGGGCTGATCTGGCAACCCCAAAAGGCCCAAGCGCCAGATGAGGCGGCAACACAGGCCCCAACACAGGCCCAAACACCGGCCCAGCCCACGCCAGCCCCCACGGCAGACGCCCCCACAGCGCAGGCGCCCGCCGTAGCACCCGCTGCCCCGCCAGCCGAGCAGCCCGCCGCTGAAAATACCACCGCAGCAGATACCACCGCCACCGCAGCACCAGCCGATCCTGCGCCAAATGATCAGGCCAGCGCCGCGCCCGCACCACAGGCACCGTCCGAGGCCACAAATGCCGCGCCCGCGCCTTTAGCCGCGCCAACGCTGTCGCTGTTTTTGGCCGAGGCCGATGGGCTGACACAGGTGGCAGGCCGCGCCGTGCCCGGCGCGACCGTCGAGGTTATCTTGGATGGCGCGGTGATCGCCACGCTAAAGCCGGGCCTTGACGGCAGCTTTGCCGCCTTTATCGAATTGCCGCCCATGTCTGCCCCCGCCGCGCTATGGCTACGGGCCAGCAAAGATGGCCAAACGGCCCTATCGGACGATCAAATGTTGATCCAGCCGGTGCCGCAACCCACCCCTGCGTCCGCCACCCCAACTGATGCCCCAACCGCCGCCGCAACCGTGGCGCCGCCCGTTGTGGCCAGCGCCACATCTGCGCAAAACGCCCCCGCCGCCGCTGCAAGCGCTGCAAGCACGGGGGCCGCGACCCAGCCAAGCAGCAGCGTCGCGCCTGAAACCACCCCCGCATCCACCACCGAACCGGCGTCAGCCCCCGCCACACAATCGGCGCAGGCCACCGCCCCGGTGGTTGTGCGCGCAAACAATGACGGTGTTGCGCTGGTGCAAGCCGCGCCCAATGCGGCGCCCGACAGCCCAGCCACAGTGGCCTTGGATACCATCAGCTACGACGACAAGGGCGAGGTGCAGCTGCAAGGCCGTGCCGGGGCGCGCGAGGATGGCAAGACGGTGGTGCGCGTTTACGTCGACAACCAGCCCGTGGCCGATGCCGATGTGCAAGAGGATGGCACATGGGCCAGCACGCTGCCGCAGGTCGCAGCCGGGGTCTATACGCTGCGCGTCGATCAGTTGAACGCCCAAGGCCGCGTGACCAGCCGCGCCGAGACACCATTCAAGCGCGAGGAAAAGGAACAGCTGGCCGCAGCGCCCCCGCAAAAGGCGCGCGTGGTCACGGTGCAGCCCGGCAGCACGCTGTGGGCCATTGCCCGCGAACGCTATGGCGAGGGCATTTTGTATGTGCGCGTCTTCAACGCCAACCGCGACCGTATCCGCGACCCCGATTTGATCTATCCGGGCCAAGTGTTTGACCTGCCCGCAGATGATTAAGCCGCGCTGACGTTTGGTTAGCCAAAAAGGGGCTGTGCCAAGGCATGGCCCTTTTGCATACTGGGGGGCATATCAGCGGGGAACGGGCATGGCACAGCAGGTATTGGTAGATCGCCACAACATCAAGGCAGCCCAGCTGCACAGCTACACAGCCCCCCCGCTGGCGCCCGGCATGGCCCGGCTGCGCCTGCACAGCTTTGCGCTGACCACGAATAACATTACCTATGCCGCCACGGGCGATGTGCTGAAATATTGGCAGTTTTTCCCCACCCAGACCCCGGGGCAGGGCATTGTGCCAGTATGGGGCGTGGCCGAGGTGGTGGACAGCGCCGCGCCAGAGCTGCCGCTTGGCACCCAAGTTTACGGCTTTTTCCCCATGGCCGAGACATTGGACATTGCCGCCAAATCCATTGCGCCCGGGGTTTTTCAGGATATGGCCCCCCACCGCCAAGGGCTGGCCTTGGTGTATAACAGCTATAGCGTGGTCAAATCCCAAGATGCCCAAGCCAGCTATCTGCGCAGCCTATTGCAGCCGCTGTTGGCCACATCTTATTTGCTATGCGATTGGCTGGCCGATCAGGCATGGTTTGGCGCAGACCAAATCATCATTGGCAGCGCCTCGTCAAAAACCGGGCTGGGCCTGTGCAAATATTTGGCCGAAATCCCTGATCGCCCCTTTCAGATCATCGGGCTGACATCGGCAGGGAATGCCGAATTTGTCAGCCGCGCCGCGGGCTGCGATCGCGTTGTCTCCTACGACGCCCTACACCAGATCGCGCAAAAGCCCAGCGTTTATGTCGATATGGCAGGCAATTCGGCGGTAAAGGCCGCGCTGCACCAGCATTTGGGCCAAGAGCTGCGCCATTCCGCGGCTGTGGGCACCAGCCATTGGGACAAATTTGCCCCCACGGCCGATTTGCCCGGGCCAAAGCCACAGTTTTTCTTTGCACCGGCCCAAATTGCCAAGCGCCGCGCCGAATGGGGGCCCGGGGTGATCGAGGCCGAAATCACCCGGGCGTGGAAACGTTTGGCCGCCGAGGCCGCGACATGGTTGGATGTGGTCGAACATGCGGGCTTGGCGCAATCGGTGCCGCTGTGGCAGCGTTTGGCGGCGGGCGATGTGCCCCCCAACGAGGGCCATATCATTCGGCTGTAAAGCGGGGGCAATAAGCGCTTTGCCGCTCTGGCCATTCGGGGCGTAAGGGCCTATTTGTGAGCGCCAGTAACAGGAGCTGACATGCGCCCAACATCCACCGAACAACCAACACCAGAAAGCAGCCAATCCGGGCTGCGCACCATCAAGCGCGTGATCCCATACCTATGGCCAAAGCATCTGTCTTGGGTCAAACGGCGGGTGGTGATTTCGATGATCATCTTGCTGCTGGCGAAGGTCGTGACCGTGGTAACGCCGGTCTTTTATAAAGGCGCGGTCGATGCCTTGGCGGGCGAGGGGGTGCCGATGCTGGCCTTGGGTGCCGTGGGCCTAACGGTGGCCTATGGCATGGCGCGGCTGATGTCGAACGGCTTTCAGCAATTGCGCGACGCGGTCTTTGCCGCCGTGGGGCAGCGGGCCTTGCGGCAACTGGCGCTGGAAACCTTTCGCCATATTCACAAATTGTCGATGCGCTATCACATCACCCGCAAAACCGGGGGGTTATCGCGCATTATCGAACGCGGTGTGAAGGGTGTGGATTTCTTGCTGCGCTTCATGCTGTTCAGCATTGGGCCCTTGGTGCTAGAGCTGCTGTTCGTCGCCGCGATTTTCTTTTTCGCCTTCGACGCGCGCTATCTGGCGGTGGTGGTGGTCACCATCGCCATCTACGTCTGGTTTACCTTCAAGGTCACGGAATGGCGCGTCAAACTGCGCCGCGAAATGAATGACCAAGACACCGATGCCAACCAAAAGGCCATCGATAGCCTGTTGAATTTTGAAACCGTCAAATATTTCGGCGCCGAAGAGCGCGAGGCGGCCCGCTATGACGTTGCCATGCAACGCTACGAGCGCGCGGCGCTGCTGACCTCGTATTCCTTGGCGTTTTTGAATTTTGGGCAGTCATTCTTTATCACCGGCGGTTTGGTTGCGGTGATGGTGATGGCGGCGATGGGCGTGCAAGACGGCACGCTGACGGTGGGCGATTTTGTGATGGTCAACGCCTATATGATCCAAATCACCATGCCTTTGAACTTTTTGGGCACGGTCTATCGCGAGATCCGCCAAGCCTTGGTGGATATGGCGGAAATGTTCGATCTGCTTGAACAGCCCGCCGAAATTACCGAAAAACCCGGCGCCCAGCCCTTGGCGGTATCCGGGGGCGAGGTGGTGTTGGAGGATGTGCATTTTGGCTACGATCCGGCACGCCCCATTTTAAAAGGGCTCAGTTTGCGTGTGCCCGCCGGGCAATCGGTGGCGATTGTGGGGCCATCTGGGTCGGGTAAATCCACGATTGGGCGGCTTTTGTTTCGGTTTTACGATGTCAATTCGGGCGCGTTACGTATCGACGGGCAAGACGTGCGCGACATCACCCTAGACAGCCTGCACCGTGCCATTGGCGTGGTGCCCCAAGATACCGTGCTGTTTAACGATACCATCCGCTACAACATCGCCTATGGGCGCGACAATGCCACCGAGGCCGATGTGATCGCAGCGGCCAAAGCCGCGCAAATCCACGATTTCATTTTGTCGCTCCCCGAAGGCTATGACACGGCGGTGGGTGAACGGGGGTTGAAACTGTCGGGCGGGGAAAAACAGCGCGTGGGCATTGCGCGCACCTTGCTGAAAAACCCGCCGCTGCTGTTGTTGGACGAGGCGACAAGCGCATTAGACACCGAAACCGAGCGCGAGATACAAGGCGCGTTAAAGCGTGCCGCCGAAGGGCGCACCGTGCTGATGATTGCGCATCGCTTATCCACCGTGGCCGATGCCGACCAGATCATCGTGCTGGAAGATGGCCGTATCGCCGAAAAGGGCAAACATAGCGAGCTTTTGGCGAAGAAAGGCCGCTATTACAGCCTGTGGCAGCGCCAAGCCAGCGAGCAAGAACAAGCCTAGCAGCGGTCGGGGCGATACCCACAGGGCGATAGCAAAAGGGGGCCAATCTGGCCCCCTTTTTTATGGTGTTATTCCGCGGCTTTCAGCGTGGCTGCGGGTTTGGGCGTGTCTTCTGGGTCATCCCAGATGATCTCGGGCGCCTTGATCTTGCGTGCGGCGCGATCTAGCAACAAATCGCGCGCTGCACGGCTGGTTTTGCCAAGCGACAGCGCCGCCATCAGCTCGGCCAGCCAACTTAGATAAGTCGAAAGCCAAATCCGCAGGGCCAGCAGCGATGGGGTAAAGACCAAGGTCAACATCGTGGCCACCCCAAGGCCGAAAACCACCGCTGTGGCCAGCTGTTTCCACCACAGCGCGGTGGGGCTGTCGATGGAATAGCCGCCGTTGAAGAAATCTAGGCTAAGCCCAAACATCATCGGTGCCAGCCCCGCCATGGTGGTGATGGTGGTCAGCAGCACTGGGCGAATGCGGTCTTCGGCGGTGCGGATAATCGCCTCGATCTGTGGCATGTAGCGGCGGTAATCTTGGAATGTGTCGATCAACACGATGTTGTTGTTCACCACGATCCCCGCCAGCGCCACGATGCCCGTGCCCGTCATGATGATCGAGAAGGGCTGATTGAAATACAACATCCCAATCAGCACGCCGGTGGTAGACAAGATCACCGCCAGCAGCACCAAGACCGCGTTGTAAAAGCTGTTAAACTGCGCCAGAAGAATGATGAACATCAGCCCCAAAGCGGCCGCAAAGGCCGATTGCAAAAACGCTTGGCTTTCGGCTTCGTTTTCTTGGTCGCCCGTCCACTCATATTCCACCCCTGCCGGCAGCACACCGCTGTATAGCCATTTTGTCAGGGTTTCAATGCGCTCGGACGGGGTTAGTGGCACGGTGGTTTGCGTGCCATCAGTGGCGGTGTGGGGCACGGTTAGGCCGTTGGCAACGCCTGCCTTGACATCGAAATAGCGTTTTTGATCCACGCGCTTGATCTGGGCCAGTTTCGGCACAGGCTGACGCGTGATGAAATTGGCCAAGGGCACCAGCCCATCGCGGGTGCGCACCTTTAGGTTATCCAAGGTCGACAGCACGCGGTATTCTTCGGGCAGGCGCACGCGGATATCAATTTCCTCGTCCGAGGTATCCACCCGCATCGTATCAAGCAAGATACCGCGCGTGACCAGCTGCACCATGGCGCCCACCGTGGCCACATCGGCCCCAAACCGGCCCGCTTTTTCCACGTCAACATCGATCTGCCAGTCGATGCCGGGCAGGGGCAGCGTGTCTTCGATCAGCGTCAGCCCTTCGGTCTGGTCAAATTTCTGCCGCACCATTTGCGTGGTTGCAATCAACTGATCCCAATCGTTGCTTTTTATCCGCAAATGCACCGGCTTGGCCGAGGCCGGGCCGCGCGATTGTTCTAATATCTCGATCTGGATACCGGGAATATCTTGCAAGCTTTCAGTCAGCTCTGCGATGACGATATCACCATCTAGCTCGGGGCGGTCTTGGCGGTCTTTCCACGGGATGATTTCTATCTGAACCTGCCCAATCGTATCCAAGGGCGGCTGCGCCCCCGATGTATTGGTGTTCAACCCGCCATCGCCGGCAAAGGAAAAGGCGCTTGAAATGCCGGGATGGGCCAGAATGCGCTGTTCGACCAGCCGTACCAATGCGTCTTTCTCGCCAAGCGACAGGTTGCCACGGGCGCGCACATAGACGATGGCCTGCTCGGGTTCAGTATCGGTGAAAAACTGCACGCCGTTGTTGTTTTCGCCATAATAGCTAAACACCGACATCACCAAGAATATCACACCCGCAATGGTGACCAGCGGCATCACCGGGTTGCCCGCGATCAAGGCGATGAAATGGCCAAAGACGCTGCGCTGATAGCCTGCCTTGATGCGGCGGCGGCGCTCGATCTTGGCGGCGGACAGGGTGATCGAGGCGCAAAACGACGCCACCAAAAACAGCACCAGCCCCGGCACGGTATCCATCGGCCCCATGTCGGTGCGCGCGGCCCCCGAAAGATAGGCGGGGTTAACCGTCATCATCGCGCCCAAAAACATGCCATAAAGCGGAATGGGCACCAAAAGCGCGCGCACAACCCAAGGCAGGCGGCTGCGCAGTGCATCCGAATAATGGGTGAATTTGCGGCTGACGCGCCCGGTTACGCCCCCCATAACGGGCAGATAAACCAAGGCCACCACCAAGCTGGCCGACAGAACGAAAATCAGCGTGATGGGCAGCATGCCCATAAATTCGCCCGCAACACCGGGCCAAAAGAGCATGGGCAAAAACGCGCAAAGCGTCGTGGCGGTCGAGCTGATGATCGGCCAGAACATGCGTTTGGCCGCCTCGACATAGGCATTCATCGGGCCTGACCCTTCGGAAATGCGCTTGTCGGCATATTCCACCACAACAATGGCGCCATCCACCAACATGCCCACAGCCAAGATCAGGCCAAACATCACGATGTTGGAAATGGTGACGCCCATAACGGCCAACAGCACGAAGCACAGCAAAAACGAGGTGGGAATGGCAAAGCCCACCAGCAATGCCGCCCGGCTGCCAAGGCTGGCCAAGATCACGATCATCACCAAGGCAATGGCGGTCAAAACCGACCCTTCCAGCTGCCCCACCATAGAGGCCACAGTGTCGCTTTGGTCGTTCGAGCTGCCCACATGGATGGCGGCGCGCAGGTCATCGGGCCAGTCGGCATAGGCGGCCTCGACCAGCGCGCGCACCTCGGCGGCGGTGTCGATCAGGTTATAGCCCTTGCGCTTGACCACCTGCAGCGCAACGGTGGTTTCCCCGTTAAACCGCGCGGTGCCCTTGCGGTCTTCGAAGGTCAGCCGAATTTGCGCCAGATCGCCCAAGGTGACCACCCGCTCGCCATTGGTTTTGACTGGCAGGGCGTAAATATCGGCCACGGTTTCAAAACTTGAGGGGATTTTGACGCTAAAGCTGCCTTGCGGGCTGTCTACTTCGCCCGCCGCGATCAGCATGTTGTTATTTTGCACAACATTGATCAGCTCGCCCGCAGAAACATTATAGGATTCCAGTTTCAGCGGGTCGATTTCCACCTCGACCATCTCGTCGCGGTTGCCCGCGATGCCCGCCTCTAGAACCGCGTCCAGCGCCTCGATCTTGTCTTGCAGATCTTTGGCAATCTTCGCCATCGTCCGTTCGGGCACATCGCCGGTCAGGTTGACAATGATGATGGGGAATTCACTGAAATTGATCTCGTTGATCGAATATTTCTCAAACCCGCTGGGAAATTTACCTTCGGCCGCGCTCATCGCGTCGCGCACATCGGCCATCACGCGGGTTTTGTCCCAGCCGAATTCAAACTCTAGCGCCACGCCCGCATAGCTTTCCGCGGCGGTCGATGTCATTTTTTTCAGCCCGTCCAGATCGGACAGTTCGGCCTCCATGGTTTTTACCAGCAAGGATTCCGAATCTATGGCCGAGATGCCGGGGAAGGGAACCGACACGAACAAAGCCGGAATTTCGATATCCGGCTCGCCCTCTTTGGGCAGGTTCCCATAGGCATAGGCGCCCGCCAAAATGCTCAGCGCGATAAAGGCCAGCACCATTCGCGCGCGCGAGGCGGCCCAATCAACCAAACCTGTCATTACATCGGCTCCTGAAAGCTGGGCGCCACTTCTACACCTTCAACCACATATTCTTGGCCCACGGTGATGACATCTGCGGCATCGGGCAAGCCTGTGACCCACACGCCCTGCACCGTATCGCGCAGCAATTGCACGGGGGCAAACACCGTCAGGTTGCCATCGCCCACAAGGCGCACGCCCAACACCCCGTCGTCGTTCAAGGTAAGGGTGGATTGCGGCAGCAAATGCGCCTTGGCCCCATCCGAGGCGATCAGCAGCTCGGCGGTTTGGCCATCGCGCACCGAAAGATCGGCATTTGGCACCTCGATTTCCAAGCGGAAGGTGCGGGTGGTGTCATCGGCGCGGCGCGACAAAAACGTAACGCGCCCGCGCAATTCGCGCCCGTCGCTCAGCCGCGCACCGGCCAAGGCCCCCACTTCGATGCGCCCAACCTGTGCCTCGGGGGCATAGCCCACCAGCTTGATCGGGTCCAACTGGATCACCGTGGCGCACAGGCCGCCGGGTTGCAGCAGGCTGCCCAATTCGGCGGTGTCGCTTTCCAACAAACCCGCAAACGAGGCTTTGATTTCTAGCCGCTCTAATTCTTTTTCCGCACCGGCCAAGGCGGCCTCGGCCGATTGAATATTGGCCTGCACGGTTTCCAGACCCGACAGCGCCGTTTCAACGGCGGCCTTGGCACCGCTGACCGTGGCCTCGGTCGCGGCAAGGCGGGTTTCGCTGGCAAACCCGTCTTTGGACAATTTGCTGGCGGCGTTGCGGTTCAGTTCTGCTTCTTTCAACTGCGCGCGCGCTTGCGCGACGCGGGCGGCGGCCTCGGGCACGCGGGCGCGGGCCTCGACCAGACGCGCGCGGGCCTCGGCCACCATGGCGGGGCGGGTGCCTGCATCGATCTGGCACAGCACTTGGCCCTCTTGCACGAAACTGCCCTTGCGCAGCGGCTCTGACACCACTTGGCCCGCTGTTTCTGCCCGCAACTCGACCGAACGTGCCGCTTGCGTTTCACCGCGCAGCACCACAGCGCTGTCGATGACCTGCGCCTTGGAATGGCGCGCAAAGACGCGCACCAAGGGGCGCGTGGGGGTGCTGGCCTCGGGGGCAGGGGCGGCGGCGGCGGCATCCGTGGCGTTACCATCCGCGGGGGCCCCAGTGGCAAAGGCCACCAGTTTATCGCGCTCCATCACCGCAAAATATAGGGCCACGGTAACAATGATGGCGGTCAGAATCGGAATAATGCGCATATGGGATCTCGAAAGGTTGGATAGCCGGCTGAACTGTCACGCTGTATTTACATAATGTCGCGATATGCGGGTTTTAAGCCTAATACGCTAAACTATCCAGTTTAGATTAGCTTTTTTCTTGTGAAACTTCAAGTTTCACGAATTCCCCCTGTAAATGGCCTGTTTTCGGGGCCTTGGCAGCGCAGACCCAAGCCGTTAAGAGAGAGGCCAAGGTTTCACAGGGGGTGATCGTGAGCGACACTGACAGCTTTATCGACGAAGTGACCGAAGAGGTCCGCCGGGATCGCTTGTTTGCGTTGGTGCGCAAATATGGCTGGATCGGCGTCTTGGCGGTGCTGTTGCTGGTGGGCGGCGCGGCGTGGAACGAATGGCGCAAGGCCCAAGACACAGCGCAGGCGCAGGCGCTTGGCGATGGCTTGCTGACAGCGCTGACCCAAGACACACCAGAAGCAGCGCTTGCCCAGTTAGATCAACTGCCCACAGACCGTGCCGGCGCCACGCTGGTGACAGGCTTTGCCAAGGCCGCCCAACACCTTGCCGCGGGCGACACCCAGGCCGCTGTGGCGCAGTTTGAAACATTGGCCACCGACGCCCAGATCGCCCCAGCCTATCGGCACTTGGCCAGCTTTCGCGCGCTGACATTGGCCAGCACCCGCAGCACCGCCGAACGGCGCCTTGGGTTCGAGGCCTTGTTGCAATCAACAGGCATCTTACGGCTGCTGGCCGAAGAACAGTTGGCCCTGCTGGACATCGAAGAGGGCAATTCAGACGCGGCAAAAGAGCGCCTGAACAAGATCATCGCCGATGCCGAAACCACAGCAGGCTTGCGCCGTCGTGCCGCGCAGTTGATTGTGGCATTGGGCGGCAGCGTGCCGCAAGCTGGCTGAACGGGCAGCTGGCCGGGGCGGGGCCCCAGCAAGACTTGAAAGCGCCAGACAGGTGGCGCAAACCACGAGGGCAAAGAAGTGAAAAAACGCGCATTGTTGATCGGTTTGGCCGGTGCCCTGCTGCTGGCGGGATGCGAAGAAAAAGAGCCCGTTCTGGTTGGCAAGCGCGAAGATATCCGCAGCAGCCAAACCGCCACGCCCCTTGGGCCGACGCCTGTGAGCCTGGCCCAGGCCCAACGCAACAGCGCATGGCCACAGGCCCATGGCACCCCGCGGTTTCGCACCGAAAACGCCGCATTGTCGCGCCAGCCCCAGCTGGTCTGGAGCGCCCCCATCGGCGAGGGCGACAGCCGCAAACTGCGCCTGAACACCGACCCCGTGGTTGCGGCGGGGCGCATCTTTACGATGGATGCCAACGCCAGCGTCATGGCCCATAGCACCGATGGTGCGCCTTTGTGGCAACGCTCGCTGGTACCACCGGGCGATGACCCGTCCGAGGCCATGGGCGGCGGCATGGCTTTTGATCAGGGGCGCTTATACGTGGCCTCGGGCTATGGTTTGCTAAGCGCCTTGGATGCCGCCAGCGGCGCGGTCATCTGGCAACAACGCTTGGGCGCCACAGGCTCGGGCAGCCCCACCGTTGCCGATGGGCTGGTGTATCTGGTGGCGGGCGATGACACCGCATGGGCCCTTGATGCCAACACGGGCCGCATTCGCTGGCAGCTTTCTGCACCGCCAGATGTAACCAACGTATTGGGCGCGCCAGCCCCTGTGTTGAGCGATGATTTCGTGATCTTCGCCTATGGCGGCGGCGAAATTCAGGCGGCATTTCGCAAAGGTGGCCTGCGCATTTGGGACAGCGCCGTGGCCGGCCAAGACCGCTTTTCCGCCGCAGCCAAGATCAGCGACATCACAGGCGCCCCGGTTTTGGCCGGTGGGCGGCTGTTTCTAAGCACGTTTTCTGGGCGCAGCGTGGCCATCAACCCCGACAATGGCGAACGCCTGTGGACAGCCCCCTATGGCGCATTGTCGCCCTTGTGGGCCAACGGCAGCGCGGTGTTCTTGGTTTCGGAAAGAAATATGCTGGTGCGGCTGAATGCCAACGATGGGCGGTTGGTGTGGTCGGTGCCACTGCCGCTGTTCACCGAAAACCGGGCCAAGCGGCAAAGCCAGATCTATGCCCACCACGGCCCCATTCTGGCCGGTGGCCTGCTGTGGGTCGCCTCAAGCGATGGCGCGCTGCGCGGGTTCGACCCGGTTTCGGGCGCTTTGACCACGCAGGTTGCCATTCCCGATGGCGCGACAACCCAGCCGGTGGTGGCCAATGGCACGCTTTATGTGGTCAGCAGACGTGGCGAACTGCACGCTTTCCGTTAGGCATGCTTTACTGTAAAGCGGCAGCTTGACGCCGTTGGAGACACGGAAAATGAGCTTTACCTTGGCCATCGTGGGCCGCCCCAATGTGGGCAAATCCACGCTATTCAACCGACTGGTTGGCAAACGTCTGGCGCTGGTGGATGACCAGCCCGGGGTGACACGCGACCTGCGCGAAGGTGCCGCCCGGCTGGGCGAGCTGCGCTTTACCGTGATCGATACGGCAGGGCTGGAAGAGGCCACAGATGACAGCCTGCAAGGCCGGATGCGCCGGCTGACCGAGCGGGCGGTGGATATGGCAGATATCTGCCTGTTCTTGGTGGATGCCCGCGTGGGCGTGACACCCGCCGACGAAATTTTCGCAGAAATCCTGCGCAAACGTGGCCGCCACGTGATTGTGGGGGCCAACAAAGCCGAAGGCAATGCGGGCGAGGCGGGCTTTCTAGAGGCCTATGCCTTGGGTCTGGGCGAGCCGGTGCGACTGTCGGCAGAACATGGCGAGGGCATGATCGACCTGCTGGACGTGCTGCGCCCCTTGGCCGACGAGCTGACGGTTCTGACCCCTCATGCCGAGGCCGAAACCGACGTGGCCTTGGGCGACGAGGGCGAGGACCTGCCAGAATGGGATGGCGGCGACGACGTGCCCCCCTTTCGCCAGCCCACAATCGATCGACCGCTGCAAGTGGCGGTGGTGGGGCGCCCGAATGCGGGCAAATCGACCTTGATCAACAAATTGCTGGGCGAAGACCGGCTGTTGACCGGCCCCGAAGCCGGGATCACCCGCGACGCGATATCGCTGACCCTCGATTGGGAGGGGCTGCCGGTGCGAATTTGGGACACTGCCGGCATGCGCAAACGCGCCCGGGTGCAAGAAAAGCTTGAAAAACTTTCGGTCAGCGATGGATTGCGCGCGGTCAAATTTGCCGAAGTGGTGGTGGTGCTGCTGGATGCGGCCATTCCCTTTGAACAGCAAGATTTACGTATCGCCGATCTGGCCGAGCGCGAGGGCCGCGCCGTCGTGGTGGCGGTGAACAAATGGGACATCGAAGACGAAAAGCAAGAAAAGCTGCGCGACCTGCGCGAAGCCTTTGAGCGGCTTTTGCCGCAATTGCGCGGCGCACCGCTGGTGACGGTTTCGGCCAAAACCGGCAAAGGGCTGGACCGCCTGCGCACCGCGGTCGAGCGGGCCTATACGGTGTGGAACACGCGCATCCCCACAGGCCAGTTGAACCGCTGGCTTTTGGGCATGGTAGAACAACACCCGCCCCCAGCCCCACAGGGGCGCCGGATCAAGCTGCGCTACATGACCCAAGCCAAAACCCGCCCACCGGGGTTTGTGGTGATGTGCAGCCATCCCGATAAAATTCCCGACAGCTACACCCGCTATTTGGTGAATGGCCTGCGCGAAAGCTTTGACATGCCGGGCACGCCCATCCGCGTCTTTATGCGCGGGCAGGGGGACCGCAACCCCTATAAGGGGCGGCGCGAGAAAAATGCCGGGGCTTTGCAAAAACACCTGAACAAAAAGGGCTGAACCCGCCCTATTTTGAGTATTTGCAGCAAGATGAAGGGGAAAGCCCGCGCTTTCCCCGACAGTGCGTTAAAGGCCGGGGCGCAGGTGCAGGCAAGCTGCCTGCGTTTGGTTTTCAAGCACAAGCGCGATTTTGCGCGTTTCAGCAAGGCGGCGCAACAGGCTGAATTGCACATCGCGCGGGCTGAGCGCCGTGTCTGGGCCGGTTAAGAGCGCCCAGCGTTCGGGCATGGGCTGAATTTTTTCGCCCTGCGCGGTGATGTGCCAATTGGGCCCATCGCTGGCAATGCTAAGCGTGCCGCCGGTTGGCAATGCCCCCTCGAGGCACAGTAAAGACAGGCAGATAAGTTGCACCATGGGGCGGGACACCGGCGCGCAGGGTTGGCAGTGATAGTGTACGCGGCTATCGCGGCCAAGGGCGTGCAGCAATGTCGACAGCTCTTTATGCGCGAAATCCGACCCGGCATCGGCGGCGCCAAAGGCCAGGCGAAAAAATTGCAACCGCGCCTGGGCTTGGGCCAGCCTGGC
>Ga0181593_10001167_pt1 | contig 23555 bp, 24 predicted proteins | sample 071ome_19_FD_133756 | JGI IMG/M metagenome (GOLD analysis project Ga0181593, IMG submission 133756) | Coastal salt marsh microbial communities from the Groves Creek Marsh, Skidaway Island, Georgia - 071413AT metaG (megahit assembly) | ecosystem: Environmental > Aquatic > Marine > Intertidal...
CTGACGGCTTCTTCACTCATACTACAAAGCACAGAATGAATGAGTATGGGCCGTTGCGAATCTGGCAGCACAATTTCAGCTGGTATTACCGAGACCCAGTTAGCAACGATATACGCAGCTACGAGGACGGCATGACATTCGACAAGCGTGGAGTCAGGATCGACCATGAGGGAAATAAGTCACGCCCAACAGTCGGTCTTTATTCTGACGGCATTACCCGGGTACTGTGTAAGGAGCCGGAGGGAGAAGCACGAAGTATAGGCTAATCTAGCGTGTTCCAAGTTTAGGTGGTTCTTGCTAAAAACCACCATTCTTTTATGCCTGTTGATAGCCAGAGTATGGCGGCAGACCTGCGGTGGTGTGCTGTTGACCGGGACGGCATCCCGGCGACACTTCAATCACCAGAAAGAGGTATTTGCAATGGCTTACACAACCAAGAACTATCGCACCAAGAAAGCCTTGAAGGAGGCAGTCAGCAACGGCGAACGAGTAACTGTGTTTCAACCGAACAGCGATCTGTTCGGCATGAATGCACCAGACGTATTGCTCAACGGGATAGTGACCCTTGAAGGCCCGCACTATCCTGAGCCGCACCGCTGGTACGCTAAAGCAGAATTGAAGGAGGGCGTTGTCATCAAGGTTTCCTGACCCACTCGACGAATAGATAAACAATAAGGGGTTCAGTCGGCGAACCGATTGAGCCCCTTTCTTTTTGTCTGTTGACAGTCACAGTATGGCTGAATCGACAGCCCAAACACAACGCTCGCGTTGATAGGGGGGACGGCAGGATAAGCACCTGCTCTCTGTGTTCTAGGGGTAGTGTTGATAAACCCCTGTATTCCTAGATTAACCAGACCTGCGGCGGTCTGCTGGTGTGGCAAGGGCGAGGCCATTTACTTCTCGCCCATTCACTTGTTGAGAGGGAATACGATGAGCGTAATGACAAAGAAGCAACTCGAAGCGAAAGTCGCCGAGTTAGAGGCACAGTTGGCAAAGGCTGCACCTGCAAAGAAGGAGCCGGGTTTCAAGGTTGTCCCGCATAATGCGGACTACGAACTGTGGAAAGCAGAGCGTATCCTGCCCGATGGTTCGGTGATCCATTGGTTCATCAAGAATAGCAAGCAGGGGCTGTGGATTGACTTCCAGTGCAATCTACGCTTCGGCGGTGGTCGTGCTATTCCGGGCATTGGTGGCACCCGTGAACGATGGAATGTTTACGACAAGTATTTCATGGGGCAAGGCTACATTGATGATCGCCACAAGGTGATCGCAGAGTGTGCTAAACTTGCCAAGAAAAACTAGGGCAAGTAGGCCGAGCGATAAAGCCCCGTCAGTCTCGTGTAGATTGACGGGGCTTTTTTTGTGTAAGTCGGGACTCACCAGACTGGCGGGGCAGGGGAACCGATCAGATGGAACCAATCGAGCATGGCGTTACGCCCGGCACAAAGACACTGCTTTTATATTATGCCCCCGCTCCCCCCATCTGCTGTATGTGTATATATAATGTCCAGCTCTTGGATTTTTTCCAGATTCCTAAAACTGGAAACTGACTGACTGACTGGTGACACTATCGCAGCTATCCATCAGCTTGACCCTCCGATCTACGTCACGACTCCTCTGGGAGAAGGCCACTGCCTGTTCCTTTTGGACTATGGAGTTAGCGTCAATACGGTGTGGGTGATACACCTATTCAAGTCGGGGAAAGTCGTTCATGTGGATTCCTCTGAAATAAGGGTCTTCGGGAACCCCATGTACGATATACCCCACCCAGAAATCCCTAAAAGGAGCATGCAGCGATGAAAGAACTAGAAGGCGACGGGTTTATAGGTGCTTTGCCTCTGGCGAGGCTTTTGTCCGTCAGTCAGAAGCACATCAGAAGGATGCACCACGAGGGAAAGATGCCATCGGCCTACGCAATAGGTGCAACTCTTAGGTGGAGTAAGCGCGAAATAAGGGAATGGCTTTCCTCAAGCAAGATGACTCCCGGTGACAGGGTAAGGGCAAGAGCGCGCAGGCAGACGCAGAATAACTGCTGACATTGCCAGTCACCTCTGCGCTACGATCAGTGGATGCTAGACATCCTCAGTAAGCGCGGTCAGCAAACGGTCGCAGACCTCAACGAAGCTGTGGCAATGTGGCACCGTCACAATCCCGGCTGGATGTATATCAAGACTCCGGAAGACTCAGACTCTCCGATTGACGCCGTCCTAGTTGACAGCGATGGCGTTATTCGGGGGGCCGTCGAAACAAAGTGCCGCTACGGGATCACTTACGGCGCCTTCAAGGGTACATTCAAGAACGAATGGCTTATCACGATGTCCAAAGTGATAGCGGCTGCTGACGTAGCAAAAGGATTGCGTGTACCCTTGGTGGGTTTTTTGTACCTAGTCGTGGACAAGACGCTGTTGGTTCAGCGAATTACTGACAGCAGCGGCAACTTCACGGCAGCTTTTAGGTGCGAAACAACGCAAACACAAGCTACATGCAATGGCGGCGTGGCTGTCAGGGCTAACGCATACATCAATATGTCGCAGAGCAAAAAGCACAGAGATGAATTATCTACACAGGTTTGACTCGCGGCCCTGCGGGCTGTTGTCCAGAGCGCGCGCACACCTACGCGAGAACGGCATGAGCTACGGAGAGCATCTGCTGTTTGCGTACAAGCACAGCGCCCGCTGCATTAAAGCCGCTACTTTGTTAGGAATACACGGACTTCTGCCTTGCTTCTTTAGAATGGCTGGCAGCAGCCTTGTGCATGAAATGTCGAAGGACTTTACGGATCACAAAGAAACGAAAGCAGAAGGAAAAAATGAGTCAGCAACTGTTGAATTGTGAAGAGGCTGCGGCCATCATTGGTATCAGCAAGAGGCACTGGTATAGGCTCGTGTCGGAGGGCGCGGCTCCTGCACCAGTGCGTTTGGGAAGGTGCGTCCGGTGGCGGCAAGCCGACCTAGACGAATGGATTAAAAACCTCGGAACGGAGAAACCGAATGAAACGCAGAAAGTATGAAGTCGTTGGTGGCCCACTGGACGGCAAGTATGTGGCAGTAGGCGCCAGCAGCAATTCGTTCGCAGCGGCAGGCTATAAGTGGGGAATCTTCGCGAAAAAAATAATCTTGTGTGCGGGAGAGCCCGACACTTATGGCAAAGAAGGCTTTGAGTGTCACACTTGGCGATTGGCGATATGCAAGAAAAAGGGCCGCAAGTATTGGTCGTACTGCGGCCTCAACGCCAGTCTGGATATGTGTATGCACCCAAGGATCATGCTCAACCCATGAAGCCTGCTCCTCATGGTAATCCGAAACCCCCGCTTCGTAACTTGCGACGAAGCGGGGGTTTTTTGTCCATATACAGTACAGATGGCGTCCAAGGCTCTAGCCCCAGTTAGGAGGTGGTCATATCTAATGGCTAAGAAAAAAGGCAAGCAGAGTTCCCTCAAAGACAAGCTCAACAAAGGCTATCGCAAGATGAAAGACGAATCAGACAAAAAGCGCTCCGTAGTGGACAAATCTGAAAAGTCTTGCACCTGTGGCGAGAAGTAAGTGATGAAATGTCAAAGGACACACGGACGATGGGTCAGTTTCAGGCGTTTGTCTGGAGCGAGCTGCCTCCCCGGCGTTCTAGGCTGGGCAGGGAAATGGTCGCCGATATTGTGGCCTTGGCTGTACAGGAATGGCCTAGCGAGCTTCTGAGCCAATGCGATGCTCTTAGCGCCGAGGAAACTAAAGCGCTTGCCGATCTGGCCGAGAACATCAAGCGGCAGGCGCAGTTGCTTTACGGAGAGCGGAAATTCCGTTCGCTTTGGATCATCGCGCTGCAACTGCTCCTGCCGCTTATTCTCGAAGTCATTCTTGAATGGTGGAGAGATCGCAAAGTCAATCGCGGTAAGATAACCCTGTGGCGCAGGCACTGGAAAATAGACAGAGAGTAACGAATGCCATTCCCATTCCCCGGGGCCGTGACGGCAAACTCCGCATATAGAACGCTTGGCCTAGACAAAGCTGCCAAGGCAGTGTCCGATTACTTCGATCCGTCCATAGATCAAAAGGATATGGAGGAGTATCAAGCGGGCCAGCCCGGGAAGGACATGCAGGCTTACCGGATGAACGTAGATCGCGAGCTGGCAACAGCGCAGGTCTACGAGCCGGAAGTAAAAAGCACGCTTCCCGCCAAGGATTGGATTGCATTTGCAGCGAGCTATGAGCCAGAAGTCGAAAGAGCAGCATATGCCTCGATTAAGGGCGAAAAATACGATGGAGACGAGACTTATGCGCAACAAGGCAGGGCAATCCACCAGTCGCTAGTGGATACGCTGCGAAGCATGAGTCCCGGCGGCGAATATGCGGACAATTCCGGAATATCTCCCGAAGAGTTGCAGCAATACCGCGAACAGTACGGAAGCGCTATGGCAGGCTCCGTATATCCCGAAAGATTGCAGCCGAACTTCGACGCACTACGCAGGGCCGAGCTGTTTTCTGCGATGCTGCCCAGCAGTCCCGCCAATCAGCCCTTTAATGCAGGGCTCGCTGCGCTAGGAACCGCCCTATACCCGCTAGATCAGTTCATGGGTACTGCATCTCAGGGGCGAGCAGACACCAATATGCTGCGTGCGGCCAGATATTCAGGCCCAGAGGGCAGGGCAAAGGAGCATAACTACTGGTATGAGCGGTCTGCTCCGGATTTAAGCCAGCAGAACAGGTTTTTCCGCGACCCAAAGACAGGAGATTCGCGGTATCAGACGTTTAGCACCACAACCAAAGAGGGACTTTGGGGCGCACTGGGCGAGGATAACTCCAGAACCTACCCGTTCATAGCCAACAAGACCCTGCCGTACAGCCAATACCCCACAATTCAGTCGAATGAGCGTGATTTCATAAGCGATGTGCGCACAACGCGCAACAGGCCGGTGCCAATTACGCCAGAAGGCAGGACTCCGGACGAAATGGAGGAGGCAAAGGAGTTCGTCAGGGACTACGACTACGCTTCAGATGACTATATTCCAGCAATTTTAGGCAAATACGGCGGGTTTTACCCCTCTGGATTGTCCAAAAATGCACTCAATTTGGGCCGAAATATAGCCGAACCAATGACCGCAGTCGACGCTGCGCAGGTCATTGCGGGCGGTGGATTCAGCGCTTTAGCGGCCCAGTTCTTGGAAGAACTAGCAGAAGACAGCTATTTCGGCACAACGATGGAGGGCACGTTCCAAGACCCGGAGGCAATGGAGTCATTGGGCCAAACGATTTGGAAATACATAGGCAAGGGAAGAACCGTAAACGACTGGATGGGCGAAGACGCGCCGCCTCCAGTGATGGGAGTGGACAATGGCTTCGGCAAAGCGTTCGATGAGCGGTCGAAGTATTGGGACAATAGGCTCAAGAAGGCGGCAGCAAGGCTGGACTATAAGCCGCAGCGGCCACCTACGGAGCTAAACCAATATCCGCTCCCAGACCAATCTGTGTATTACCAATAAAAATTCTGCTGACATAGCTGCCACTCCACGCGCGACACTTTATGCGTCCCGAGGAGAAACAAAATGTCAGAAGAAGAACAGATTGAAGAAGTCGAGTCCACAGTTGACGAGGCCCCCGCCGAAGAAGTTACCTCGGAGGGCGAGCAAACAGCTGATGTCGCGGACGAAGCGCCAGCAGATGTCTGGAGCCATTTCAGACAGATGGAGGGGTTCAGCGGTCAGGACGATACGGCGATTGCGCAGCGACTCTACCAAGCTCTACAGCAGGAGCAGAGCGCGCAGCACGCCCTGCAACAGTATCAGTCCATCATGCCGGTGGCCCAAGAGTACCTAAACAATCGCGAGGCATTTGAGGCATGGAAGGCTCAGTCCGGTGCGCCGCAGCAGCAAGCGCAGGCCCAAGCTCCCGCCCCGCAGCAAGAAGAGCAGAGCTGGTGGAACCCGCCGAAAATCTCGGAGTCCGATAAAAGATTTTTGTCGCGGGACGAGAACGGGCGAGAGGTTATCAGCGAGTCCGCGCCGCTAGATGTTGCAGCACGTTTGCGTGATTACCAGCAGTATCGAGCAGATTTTGCTGAAAGACTTATCAGCAATCCGCAGGAAACTCTCGGCCCAATGGTCGAAAAAGTTGCGATGGAGCGCGCGCAAAGCATCGTAGATTCGCGGATAAACGAGGCAAAAGACCAGCAATATGTGCAGTATTTAGAGGAACAAAACAAAGATTGGCTTTACGACGAAAACGGAATTGCATCTGCGGAGGGTCTTGCAGTCCAGAAATATATACAGGATGCGAAATCGCTCGGTATTGCAGGAGTGCAAGCCCGGTGGGACTTTGCGACGAAAATGGTCGAGCGGGATTTACTGCTCGCCAAAATGAATCGCGACCAACAAGCCCCACCAGAAGCACTCCCGCAGCAAGCGGCGGTTCCACAGCCTGCCACGCAACGGCCAACGCAAGCAGAGCAGAACATGGACTACCTGAGAAATCAGGCTATGAGAAGCTCAAGTCAGCGAGCAGCCAGCAGTGGGACTAACGCCCGAGCGCCCGCCGCCCCAATGACTTTCCAAGAAAGACTACTGGCGCAGGCGCAAGAGCAAGGACTCTTGTGAAACGACTACCCTAGATGACAGAGGAATAGCAGATGGCTTCACCTACAGACTGGAGTAGAGTCATCGGAACGACAATCGTCAATCATCTTCGCGAAGAAGAGCTGACGACGTTCCGTAAGTTCAAGATTTTCGCAATGCTGGAGAGCAGCGGAAATGTCATTATGAATCAAAGTGGTCGCGGCTTCGATTGGAATGTCCGCTATCGCAACGCCCCTGTTACCGGCAATACGGGGGATACACCCCGCACATTTAGCCGGGTCAATATGTGGAAGCGAGCGGAACTCCCGTGGCGTGGCTTTACAACGACCGATGCGATTTATCGTCGTGAAATGCTGGAGAACCGGGGCCAGCAGGCTCTCGTTGACGTAGCGTCAAAGATGGCCGAGCGACTCAAGGAAAGCCTTGAGCAGCACTTGAGCTATCAGCCATATCGTGACGGCAACCTCCCGCAGAACGAGAATGACTTCCACGGTCTGGAAAGTTTCCTTGGTTACAACGGCACGGTTGACGAAACGTCATCCGACGTTGCTGCGCCTCGAACTTCCCTTAACACTGCCGACCGCTTTGGCTTCCCGTCAGATAACTACGCTGGTCTTTCGACCGAGCTTGGTTACTACGGCGGTGGCCGGATTGGTGCTGGCACGACTGGCACTTGGCCCGATGTTCCTGTTGATCCTGAACTGGACTATTACAGCCCCGTTATCATCAACTATAACGCCACCTCCTTTAACGAAGGCGGCACCAAGGGCAACTGGACGCTGAACTGCGTGCAGGCTATTCGGGAAGGTATCCATCAGTGCAAGCGAAATGACACGAAGGAAGCGCAGATCGACCTCGTGTGCATTGACCGCAGCTTGTACATTAAGTTCTTGAATCAGTACAACGATCAAGAGCGAATTGTTGTCAGCAAGGAAAACGGCCTGAAGGCAATGGGCTTCTCAGATGTCGTTACTCTTGATGGCGTAGAAGTGACAAGTGAGTACGCTTGCCCGAATGGTCGAGGCTACGGTCTCTCGATTGGTAACGTCGAACTTCGTTGCCTTGAGAACCAGTTAATGGTCGCCGAAGGGCCGTTCTACTCGGAGGAAACGCAGAGCTACCGCTACGCTTGTAGCACGCTCGGTAACATGCGTTTTAAGTCGCCTCGTAACTTCTTTACCCTCGCCCCTGTCACCGCAGAAGTTAACTAAGGAGAACGCAAAGAATGAGTAGCATTTTCTCAGACCCATTTTTCCGTCGCGGGTCTACCCTTCTGGGTGGCGAAGCGATTGAAACGGACTCAAACGGCCCGATTGCAGGCCGCGAGGTCGTAGGGCAGGTTAAAGCTTTCCAAGACGTAACTCCTACGGGACTTGGTGAGCGGCACAGCAATCGCTTGGTGTTCTGCGTAGCTGCGCGCTACACGGGAACTGCGAATCTGACAAGCGCAGACGCTGGCTCGCTGTTCGTGTTTGACAACACGGCATCTACCGGCGACTTGCTTGCAAGCTTCAAGGACAAGGCTACGGCTACTAACGCCAAGGCTGGAGTTGCGGTTGGAGTTCTTGACGAATACATCGGCGGCAACGTCGTTGTTCGGCCAAACGACATTGTTTGGCTGGTTGTCAAGGGGCCAACGACTGTCAACCAGACGGGCTCTTCAATCACCAAGGGCAAAGGCATCTCGCCTTCGGCCACAGCCGGTGCGGTTGCTTCGGCTTCCACTACTGCCGGTGATCTTGTCTGCGGCCAGAAGCTGGCTGAAACCAGCGCCGCTGCCGCAGGAGTTCGCGTCAACATGCACAGCGATGCGATCTAAATTGTTTCATCCTTGAAACGGGCAACAGCCTGCGGCTTAAAACCCGTGGGCTGTTGCTTTTTTATGGCTACTAAAAACAAAACATGCTCGATCTGCGGCCTGTCTCTACCAGAGGACAAGCAGCACTATCGGCACAGAGTACAGAACGGCAAGGCTTATTTCAGCGCCAACTGCCGCAAGTGCATCGCAAAGCAGAAGGCCGCGAGCAATCTGCGCAAGAAAGACCGCAGGGAAGCGGCCCTCGCCAAAGTTGAAAACGAAGGCGTCAAGCAGTTTATGAGCGCTATCGGTCGGGGCGGGTCAAATATCCCGCACTCAGCCGAACTCATAGAACAAGTTATGAACTACTTCGGGGGGGTCGGCGGCTTCAGCGCCGTCATCGTAAAGCAGTATTGGGACGCCGAGCCGGGGGGCTCTCAAAGAAGCAAGCTTATCGAGACCATGTGCAGACTGGTTTCCAAAAACGTCGAACAGGGTGGAGCTAAAAAGCCACTAACCCTGTGGACTGAGGACGAGCTGGAAGAAGAACTAAATGCCCGCATACAAAGCGCGTTTACTATCGTGCAGGGAGAGATAGATAATGGCGAAGAAGAAAGCGGCCAAAAAGCCAGCGGCAAAACGTCACCCGCGAATAAAGCCACCGGCAAAGATACCGAAGGTGCCGGTGATCTCGGAGTTCCAAAAAGACGAAATAAGGCAGCTCCAAAGCGAGATTCGCGACAGGCGTCTTGAGGCGCTTCGGCTGTATCGCCCAAACCCGAACCAAGAAAAAATCCATTCTTCTACCGCAAGCGAGAAGCTTGTGATCGGCGGCAATAGGTCGGGGAAAAGTCTATGCACCTTCGTGGAAGATGCTAGGGCCGTGACAGGACAAGACCCGCATGGCAAGTATCCGAAAGAGAATGGAATCCTTGTTATTGTGGCGAAGGACTGGAAGCATATTGGGCTTGTGGTTGTTCCGTATTTGTTTAGAGCGGGTGCTTTTCGGATCATCAAGGACGAGAAGACGAAGGAATGGCGGGCGTACAACCCGGCGACAGACGAACACAGGCGAGGGGAAACAAAGCCAGCGCCCCCGTTAATACCGCCACGGATGATAAAGAAGCAGTCATGGGTACTCAAAAGCTCAAACTTTATGTCATCTTGTGTGCTGACAAACGGTTGGGAGATTCACTTCTTTAGCTCAGAGGGCGAGCCGGTACAGGGCTTCCAATGTAACATTTGCCACATTGACGAGGATATTAACAACGAGCAGTGGGTGCCTGAAATGCAGGCGCGTCTTGTTGACCGCAAGGGAACGCTAATGTGGAGCGCTATGCCGCACTCCACGAATAATGCGCTGCTCGGACTGAAAGAGCGGGCAGACGCAAGCGAGGAGCAGCTTGGGGAGAAGTCTGAAATACGCCAGTTCAAGCTGCGCTTTCTCGACAACCCGTTTCTAGACTCTGAGGAAAAGCGCAAAAGCATTGAGAGGTGGTCGGCAAACGGCGAGGATGTGCTGCGCATGCGCAGCGAAGGCGACTTCATAACAGACAGCATCCTCGTGTACCCCACTTTCGACATGCGCATTCACGGCATGGAAAGGGACGAACTTCCAGACGGAGGGATCGTTCCAGAAACTTGGACGCGGTATTGTGCTATTGACCCGGGCCACGCAGTAACAGCAGTCCTGTTCATGGCCGTCCCGCCAGACGAATCTTTCTGGCTTTGCTACGACCAGCTTTATTTACGGCAATGCAACGCAACGATGTTTGGGGAAGCCTTCGCCAAGAAGGTCGGCAGCGCTCATTTTCATTCCTTCATAATCGACGCACACGGCGGCAGATTGCGAGACATCGGCTCCGGTCGATTGCCTTCGGAGCAATACACCGAACAGTTAGTAAAGCACGGCATTAGGTCGCAGGTCACAGGCTCCTCGTTTCTGGCAGGATGCGATGACATCATGGCTCGGTGCGAAAGTACCAGAACTGCGCTGCACATTAGGCCGAACGGGACGCCCCAGATTCGAGTGCTGAGAAACGCCTGCCCAGACCTCGAAAGAGAACTCAAGCGTTATAGGAAGCTGGTCAATCATGTGGCTGGAGTCGCGATAGTCACTGACAAGCCGAACACTAAGGGAGAGTGCCACATATCCCAATGCCTTGAGTATCTCGCCGCATATCGCCCCAGTTACCACAAGCCTCCCGCACGGTATCAAGAAAAAGAGCCTTGGTGGGTTCAGTGGCAAAAAGACCGGAAAAAGCGGCTGACAGACCAGCACGGGTCGTTCGTATATTTAGGGCCACAAGGAGACAGGAATGGCCGCAACTAGCACAAAATCGTGGACTATGCCCCGCCCTAACGTCGGGGACGTTGTCTTGTTTAGCAAAGATTACCGGAGCTTTTCCAATCCAACTGTCGGATGGGTAATGCAGGAACCCGGGCACAAGACCATAAGCATTGTAACCTTCACGCCATCTGGCTATTCGCTGGTCTACAACAGCTGCCACCACAAAGACGATCCGGCGCTCCAGCAAGACAACGGATGGCAAGACCTCGGCGTGTGGGATTTTGCAGAGTCCACAAAGACGATGCGCGAACTCACGCAGACAAGCGAGGTAACAAGTGCAGGAAAGTCTTCCGCAAAGTAGCCCACTAAGGCAGATAGTGCAGACTTGGGTCAAAAAGCTCAAGGCCGCACAGGACTACAAAAAGCCGTTTAACGACGACGCTAAAGAGGCGTGTCAGTTTTACGACGGCGATCATAATTGGATGTGGAAGGACGCCTACGCTAGAGGCGAGCGCGGCTACAACAGCAGCATCGCGCCCCCCAGCTTCAGGATGCAGCTCAACAAAGTCTTTGAGCTGGTGGAGATTTTCGCGAGCGTTATCTACCACAGGAATCCTGTGCGCACGGTCTCCGTCATGGAGTATCCGGATATACCGCCAGAGGTCATGGGCCTCAGTCCAGAAGCAGGGCAGGGAGAAGCAACTCCGGAGCAGCAGCAGCTCATTGGAGTGGTGGCCGCTGAAGCGCAGCAGCGAGCAATTCGCAAGATGGGGGCAAGCCTCCTAGAGCATTACCTTAACTGGACGCCCGTCGAGTTAGACCTAAAGCGTCAGGCAAGGATGGTCGTGAACGAGGCGATGATAAAGGGGGCGGGCGTTTTCTGGACGGAGATGATTGTCGCCGACACTACCGCAGATTCGCAGATGCCTCCGATGAAAATGGTCGGAAGCTTTTACGACACGATTGATAACTTGCTTGTAGACCCCGACTTCGACAACGCCGACGATCAGCTGTGGTGCGCACGCAAGATGGTCAGGCCGATGGCAGAGGTCGCCGAGCAATACGGAATCCCGCTAGAAGACCTAGAGAAGCACGCGGAGAAGGATTCGCCAACCCTCAATCGAGAGCCAAAAGACAAAAAGAAAAAAGACACGACTAACAAGCTATGCACGTTCTACAAAATATGGAGCAAGACGGGCATGGGCGACAGGCTCAAGGACGCTCCAAAGGATAACAAAGGTGTTTTTGATCCTCTTGGCAAGTATTGCTATCTGGTTATTTGTGAAGGGGTTCCGTATCCGCTTAACGTCCCGCCTTCAACGCTAGAAGAAGAGGTCAACGAAGAGACGGGTCTGCCAGACAGCCTGCTGACCAGAACCGCTTGGCCCATTCCGTTCTTTGCTGACCCGCAGGGCTGGCCCTACACAATGCTGGCCTTCCACCGTAAGCCCGGGTATAGCTGGCCGGTCAGCCACATTCGCCCCGCCATCGGCGAACTTCGCTTGCTGAACTGGTGTTTTTCTTTTCTCGCAACAAGAATTGCAACGTCATGCGAAACCGTTGTTGCTGTAACGAAGGCCGCAGACCAAGACATCAAGGATCAGCTTCTCGCGCCCTCCGAAGGCGGGTTCAAGATTATCGAACTCAGCGAGCTTCTCGGCAGGAGAGTCGAAGACATAGTAAGCGTCTTCCAGATGCCTCAAGTTACCAAAGACTTGTGGGACATTATCTCTGCAATACTCGATCAGTTTGCTCAACGCACGGGCCTGTCGGAGTTGGTGTACGGCTATACACGTTCAATGTTCAGGTCAGCCGCAGAGGCAACGATCAAGAACGAAAACATTTCGATTCGCCCTGACAATATGGCGAACGAACTAGAGGACTGCATGTCCCTGCTTGCTCGCCGCGAAGCACTGGCGGCAAGGTGGCTTCTTGAGCCCCTCGACGTAGCGCCAGTCATTGGGCCGCTCGGCGCGGCAGGCTGGCAACAAGCAATAAACTCTGTAGACATTGTCGCGCTCACAAGAGACTTTCTGTTCAGGGTTGAAGCAGGTTCAGCGCGAAAACCGAATAAGGCCACCCGGGTCGAGCAGATGCAGATGGCCGTGCAGACGCTTGGGCCAATCCTGTCTAACCTCGTTGGCGCTGGCGTCCCGGCGCCATTCAACGCGCTGATGAAAGACTGGGCGGCAAGCCTAGACATCGACCCATCGCCGTACCTAATCCCGCCACCACCACAGCCTCCTGCGCCCGATCAGCCCCCTTCCCCTCAGACGCCCTCCGGCCCTCCCTCCCCGGATGAGAGCGCAGGGGAAGGGGGCGGTGGGGAACCAGTTCCCCAAGTTCCGCAAGAACTTAATCCGGCATGAAAAAAAGACGGATTATAACTCCGTCCAATAAAAGAAAACACAACTTATGGACGAGGTATCGACTGACTCCAGAAGAATACGACAGTATGCACGAAGAAGCGCGAGGGCGCTGCGCGATATGCAAAAGAAAAAGATCGTTATGCGTTGACCATTGCCATAAAACAGGAAAAGTCAGGGGGCTCCTGTGCCGCTGCTGTAATCGCGGGATTGGGATGCTAGGAGACACACACCACGAGCTGGAGAAAGCTGTTGAGTACCTCAGACCATTTGCCGTTCGACATACAAGACGCCCCACTAAGCGTTCAGCAAAGCTATCTCGAAATGATAGAAAACAACGTCCCGCCTCGGATGGCCGAGATGCTGGCCCTTCAACAGCCCCCGGGCGTAAAGGGGGGAGATCGGGCTTTCATGGAAGGGAGGCTCAACAACCAGCAATTCGACCGGATGCCGAAAGACCATGCCCAGAACATTATCACGCTCGCAAGAAGGGCCGGAATAAACCCCAGCGGTAAGTATTACTGTGCAGGTCTCGCAGATAGGCGTGGGGTTCAAGACCCCGGGGCTTGGGTGGATAGCGCTGGCGACGTAAAGCGAGTGGCAGAAGCTCGCAATTTAACAGTGGAGGGCGCTGTAACGCATAAAGGGCGCCCGCAGCCTCGGCCAAAAAGCAAGCGTCTAAGCGAGCGGCTGACAAGAGAAATGATGGACGTTGAGAAAAAGCACAAGCCGACCATGAAAAAAGAAGAGCTGCGTGAGTATGTCGTAGAGAAATATGGCCGCAAGAAAACAAGCGAATGAATACAGCACAGGATTTAGTTGCACATCTTCTTGCAAGCACTGGTGGGGGAGCGCAGGACGGCGAGCATTTGGCCGTAAGGCACGCTGTAATGTGCGGCGTGCGCGAGATAATGCAGTGCCGTGACTGGCTGTGGCACGAGCGGACAGGCTCTTTCAAAACGCAAAGCCCTACTGTTCGTGCGACAATTAGGGCAGGCAACGAAGTAATGCGGGTATCTGATGCTACGCATTTTGCGCCGGGGAGAATCGTTCGGTTCCCGAAAAACAACTTCCCAAACCCAGTGAGGGTAGTGGCTGTCAAAGACAACTTGGTGACGCTGAACCAGAAGGCGACCGTAGACTCAGACAGCGTGGAGGTGAGGCCACAGGTTTTCTACGACTTGCCGCCAGACTTGCAAAACATAGGAACTCTGAAGACAAACACGGTAGGAACTTTGCATTGCCGCATATCTCCAACCGAATGGCAGCAGCTCGAAATCAACACAGACGGATCGGGAGAGCCATACTACTTCACGGTCATGCGATCTGACTCTAATCCTGACCGCTACCAGATAAGGTTTGTTGGCGTGCCACAAGACGATGTTCTCGTCCACTACGTCTACCGACTGACTCCAAAGCCAATCAAGTATTTCGGCTATGAAAGGATTTGCCGAGAGGGAACTGTAAAGCTTGAGAGAAATACCGATGACAACAAGATGTACGTCATTGGCACAAACACGAGCTTCCCCCAAGATTGCGCGTCCGCTTACATACGCTTCGGGTCTGACGGAAACAACGCAGACCCGGTGGGAGCTACAGTTCCTTTTATCATGGAGCGCAGAATAGAAGAGTGGAAGTCGGGCACTTCGCTGATTGTTAGTGACGCCACTGTCTACGAGAGGCCCGGGCCAGACGGAGTGCCGCAACAGCCAATCGACTTCGACGCTGGAGAGGTCGCGCTAGAGCCGCCCCCAGAGACCTCGCTAGATCAAGAGATAACTGCCACGACTGACTACGACGAGCTGAACACCCCGCTGCCAGCGCTGACAAAATACGCCATCACTGACGTAATCAACGCCAGCCCACAGATGTACACGGCCATAATCTCTTCGTGCGAAATGTGGTACGCAAGGCTTGCTGGAAAGCCAGCCGATGTGGCTATGGCAACATTCAACCGCGACTTGCGTCTTGCGATGGAGGCCGACGTAGTAACGCCCATCAGCGGGCTGGCCCGCAGCCAGTACCCCACGCCTCGCTCAATGGGATGGCACTCAGGTCTATTGCCGGATGTTGAATGATTAAGATAAGTCAATGGTTCGGATATAACGAAGATGCCTCTCAGTATCTGCTGAGACCGGGAGAGCTGCGCCTGCTGAACAATCTGCAAGCGCGCCGCCCCGGAATGCTGCTTAGTCGTAGCGGACTGCGAAAGATATACGGCAAGTACGACAATGACGGAATCTACGGAATCTTCCGCAGAGCGACGATACTTGGAAGCGACAACGACTACCTGTGGTGGCAAAAGATTCTTGTAGACAAGACGCTCACCATAGAAGAAATCGACCAAGGGCTCCCAAACTACGAATACAAATGGGTCGTGCGCCGTGTCATTGGCGACAAATCGCGAGTCGTAGATACGCTCGACATATTTCCCGACAATTCGGAACTACATAATTTTTGCGTAGCCGAAGACAGGCGTGGGCGGCTCTTCATTGTGTACGGCCACAACGTCCAACCAAGGCTCTATCTTCCAGAAGCGCTAGAAAACGTGGCTCGCGAGATGGGGATGAAGACCCCGACAGTCCCGCCTGTCGTGACCCCAGATGGCAGGGGGAAGTTCATCGAGTCTGTCAGCGTGCGGTTCGGTGGAGGGTCATACTACGATGCGCCGAAAATTCTGGTTGACGGCGACTGCGTTCGTGAGGCAAGGCTAGAGCCAATCGTCAAGCTCGGGCGCGTTACTGGCGTAGAGGTCGCGGACGGGGGCGCTGGCTACACGACAGCCCCCAAGCTGACTTGCATAGAAAACCCTCAAGGCGCCGGGTTTAAGGCAACTGCAAACTACAGCTCCAGCGCCAAGCAGATTATCGGATTTGATACAACGACTCCCGGCACAGTCGCTTCGCAGGCTCCGTACTCAGGCCCCTCTGACGAAGAGACATACAGCACAAAAGACGCCGGAACCGATGGGCACGCGATTGTCACGCTAGGCAACTTTTCTTCGGAAACCGAACCAAAAAACATTGTTGCATATCATGGCACAGGATCGGTCGACGGCTGGAGTACCATAATCCTTGAGCTGGATAACGTCGAGGGGGTAGAGCTGGCCTCTTATGCGGAAGTCTTTCCGTACGAAGCAAACGTCAACGGAAAGGTCAACACAGTCGTAGACGTTGACGCCACGCTCAATCGCGTGCAAATTGCTTTCGCCAATCCAGCATTTAACCTAGCTGCTGGACAACAAATATCTTTCCAGAAGCTACGACGAACCAAGCACGAGCTGACATATAACGCAGATACCAAGACTTATACCGCGAACATTGAGACCAGTTCCCCTGTGCAAACTGGCTCCAACACGCCCGCCGATGGCTATTTCACGGAAAAGAAAGCCACGGCCACAATCCGCATGTCGCCGAAGTCTTACGGATTTGCAGTCAACACGGCGGCCCCGTGGGAGTCCATAGAAACCACTGTATCTAATTGGCAAACGTACGGCACAAACACGCCGTATCTTTACGGAGACTTTTGGGAGGGCTCAGACTATGACAGAAAGGGCTCTGCTGAAAACTCTAGGTACGGCGGCTTGCAGGCCAGCGGCAGCACTTTCGTCAGGGGGTTTACTGGCACAGTAGGCGGCAGAAGGGCCGAAGTGTACTGGCCCGACTACTCAAAAATTTCCGTTTGGCTATGCACCGGAACATACTCCACAAACCTAAGCCAATGGACGCGCGTCGATGTGCCCGTTGAGTACGAAACAGTGGAGACAGGCTCCGGAGATACCGCGTCCTCCAAGATAATTAGATTTCGTGTGCCTGCCACGCGCCAATCGCAAACCGCAAGGGCGATACATGGCGACACGGTTGGCACAGAATACAAAGGCTGGGACGGCCTGCCAGACGCCGAAGGCCCGCTGGTAAAGATTTACCTCAGAGATTGCCCTGACTCGTGGCTCACGACAGGAGAAGACGAGTGCTTGCCGTCAGGGCAGAAGGAATCGAAAAAGACAAGACTGCCTTGGTGGACTTCCGGCACGAACGTGTCTAGGCCAATCGTTGACATTGTGCCCGAGGGCGGGGAAATAAATTCCAGCACCATCGTCATAGAAGACCCCGGCAAGGGTTGGGCAAAAGGAGCGCTGTTTGCGCTTCGCATCTATCAAGCTAACGCATATGAACAGCGGGTAGATTACAACACTGCTGTAGCGCAGGAATCAATCCGTGGGACTCATTCAGGTATCGGCAACAAGTACGTTGAGTTCCGCATTCGTGCAAACGCGCCTGACGCTGCGTCCACCCCAGACGGCCCGCCGCACCAGCTGCTTGAGCCAGTGTTTATAAATGGCTTCAATGACTCTTGGACTGCCAACGACAAAGCCGCACTCTGGCTCGCCAAGCGCAATAGAGAAGCTTCCGCAGACCTAGATTCCGGAGGGTGGGTCTCGGCGCAATATATCTCGTGGCAGGCTAAAACCCTAAAGACCCTAAGTACAGCCTCTACAGGAAGAATCACATCTGTCAACATTCTAACCCGAGGCGCAAACTATCACGCAGAACCAGAAATAATTGTTTCCGGCGGCGGTCGCGGGTACGGGGCCAAGTTTTCTCCTGTCGTGAGCGGGGGACAAATAACTAAGGTCATTATAGATGACCCCGGTCTTAATTATACGGACACTCCAGAGCTGACCACAGAGTCGCGGCCAGCAAAGCTATCGGCAGTAATGCGCGCAACAATGCGTGGCAGATACAAGTGCGCCTATAGATTTGCGGACAGATCAGAGACGGTAATCAAAACTGTGACGGCAGCGAAAGGCGAGGCCGACAACGTCCTGCTAATCGAAGACTATGACGGAATAGAAAAGGACATGGTCTTAGAGGGGGATTTGATTCCTTGGAACGCTAAAGTGGTAAGCGTAAACAAGGAGCGAATTACGCTCGACCAAAACGTGCCCGGGCTCGCAACTGGACACGACCTTGTTTGGAAAACAAACGACAAGCAGTCGGATTTTGATGAAGCGATTCAAATCCTTGGCCCAGAGTCTGCGGAAAGAATCGAGGCCGACACAACAATATACAGTGCAAACAAAGAGTACCAGCTAACATACTCGCTAGAAGGCTCTCTGGTACTGACGAAGAAAAAGCGATTTACTCTGCCGAGCGGCTTTGTAGTGGAAGTCTACAGCGAAGTGCTGTATCAGAGCGACACCTATAACCAAGTAAACTACGACTCGCTCAACGGCTTCCCGCTCAACAGAAACTATCTGACTATTGGCGACGATGGTCGCCTTGAGTTTCGCCAAGAGTTTTTAGACGCCAACGGCGGAGTAACTGACGACCAGCTCTTGTACTATGTGGGAACAGCAAGCAGCGAGACCACCGTAGTAGAGCTATCTAATGGCGGCTTCTTGGCGACCTACACGCCGATCCCTACCACGCAAGTCGTTATTCGCGACATGACGCTGCCCGTCACTTACAGCGACTTCTCCCCCATCATCGACCTAGACGCCGGGCCAAACGAAGACCGCCCGCACTGCTCAGAGATTAAATGGGATGTTCCGGGGCTAGAGGCCCCCGCCCGGGCCGACCTAGTGGAGTTCTGGAGAACTAGCGCCGACCAAAGTCTTGTGTACTACAGAACCGAGGCATACGGGATTCCGTCCGAAAACGGCATCACAGTAGTTGGGCGCGACACATTGTCGGACGAAGAGCTATTTAACGCAGACCGCGCCTTCTACCAAGCGATGCCTATCGTGCTGCCAAACGGCGCAGTCAATGCGTACAGGTTCGGGCAGCCGAGAAAAGACATGGCCGTTGCCGTGGCTTTCCAAGATCGCCTTTTTATGGGCGTATCGACTAGCGGCGAAAAGCCGAACACAATTTTCTACAGCGAATACGACGAGTTTGAGTCGTTTCCGGACATCAACGAGCTGCCTATTCAGCTGAATCAAAAGTCAACAGATACATTGACTGCACTGATTCCGTTCGGCTCCATGCTTCTTTTGGTGCAGCACACGCACACCTACAGCTTGGCCTACAACACCGACCCCGCTATTGACGCATCTATACAGATGATGAGCCACAGGGGCACGCTGCACCAAAGGTCTTGGGACATACACGAAAATGTTCTGTACTCCGTAGACGAGTCAGGAATCTACGCGATGTCGCGTAGCGGGGAAGTCCAAGACATTAGCCTGCCCCTCAGAGACTTTTTCGTAAGCGAGCTAATTGACTTTTCAAAACGAGAAAAGTTTTTCTTGCAGATTGACCCGAGAACGCACATTCTCCGATTCTTCTGCTGCCTAAAGAACAATCCGGCCCCAACTCCAACCATCGCCCTTTGCTATGACATACAGGCAAAGACATGGTGGAGCGAGTCATATCCCAACTCAATAATCTCCGCTTGCTCCGGTCGCCCAGCAGACACAAGGGTTAATACTATTCTGCTGGGCGCTGTTGATGGGAATATGTACGAGCTTGACGGCTACGACGATCACAGCAATCAAAGCCTTACCGATACTGTAGTCCAGAAGTCGGGCAATGGATACCTGCGACCGCCAAACATTACAGTGCCGAACGTGAACGGCGCCAAGGTTCAGGCGGTTGTTACCGAGGGCAGGCTAGTAGACGTAGTCATACAAGACCCCGGCTATGGCGCTGACTACGGAATAGACCTCCTGACCGAGAACGGGGAGATTCTCAAGGGCCACGATGACAAGCTGGTTCAAGGCGTCGAGTACGCTGGCATCAAGATGATTATTGACCCCCCGGAACCGGGAGGCACGCAGGCCGAGGCAAGGGCCAACTTCAGCGTCCTGCCCGTCATTCGCAGGCTATGCACTGTCGCTAAAGACGAATCATTCTTGAGGATTCTGCCGACTTCGGTGCCGCAGCTGGAGCCGGAAAAGAATAACTGGTTTGCGACCGAGGCCAATGCAGACATTCTGACAGAGAGCGGCGAACAGATAGAGATTACAACTCCTGCTTGCGAAATCGGAATGGAGGTGATCGGAGAGTTTATTCCGCTAAACGCATTTGTGTCGCACATAGACGGAGATGACGTTTACATGCAGCACCCTGACGGTTCCCCTGTCTCTATACTGCACGGGAAAGCACGGAGCAATCTTTATCCGACCGACCTATCTAGGCTGGAGCTAGGCGGCACGGAGATGATGGTTCAGTTCCGAAAGCCGTCAAACACTAACGTGCCCTTCCGGCTTGTGACTGGCGCGATGCAGCTAGCCAACGAAGATAACACAAGAGGCGGCGACCGCCTGCAAGACAGGTCGTTTTCGCTTACCTATACGCCCACGAAGGAAACCAAGTACGTCCAGCTTCTAGAAAGGTTTAACGGAAGAGACGAGCTTCGTCCAAATTCCGCAAGAAGAAGCCGAGGAGGCAGCGGGTCATGGGTACATCGCGAAGACAGCGCCTCCACGCAGCTCGATCTTAGCGACACCGCTAGCCATCTTGGGCTTTCAACTGGGGTGGCGAAGGCGACATTTGCATCTCGGTCGTACACCGACATGACCGGCGCAGACCAACACATACAGATTGAGCTTAACGGCCAGCCCACCAGAACAAGCGACTTCTCACGAACCAACTTCTGGGTCAAGGAAGACAACCCGTCAGCAGAGCAGTTCGTCATGCACCAAATGACAGTAAATGGAGTTGTCGATGGCTAAAGACCTAGAGGCAGCGCTAATCGACGGAGGGATCACTCCGTCAGCGGCAAAGATTCTCGCTAACGCTATTGATAATGCGGCAACCGGAGTTGTTACATCTGGCCGACAGGTTGTTGACAACACGCCCGTCCAGAAAATGCGGCAGATTAATGCAGCAGACAGAACGCTCCTTTTCTCTAACCTCGACTACCCTACCGAGGCCCTCGCGGAGCGAATGAAAGTGTCAGCAGGGCTGCAACGAGACCCGCGCCAGCACCCTTACCTAAACAGCCAGCCCGCTAGCGGAGACCCGACCATTGCCACCGGCTCGGTTCGCGCAGGCCAATTCGTCAAAGTCGAGAGAAAAACCACCGACAAGGTCGCCCAATCAGAGGTGTCGCTGGAAGTGGAGGATCAAGGCGGCTCTCACGCGCGCACAAATGCAGCTACTGGCAAGGTAGAGAGCGTGCCGTTTTTAGTCCGATTCTACCCACAAAACTTAATAGAAGGCGCATTCGTGGAAGAGGATGGCCGCACAGTGCTGGAGATTAGGCTGAAAAATCTTGACGAAGCCGGTCGGATCACTGGATTCGGAACCGCCTGCCACACGAGCTGGCGTTCCGGCACAACCTGTTGGATCGTACCAAATATCAGCTAATGAAAAAACTCAGCCCACTAAAAGAAATCGGTGCGATTCCAAAGCCGGGATACAGCAATCCCCGGTTCTGGAGTCCGTCAAAAAACACCCCAGACGTTCCGCAGGGCGGCTTTACGTCAATCATCGGAACATCACGCCCGCTTGATGATGCCGAAGTCAATCGCGTCATGCAAGTCGCGACTGGCCCCAAGGCAGTGTATGGCGCAGTGGGAGGCAGTGGCGCTGCATCGACAGACGCGCTGCAAGACGCCTTCGCCCAAATGTCAGCGAATGCACTTGGCTCGGCCCAAGACGAGTTCCAAACCAAGTATCAGTCGCAGGCCCAGAAGTCCCAAGCGGAAGACATCTTGGGGCAAAAGCAGTCGGCCACAGACAGGTTCCGAATGGAAATGGGCGTAGAGTCTTTTGCTAGAGACACATGGCAGCGGCTACAGCAGGGGTACAAAGACCTAGCGCAGTACGCAATCGAAGAGCAGAAGAACGCCAGCGCACGGTTCTGGGCCAGCTTCTTGGGGAGCCTTTGAGGTTGTAAATGTTTAAGTCAACTACTGTCTCAAATTCTGGCCCAGCGACTGATGCCCCAGTTAGGGGCCGGTACGACCAGATGTACGGCACTACGTTTAGTGGGCCGGTGCAAAAAGACAGGCAATTTCAGGACGCTGCCCGCAATGAGTCGATGGCGAAGGCCGTCTACCAAGGCGATCCCCGTCAGTTTATGAACCAGATGGGCAAGGGCGTCCGCGCTGGCGGGAAGATGGAAGCGTATCGCGCCGGGATTCAGGGCGCTGCGCAGTCATCGAAGGCATACGCACAAGCCAACCAAGACCTTCTTAACCGCCTCGCCGACGAGCGGGCCGCGAACCTTCAATTCCAAGAGAGGTTATCCGGCGAGCGCGGATGGATGCGCGACCTACAAATGGATCGCGATGCAGTCAACAGCCGGATGGCAATGAACGCTTACAAAGAGTTTGCAGATGTTGAGCTGGCAGAGAAAGAGCGAGAGGCGAAGCGAATCGTCAACGAAGCCAATCGCGCAGCAACAATTATGAGCGCCCTGTTCTAAGGAAAGAGACATGATTATTTCGATTGCAACCGACATTCGAGACGTACTGGACGAAACGCTAGACAAAGAGTTTAAGCGGCGCAAGCCCCTTCATCGCCGCGACGAGGTGAAGAAGTCCAAGAAAGACGCGGACACGAAGGACAGCGATGACGAGAACGAAAAGCTTGCCGATCTTGCAGCAGAGAGAGGAGAGCCAGCGCCGCTTCCATTAGATGACGAAGACTTCTCGGACGACGCTACGGACAGCCTCAAAAAGAAGCCTAAGAAGAAAGCCGCAAAGAAATAAGTCATGGCAAGGAAGCCGAAACCAAAGGGCGGGCTAGGCGTACAGGTTCGTGCTGCAAGGCGAGCTAAAGAACTCGGCACGCACAGCGAGCGCCTCCGCGCACTCTTTGCGAACAAGAAGGAAACCGACAGGGCGCTAGAAGTCCTGCGGCAGTATGCCCTAGAGCTTGACGCCAGCAAGCCCGACGCTGACGCAGCGCCCGCTCCGGTACTCAAGGCTCTTCAGGAGCTGCCAGCGGGCAGGCGACTAGAACTCTTTAATCTTCTTGAAGAGTCCGATCCCGAGCTGCCGGTCAATAACTTGAGGCAACCGTTAACGGAAGAGCTTCCGGAGCCCGACCTTGGGCAAATAAAAGAAGAGGCTGCAAAAGAGCGTAAGCAAAAGTCTGGAATGATGACCGGAGAGTTCGGTCGTACGTTCAACGAAGAATATGCCCGCAAGTTTGGCCTTGCCGAAGACCCATCTAGCCTGTCCGATCAACAGCTTATCGACACAGTTGCTCGGCACAGGAAGGCCCAGTACGAGTCTGGTCGCCTTGGCGTTCTGGCTGGCGACACTACGACGGGAGAAAAGGGTCGGCCAGAAACGCTGAGTCCCTTGCAGCGAGCAGACAACGCGATAAGAGAAGATAAGTCAGGCCGCAAACCTTTGACGGATAAAACAAGAGAGGGCTTGGTCAAAAGAATTATCGGCGAAGGCGCCGACGCAGAGTTCCAAAAAAAGCGGGCAGCAGTCGCCCGTGCGACGGGAGAAGAGATACGCCCTTACGGACAGGGCGGGGCCGAAGCAGGGCTCACTTTGCCGCGAGTGGTGCAGACCCGCCCGAAGGGGGTTCGTGGCATTCTTAGGGGCCTGACTGAAGAAAGCGCCGGAGC
>Ga0181593_10001168_pt1 | contig 23545 bp, 22 predicted proteins | sample 071ome_19_FD_133756 | JGI IMG/M metagenome (GOLD analysis project Ga0181593, IMG submission 133756) | Coastal salt marsh microbial communities from the Groves Creek Marsh, Skidaway Island, Georgia - 071413AT metaG (megahit assembly) | ecosystem: Environmental > Aquatic > Marine > Intertidal...
AAATTGACTGAAAGCTAACGATACCAATCCAACAAAAAACAATGGCATGCCCAACCAACCTTGTTTAACCAAAGAAAGACAAGTGTTTTTCATACATTAATAATGGCAGAGCTTGTACTCAAAGCAAGGACGGATTTACAGACCGCCCTAAGGTATCAACAAGCTAAGTGTTTGTACCCAATTAATTTGAGTAAGAACTTAGTGCCCGGGGGGGGAATCGAACCCCCACATCCATAGGATACCAGATCCTAAATCTGGCGCGTCTACCAATTCCGCCACCCGGGCAAATCAAAATTGTTCCATTAAAGAATTCAGTGGTACTAAAAGGCATCACCAAATGGCCCCTGCCAAAGGCCGAAAAGAATAGATGCAAATAACAAACAAAAAAGGGCTGGTTTAATAATCCCTACATTTTTTACTTCCGACCAATAATTCTTTTGAGGTGTTTCATCCTCAAAAACTGGGCGTGGGTGAAAGCAAATTTCGCGAACCCAACCGAAATAATAATAAATCGATATTACCACACCAATGACCATAACGACTAATGATAAATAAAGTTTTGATTCAAAAGCCAAAGAAAAAAGAAGGAGTTTACCAATAAATCCAGCAAGAGGTGGCACACCAGCTAAAGAGCCGATACCCACAACAAGCAGTAAAGCTGCCCAAGGCTTCTTGGTGCCCAGATTCTCATAGTCTGAAAATTGATGCTCGGTATCATCATTTAATTGAACAAGGCTCATGACTCCGAACACAAGAAATGAAGCCAATAGGTAAGTAAATAAATAGAAAAATAACACCCAAACAGCACGATCGCTCTCTCCAGGCAAAAGCATGGAAGCCATGACTGCCACCAAAAGGTATCCTGCATGAGCTACGCCTGACAAACCAAGCATTCTTTTGAGATTTTTTTGAGTACATGCAGCAAGATTTCCAAAGAAAATCGTGAAGGTGGCAACAATAGCAAAAAGAGGAAGAAGAAAATCACTTATTCCAGCAAATGGCCCATTGACAAAAGATATGAGAATAAAAAACCCTGCGGCTTTTGATGAGACCGCTAAAAAGGCAGTCACGGGTAAAGGTGCACCATGGTAGACATCGGGAACCCAAATTTGAAAGGGGGCAGCACCTATTTTGAAAGCAATACCTGATATAATAAGAACAACACCAGTAAGTAAAATAGAATGATTAGGATTCTCTGCCAGAAGGTGGTACAAGAAGTTGAAGGAAAAAGGATCATTCGAGGGGATAACTGATAAAGATGCTCCCCATGCCTCAGGATTTGAACCAACACCATAAAGCAAAACAATACCAAATAAAAGTAAGGCTGAGCTTAGTGCACCGAAAATTAAATATTTTATACCAGCTTCCAAGCTTTTCGTTGACTCCCGATCGAATGCAACCAAGGGGTAGAAACATAAAGCAACAGTCTCGAGAGAAACAAAGAAGATAACAAAATGTTGGGATTGGCAAAGTACCATTAATCCTGCAGTAGCGATCATGGTTAAGTGGTGAAACTCGCCTGAGCGTAGATTTCTTAAAAACAAGTATCTGTGAGCAATAATTGATACAAGAAGAGAAGAAAGAAGGAAAAAACTTCGCATCAGATCCTGGTGAATACCATGCTTGAGCATTCCCGAGAAACTTTCACGATCAAAAGTGTGCCTTAAAACAAGATAATCTAACAGATGAAGACAAGAATTGAAAATTGAAAGACAATCGCAAAGATACTGATTCTTTTTTTGTTATTGGGAGATTTGGAAAATAAATCCAGACCTAGCACCGTAAGTGCCCCTAAACATAAAAGAATTTCCGGCCATAATTCCCCCCAGAGATTGTTATGAGCAAATTTCAGGTAAATATCCATACTCATTTCTTAGATTCAGAAGAAATTGACTGAGGTAAGTTAACCTCAGCTGGGCAACATGATGGTCTTACAATCGAAGAACTTGACAAAGTGCGATCATTGTAGCGGCTTGTAATCTCAGAATCAATCCGATCAGAGATGGATGCTGGCCATAACCCAATAATTACGAGGGCAAAAAGAAGTGAGGAAGCAGTAATTATTTCATTACCTGATAAGTCTTTGAGCGGACTAGATTTCAGCTCGTTAGAAAGTTCCTTACTTTCCTGACCGAAAAACATTTTGGCAACGGCACGAAGACCAAAGATGGCTGATATGATAATACCCAAAACGGCAAGGATAAGAAATATTCTATGTTCAGGTATTTCTCCGAGTGATAGGAAAATCCCAAATTCTCCCCAAAAATTCCCAAAACCGGGTAATCCAATCGTTGCTAAAGTGGCGGCTACAGTGAAACAAGTTAAAATAGGTATGCGACCCGCTAATCCACCCATTTGATCCATTTCAAAGGTGCCTGATCGCTTCCTGAGAAAACTTCCTAAAAGAAACATGAGGGCAACGGACAAACCATGAGCACACATTAGCATAACCGCAGAACCAGCACCTAATGCATTGCAGACGCCAATTCCTAAAAAGCAATATCCCATGTGCATGATAGAACCATATGAGACCATGGTCTTAAAGCTAGTTTGGGCAAGTGCGATTAGCCCTACAATTAATACATTCCCTAACGCTAACCACATCAGCAAGGGGCTCCAGGTTATGGCTGCATCTGGTAACAAAGGTGATGCGATTTGAATCAAGCCGTAGAGACCAAATTTTTTTAAAACCCCTGCATGTAGCATAGAAACCGATGTAGGTGCCGTGTCATAGCCACGAGATGCCCAAGTATGAAAAGGGAAAAGAGCAACCAATATACCGAATCCCAGTAAGAGAAGACCGAAAATTTTAAATGCAGCCGAATCAGAAATCTCCACATCCTGTAATGCCATAGATAGGCTGGGGAAATCAAACTTAGGGGCTTCGACCATAACATTAAGGGCAACCAACCCACCTAGTGAAATCAGAGCCCCAAGAGTTAGATAAATGGTTATTTCAAGTGCTATGCTTCTTTTGTCTTTCCCTCCCCAAATACCAATCATTATGAAGGTAGGAATTAAAGCAAACTCATGGAATAAATAATAAAAAAAGAGATCAATGCTAGCAAACAAACCCATCAATCCAGATAACATAAGTGCCAAAAGAGAAAGGTATAAACGAAGCCGTTCAGCACCTGAGTACAGGGCAGACACTCCAGCCGCGAAACCAATAATTCCAGCCATTGCAAATAAAGGGCTAGATACCCCATTTAATCCTAAATGGAAGGTAATACCTAACTCCTGAAGGCCCATCCTTCCGTAGAAAATCTCAAAGTTGTAACCAATTGTGCTATCAAATCGAAGAAAAAGAATAATTGCTGCAATACATGGAAAACCAAAAAAGAAATACCCCAATTTTTTTATTTGTTCATCGGATCGAGGGTATCCACAGATAAATAAAACCGAGCCAATGGCTGGTACAATAATTGAGCCTAAAAGGAGTATTGAATCAAAACTCATGAAATTTTACTGCCCCGTATAACTTGTGGCATATAACAAAAATCCGATTGTGCCCAAAACGAACCAAAAGGCGTATGTATTAATTTTCCCGACATAACAGGCTCTGGCTAGCATAGAGAATAACGCGGTAATACCTGCGGTACCTCGTACCAATAATCCGGATATGAAAAGTAACTCCAAAACTTCAATGAACCGTGCAAACGGGTTCATAATTTTATCAACAGAAAACTGATAAATTTCATCAAAGAAAAGTTTACTTCGGCAGATTTCAAAAAAACTAGGAAAACGACTGAAAATTGGATCTTGGTTACTGACATTAGCAAAGAGAAACCTAGCAACCAAAAGACCCATGACCCATGCAGATGTACCCAAAACAACCATCCACATGTGATGAGGAAGAAGTGAAACTGCTGATAAATCTGGACCTAGGAAAGAACCGATTGAGTTTGGATATAATGAATAATAACCACCGAAAATGGAAAGCACTGCTAGTACGATCAAAGGAAGTTTCATGCTTAATGGACTTTCGGTAGCATTTTCAGCTTTTTGACTCCTAGACTTACCCTCAAAAGTTATGAAATATAGCCTAAACATATATAAAGATGTGAGGATGGCTCCGATATACAAAATAATGAAAATGGGCATATTAAAATTATATGCCCATAAGAGGATGGCATCTTTACTGTAATAACCAGAGAGAAAATTAACCCCAGAAATAGCGAGCACTCCCACTAGAAAAGTTAGAGCAGTTACAGGCATTCGTTTTCTTAATCCACCATAATTAAAAATGTCCTGTTCATGATGACAGGCTAGAATGACAGAACCAGACCCAAGAAACATTAAAGCCTTAAAAAAAGCATGGGTGGTTAAATGAAATAATGCAATACCAGGCGCTCCTAAACCAAAAGCAGCTGCCATGTAACCCAATTGAGAGAGTGTCGAGTAAGCTAGAATTTTTTTGATATCTCTTTGAACAAGAGCACAGAAACCAGCATAGACGCCCATAATCGCTCCTAAGACGGCAATCAAACCCAGCACATCCTGAGTGAAAAGGAAATCAATTCTTAAAAGCAAGTATATACCTGCAGCAACCATTGTGGCAGCGTGTATTAACGCAGAAACCGGTGTAGGACCTGCCATAGCATCAGGAAGCCAGACATGCAAAGGAAACTGAGCGGACTTGCCTACGAAGCCACATGCCAATGCTAAGCAAAGAGTGGTAGTCGCTAAATTTGGAGAAAAATCAGCTAAATCAGCTAATTCATTTAGGTTTACAGTCCCATAAGACCAATAAGTAAGAATGATTCCTATGAGAAAACCAAAATCACCAATTCTATTTACAATAAAAGCTTTGCGGGATGCTTTGGCAGCCTCATCAGTCTTAAAGTAATGAGCGATAAGTAGATAAGAACTAAATCCCACTAATTCCCAAAAGACAAAAATCATGATCAGATTATCAGACAAAGTGATTCCGAGCATAGAAAACATAAAAAGAGATAAACCACCGAAATATCTTGGGCGTGCAGGGTCAGATGCCATGTAGCCAAGACTAAAAACATGAATCAGAAAACCAACAAAAGCTACAATGAAAAGCAAAAGTCTAGCAGGAGAATCAAGGAGTATTCCAAAACGTAATTCCCACCCTCCCATAGCAAACCATCTCATATCCCAAACCAATTTTTCACCGTTTCCACTGAAGATTAGAAAAATAGCAGCAAGAAGAATTCCGGCTGAAGTAAATACAGATAATAATGAGGCAAGATTTCCATTTTTCCGAAGAAAAAACAAAGTCACCGCTGATGATAGCAGTGGAAGGAATAGCATACCTAGAGCAATACCTATCATAAAACAGTTAATTCCTCAGTAAACCCATGTCATCTGAAAGCACGCTTTTTCTTTTTTTAAAAAGAGCAACTAAAAGTGCTAAACCTACTGCAACTTCAGCGGCTGCTACAGTCATGATAAAAAACACGAAAATCCCACCATCTAGATTGTTGCCTGTTCGCGAAAAGGTTAAGAGTGCAATATTAATACCATTGAGCATTAATTCCAATGACATAAGCATTAACAGCACATTTCGCCGAACTAACACTCCAAGAAATCCTATTCCAACCAAAAGAAACGAAAGAATCAAAAAATGTTGCGGAGTAACACTTAACATAATTGCTTAAATTTGAAGGTCATCTCTTTGATGGGATTTTTTTACTTAAAGTGATCACTCCAACCATGGCAGCAAGAAGTAAAAAGCCAGAAACTTGAACTGGAAGCATATATTTTGTCATAAGCCCATATCCAAAGGCAGGAATTTCAGTAGAAAAAGGTAAGATGGAATTGTTGGAAATAATCGAGGTATCTAAATTCGGCCAGATAGGAAGTAAATGAGAGGTAGAATCAAAAGAACGACCAGCAACGAGAAAAACCAAAACTAGAAAAAAACAGGATACAGCCCCCAAAACAGTAGCTTTCCAATTTAAAAATTTAATCTTACTTGCATCAGGTCCAACATCGAGCAGCATAATAATGAAGAGGAATAAGACCATAACTGCACCCGCATAGACTAGAACTTGAAGAACTGCTAAAAAGAAAGAATCTAAAAGAACAAATAAAGCGGCAGCTCCAATTAAGGAGATAATCATAAACATTGCAGCAGAAACGGGATGCTTGGAACAAACCATACAAAATCCGCCTCCTACTGAGAGGACAGAAAAAATCCAAAACAATAAATCAACGGCACTCATAAAGTGGGGGGGAATTAGTGTTCATTTCCTTCCACTTCAGCCAACTTTTTCTTATCCCATTTGTAGTGGCGATCTGGCAGGGTTCCACCTAATTCATAAAGCTTTTGTTTATTATTAATCATTTCCTCTCGAGTAAACCCGGAAGAAGAATACTCATCCTGAAGAAATATTGCCTCTTCTGGACATACTTCCTGGCAGTATCCACAGTAGATGCAACGTAGCATATTGATTTCAAATTCTTGAGGTGCTTTCTCTACATGCTCCCTCTCTTCCTCATCAATGGGAACGCTACCAGGGGTGATGCGAATAGCTTTGGGAGGGCAAACAAACTCACAAAGCTGGCAAGAAACACATTTTTCTCGGCCATTAGGGTCTTTAACTAAAGTAGGCACTCCCCGGTAGTTGTTAGGAATTAAAGGTTTTTCCTCAGGATATTGCAGAGTAACTTTAGATTTAAACATATTACCCAAGGTAGTTTTTAGACCAGTTACTATCTGGGGAATGTAAGTTCGTTCAGATAAGGAAAGGGGTTTTCGTGCTAAGACAACAGTTTTTGCCATAATAAAATTAAAGAGAACTCGCGGCAGAATGATCAAGAATAGTGACAATCACCACATAAGCGAGAAGGTTCAATAAAGCCAAAGGTAATAATTTATTCCAACCAAGTTGCATCACTTGGTCATAACGAAAACGAGGTAAAGTCCAACGTACCCAAATAAAGAAGAAAATTAAAAAAACAGTTTTAGATAAGAACCAACCTACACCTAACAGCGAGCCTATCCAGTTAGATGGCCAAGGATCTTCTAGAAATGGAAGAAAATGCCATCCGCCCAAAAATATTAGAGTAAAAATTGCGGAACCGATGACGATATGTGCGTACTCCGCCACAAAGAATATACCGAACTTAAAACTACCATATTCAGTATGAAAACCTCCAACAAGATCAGTCTCGGACTCAGGCATATCAAAAGGTAACCGATTTGTTTCGGCAAAAAGTGCGATCAGAAAAATGAATGCGGACAGAGGTTGAACAATAATGAGCCATGCGCCAGCTTCCTGTGAATTAGCAATAGCAGAAATACTTAATCCGGAAATCGAAACGCCAGGAGCACTTACCCACAAAAATACGGGTAATAAAGATAACCCCATAGCCAGTTCATAAGAAATCATTTGAGCTGATGACCTGATGCCACCTAAAAAAGAATATTTATTATTGGAAGACCATCCTGCTAGAGCAATGCCGTAAACTCCAAGAGAAGAAACTGCAAAAACAAAGAGGATACCCACATCTAAATCCGCTAGAGCTAATGTGCTAACTGTCCCATCTGGCCAAAAAAACTCACCGAATGGAAGCACAGTCATCGTGGTGAGGGCAGGCACCAAGGCAACTAGAGGTGCTAGATAATAATAAAATTTATTAACATGGCCTGGGACAATTTCTTCTTTGAAAAGGAATTTTAAACCATCAGCAAGAGGCTGAAATATACCGAGATTTTTTAAAAATGGACCAAGAACTGGGATGTACTCAACAAAGGGAAGAACAGTTCGGTTAGGTCCTACCCTACCCTGCATCCATGCACTTACTTTTCTTTCGGCTAAAACGGAGTAACCAGCCATCGTCATCACAGCACCAATCATCATCAAAGCAAAGAAAACTTTGAGGCTAACAAGAAACCATAAATTTTGAGCAATTAAGTCCATCAGTTAATGAGATGCTTGTTGGGGACATAATTAAGAGCCTCTTTTTCAACAAATGGCAAACCTGCCCATTCAGATGCATCAATTGAGATGGCATGATCAAGAGAATCAGAGAAGTTGACCTGTGAAAGAATTGAACCATTTTCAGTGCTGAACAATTTCCAGACATCATCAAAAGTTTGTATATCGGAATAATCACCAGAAATAATTTTCAAAATTTCTGAATAAATCATCCAATCTGGTTTTAACCCTACTGGCGAAGGGATAGCTTCTTCGAACGATTGAAGAAGGAATGAGCGATTAATAAAACTACCAGACTTTTCGAAAACAGTGAGACCAGGAATAACAATCTTAGAAAGTACACTGGTTGAATTCTGATGAGACCCAACAAAGATAATATCTGTATTTTTTAGATTTTCGGAGCTTACACCAGAATCGGCAAGATCTTCTCCCACAACCAGCAAAACATCAAAATCGCCTGAAGCTAACTGCTCATCGAGGCTATTCAACCGGCTAGTGGGGTATTCTTTTGTAAGACCAGAAACCAATGCCCCTCTCAAGTTAGGAGAACGATCAGCCGAAAGTAAAATTCCATCGTCATCACTGAAGTGCCCTCTCAAAAATACTTTAGCATGGGTCTCATCTGCTAGATAACGTATCAAAAATTGCTCTTCTAAAGTCGAATGACAACTAGCAACAATACCTATTTTTCTATTTTTAAGATTTAAACTAGCTTGAGAAATTACTTGGTTCAATGGAAGGTCAGTACCGTCAACTGAAGGCCTTAGAATACGTTCATTTGAGTCTACCAACTTGTAAAGTGCCCTTCCACTGTCTGTCATCCAGGTATCGTTAACTAGGTCATTTCGACGAGGGGTAATACGTTGAATTACACCTTCACGACTAGAAACTGTCGTGTTACAACCTGCACTACTCTCAAAACAAATGCTTTTGGACTCCTTAAGAAACCAAACCCTCATTTTGAACCTAAAGTCGGTACTAGTTAAAGCACCAACAGGACAAATATCAACCGTGTTCAAAGAATAATTATTTGAAAGTTCCTTGCCAGGAAAGCAAGTGAGAGTTGAAAAACTTCCACGATCAACAAATCCCAACACATCATCTTTAGCGATCTCTTGGGAAAAGCGAATACAGCGTGAGCAAAGAATACACCTTTCATCATCCAAGGTCACTCGTGGACCTAGACGAGTACGCTTCGGCTTAACATTTTTACGCTCAATATATCGGCTGTATCCACGACCGTAATCAGTAGCAAACTCTTGAAGCCTACATTCGCCGGCTTGATCGCAGATAGGACAATCTAAGGGATGATTGACAAGAAGAAATTCCATAATGCCTTCTCGGCACTCAGAAACTAAAGCGGACTCTGTTTTGATGTGCATACCTTCTGATACATTCGTGGCACAACCAATAACAGGCTTGGGAACCCAACCGATCTTAGGGCTGCCATCATCTTCTAGAATAGCTTCTCCGCTAGCCCTATCCTTAAGAGGAGTTCCCATTTCCACCAAGCACATACGACAATTACCAGCAACACTGAGCTTAGGGTGATAACAGTAATGGGGCACTTCGCTACCATGGAGTGCTGCAGCCTCAACTGCGTTCATTCCGCTAGGCACCTCCACTTCATTACCATTTAGGGTAATTACAACAGTCTCATCGTTTTTGGATGAAATCATATGCTCTATTATATAAGTTGGAGAGATTTAGGATCCCTGACTGACGAAGAATCCATTGCTTTTCGAACAAAATCTTCTTTAAATTTAGTTACAAAACTTTGGGTTGGCCAAGATGCAGCCTCCCCGAAAGCACAAATCGTTCTTCCCTCAATTTGTTTGGCCACTGATAAAAGTAAATCGGCATCTTCTTCTCGGGCACCACCGTTACACATTCTCTGACTAATTTTTCTCATCCATAAGGAGCCTTCACGACATGGCGTACATTGTCCGCAAGATTCATGAGCATAGAAAGCGTTGACATTGGCCATAGCCTCAACGATGTCAACCGTGTCATCCATTACAATAATCCCACCGGAACCGGACATACTACCAGCTGACATAGGACCATCAAAATCGAGCGGAATATCTTCCAAACCCCAGTCAAATTCAGTTCCATCCTTGAGTTTTCCTGAAAAACGTTCGTCAGCACGCAAAACTTTTGCAGAAGACCCACCGGGAATAACTGCTTTAAGTGATCTCCCTGGACGGAGTCCCCCGCAAACATCAAAAATCATTTGACCTAGAGTAAGTGCTCCGCATTCGAACTCATAATACCCGGGCTTCATAACTTGTCCGGAAACACACCAAATACGCGTGCCTGTATTGTTAGGTTTACCAATCTTAGAAAACTCTTCTCCCCCCATATCAATGATATGCTTAACATTACAAAGGGTTTCGACATTGTTAACAATAGTGGGGCATTGATAGAGTCCTAAAACAGCAGGAAAATAGGGAGGCTTAATTCGCGGGTTAGGACGTTTACCCTCAAGTGATTCAATTAAACCAGTTTCTTCACCACAGATATAAGCACCTGCTCCTCTGTGCACAACCAAATCGCAAGAATAATCAGAATCTAATATTCTATCTCCGCAAAAACCAGCTTCTTTTGCTTCTAAGATAGCTTTGTCTAGAATGCGAGCTCCCTCGTGAAATTCAGCTCTGATATAAATAAACGCTTGTTTGGCTCCAATTGCATAGGCGGCAATCATCATACCCTCGATTAATTGGTGAGGGTCCTTGTACATGATTTGACGGTCTTTAAAGGTACCAGGTTCAGACTCGTCAGCATTGCAAATTAGGTAAATTGGTTTTCCTGATTTGCGATCTAAAAATTTCCACTTCATGCCAGCTGGAAAACCAGCACCTCCCCGACCTCTAACACCAGACTTGAGAACTTCTTCCCCAACATCTTCTGGCTTCATTTTAAAAGCTTTTTCTAAATTTTTGTACCCTCCCTCTCGCAGATAACAACTGATTCGATTCGAATAATTTGGGTCATCCGCATTTTTAAGAATTAATCTTCTTTCAGCTGGTTTTGAGTCGCTCACAATAGAAATGCCTTACTATGAATTACTTTTACTTGAGATAGAATCTTCATAACTTTGGAACTCTTTTGATTCCTCTAATTTTCCATCAATCAAAAGATCAGCGAATTCAACCGCCCTGTTGCCTTCAATATTTTCGTAAGTTTTTTCATCAACAATAACTACTGGGCCTTGTCCGCAATCGGCTAAGCATTCCATAAACTCTATGGAGTATTCCCCATCATCTCGGACATGTCCTTCCTTAACGCCAAGTTTATCTTCAAAAGTTTTGCATGTTCCATATGAACCTCGCAAGGCACAAGGGAGAGTCCTGCAAACTCGAATATGTTTTCTTCCCCATGGCTTTTCCCGAAGCATAGGGTAAAAAGTTATCAGCTCTTTTATGTTGATGGGCTGAAGTTCAAGTCGTTGTGCAATCCATTCACATGCTTTATCATCAACCGCACCTAATTGATCCTGAACAAGGTGAATAACCATCAGGGCTGCACTCCTTTTTTCGGGATACTTGGGAACAACTTCATCAATTTTAAGTAAAGTATCCTCAGACAATTTTAAAGAATTTTGCATATTATCGGTCACATTCTCCCATGACGAAATCTAAACTTCCGAGTATCACAGTTATGTCGCTCAGCATGTGGCCAGGGACGAGTTTTTCTAAAATACTCAAGTTACAAAAGCTGGGGGCCCTGATCTTAAGCCTGTAAGGCACTCCACCACCCTTTGAAACGAGATAAAAGCCTAGAGCACCCTTGGGGTTTTCCGCTTCAAAATAAGTCTCACCAGCTGGTATTTGAGGCCCCTCAGTAACAATCATGAAGTTTTGAATAAGTTCCTCCATGTTCGTCATAATTTTTTCCTTAGGAGGAGCAAAAATCTTTTTCGCATCCTCCGCATACCATAATCCACCAGGCATGGAGGCAATGACTTGCTTAATGATCAAAATACTCTGCCTAACCTCTTCGATTCGTACAAGGTATCGATCATAACAGTCACCCTTAGTACCAATCGGTACATCAAATTCATAATTTTCGTATCCAGAATAGGGTTTATCTTTTCGTAAGTCTAAATCAATACCGCAAGCACGCAAATTTGGCCCAGTCAATCCATAAGCGAGAGCATCATTTTTGGAAATTGTACCAATTCCTTCCGTTCTATCCAAAAAGATTCTATTCCTAGTAAGTAATTTCTCCACCTCATCGATTGCTTTGGGCAATTCATCAACAAATTTTTCAACCTTGGGCAACCAACCTTCAGGGAGATCACGGGCGACCCCACCGATCCGGGTATAGCTTGTTGTAAAGCGAGCACCAGTCAATTCCTCGAATAAAGTGTATAGTTTTTCGCGCTCGGTGAAAGTATACATAAACGGAGTCCAAGCACCGGCATCCATACCAAAAACACCCATGCCAAGTAAGTGACTAGAAATTCTAGCCATTTCAGAAATCAGAACCCTAATGGCTTCACAACGAGGGGGTAATTCAATACCAGCAAGCCGTTCAACTGTTATCGCATAAGCTACATTGTTTGCCAAAGGTGCCAAATAATCTAAACGATCTGTGTAAGGAACAAACTGATTATATGTCATATTCTCGGCAATTTTTTCATCACCGCGGTGCAAATAGCCAAGAACTGGTTCACAATTTGTGATTGTATCCCCATCCAACTCCATCAATAGTCTCAAAACGCCATGTGTTGTCGGGTGTGAAGGGCCAACATTGAGAGCCATTCGGCTTCCATCAGAGATGGCTTCAGCACGGGCACCCACATCCCCAACATTAATTTCTTTGGTTGTGGTGCTCACAGAGGTTTTTCAAAGGTTTCGGTCCAGCTTTCATCTTTTGCACTTGGTTCAGCTTCACTCATGCGACCTTGACCAGGGGAAACAAAAGGGCCTCCCATCATGGGGGCTGGGTCCACACTGGCACCTGTAACCTCTGCAACATCAGCTGCGGGTAAAGGTACTTCAATTCCAGCCAAGGGAAAATCTTTTCTAAGAGGAAAGTAGGGGTAATCATCCCACATTAAAATGCGTTTCAAATTAGGATGGTCCGAAAACTTCACGCCAAACATGTCGTATGCTTCTCTTTCATGCCAGTTAGCACCGGGATAAATTTCACTAACCGAAGGAACACTAGGAGAATTGTCGTCATCACAACATACATGAATACGTAGATATGATTTATGTATTAAAGAATAGAGATGAATAACGACAGAAAAGCGCGGAGAAGCATTTTCTCCATGATCAATAGCAGTCAAGTCAGTAAGAAGATCAAATGTCTCCTCGTTTCTTAGAAATTTACAAAACTCTAGAAGGTGTTTGGGAGGACAAGAAAGTGTCAAACAATCGTCTCTGTGTTTAAATGATAGATAGCCCCTACTTCCCAGTAAGGATTTAACAAAATCATCGTCGATCATTTAACTAGGAAACTCCAATTTCCTCAGGTTCTTTCGACAGATTTTTTACTGCCGATTCGCTCCCGATCTTTCCCTGCAATTTCATCATCGCGTCGAGCAAAGCTTCAGGACGCGGAGGACATCCACTAACATAAACATCCACAGGTACTACATTGTCGACACCTTGCATAACAGCATAAGAGCGATACATTCCTCCAGTTGATGCACAAGCACCCATTGCAACGACCCACTTAGGGTCACCCATTTGATCGTAAATCCTGCGAACTACTTCTGCCATTTTATAAGTAACTGTCCCAGCAACGATCATGCAATCAGATTGCCTAGGAGAGAATCTCATTACTTCCATACCGAAACGAGAGATATCGTAACGAGAAGCAGCCGATGCCATTAGTTCAATCGCACAACATGCAAGACCCATTGGCATTGGCCAGACGGAGTGTTTTCTGATCCAATTGATGACGGCATCAGCACGGGTAACCACAACCTCGCCTTCTACCTTACTGTTATAACCTACATCGTTTGAAATCATGCCAATCGTTTTAGTTTATTTCTTGAAACAAGCAAACCCCAAAAGTACACGACTAAAAAATAGAAGTAGTACTCATATTTATTAACAAATGATGTTTTTTGAATATTGACGAAGTTCATTGAAGTATTCATACACAATTTTCTAATTGTGGCATGGGAGAGGTGACAGAGTGGCCGATTGTGCAGCATTGGAAATGCTGTGTACCGCAAGGTACCGCGGGTTCGAATCCCGCCCTCTCCGCCATTGTAAAGTATTTACTTTCAAACCTTTTCACAGTAGAGAGAATTCTGTCTTAAGTGCTTTTTTGTTCCAACTCAACCTATGCTTTGACCTTGTGTAAGTTAATCATCTGAGGCATTTTGTGAATAAATCTTTTAGTTGTATGAAATCCGAACCTATATCTTCTCCCGAAATCAACAATGCAGGTCAATCATGTCCTGAAATGAAAGGTGCTGATGTGCTCGTAAAAGCCCTGGAAAAAGAAGGCGTGGAAGTTGTATTTGCCTACCCCGGTGGTGCTTCCATGGAATTACACCAATCTTTGACCAAGTCTGATAAAATTAGAACTATTTTACCTCGACAAGAGCAAGGTGGTGGATTCATGGCCCATGGATACGCAAGATCGACCGGTAAAGCTGGTGTATGCATGGCTACATCGGGCCCGGGTGCAACCAATCTTGTGACATGTATTGCTGATGCATACATGGACAGCATACCACTGGTCGCTATTACCGGACAAGTTTATCAACAATTCATTGGAAAAGCAGCTTTTCAAGAAACTGACTTCTTCGGTATGACTTTGCCGATAGTTAAACACAGCTATCTTGTTCTTACCGCGGAAGATCTTCCTAGGGTTGTGAAAGATGCTTTTCATATCGCAGTAAGCGGCCGTCCTGGTCCAGTCGTCATCGATATTCCAAAGGATGTCCAACAAAAAGTTTTTGAGCCATTCTTCCCTGAAGAAGTTTCGGAATTAGAGGGCTACAAAATAGAATCTCCTAAGGCCACAGACGATGAGTTACTCGAAGTTCTCAATTTAATTTCTAAATCGCAAAAGCCTGTTCTTTATACCGGAGGTGGAATTATTTCAGCGGAAGCCCACCATGAGCTTAAAGAGTTTATCGAGATCACTGGGCTTCCAGTGGTGCATACACTAATGGGTCTTGGTGTTTTTGACCCAGACCATGATCAATCTCTTTATTGGTACGGAATGCACGGTACTGTTGCCGGAAACTGGGCAGTTTGCGACAGCGACTTACTCGTTTGTGCTGGAGCACGTTTCGACGACAGAATTACCGGGAAAGTGGAAAAATATGCTCCTAAAGCTTATGTCATTCACTTCGACTTGGACAAATCAGAACATAATAAAAATGTTCATGCACATTTCCCCATCCGTTCAGACATTCGGTATGCTCTTAAAAGAATGACCGAGCTTTTTATTGAGCATAAAATGGAAAAACCCATTATCAATCGCTGGATGGAAACTTTATCTGAATGGAAAACAAAATACCCTTTCAAAAGCGAAAAGGGAAAGTATGTTACCTCTCAGGAAGCGGTTCAAGTTCTGTACGAAGAATCAAAGGGTGAAGCTATCATTACTACTGGAGTAGGGCAGCACCAAATGTGGGCTGCTCAATATTACCGATTCAAAGAACCACGCACTTACATCTCCTCCCTAGGATTAGGTACTATGGGTTTCGGATATCCTGCAGCTGTTGGTGCCAAAGTTGCTTTTCCAGATAAAGAAGTCATCGATATTGATGGAGATGGCTCCTTCATCATGAATGTGCAAGAGCTCGCAACTGCTAAGATTGAAAAGATAAATGCGAAATGCCTGCTGTTAAACAATCAGCATCTTGGAATGGTGGTTCAATGGGAAGACCGCTTTTACGAATCTGTACGGGGGCACACAATACTATGTGACCCAGAAAATATCGGTGGCCCCGAAAACTTAGATGCTATTTACCCAGACTACATAAAGATGTGCGAGGGATTTGGAGTGAAGGCTAGACGCGTAACTAAAAGAGAAGAACTTCGAGATGCAATGCGAGAAATGTTGGATACAGACGAGCCTTTCTTACTAGAAGTTATTGTACCTTACACCGAGCATGTTTTACCCATGATACCACAAGGTAAATCGGCAAAAGAAATGATTATTGATTAGGTGAGGTATTCAACAATTCTTTCTAGCTAAATTATAATCCTTTTTCTTCTCGTAAATATTTTATTCTTGATGGGTGTCTTAATTTGCGTAGAGCACATGCTTCAATCTGACGAACACGCTCCCGGGTAACACCCATGACTATGCCTATTTCTTCAAGAGTAAGTTGCCTTCCTGGACAATTCTTACTAACCCAAAGACATGCCTTGCGTAACTTAATTTCAGGACTGCCCTTAAAAGAAGGAATTTTACTTTTACATCTAAACTTGGAAGGGAGCACTTTTTAAAATACCACCATTTTGAAATTCCTGCAATATAGTGCCGGATAAATATGTAATGGTTAGAAAAAGTCCCCCTCAGAAAGTGGGTGCCCTACCTCCATATTCTTTGCAGCTTTTTTACCGAGAACAAACTCCCAGTTACTCGGGCACAATCCGTCACCTGGCCGAGCCACCCTTAGGTTATGTTCGTTCAAAAGGTCGCCATCCCTAATCTTTTCGCTAACTAAAATAGAACGTTTATAAAAAATAGGTTTTGTCGGTAAAGATTCTCCAGATAATGCAAGGAAGGTTTCCCGAACTGCTTGAACCATGGCCGAGAATTCTTCAGGCAACATAGAAAAACCGCCATCAATCGTAGATCGCTCTCGATCTAAACAGAAATGTTTTTCAATTACTCGTGCACCCAGTGCAGTTGCAGCAGTTGCAATAAGGTGACCAGCAGAATGATCTGACAATCCAAAACTAACATGATGTTTTCTCCCCAAATCAGGCATCTTTTTAAGGCAGAAATCTTTTGGTTCAGCCGGGTACTCGCTCACGCAATGTAAAAGGATGATATCTTTGGTTCCATTGGATCGCAAGACATCCAAAGCTTCTTTTATATCTCGATCATTTGAGACTCCTACGCTCGCAATTACAGTTTTCCCAAGTTTCCCAATCTTTTTGAGCAAGGGAAAGTGATTAAGCTCAAAAGAAGCAATTTTGTATACAGATGGAGATAAAACCTTCTCAAGAAAATCAACTGCAGTCTCGTCAAATGGGGAACTAAAACAATACATTCCCAGTGATCTAGCTTTTTGAGCTATTTCGGCATGCCAATCCCATGGAGTCATTGCTTCTTGATACAAATCAACAAGGGTTCTTCCCTTCCACAGTCCAGATTGAATTTTAAATCGTGGGCAAGTGCCATTGACCGTTATTGTATCTGGTTTGTAAGTTTGTAACTTTAGAGCATCCGCCCCGCATTCATGAGCTTTTTGCACTAAGTCCAGGGCTTTTTGTAAGCTACCGCCGTGATTCCCTGACATTTCAGCCACCACCAAAGGAGACTGACTTAAGTCAAGAATACGTTCGGTCAAATCCACTAAAATATTGGTTTATTTGCTTGATGAAGTGAATGGCTCAAGCAAAGACCTTAATTTATCTAAACTAAACATTTCGCAGTTTGAATTACTAGCATAGTGAAAATCATGAGAACAAGGAACTCCTCCAAGTATGCCAATTTTATTTCCCCAAAAAGCCTGAATGGGTTGAATAACAAAGTAATCATCAAATTCTAAAACATTTCGAGCCTCATCAATAGGAATTAATGTCTCATGCATTTTTTCACCAGGTCTTAGTCCAATGATTTCTTTTTTACAACCAGGAGCAATAACATCTGCAATTTCATTTACAGTACACGCTGGGATTTTAGGAACAAACAGTTCACCCCCGACCATTCTCTCAAATGAGTCGATTACAAAGTCAACTCCATCCTGTAAAGTGAGTAAAAATCGAGTCATATCTTTATTGGTGATAGTTATCGAACCATTCTCTCTTTGTTTCTGAAAAAGAGGGATCACACTGCCCCTACTTCCTATCACATTACCATAACGAACAACAGAAAAAGTCGTTCCTCCTCCGCCTGCATAACTATTGGCTGCGATGAAAACTTTATCTGAACATAGCTTCGTCGCCCCATATAGATTTACAGGATTGACCGCTTTATCGGTACTTAGTGCTATAACTTTATTTACCTTCGCAGCAATAGCAGCCTCAACAACATTTGTGGCACCACTGACATTTGTTTTAATAAATTCGTGAGGGTTATATTCAGCCGCAGGCACTTGCTTCAAGGCAGCCGCATGAACTACGAAATCCACGCCACGCATCGCAAGAGTCAATCGATCTTTATCCCTCACATCTCCCAGAAAAAAACGTAGGGAACGACTAGTAAAGTCTACATCTGACTGCATCTCGGATTGCTTCCATTCATCACGAGAATAAACAATTAATTTCTTGGGATTGAATTTTGAAAGTATTGTTCTTATAAATTCCTTCCCGAAAGAACCGGTGCCACCAGTAATTAAAATGGTTTTTTGATCAAACATTTATTCTTATATGCAAACTTTATGTGTTATGTCAGGCGATAAAATTTTAAACCCATTCAGTACTCTGGTTAAGCTTTAATTTATCTGTAACGTCTTAGAGCTTTCTCGACCCTTTTTAATGACTCCTCCAAATCACATTCGGAATGTGCACTTCCAAGAAACCAATTATGGTGTGGATGGAAGTATAACCCTTCTTCAGAGCAAAACTGGCAGAATTTTTGAATTTTAAAGAGGTTGGTATCCCCTTCAATGAAAGGATATGGCATGGAAGGAGGACCTGTCATCTTTAACTCAACACCATATGAATTGGTCAACTTCTCAAGCCTGCGCACAAACATCTCTCCTATATTCAAGACCTTAGATGCAATTTGATTTTCTTGGGATAATTTAAAAGATGCTAGTGCGGCTGCCATGGCAACTGCATCATTCCAGCAGCTTCCAGTAAGAAAAACATCGCAAGCCGCTTTTCTGAATTCCTCTGAAGACAAGCAGGCAGATATGGCATATCCATTCCCTAGGGCTTTTGAATATATTGCCATATCAGGGGTAAAATTAAAAAACCTGTGAGATCCTCCGTCATGTAATCGACCACCTGTTCTAACATCATCTAAGATTAATGTTATTCCATCCCGTCTGCACAAATCCTCCACTCCGCTCCAGAAATCAGGCAATGGCAATTCAGATGGGGCAAAAGCGGCGTGATGATATGGAGTAAGAATAATTCCTGCAATTTTGCCTTTATTCTGGTTAAATAAATCAGAAAGCTCATCTAGGTTATTCCAGTTAAATTCGAGGATTTTCTCACGATCTGAAGGAATCCTTCCGCCAAACCCAGGGTCGCACCATGCATCCACTCCGTGATAAGCTCCTTTAGCTTTTATTATGTATTCTCTACCCGTTTTTTCTCTAGCCACACGAATAGCCCATGTAGTTAAATCAGATCCGTTCTTGGCAAATACAGCCCAGTCAGCAAAATCTATAGCGTTAACCATAGCTTCTGCCAGTTCGACCATCAAAGTACTTGGTTGATTAAAAACCGAACCTTTTAAGCTTTGGTTAGATACTTTTTCTTCGACAATGGGGTTACGATATCCGTGCAGTATAGCACCAAATCCACACATGTAATCTATCCATTCATTTCCATCTAAGTCTGTAAATCTGGCACCTTTTGCTTCTTCGCAGTAGTGCGGAAAAGACAAAGGCAAACCTGCTGCAGGTGCAACATGTCCATAAATGCCACCAGGAATTACTTTCCCAGCTCTCTTAAACCAGTCGTCAGATTTAGATCTATTCATTGATCGAAGGTAATTCTTTCCTGACTATTCTAGACACATAACCAAATTTCTCCAATAATGGAATATTTCCGAGAAGCTGAATCTCTCCATTACCTACAGCCACCATGTGATCAATCTCGCCTACTGCAGTTGAGAATATCGATTCATCGGAACGAAATACTAATGTTGCATTTGAATCGACACTGTGGACTTCATGTTCCAATTTCCAAAGATCGGACTCAGCTTTGGAAACTACAAGAAAAACACCCTCTTTAAGGGAGCTAAACCCGATTGAAGCTTCTTCATAATCTTCAAACAAGATTCGGCATGCGGGACTATAATTAATGTAATTAACAGTAGCTTCAAGAGCGGCAGCCAAGACCACTTTTGTATAATTAGGGTCATTCCAATTATAACGATGAATTTGGCCGACTCGAATCAAAGATTTAATTGCTAAAAAAGCTGAAAAAGGAGAAGCCAAAAAATTACTCAAGCACGGGAGAGCAAACTCCCCACTAGTAACTTTCATCAATTTAGCATCTTTAAAACTCAACCCTGAATTCCCAAACCTTATCGTATCGTCTGATGCAAAGCTCGGAAAAAGTCTTTGTTCTTTTTTAGTGCCGAAACAAAGTTGGAGGTGGGATGCCCAGATCGAACGAGATAATGTCCATGGCTTCAATCTGTTTAATGGAAAAGTCACTTATTTCACAAGACTTTCAAGTGCAGAGAGAAGAACTCTCGGTTGCTCATCAATTTTTATACTTAATGGGCTGGTACCCCTAAGATTATCAACTATAACAGGCAGTTGTCTCGGATTTTTACATAGAGGAACAAAGCTTGAATGCTTTTTCCAATAATTTAAATTATTTATTTCCTGAGGCATAACCCCCCCTGAAATATCAAACACTACATGAGTACCTGTTACCAAAACTTCGGTAGAGATACCAGCGCCCGGACGAGCAAAAACAAAATCCACAGCCCTTAAAAGTCGAACCATCATTTTATCGTCGATGGTAGATAGAGGTATCACTTTGATTTTGTCGAGATTTCGATACTTTTCATTCAAAGTTGCTAATGTGGACTTATTTTTACCACAAAGAGCAATGACTTGGCAGTATTTTCCCCTCTCCATTATTGAGTCTATAACAATCTGGTGTTTGTTTACGCCATTTGCTCCAGTAGATAGAAGATAAGTTGGTACAGACTTTTTTAGACCTAGTTCATCAAGAACTTGTTTTTGATGTAAATTTTCTTTTTGGAAAAATGATCGTCTTAAAAGTGGACCTGACATTAGACACTTCTCGGGCGGCATACCTCTCTTCTGAGCGGCAATACAGCACTCTTGAGTTGGTCCAACGAACAAATCATTGAATGGATTAACCCAATGTCTTGAAAAACCAATTCCGTCCGCCAATTCTCCTGAAAAAACTGCAAAAGAAATTGACTTACTGATATCTCTCTTGATCAGTTCAAAAAAACCGTGATTTAGATGTGAATGTACAGAGACGATGATTTGAGGATTTATTGATCTACAAAAACGAACAAATCTTTTACTTCCAATAATTCTTTTGGGGCCACGATGCATTGAGGCATATTCCAAAAAATAAAAATAACCAAAGTGCATTAAAGGCAATTTCCTTTGAATCAAATTATATAAATTACATCCAAATTTATACCCGATGAATGAAGATTCAAGAGGATGATGAATTACAGCTGTACCTCCTCTTTGATGCCACCAATCTCTTAGTGCATAAGCACGCATGTCATGCCCGCCGCCTGTTGAGGCACTCAAAATAAGTAAATTCATCAATTACTAAGCAAGATCACTAATTATAATAGACTGAAACAGTCTACACTTTTTTCTTAAGTCTTACTAAGAAAGAGAATGTACAAAAAGCCCACTCCTTAGTTTAGGCTCAAACCAAGTCGTTTTAGGAGGCATGATTTCGCCAGCATCCGCAATTGAAATCAACTGATCCATAGATACAGGATAGAGGGCAAAGGCAGCTGCCATTTCACCAGAATCAACCCGCTTTTCAAGTTCATGCAACCCACGAATTCCACCAACGAAATCGATGCGATCACTTTGTCTAAGATCAGTTATACCAAGAATAGGATCGAGAACTAGTTCAGATAATAAAGTAACATCTAAATCAGCTACAGGGTCTATTACACGTTTTTTATCCAAAGGACTTAACTTGTACCATTGCCCGGAGAGATAAAGAGAAAATTCACGAATGCTTGTAGGTCTGCATTCATCAGAGCTAGAAATATTTACAGAAAAAGATTTCTTCAAACGAGTAATAAAATCATTATCAGAAAGACCGTTCAAATCCTTGACCACCCTATTGTAATCAAAAATTTCTAGTTGATTGTCTGGAAAAAGAACTGCCATAAAATAATTATACTCCTCGGTGCCTACATGATTTTGATTTGCATCTTTCCTTTTTCTTCCAACTCGGGCAGCTGCAGCAGTACGGTGATGACCATCAGCAACATATAGACAAGGTACTTGCAAAAAGATTCTAGAAATCTGATCATTCACTCCCCTATCAGAACAACACCACAACTCATGACGCACCCCATCCTCTGCAATAAAGTCATACTCTGCTTTACTTTCAATTAATTGATTGATCAAAAGATCTAATTCTGGCTTGGCTCTGTAAGAAAAGAACACTGGCTCAGCATTAGCATCCATTACTTCGACATGTTCGACACGATCATTCTCTTTTGCTGTACGGGTAAGCTCATGCTTTTTGATTAATCCGTCATAGTACTGCTGGAAGTGACAACATCCAACTAGACCTATTTGGCTTCGATCATTCATCGTCAAACGATACACATAAAAACTATCTGCAGAATCCTGGGTAAACTTCCCACTATCACAGAAAGAATTAAAGTTCTCTTTAGCTTTCGAATAAACTGCAGAATCATATGGTCCAAAATGTTCCGGAAGATCAATTTCAGATTTCACTACCCGAAGAAAGGAGTTTTCATTTCCTTTTGCTTCTTCTTTCGCCTCCTCAGAGTTCAGTACATCGTATGGACGAGATGCTACTTTAGAAACAATAGAAGGCAAGGGACGATATGCTTTGAAGGGCTTAAATTTGATCATCTAAATATAATTTAAATCTTTATTTGCTAGATGAACTTGCCTTCTTCGCTCGCATTTGGGCAAGTAGTTTGAGGGCTGAACCTGCAGCGAGAGTACTTTTTAAAGGCTTGGACTGATTTTGACTTGCAACAACTGCAGCTTGATTAGAAGACTGCATTTCCTCAAGTATTTCTCTTCTTAATATTGAAATTGATCTAGGTGCAGAGATTCCAATTTTGACAGAATCCCCTTCAATTTTGGTTACTGAAATCTCAATTTCATCACCAATCCTTATTCCTTGATCAATTTTTCTTGAAAGAATAAGCATTACACACTCTAGCGAAATTATTAACCTGCATCTGCTAAATCTAAGATGTAGCGAGCGGAATATTTTTCATGGTTATTTATTATGCATTGCTTCGCGACAAGAGTGTTACGATTAACTATTACTGGACCAACCAAGTTGACAGAAATTTTAGCGTTACCTTCGGTGGGCAAAGTAACGATATTTAATATCATGGTATCATCAGCACCAGAAATCCCAAGATACTCAACATCGTTGTCTGAAATCTCAACGGTATACTCGGGTATAATTCCACCGGGTTCTATAACGATAAAAGCTAAGCCTTCTTGATTATTCTCGCGCAACCACATAAAGGGAAGTTCCTCTTGATCATAGAAAAGTTCCATGTTTTTAATGTCGGGAAAACCAAATAGGCCTCCAGAAACATCAAGCGTA
>Ga0181593_10001169_pt1 | contig 23538 bp, 20 predicted proteins | sample 071ome_19_FD_133756 | JGI IMG/M metagenome (GOLD analysis project Ga0181593, IMG submission 133756) | Coastal salt marsh microbial communities from the Groves Creek Marsh, Skidaway Island, Georgia - 071413AT metaG (megahit assembly) | ecosystem: Environmental > Aquatic > Marine > Intertidal...
ATCTTTGGCCAGTCCGTTCGTGATTTTGCTCCTCGCACAATGCGTCGCGCCACCTTTCGGATCGAAGCGGACAATGCGATCGAACAAGCGAGAGAAAAAATTTACTCAGGCAATGTCATTGTTTACTACGAAGGATTTCGTGTCGAAGCAGAACAACTTCGCGTCGCTAAAGTGTCGCACTCAGGAGTTTCGCAGGATTCGAACACTGTGACCGGATCAAACGTCATTCTGCGCCAGGATCATCCTGAACGCCTTGTAAAGGCTGAGAAAATTGAGTTTCGCCCACTCAGTGGATCGCTTGTTCTATCACGCGTGAGAGAGTTCTCCGGCGAAAACGAAACAGGCCTTGAAGTAAATGAAGAGTCGCAAATCGTCCTCACCGCAGACTCCATTTCTCTGGATTCGGAACTGTAAATTCGATTAAATACGCCATTCCGTATTCAGTTCGAAACAAAAAATCGTGACAGGGGTCCGACCCCCGCTAAGATACCGCCGTTGAAACACTCCCACCGGAGAGCCCAACAGCACAAAGCAACCGCACAAAATTGCAATACGTTCCGCAGAGGCCGGCCCTGAAAAGGCCGGCCTCTGCTTTTTAAAGGCCTGCCAAACACTAACATTATCATAAACCAATGAAACAATCTACTGCCATTCGAGTTGCGGCCTCCGTCATTTTTCTCGGAATCACCTTGGGTGCCTTCGGAGCCCATCTGCTCGATGGCAGGTTAGAGGAAACGGGTCGACTTGATACCTGGGAGACGGCGGCCCTCTACCATTTGATTCATGGATTCGCCCTTTTTGTGATCGCCATTTCCGGGAAAAAGATGCTGGGGTTTCGCTGGTTCCTTGCCGGAATCATACTGTTTTCCGGCAGCCTCTATACTCTTGCTCTAAGCGACATAGGGAAACTCGGAGCGATCGCTCCGTTCGGAGGAGTCTCATTTCTCATTGGCTGGGCCCGATGGATTTTTCATCGCACTACAGAACAGATTTCGGAATAAACCAAGCTGAGCGCTGAGTTTTTTCCTCGCCATTCGGGTTTCCGCCGGATATCACCTCTGTATCAACCTAAGACAATTCTTATGATCCGAATTTTCTTCTCCACAATTTTCTGTGTTTCCTTTCTTGCCCCGGTGTTCGCTGAAGAAAAGCTCACGTGCTTCGAACTTCGCACCTATCACACCCACGAGGGCCAGCTCGATTCTCTCCACGCCCGCTTTCGCGATCACACAGTGGCACTATTCGAAAAGCATGGCATAACCAACCTCATTTACTGGGAGCCTGTCGAGAACGAAGAGCAAATTCTTGTCTATCTGTTAGGCTATCCTGACATGGCTGCACGGGATGAGTCGTGGAAAGCATTTCGCAATGATCCAGTCTGGAAAAAAGCCTACGCCGATTCCACAGAGGGCGGCAAATTAGTGAGGAAGGTCGACAGCGTGTTTCTCGAGCTAACCGACTACTCCCCTGTCGCCACTTTCCCGGAAACGTCAGCAGCCCCAACATATGAACTGCGACGCTACACCACAAACGAGGGCAAACTCGATAGCCTCGACGCACGCTTTCGCGATCACACGATCGGATTGTTCAAGAAACACGGAATTACCAACCTTCCCTACTTCCATCTCGCGGACGGTCAGGAAGGAAGCGAGAACACCCTACTCTATTTCATCTCCGCCCCGTCAATCGAGTCAAGAAACGCTTCGTTCAAAGCATTCGGAGGAGACTCAGCCTGGAAAGCAGCACGCGATGCATCTGAAAAAGATGGAAAGCTACTTGTGAAGAAAGGCGTCCATTCGCAATTTCTCAAAACGACGGATTACTCCCCGGTGAAATAGCGAATCAATCAGTTTCGATCCCAAAATAGCGGCAGATCATGACGCCGCAGAATTTTGAGAGTCCCAGATTCTCGAATATCTGGCAGAAGCTGGTCAATGGGATCGAGTCCTTTCCACAGGGCACCAGATACTGGGATCGGATCCTGGAAACTCGCGGGATCACCACCTTTAAGCCATTGCGATACTGGAACTTGAGGACAAACGAACTGCTGATAAACACATCTAGAGCCTGGTCCGCTCCCTACAGCCAGAGTCGATTCAAATCGAACAGATCTAGGCCGAAATCTGAGGAATGTCCGACGCCGCTGATCGTCTCACTGCCTGGGAACAGCTCGAATCACTCGAGAGCTCAATGCGCCTGGACCCGGAAGACGATCAGACCATTTTCCTGACCGCATCGCTTTACCTTGATGAGTTGGGCAGCGGGCGGGATGCCGCTGAATGGATTCGGAAAGCACTCGGAATTGGTCCAACCAATCTTGAACATCAAAACTACTTCGTTCGTTCATTGAGACGCAAGGCTCCTGTTCTCCGCTTTTTCAACTGGCCGATCCATCTTGCCCTGCACACCTTTCGATTCGCGGAACACTATTTTGCCTAACGCCCGCTCTAGGTGTGCTGCCTCGGCACTTTTCCTTCTTCCACTACTGATCGCCCTCATCATTGCTCTAGCGGTCTGGTGCATTTTCCTCATCGTCCCCGGGAATATTTACGAATACCTGACACTTTCCGAAATTCGAAAGACGACCGCAGAAGGGGCAGGCGAACTAGAGCAACGCACGAGCGAAAAAACAAAAAAGGCCAGAGCATATGCCCCGGCCTCTTTGAAAATGAATTAAGAGAGGTGAAACGGACCTACTTAGCAGTCTCCGTCGTTCCCTCATCCTTCTCCTCGCCGTCCCACTCGAGACCTTCCTGAGGAGCTTCGTCCTTGGCCCATTCGCCGAAGTCGGCACCAGCAGCTACCCACTTCCCGAACAGTTCTTTCTCAGCATCGGTCCACTGGGGAGCCTTGCCCTCTGGCGGGAAGTGAAAATCATCGTCGATTGGCAACTTTGTTACCTCAAGCATACGGGACTCATCAGGCTTGCCAGGAACGAGGATGGCCTTGGTGTCACCGCTGTCGAGATCATACTCATCGAGTAAGCCCTCTTTGGTGGAAAGAATAATGCCAGCCTTGGGCTTGCGTGTGCGACCGCGCTCGTCCTTGTATGGTTCCGAATGGCACTTCACGCAACCAGACTTCACAAAAGGATAGATCTGTTTAGCGAAATCGATGTCGTCGCTCGATCCGATTGTCGGAATAGCGAGCCCCGTCATGGCAAGTAAGAGGATGTATTTACGCATAATTGGAGTGTAGTTTTTGAAAAACAACTTATGAATATAGGACGACCATTGGACGACTTCAATTCACAAAACCCGCCGTTTTCATGGACCCATTTTTTCTATTCTCCACCGTTTGCTCCGACTTCTTTTCATAATCTCAGTTCTTTTTTCTCGATCAGCGATGGTCGCATTCTCTGCGGAAGACGATGAGAAAGAGAAGAAGGACGAGAAATCCATCGCGGAAATCCTCAAAGACTGCGATTCCACGAATGGCCTCTTCCGCCTTCACCAGAATCGGGAAAACGGAGGGCTTTTCCTTGAAGTAAAAGCGAACCAACTGTCCGGAGAGGACCACCAACGGGAGTTCATTCATTTCAGCCACACTCTCGATGGCGTTCCCGAACTTGGCTTTTTCCGCGGGCAATTCAGCCGGTCGAAAATCTTCACGATTCGTCGGCATTTCGACAAGCTGGAATTCGTCGGAGAGAATACGGCCTTTTATTTCAGCCCCGACAGCGCGCTACGACGGGCCTCCGACGCGAATATTTCGGAAGCAATCCTGGCCGCACCCAAGATTGTGGCCAAGGAGGAGGATGACTCACGATTCCTTATCGAAGCCAATGATGTGTTTTTAAAAGAATTCTTCCGACAGCTTAAATCTGGAAAAAAGAGGGACGACAAAGACGATACTTTCAAATTGGGAGACCTCTCAAAGGACAGAACCCGCTTCATCGAATCGAAGACATTTCCCGACAGTTAGCAGTGCCAGCCAACTAGTTGGTCGCACGTGAGGTCGTAACAGGTCGAATGAGGTTTCCATATGCCCCATGATCTATGAGAAATACTTCCGGCAATCCCCGATCTATCGAATCAGGTTCTTCCAGAACGCCAAAGTAGAGTTGCTCGGAGGTGTTGGGGGTTACCATATTCGCCGGTGCCAGTTTCAACACATACGTTTTCGGTCTGGCCTCGCCAACAGCCGGGTCCAGTTTGCGGGTAACGATTGTAAAAGTGGCCGAAGGGTTGTCTATCGCCTTGATCGCATTCGCGATCGAAAAATACCAGCTTGAACATCGCAACGACCCAAGGCGCTCCTGCAAACGGGCCGCAGAAAGAACATCCAGCGTGTTTACCTCAACCCCATTTCGCATCGCCTTCCACCTGTCAGTCTTGTAGTCGTATGTCAGCTTCAGCTTTTCCATTCCAGGAAGCTCACGGGTAATCGAATCGAGATGAATCTTGTGAAAGGTCAAAACGTTCAGAGATCGCCACTTTACTGGATGCGTTGCTATCAAGTTCACAAAGGTCGGATCCAGTTCATAGACATGAGGCTCGCCTTCCCAGTTCGCGAAAAGCCGCTGTTCCTCGCCCTGTTGCCAACCGAGATTCAGAACCCGCGTCAAAGCCTGCGGCTGTATTGATGTACCGTCAGGGCCCGGCTGGGCAGGAATCTTGATATTGAAGGTCACCTTTCTCGCCGGAGGCTGCAGCCCATACTCAGCGAAATTTGCGCCGCCGTCCGAAATGAAAGTTTGAATCGCAGCCTCATTAACTCCCGCGACAAGACCTGCCACTTTCGCCTGGTTGGCATCGAAAAACTCATCATTGTAAGCCACCTTCCAACGCAAGCCCTCGGCAGCAGGCTCGGATCGCAGAATCACATCCGGATCAATCCGACTTTGAATAAAAATCGACTCGAGGAACTGGTGGGGAATCCGAGCCAGAGTCCGGTCACGAATCTCATCCGCCTCCGTGGGCAACTTCGACAGAATCAAGCTGGGGAAACGATACACCCCAGGGCGATCGGATATGCGCGCCTCAACGATCGCGGGTGCTCCCGCCACCGGCGGGGCTTCGACCTGCTGCAGGTAGACCGTGAGCGGTTTTTCATAGCCAAAAACTGCCAACTGGATCACTGCGGCATCGTCCGGCAGTGGGTTGGGAATTTTTGTTTCCCCACCATCAGCAGTAACGACCTGTTGAATTGCGAGACCGGAAAGCTCCGTAAGCAATTCCTCCACCCTCTCGGGACTGGCCCACACCTGAACTGGATCAATCAATGCCCAGTTCTGACGCGGCGGCGTGATTTTTCGCTGCAAAGCCAGCTTTCCAGTTGATCGAGTGATCCCAAGCTGCACAATCGCCTCGACCGGAGCACTGATGAGACGGCGATCACGCAACATCGCGAGCGGTTGCTCGACCCACTGCCTCGGATTCCCGTCAACAACATAAATACCGTCCCTTCGCTTAGCGTAAATCGCATTTTGTCGAGGAGCCTCAGCTCCGAGCACGAGAGACGAATTGATCTCATCGCCATCTTCCGGCTTACCCGACAATTGAATCCGAATGGCCTGGTCCCCTTCCACACCGAGTTGGGTCGGGGTGAGTTCCTGCTCCCCTTCTCCGAACTCATCAATGATTGAAAGGTGATTCAACTCATCAAGCAATTTCGCGATCAGCTGTGAGTCGGCACGATCCTGCTCTGGCTCAGCAAAAAACCACTCTCCTCGTTTCAGGAGCTTCACCTTTGCAGGCCCTTTTTCGATTACGATTTTATCAACCCCTTCCGGAGCAAATCGGGCCAGCACATTTGTTGCTGCTGCATCATCAAAATCCGGGCCGCGGTTGAATCCAATGATCAAAATCCCGAGAATAATCGAGATCACCGCGAGCGCTATGGTTGTCGAAACTCTCATCTTCGTTCCCTCAAATTACGCGCGCCTCCTCATCCACACAAAACCACCTGCAATCAGAGCCAATCCTGGCATCACGAAAATAGCCAGCGACTGCAACAGACCAAAATCGGCGGGAGAAATATTCAGAGTAAAAGAAGTCGGACGTCGCGGTGAAATCCCCATCAGTTCCTCCCGATTCATGATCCAGTTCAGCGAAGCCATTGTAAAATCCGCAGCCACTTTTGAAGTATTGCCATCTGGTGCGATCAGACTCGCATTGCCGACCACAACGAGGCGCGAACTTCCCTGGGCCAAGTCCGGATCCCCGAGAACACCCTTCTCAACCGAAGCCGCAGTGTAGACTAGATCCGGCGGGCCATTATCGATGTCGGGATTGTAGGAAATTTCTTCGTTCTGGTATTCCATTTCTCCCCAGTATCCCTGGCTCGCAACCATCAGCGGACGTGGTCGAATGTTTTCAGAAAGGAGCAGATCGTCCTCGAAAAGAACGTCGATCGACTTTGTCCGGCCAGACAATTGCGTCGACAGCGCTGGCAGATCTCGTGTCGGGCCGCCGCCCGGCATCATGCCGACAGGGACATTGTAAATGGGTTGGGAAGCAATCCCGGGCACAGTAAGCACTCGGTCCGGGTTGGGAGCAGCCCCATTCTCACGAAGCAGCCGATCAAGGTTGGGAGTCTGCGCGCCGGGGTCAAGAAAAATCAATAAACCACCCTGACGAACCTCCCAAAATTCCTTCACCATTTCCATCTCGCGCTCGCTGATATCCCTCGCATTCCCCGGGAAGAATAGAGCATCCGCATCTTCCGGGATCGTCTGGATTCCCTCCAAGACGATACTTTCGAGGCGAGCATTCTGCGCCGCCGCAAGCGGCTGAATTTGAGAGGCAATCGGGACCAACTCATCGGCAGGACGGCTTCCTGCCACGAGATAAATTTTTCGCTGTCGCTGTTCCGTCACTCCCAGCAAAGCGGCCGTCAGCACTTCTTCTCCACGAAACTGCGATACGCGACCACTGTTGGAATCGCGGCTCACCATTTCCTCGGCTGGAATCACTTTGATTCGACCGTTCTCACCAAGAATCACAACCTGATCACCACTGAATCGCAGCTGATGCTTGTCTTTCAATTCCGAAAGACGCGCCCGGCTGCGGCTTAGATCCAGATACTCCGCAACAATCCGCTCGCCTCCGATTCGGTCGTATTCCGAAACCAATCCTTTCACCTCCGGATACAGTTCCGAAGTACCCAAAAACGCCATCACGATTCTCACCTCGCCTCCGATACTCTCCAGATAATTGCGAGTCGTATCCGACAAAGTAAATCGCTGGTTCTGCGTCAGGTCCCAGGTAGAATGGCGACGACAGCTCAGGTAATTCACCTGAAAGAAAATAACCGATATCAGCAAGAGCTGAGCAAAAACAAGCAAGGCAGTCTTGCGACGCTCGACCTTTCGCCCGGCAGAGCGCAGCTTCGCGGCACGATTTTTCGCCTTCTCCGATTTCGGAGAATCTTTTGGCGTTGCGTCAGCCTTTGCCTCTTCCTGTTTTTTCTCTGCCATGTTGTTTTGTCAGGTCCGCCACTTCCGGGATTCCAGCACGTGGTGTGTGATTGCAATCAGCACTATACTGAAACTCACGTAATAAACGATCGGTCGGCTGTCGATGAGCCCTTCGCTCAGCGAATGCATATGTTCGATGGTGGAAAAATAGGTCAAGGTCTCACTCCAGGTTGAGCCTGTCACCAGTCCGAAACGCTCCATGAAACCGAAGAAATAATGCAGCATCACAAATACAAAAGTCAGCATCGCGGCAATCAATTGGTTCGCCGTCACCGCTGAAGCAAGGGTCCCGATCGCGACATGAAACATCCCAATCAACCCCAGCCCGAGTGCGCTTCCCCAGAATGCTCCCGACTGAAAAGCAGCCTGTTCACCCGTGATCCATTGAAACAGCGGGAAAAAGAAAAACACGGGAGCCACAATGATCAGGTAGACTACCAGAGTGGCCAAATATTTTGCCAACACCACCTCGGAAGTCCTTACCGGAGCCGTCAGAAGCCCTTCGATGGTACCCATCTTTTTCTCCTCGGCAAAAAGCCGCATCGTGATCAGAGGAAAGAGAATGAAAAAGCCCATCCAGAACCAGCCTGAATCAAACAGATTGTAAACCAGGCTGCGAGGACTGACTCGCAATCGCATTGCGTTCACCATGCTCGCGAAGAGCCACCCGTTCAGAAAGGTGAACAAGGCCATCACAATCCACGCGAGCGGCGATAGGAAAAAAGATCGCAGCTCTTTCTGGAAGATGATGGAGAAGGTTCGCATAATAGAGCAGTGCCTAACAAGGTTCAGTCGGTGGCCTAACAGGGTTAGAGCAGAGATGTAAACCTCTTTCGCCTATCCTTCAGGAGGGTCGGGGAGTCATTCATCTTTGCCCTCCTCCTCTTCCTCTCTCGCCTCGGTGATCATGTCGTCGATAACGGGCAGTTCTTCGTAGCGGATTTCTATCACTTTCAGCGTCACCCCTTCGTCGCGGAGATCTGCGGAACGGAAAATAATTTGCTCTCCCATTGCCTTTTCATAAGGCATCGCTTCTAACTCGATGACCATCTCATACTTCAAACTCTTGTCGGCACTCTCCACTTCCACTTTCAGACCGACAATCTTCCTCTCCAAGTTCGTGTGATAGATTTCTGCTTCGAGTTTTGTAGGAGTTGAACCATAGTCAAGTTCGAGATCAACCAAGACCTCTTTCATCGCTTTATCGGTAAGAATTTCGGCCTGAAAATAGTCTTCCAACGGGTGCTTGTCCTGCGCCACAACGCCTGACACAACTACCAACATCGCAATGGTCAGCAGGAAATGAGTAATCTTTTTCATGATGTAATTTCCTCCGTTTCTTCGACGTTCGATTTCGCCTGTTCCTCCGAATTGCTGACCAGATCAACGAAAGCGTCTTCCAAAGACGCGGCCCGACTCGCGAGTTCGCGAATTTTCCAACCTGACGACTGCACTAATGAAAAGACATCTTCGCGCACGTCGATACTCGGATCCGTCTTCAAATTGAATACACTCCAGCCACCGTAGGCCTGTGAGGAAGTCACGTTTTCGACGCCATCGAGCTTTACGAGTTTCTTTTCCACTGATTCAGCGTCGCCTTTCATCTCCAGAATGATCTCGCCCGGACGGCGAAGTCGACGGATCAGATTCTGCGGCGTATCCGAAGCCTTTATCTTTCCGCGATCGATAATGACGACACGACCGCAGGTCATCTCCACCTCCGACAGGATGTGAGTAGAAATGAGAATTGTATGTCGTTCACCGAGGTGTTTGATCAACTCGCGCGACTGGCGAATTTGATTGGGATCGAGACCGTTGGTCGGTTCATCGAGTATGAGAAGTTCCGGTTTGTTCACCAAGGCATCCGCAAGACCAACACGTTGCTTGTAACCTTTTGAAAGCGTCGCGATGATGCTGAACTTTCGCTCGGCCAAACTGCAGATGTCCATCGCCTCTTCGACAGCTCGCTTCGCCTCACGGGCTCGCATCCCTTTGAGTCGAGCGCGAAACAGCAAATACTCGATCACACGCATATCTGGATACAGAGGAACGTTTTCCGGCATGTATCCGACGTGTTTCCGCACCTCGATCGAGTCATCGTAGATATCAAAACCCGCGACCGAGGCGGTTCCCTCCGTCGCCGAAAGAAAACAGGTGAGCATCCGCAGGGTCGTGCTTTTCCCCGCACCATTCGGACCAAGAAAGCCAACGATTTCACCTTTTCCCACCTCGAAAGAAATCGAGTCGACAGCCGTGCGACCGGCATACTTCTTGGTGAGGTTTTTGACTTGGATCATGCAGGGGATCTTCGATGACCCAAAACAAAGTCATGGGCTCTTCTGACAATTCCAACGATTACAGGTTCGCGGCTCAATTTCAACAGCGAAGTCAGGAGATCGCAGTAGCAATCTTTGCGCATCTTTCCACAAGATCAACGCTTTGTCGTTGATTGACAGTGACCTGCTCCATTCGACGGAATTCAAGGTCCTATGAGTAGACTTCACGTCCGGCCCCGCTTTCACCAAATCCTCGTTATGCCAACCGAGGACGCGCGGGAAGCGATCGTTTCCGCTCTCGAAGCATCTGATGCGCGCTGCGATGTGAAATCGTTTCCCAGTTTCATTAACATCCGTATCACCGAGGAAGACCGGCACTTCTGGTCTCCAAGACTGAACCTCAGCCTCGACGAGACCGACGACGGGCAGGAGGTGGAGTGGAACATCTGTAGCTGGAAGGCCAGCCCCGCGGCCTCTGTGAGGCCAGAGTGGTCGTCATTCGGCCGAATCCCACACAATCCAGGCTCACAGACCCCAGCTGCAGCAGGCTCGATCAAAAGCTCTTACTGTTTGCCTACTTTCCTTTTCCACCGTAGGTGACGTTCCACCTGTGAATCTCCCCTACGACGTAACCTGGATCACTATTGCTCTCGCCTCTTTCGGTGCGTTCAGCCTCGGAGTGTCGAAAACCGGCTTTCCCGGACTTGCGATCGTCAATGTTCTCGTCATTGCCGAGATCTTTGGCGCGAAAAACAGTGTCGGGATCATTCTTCCGCTCCTCGTCGTTTGCGACGTCATTGTGCTTCCGCTATTCTGGAAGCACGCGAACTGGAAAATGATCTGGCCGCTCGTCCCGGTGACCTTTGTTTCCATTCTTGCAGCGTGGTGGCTGCTCGACATCATCGAAGAAGCGACGGCCCGGCGAGTCATCGGTGGAATCATTCTCCTGATGTTCGGGCTGCAACTGATCCGGGAGTTCCGGAAAGAATTTCTCGAACACCTGCCGGACTCCCGCTTTTTTCGATGGATCAGCTGCGTTCTCATCGGGGTCTCTACCATGCTGGCGAATGCGGCGGGACCGGTCTACTCGATCTACGCCCTCGTCCATAAGATGCCGAAGATGGAGTTCCTCGGGATCGGTGCCCGATTTTTTCTCCTCGTGAATCTTTTCAAAATGCCGCTGCTCGGACAACTCGATCTCATCAATCCCGAATCGTTGAAATTGAATCTGCTTCTACTACCAGCCCTAGTTATTGGCATTTTCCTCGGAAGAAAGCTGATCGCCCTGGTTCCACAACGAGCCTTTGAGGTGCTGCTCTACGCCTTTTCCGCGATTGCCGGAGCGCGGATGTTGTTCTTTTAGTCACGTTGATTTCTGTGTGATGCAAACGCAGGAAGAACGTGAATCTTTTTTTGAACAAAAACCTGCAATGGTAATCTAAAATACCAAATAACAGCACTATTTGCCCGTCTGACACCAATCTGACGGTGGCAAACATGCGAAATTAAAACCCCATTTTTATTGCCACTTAAGAGCCGCGCCCTTCCCCATGAATCCGAATCAATTCACGCTCAAATTGCAGGAAGCGTTTCAAGAAGCGCAGAACCTTGCCAACAATAGCAGTCATGCCGAACTGAGCAGCCTGCACCTCTTCCACGAGCTCTTGCAGCAAGCGGAGGGTGTCACAGGCCCGATCCTTTCCAAGCTCGGTGCTGACCCTGGCACGCTGCGCAGCGGAGTCGAAGCTCTTCTTGAGAAACTCCCTTCCGTTCAAGGCAACGCCGGCCAGCAGGTTTACGTGAGCTCCGATCTTCGCGCGGTCATGAATACGGCCGAGAAACTCCGCGGCGAAATGCAGGACGAATATACCAGCGTTGAGCACGTTCTCCTCGCCATCACGCGCGAAGGTCACGCTGATCTCAAAGCCCTGCTCCAACAGATTGGAGTGGATGAAAATTCGCTTCAGAGTGCCATTGCATCAGTCCGCGGAAGCCAGCGAGTAAGCGATCAGGATCCGGAAGGGAAATACCAATCTCTCGAAAAATACGGAACTGATCTCACCGCGATTGCTCGCGAAGGAAAGATCGATCCCATTATCGGGCGCGACGAGGAGATTCGCCGCATCATGCAGATTCTGAGTCGCCGCACCAAGAACAATCCCGTTCTCATCGGTGAACCTGGTGTCGGTAAAACAGCCATCGCAGAAGGGCTCGCCAGACGCATTGTCAGCGGCGACGTGCCTGAGTCGCTGAAAAACAAGCGCCTCATCGCGATGGACATCGGTTCCATGATCGCCGGTGCCAAATACCGGGGTGAATTCGAGGATCGACTGAAAGCGTTTCTCAAGGAGGTCACCGACAGTAACGGCGAAATCGTTCTCTTCATTGACGAGCTTCACACCATCGTCGGTGCCGGAGCCAGCGAAGGCGCTGTAGATGCATCCAACCTGCTCAAACCTCAACTCGCCCGTGGCGAGCTGCGCACGATCGGTGCGACAACTCTCGACGAATATCGCAAATACATCGAAAAAGACGCCGCCCTCGAGCGCCGCTTCCAGCCTGTCATGGTTAACGAACCGAGCGCCGAAGACACCATTGCGATTCTGCGAGGAATCAAGGAGCGCTACGAAGTGCACCACGGTGTGCGCATCCAGGATGCCGCTCTCGTCGCCGCAGCTTCGCTGAGTGATCGCTACATCTCGGATCGTTTCCTCCCCGACAAAGCCGTCGATCTCATCGACGAAGCAGCTTCGCGCCTCAAGATCGAACTCGACAGCCTGCCCACCGAAATCGACCAGCTCGAGCGGCAGAGCATGCAGCTCGAAATGGAACGTCAGGCTCTCGAGAAAGAAAAAGATGACGGGAGCAAAGATCGCCTTGGCAAAGTCGAAAAAGAGATTGCCGATCTCCGTGAACAAGCCGACGCCCTCAAAGCCCAGTGGCATAATGAAAAGGCTGTCATTGACCGTGCCAATGCCGTGCAGGAGGAGCTAGAGCAACTCAAGCTGGAACTCGAGCAGGCGCAGCGGGAAAATAACCTCGGACGCGCTTCCGAAATCCAATACGGTCTCATCCCAAACAAGGAAGAGGAATTGGAGAGCGCCCAGGCTGAGCTCGGCAAAATGCAGAGTTCCTCCCGGCTTCTCAAAGAGGAAGTCACGGAAGAGGACATCGCCGAAGTTGTCAGTTCGTGGACCAGCATCCCCGTTTCGCGCCTCCAGGAAGGTGAGCGCTCCAAGCTCGTCGCCATGGAAGATCGCCTCGGCGATCGGATCATCGGACAGCGCAGAGCGATTACTGCCGTCTCCAACGCCGTGCGACGCGCCCGTGCCGGCCTACAGGATGAAAACCGCCCCATCGGCTCTTTCCTTTTCCTCGGACCCACCGGCGTCGGAAAGACAGAGCTTTCCCGCTCGCTAGCCGAATTCCTTTTCGACGACGAACACTCCATGATCCGCATCGATATGAGCGAATACATGGAGAAACACGCCGTCGCCAGACTTATTGGAGCGCCTCCCGGCTACGTCGGGTACGAAGAAGGCGGCCAACTTTCCGAGACGGTCCGTCGCAAGCCCTACTCCGTTGTTCTCTTCGATGAGGTCGAAAAAGCGCACCCAGACGTGTTCAACGTCCTTCTTCAGGTTCTCGATGATGGCCGCATCACCGATGGACAGGGTCGGACCGTGGATTTCAGAAACACCGTCATCATCATGACAAGCAACATCGGATCCGAACACATCATGTCGGAAGACAACCAGGAGCAACGCGAAGCCCTCGTGACCGAGTGTCTGCGCGGGCATTTCCGCCCCGAGTTCATCAACCGTATCGACGAGACCATAATCTTCGACCGGCTCAGCGAGGAAGACATCAAAGAGATCGTCACGATCCAGCTCGCCCGCGTCAAGAAGCGCCTCGCCGCACAGGGATTGGAGCTCGATTTGTCAGGTGCGGCGCTCAGCCAGGTGTCTACCGAAGGCTACGACCCCGCCTACGGAGCACGCCCGCTCAAGCGTGTGATTCAGAATCGCATTCTCGATTCCCTCAGCCTTGATCTGCTCGATGGTAAGTTCAAGGATGGCGACAAGATCCGGTGCGACTTTGCGGGTGGGGAGTTCACCTTCACGACTGAGTAGCCTACCTAATCAAATATCGGATCATCTAGATCCAGCCGATACATGACCTGATTGTAGTCGTGCTGCGGCACGGGTGTGGCGCGTTCGGCAAAGGTGTGAGTGAAAGTCCCCTCAAATAAAAGGATGGGCGAGTCGACATCCGTCAGATCCGGGTGCAGCCGCGGGTTGTAGAAGGTGTAGTTGTCATGAGTGACTACCTGAATCACATTTTCTCACGGCCCCATCGGGCTACTCGCTTCGGCATACCAGATTTCTCCCAGCCTCGAAGATTTCCCTTCCTTTTGTGTGAAAACACTGACCCATTTTTTCCGAAAACCACTCCAGGCGACGGAACCACGATGCGGAGAAAAAGCGGACGCTGTTTGTCGTCCGCAATTCGACGATGGGAACGGGCCATCCGTTTTCCTCATCGAGAATTTGAATTTCGCAGATTTTCTCCTCGGCAAAGCCACCGCCAGCATGGGAGGCAATCGTCAAAATTGCTGCCAGTGCTGTCGTTCTAGCCTGATCCACCATCACCGATAAGTTATCAGAGCAGAGCTTGCTCCGTCGAGACTGGAGCGCATTTCATCACAAAAACACGAAAATTGGCCCGCTCGCAAGTGCACTGAAAGGTTTGACTTACCCTGCATTCACAGGATGTAATGTCGGGCTGCTTGCGCCGACCCTGCGTATCGTAATCGCAGTTTCCGATGCCTTCCTCCTACTTGATCCGAAAAACTCTTCCTGCCCTCGCCTTTGCGTGGATGGGAAGTGTCGTGCTCGGAACAGATGAGGCGCCGCTTTTCGCAGTGAAGTTTGAGGAAAAAGGAGTCTCCTTTTCAGGCGCGGTCCCAGATGAAGAAACTGGACTCGAATTGGCGCGCGCCGTCAAAAGCGTCCGTCCAGATCTGAAATTTATCAACGAGGGAGTTCGAACCGATTCAGAAATCGACTTTCCCAACACCCACGATCTCACCAGCCTGATCGCAGAGATCGGCATCTCAACCCACGAGGGCGGCCTCGCCATCTGGGACGACGCAATCGTGCTGAGCGGTCTTACCGACAGCGTCATCACGATGACCGCACTCAAGATCCGCACGGATCCAATCCTCGGCGACCGGGACATCATCAATCGCATCTGCATCGTCAACTCCGACGACCTGCCAAAAATCTCAGTGAAACTTTCGACGGGCCAAGAGGTTTCCGGCCCTCTCATCGATTTCGACTACTATCCCAGTGCTGCGGAGAAATTCGAATCGCCCGGTCTCGCCCTCGATAAAATTTTTCCCACTATGCTGATGCTAGCCGATCTCAGCCCAATCGATGGCACGGCCCCAGCGAAGACGGCACCTACCACGATCACGACAACGATTCCGCCTGCTACTTCCAAGGGACCGCTCCGCGCCATCCCCCTGATGCAGGAAGACCAGCCAGCTCCGACTTTCCCACTCAGCTCTGGAATTTTCCCCACGGTTAAACAGGTCCCAGAACCACACAACAAATACGTTCACCTCGACCCGGTCCGTTTTTCCAGAAACTCCTTTCTTCTCCAGGCCAACCAAACGTCCCTCATCGCAGGCATCGCAAAGCAACTCAACACCCCACCGCTCGCCGGCAATCGCGTGCTGATCAAGCCCGTGAAATACGAAACCTCAACGGGAGCCTACGGAGACTATCTACTCGAAAAACGAGGCAACGAGGCGAGAAGACTCCTTGCCGAAAGCGGCGTCGGACTCGAGCGGGTTTCGATTCAGAATACCAAATCCATCGAGCAAATCGATGCTGGCGAAGTCCGTATCATCGTGGAAATCCCTCCGCCCCCTCCACCCCTGGAGCCCGCGGAAGAGACCACCGTAACGGTCGCTGAAGGAGAAGCTACCCTGGAAGAGGAAGCCGAGACACAGGTCGAGTGACCCAAGATTGTTGGGAAATGGAGCAAACCCTGTTTAGCCAGAGAGTGAACCCTGTTTGATCGGAGTCGAAATTATCGACCGGGACTGCTTCGCCCGTTGACGAAAGACCCTTCCACGCGTTTTTTCCCGCAATGAACCTTCCTCGCATTGCCGTGACCATGGGCGACCCCGCCGGGGTCGGGCCAGAGATTTGCCTCGATCTTTTGGCCAACGAGGAGATCGCGAAACTGTGCACTCCCATCGTTTTTGGAAGTCAACGAGTCCTATCTGCATGCGCGGAGAGGACGGGAAAACCGTTTTCCCCGGCCATCTATTCCCAGTCTAATTTATCAAGCGCTTACCAGCCCGGAGTCTTTGACGCAGCCGATATCTCAATGGATGACTTCGCGCCCGGAAAGATCAATCCAAGCACGGGCCAAGCGGCTTACGATTTCATCACCAAGGCGATTGACCTGACGCTCGACGGTGTCGTCGCCGGTGTCGCGACCGCTCCGATCAACAAGGAAGCCCTTCACAGTGCAGGGATCCACTTCCCTGGACACACAGAAATTTTCACCAACCGGACCAAGGCGGAGCGTTCCTGCATGCTCCAGGTTTCCGATGAAGTCACGGCGAGCTTCGTCACTGTTCACGTCGGCCTTTTCGAAGTCCCTTCTCTCATCACGGAAGACCGAATCGTCGATGTGATTGAGCTGACTCGCAGTGCAATGAAACGCATCCGGGGGCGTGAACCCAAAATGGTGGTTTGCGGCTTGAACCCCCACGCCGGCGAGGGCGGGCTGTTTGGAAATCGGGAAGAAGAGCGAATCATCATACCCGCGATGAACCGCGTCGCGCAAGACGGGGCGATTCTTGAGGGCCCCTTGCCTCCCGACACCGCATTTCTCGATTGGAGAAGAAAGGAGACCGATGCCTTCATCTGCATGTATCACGATCAGGGGCACATTCCGTTAAAGGCTCTCGCTTTTGATCGAGCCGTGAACACCACGCTCGGCCTGCCTATCGTCCGAACATCAGTCGATCACGGAACGGCACTGGATATTGCGTGGCAGGGAAAGGCTAATTCGCGGAGCTTGTTTGAAGCCGTAGAGATGGCGGCGAAGTTAGGGAGATAGCCCTTTCTACATAAGAAAAACCCGGTCCCTTGCGAGACCGGGCTTTCTGACCACTCAACTATGTCTCTCAACAGCCCGGGAAGGCATCGGAGACAAATTTGTGTGCGGTGTGGTCCTAGCGCGTGGCAACATCTTTGCTGTTGTGATACTCGTTATACTTCGAAGTCGGAACGATGATGTCGTTGCCAGGATAAATCAGAGTTTTCTCTCCGAGACGATTGAGACGCTGGAGTTCGCCCATGTTAGTGAAGAAATCACGAGCGAGAGCGTAGAGATTGTCCCCCTTCTTCACCGTATAGTGACCATACGTCTCGTTGGTGCGGAGAAGTGGATTGTCATACTGAAACTTCGGAGCCTGCGACTCAGGAGCCTTTTCATTCGTTTTGTCAGCAACCTCCTGCGGCGCGCCTGGGATGGTAAGCACTTGTCCAATGCTGATAACATCCGTGCGGAGTCCGTTGGCCGACTCGAGAGACTTCACATCAGTTCCGTGACGGGAAGCAATGTTGGTAAGAGTATCGCCCTTCCCAACCGTGTGGCTCTTGCCCTTGGCTGGTGCCTTCTTTGTCTCCCCTACGAAGACAGACTTTTCTTTAGCCGGTGCCGGCTTGCTGTCATTTTTAGCGACCTGCTTTTTCTCCTCCACCTGCGGGACGGGAGGCTCTGAAGCTGGTGCTGGAGCTGGAGCTGGAGCTTTGACCCCAGGAATGATGAGTGTCTCTCCAATGTAAATGGGCTGGCCTTCGCTGAGGCGATTGGCGGCGAGAAGGTCAGCTCGCTCGATCTCATGCTTTCGAGCAATGCTGCCAAGGCTGTCACCTTCTTGAATGACATAAGTCTCATTACTGGTGGAGAGGTTTTGCGTCGTGGGGATGTTGGTCGCATCCAGAGTAGCCTGCTCCTGGTATGAGTAGGAGCCAGTGTTTCCACGAATGGCTTCTTCAATCGACTCGAGGCGAGCCTCAATAGCTGAAATCCGATTGTCAAGGTTCGTAGCGTTCGGTTCCTCTGCTCCGATAGAGGGAACAAGAAGGGCGGCGGCTGACAGAGTTAGAATAGTGGTCTCAATCCGGTTCATGACTATGAATTTAAGATAAGTTTATAATCAAGGCAACAAAATAATGTGAATTTACGCTAAAAATTTTAAATCTTCTATCTTTTTGATCCTGATAATTATGGGAAACCGCAGTGAAATGTGAAAAGAACGTATTTTTGATTCTGTATCCACACTTGCCGCACTGGGTATACACCGTTAGAAATCCTTCATGAAAATTACCTTTTGCGGAGCCGCCGGGACAACCACCGGATCACAGCACCTCCTCGAAGCAAATGGCTCCCGCATTCTTCTCGATTGCGGTTTCTATCAGGGACGGCGTGACGACTCCTGGGATCGAAATCGTAACTTCCTCTTCGACCCCTCCTCCATCGACGCTGTCGTGCTTTCTCACGCGCACATCGATCACAGTGGCAATCTGCCCAACCTCACAAAGAATGGCTTCGACGGGAACATCTACTCCACTTTCGCAACGCGCGACCTCTGCCAGATCATGCTGACGGATTCGGCGCGCATCCAGATTCAGGATACGAAGTGGCTCAACAAGCGTCGGGAAAAGAGAGGCGAGAAACTTCTCGAACCACTTTATTCGGAACAGGATGCCGAGGAATGCGTCCGACACTTTGTGAACATCGGATACGAGCGCTCCATTCCGATTGCGGATGGCATCTCCCTCACTTTCATCGACGCCGGTCACATCCTCGGATCGGCCCAGATAATTCTCGATATTGTTGAAAACGGGGAAAAGAAGCGCCTTCTCTTCTCCGGCGATGTCGGTCGAGGCGACAACGAACTTCTTCGTGATCCCGTTATCGCCAATGACGTCGACTATCTCATCATGGAAAGCACCTATGGCAATCGCGAACACGAATTGCCAACGCAGGCAAATCACCTGTTGCGCGACATCCTCGTCAGGGCACTAGAGAAAAACGGGAAGGTGATCATCCCAGCATTCGCGGTCGAGCGGACACAACAACTCATCTACGTTCTCCACGAATTGACCGAATCCGGAGAAATTCCAGACGTGCCAATTTACGTCGACAGTCCCCTCGCCGTGAATGCCACAGAGATTTTCCGAATTCACCCCGAGTGCTTCAACCAGAGAGTTTATGATTTCCTTTTTGAAAAACGAAACCCCTTCGGCTTCGAATCGCTCTCCATGGTTCGCAAGGTTTCCGAGTCCAAAAAACTCAACGAGCTGAATCAACCCGCGATCATCATTTCCGCCTCAGGAATGTGCGAGGCGGGCCGCATCCTTCACCACCTCCGCAACAACATCGAAGATTCGAAGAATACGATTCTCTTTGTGGGATACTGCGCTGAGAACACGCTCGGATGGAAAATCCGGAATCGCTGGAAAGAAGTCCCAATCCTCGGCGATACTTTTAATCTCAGAGCCGATGTCGAAATCCTGGATTCATTCAGCGGGCATGCCGACAAAAGAGAATTGCTGGAATATTTCAATGCTATGGGTGGCTCAAAAGAGCGGGTCTTCCTCGTTCACGGGGAGCCGGAGCAATCTGAAGCTCTGCAGGAGGAATTGCAGAATCGCCACAATGGAAAGATCGAAGTGGCGCAGTGGAAGTCTACAGTTGAACTCTAGACTATTCTCCACTTACTTCGCGGCCCGACAGGAATGGTCTTGCCAGAATGAAGTCGCTTCTACTCACCAACGAATTTCCTCCCAATATTTACGGAGGAGCTGGCATTCACGTTCAGTATCTCTCACGCGAATTAGCCCGCCTATGTGATGTCGAGGTTCGCTGTTTTGGTGATCAGAAAGTCGATGAGGGAAACCCGACCGTTCAGGGCTTTGCGACGGACCGCTCGGATTACACCTCACCAACCGCTCTGCATTCGGTATTCTCCGCGCTGCAGAACTGCCTTGATTTCAACACCACCAACATCGACGCCGATGTCGTCCATCTTCACACCTGGTATTCGCACTTCGGCGGTGTCCTCGCGAAACTCAACTACGGCATCCCCCTCGTTCTTACGGTGCACTCGCTCGAGCCGCTCCGCCCTTGGAAGCGCGAACAACTTGACGGAGGGTATGACTTCACGCTCTGGCTCGAGAAAACGGCCATCGAAATGGCTGATGCCGTCATCGCCGTTTCCGAAGAAACGCGCGAAGACATTCTCCGGCATTTCGACGTCAACGAATCGAAAGTCCCCGTGATCTACAACGGTATCGATCCTGACGAATACGTCCCCACCGAATCTCCCGAGGTTCTCGAAAAATACAGCATCAATCCTGACAAGCCTTTTGTTCTCTTCGTTGGCCGCATCACCCGTCAGAAAGGAATCATCCATCTCGTCAATGCGATCCAGCATCTCGATCCGGATACTCAGGTCGTTCTTTGCGCTGGCGCTCCCGACACACAAGACATCGCAGCAGAAATGTCTCAGGCCGTTGACCGAGCGCGCGAAGGCTTCGACGGGAATATCATCTGGATTCAGGAAATGGTTTCGACGGAAGAGAAAATTGCGCTCTACAGCCACGCCCGCGTGTTCTGCTGTCCTTCGATTTATGAACCCTTTGGAATTATCAACCTTGAAGCAATGGCCTGCGAAACGCCCGTCGTCGCCTCTGAGGTTGGCGGGATGAAAGAGATCATCATTCCCGGCGAAACCGGAACACTCGTTCCTCTGGAGCAACAGACCGAATCACCTTTCGAAGCGACTGACCCGGACGCATTTGCAAAAGACCTCGGAGCAGCGATCAATGAGCTGGTTCAGGATCAAGAGCGCTGCGACACAATGGGTAAAGCGGGAAGACAGCGCGTGCTCAACGCCTTCAGCTGGGCCGAGATCGCGAAAGAGACGCTCGGTTTATACGAAAAGGTCTGCGCAAAGTGAAAGGCAGAGGAGTGGCGACTTCAGTCGCAAAAATCGAGGCTGATGGCGGCAGCTAAAGCAGCCGGTCCCATTCATCACCCCACCCGCACGACAACTTTTCCGAAGTGAGATCCACTTTCGAGGTAGTCGTAGGCCTCGCCTGCCTCTTCGAAGGCAAACTCCCGGTCAATCACGGGACGGATTTCATGCTCCGTCAGGAAAGCATTCATGCGCTCGAACATTTCGCGGTTGCCCACGTAAATTCCTGACAGATCCAGATTCTTCGTCACAAGAGGAAACAGGCTCGCATCCGGCGCATCGAATCCGGTTAGCACCCCAATCAGGGCAATCGAACCTCCCGCCCCTGCAGAACTCATGGATTTCTCCAGTGTTCCCGGTCCGCCTACTTCGATGACATGATCGACACCTTGCTGATTCGTTTTTTCAAAAACCACTTTTTCCCAATCCGGATTCTCGCGGTAATTGATCGTCTCATCTGCCCCCATTTCTGACGCATGCCGGAGTTTCTCGTCCGAGCTGCTTGTCACGATGACCCTCGCTCCTGCAGCTTTTGCCAACTGCAGAGCAAAGATCGAAACACCTCCCGTGCCAAGGCAGAGCACAGTCTCCCCCTCTGCGAGCGGACGACTTCTTTCCATGAGACCATGCCACGCCGTCAGCGCAGCACAGGGCAGGCAGGCTGCTTCCGTCGCACTGTATCCTTGTGGAACTCTCACCAGACTGTGAATAGGCGTCACCACTTCCTCGGCGAGAACACCGTCACATGATCCCCCACGTGCGGCCTTGTGATACTTCATGTCAAAAGGCCCACTTTCCCAATCCCGGAAAAATGTCAGGGCAACACGATCGTCCTCGCACCAAACACTCACACCTTCGCCGACAGCCGAGATGACTCCTGCACCATCAGAGAGCGGGATGACTGCATCATCGCCACTCGATGCAGAGAGGCCCGACTTCATCAACAGGTCGCGGTAGTTCAGAGAACACGCTTCCATTTTCACCCTCACCTCACCAGGGCCCGGATCAGGAGTGTGAGTTTCATTGAGAACGGCGGCAAGTTTTCCGTCATCATTTTCCTGAAGTAAATATTGTTTCATGAAATGGGGTCGAGTTGAAAGAGTTCTTCGATTTCTTCGCGGGTCATTGTGTTTACTACGTCGTTGCGGGTAAGCCATCCCTTACGAGCCAATCGCACGCCGAACCAGAGATAGTCCAACTGGGTGGTGCGATGCGCGTCAGGATTGATCGCGCATTTCACGCCTTTCTCGGTCGCCAGCTTCCACCATCGCCAATCCATGTCGAGGCGCCACGGATTCGAATTGAGTTCAATGATGGTTCCCGTTTCGGCACAGGCATCGATCACGGCGGGAACGTTTACCGCATATGCTTCGCGCTGCAACAGTAGCCGCCCCGTCAGATGCCCTAACATTGTCACAGCAGGATGGCTCACGGCTTTGATTATCCGCTCTGTCATGTCTTTCTCCGACAAAGTCATCGCATTGTGAACCGAGGCGACGACATAATCCAACTCACCGAGAAGGTCGTCTTCGAAATCAAGACTTCCGTCCTTGAGGATGTCGACTTCGTTCCCGGCGAAGATACGGAAATCAGTTCCGTCTCCGACAAACTTGCGATTCAGCTTTCCGATTTCGTCAATTTGCGAACGAAGCCGTTTTTCATCGAGGCCATTGGCTTGGAAAGAACTCTTCGAGTGGTCAGCAATGCCGAGATATTCAAGCCCCAGATCAATGGCCGCTCCGGCCATCTCTTCGAGGGTGTTTTTTCCATCACTCTCAGTGGTGTGATTGTGAAAAGTGCCACGGAGATTTTCTTTTTCAATCAACTGCGGAAGATCTCCGGATTCGGCAGCTTCGACTTCCCCGGTGTTTTCGCGAAGCTCCGGCTCTACGTAGACGAGGCCAAGAAAATCATAGAGCTGCTCCTCCGATTCAAAGACAGGTGGCTCGTCTTTTTTGCTCCCCTCTTTTGGTGAGAGTCGATATTCGTTTAGCGTGTAGCCCCGCTCCAGAGCACGCACTCGCATGGCTACATTGTGCTCTTTGCTACCCGTAAAATAGGCCAGTGCACAGGCAAATTCATCGTTCGATACCACTCGCAGATCACATTGCAAACCGTTCTCCAGGTAGATGCTCGCCTTGGTGGAACCTTGCGCGATAATCTTGGAAACCAGTTCCTGGGAAGCGAACGATTCGATAATCGACTCGGGATTTGACGATGCGACGAGAAAATCGACGTCGTGCACCGTCTCTTTCGCTCGCCGATAACTTCCCGCAGCCTCCGCGCGAAGACAGTCAGGATGAGAGCGCAGAAAGTCCAGAATCTCCGCGACCGGCACTGCGACATCTCCGAGCCGAAACCGATCCGCATTCTGCTCCCGAAACGCAATCGCTTCGAGAACCTTCTCGGCGGTTTTTTTCCCAAACCCGGACAGCTCAGCCATCTCGCCTGATTCGCAGACTTCCTTGAGTCGATCAACCGAGTCAACACCGAGAGATTCGTAAAGTACCTTGATTTTCTTCGGCCCAAGCCCCTGAATCTTGAAAAGATCAAACAAAGTTGCCGGAAACTCCGCCTTGAGGTTCTCGCTATATTCGAGCTTCCCCGTCGAAGCGAGTTCGTGAAGCTTTTGCTGCAGCGCGTCACCGATCCCTTTGATTCCCCTGAGGTCACCCTCTTTCGCTTTGGCAACGATATCACCGGCAAAATGCTGAACAACGTCCGCGCCGGTTCGGTAGGCACGGATTTTGAAAGGGTTCTCCCCTTTC
>Ga0181593_10001172_pt1 | contig 23502 bp, 23 predicted proteins | sample 071ome_19_FD_133756 | JGI IMG/M metagenome (GOLD analysis project Ga0181593, IMG submission 133756) | Coastal salt marsh microbial communities from the Groves Creek Marsh, Skidaway Island, Georgia - 071413AT metaG (megahit assembly) | ecosystem: Environmental > Aquatic > Marine > Intertidal...
ACGGGTGCGGCGGCTTTTTTCAGTAAATTGACCAAGCGCTCGAGGGCATCTTCGCGGTTCCGTTCTTGATTGCTAAAGCGCCGTGCCTCTATCACAATAACGCCGTCTTTCGACAGCTTCCGGCCGGCGAGGCGGGCGAGTTGTGTTTTTATTTGCGGTGTAAGTCCTTTGGCCTTGGCAATGGGAAAACGCAATTGAACGGCGCTTGAGACTTTATTGACATTTTGCCCGCCCGGACCCGAGGCGCGGATAAAGTGCTCCTCAATATCGCGCGAATCGATCCGAAATGTTTCGGTGATATCAATCATCGTTCAGACCTTATTAAAACAACTTTCCGTCCATTTAATTGATCTAATGCTGTTATCGAAGTTATCCACAGGTCCTTCACGTCCTCATCGGCAATACCATGAAAGGGCTTCGGAATCTGCAGATTTCTGCGTTATCGGGAATTTGATACGTTGTCAGAGCGGATTTGTATCTGGTATTAAATATACCAGATACCATCGGAGGTGATCTTGCCGAGGGGCCGAGGAAAACAGGAGGGGATGTTGTGGCAGTTGCGAGGCTAAAAGTCGAGCCCATCGAGGTCGACCTCAGTTTGACGGCACGGACATACCGGGCCCTAAAAGACGCGATCACGTCTATGGATATTTACGGCGATGAGGGTGAAATCCGCTTGGATGAACACCAGCTTGCGCAAGATCTTGGCGTCAGCCGGACCCCCATCCGTGAAGCGATGTGCCGGTTGGAGCAAGAAGGGTTGGTCCGCACGATTTCACGTAAAGGGACGTTTGTCGTGCGTAAAAAAAAATCCGAAATCATCGATATGATTATTGTTTGGTCGTCGCTCGAAAGCATGGCGGCGCGTCTTATTTGCAAAAATGCCAGCGATAAAGATATCGCTTTATTGCGGAAGATGTTTGCGGAGTTTGAGGGCAAGGAAATTAAAGCGAATATCGACGAATACTCAGATACGAATATCGATTTTCACCAAAGAATTTTAAGTCTCGGTGGATGCGAATTGATGGTGGAAATTACCGAGAACTTATTTATCCATTTGAGTTCCATTCGGGCTCATACGATTGGTGACGATGAACGTTATTCCCGTTCCATTGTCGACCACATGAACATCATCGAAGCCCTTGAGGCGAGAGATGAGGATTTAGCTGCCAAGCTTGTCCTTGAGCACAATATGAACTTGGCGGCACACGTCAAAAAATATGTCGATTTTTTAAATTAGTTTAAAGCGGTTAAGCCGTAATTAGTGAGGACGACAAGAAATGGCCGATTCAGGTAACGAGGTGCTGACAGACGGGTTTCATCTCGTCATTGATGCGCTCAAGCTCAATGATATCAATACAATTTATAATGTGCCCGGCATCCCGATTACGGATTTAGGGCGTTTCATGCAAGCCGAAGGCATGCGGGTTCTTTCATTCCGGCATGAACAGCACGCCGGCTATGCTGCTGCGATCGCCGGTTTTCTGACCAAGAAGCCGGGGATCTGCATGACTGTTTCGGCTCCCGGTTTTCTCAATGGTCTGACGGCCTTGGCCCATGCCACAACCAATTGTTTTCCAATGATCTTGATGAGCGGTTCGTCCGAGCGTGAAATCGTCGATTTGCAGCAAGGCGATTACGAAGAAATGGACCAGCTGGCGATTGCGAAACCGCTGTGTAAAGCGGCATACCGTATTCTCCATGCCGAAGACATCGGGATCGGCATCGCGCGCGCTATTCGCGCCGCGGTTTCAGGTCGGCCCGGCGGCGTCTATCTCGATGTGCCGGCTAAACTTTTAGGTCAAACCATGAATGCCGAAGCCGGTGCGAATTCACTCGTGAAGGTTATTGATGCGGCGCCTCGGCAAATTCCCGCACCGGAGGCTGTCAAACGCGCGATTGATGTCTTAAAAGGCGCCAAGCGTCCGTTAATCATCCTCGGTAAGGGGGCGGCTTATGCTCAAGCGGATGATGCCATTCGCGCAATTGTCGAAAAAAGCGGTATTCCATATTTGCCGATGAGTATGGCGAAGGGTTTGCTGCCTGATACTCATCCGCAGTCTGCCGGTCCGGCGCGTTCGTTAGTGCTGAAAGAATCCGACACGGTGATGATGATCGGCGCCCGGCTGAACTGGCTGCTCTCGCACGGTAAGGGGAAATCATGGGGCGATCAACCCAAGAAATTCGTGCACATCGATATCGAGCCGAAAGAAATGGACAGCAATGTCGAAATTGCGGCACCCGTGGTCGGTGATATCGGCTCGTGCGTCGAAGCGCTTCTGGATGCCATGGGCGATGATTGGAAAGCGCCCCCGAAAGACTGGACCGATGCGGTCTACGCTAAAAAAGATGCGAACATCGAACGCATGGCGCCGCGGTTGCAAAACAATAACGTGCCGATGGACTATCACGGCGCGTTGGGCGCATTGCGGACAATTATTGCCGAGCGGCCAGATGCCATCCTCGTCAATGAAGGCGCAAATACGCTCGATTTCGCCCGTAGTATTATCGATATGCATAAACCGCGAAAGCGTCTCGATGTCGGCACATGGGGTGTCATGGGGATTGGTATGGGCCAAGCGATTGCGGCTGCGGTTGAAACGGGACATCCCGTCCTGGCCGTTGAAGGCGACAGTGCGTTCGGCTTTTCAGGCATGGAGATCGAAACAATCTGCCGCTACAACCTGCCGGTGTGTGTGGTTGTCTTCAATAACGGCGGCATTTACAGGGGAACGGATGTTAATCCGACTGGCGGTGCTGATGTTGCACCGACCGTTTTCGTCAAAGACGCCCGTTATGACAAGATGATGGAAGCTTTTGGCGGCCTCGGATTCAATGCGACATCGCCGGATGAATTAAAGCGTGCGGTGAATGAAGCTATGGACTCCGGAAAGCCGGCTCTTGTCAATGCTGTGATTAACCCCGAGGCCGGTACCGAAAGCGGCCGAATTGGTAATCTCAATCCGCAAAGTGTTGTAGCAAAGAAATAACGTAACCATCGACAATCAACTTTTGAAATACAGGAGCGCAGAATGAAAGCTCTCGAAGGCGTCAAAATTCTCGACATGACTCACGTTCAATCGGGCCCAACGTGCACGCAATTATTGGCCTGGTTCGGTGCCGATGTCATTAAAGTCGAGCGCCCCGGTGTTGGTGACGCGACACGTAAGCAACTGGTCGACGTGCCCGGCGCGGATAGTCTTTATTTTACGATGCTTAATCACAATAAGCGCAGTGTAACGGTGAATACGAAAACCGAACGTGGCAAGAAAATTCTGACGCGCTTGATCGAAGAGTGCGATGTGATGGTGGAAAATTTTGCACCGGGTGCGCTGGACCGCATGGGGTTCTCCTGGGAGAACATTCAAAAAATTAATCCCCGAATGATTTATGCATCCGTGAAAGGCTTTGGGCCTGGTGATTATTCGGACTGCAAAGTGTATGAAAACGTTGCTCAATGCGCCGGCGGTTCAGCCTCGACGACGGGTCATCTCGGTGATGTGCCGATGGTAACGGGTGCGCAAATCGGCGACTCCGGTACGGGGCTGCACCTAGCGCTTGGTATCGTCACGGCACTGTTCCACCGGGAGCATTCCGGTAAAGGCCAACGAGTCGAATGTGCTATGCAGGACGGTGTGCTCAATCTGTGCCGGGTTAAATTACGTGATCAGCAACGCTTGAAGGCCGGCCCTTTAAAAGAATACTCGCAATTTAGTGAAAACATTCCTTTCGGCGAGGCAACACCGCGGGCCGGTAACGATTCCGGCGGCGGTCAGCCTGGCCGTATTCTGAAATGCAAAGGCTGGGAAAAAGACCCCGATGCTTACACATATTTTATTACGCAGGCAGCAGTCTGGAAAAATATTTGTGACGTTATCGGCAAGCCCGAGTGGAAAGAGGATTCGGAATGGGCAACGCCGGAAGTGCGGTTGCCGAAACTGAATGAAATGTTCGATGCGATTGAAGCCTGGACCATGACCAAAACAAAATTCGAGGTCATGGAAATTTGCAATCCTTTGAATATTCCCGTCGGCCCTATTTTGTCGATGAAAGAGCTCTCTGAAGATGAAAATTTGCGGAAAACAGGAACGGTCGTTGAAGTCGATCACCCGGAACGGGGCAAATATTTGACCGTTGGAAATCCCATCAAGCTTTCGGATTCGCCGTCCGAAGTCGTCCGTTCTCCCTTACTCGGCGAACATACCGATGAAATTTTGAAAGACGTCATCGGCTTGAGCGACGATGAAATCGCCGCGGCAAAAGAAGAGGGCGCTGTTTAGAGTTGCGAGCCGGACCGTTCGCCAGGCCCACCATGAGGCCTCACCCTGAGCGTGTCGAAGGGGCAGGTTCTATATTCGTTTCGCTTTAACTTAAGGGGCCAGTGCCATTTCGAGCACGCGGGCAACGTGAATGGCTTCGCGGGCGGCGCCGTCATGTATTTGATGGCGGCAACTTGTACCGTCAGCGACAATCAAAGCATCCATATCGGCGTCGCGCACTTTCGGCAGTAGCGAGAGTTCCGCCATTTTCATCGACATATCATAATGTTCGGCTTCGTACCCGAAAGCGCCTGCCATGCCGCAGCAACTGGATTCAACCGTCTCGACATTTAATTCGGGAATTAGGTTTAGGATTGTTTCGACGGCACCCATGGCACCAAAGGCTTTCTGATGACAATGCCCATGCAGCAAGGCTCTGTTGCTTCTTAGCGGTTTTAAATTCATGAAAAGTCTGCCGGCGGCGTGCTCTTCGGCCAAAAATTCTTCGAACAGTTTGGCTTTCCCAGCCAGTGAGATTGTATCCGCGCCTGGTTCAAGCACCATGTATTCGTCACGCAGGGTGAGCAGGCAGGACGGTTCTAGCCCGATAATGGGTATGCCTCGTTCCAGGTAGGGTTTGAGGGCCTTTAAAGTTTCCCTTGCCGTTTGCTTAGCCTGATCAAGTAAGCCGGTGGCAAGATAAGTCCGGCCGCAGCACAGTGGTTTACCCGTGTTTTCAATGACCGGAACATGCACGTGATAATTTGCCGCTTCCAATACTCGAACGGCGGCGCGCAGGTTCTCAGGTTCGAAATACATATTAAACGTGTCTGCGAGTAGAATAACTTCCGATTGACCGGATTTCATCGCTGCCGTTTCGTTAGGCTTAAAGGGGTGGGCGTGCCATTGCGGCAGGCTTCGTTTGCGGCTGAAGCCGAGTAATTTTTCACTGAGCCAGGCCAGGCCCGGAACGGTGTCACGCAAATTCATCAAATAACGAAACCGCGAGGCAAAGGGTGCGTAACGGGGCAGGTGTGCGATCAGCTTTTCTTTTAAGGGAACACCATGCTGTCGGCGGTAGTGGTGCAGGAATTCGATTTTCATGCGCGACATATCGACGCCGGTCGGGCATTCGCGTTTGCATCCTTTGCAGCCGACACAAAAATCCAACGTGCCGTAAAGTTCGTCAGCGGTGAACGCCTCCTTGCCGAGTTGACCAGATATGGCCAGGCGCAGCGTATTGGCGCGCCCGCGCGTTAAATGAATTTCCTCGCCGCTCACGCGATAGGACGGGCACATCACACCGGCATCGGCCTTACGGCAGGCACCGTTGTTGTTGCACATCTCGACGGCACCGGCGAAGCCACCCCATTCGCTCCAATCGAGCGCCATGTCGGGAACGTTTGTTTTGTAACCGGGTTTGTAACGGAACAACGTTCGGTCATCCATTTTCGACGGTCGAACGATTTTGCCCGGATTAAACGAGCCGTTCGGATCGAACGTGTCTTTGACTTCCTCAAAGGCGCGTGCGATGCGCGAGCCGAACATCGGCTCGTGAAATTCCGAGCGCACCAAGCCGTCACCGTGCTCGCCGGAATGAGATCCTTTGTACTCGCGCACCATGGCAAAAGCCTCTTCGGCAATCTCGCGCATTTTTTTCACATCCGTGCCATCTTTCATATTGAGGACGGGACGTACATGGAGGGTGCCGACTGAGGCGTGCGCGTACCAAGTGCCGTTTGTGCCGTGCTTTTTGAAAACATTGGTCAACCGGTCGGTGTATTCGGCCAAGTCCTCCAGTTCGACGGCGCAGTCTTCGATAAACGAAACCGGTTTGCCGTCACCTTTCATGGACATCATGATGTTGAGGCCTGCCTTACGGACTTCCCAGATCTCGCTTTGAAATGCCGGATCGGTCACTTCGAGAACGACATCGGCAAACCCATGATCGGCCATCAACTCGACCAGGCTTTTGAGCTTTCGGTGTTGTTCCTCTGCATCGTCGCCGGTAAATTCGACCAGGAGCAGAGCTTGTGGCTCGCCCATCACGAAACGGTCCGTGGTTGCCCGAAAAGCTTCAATGTCGCGCGCAAGATCGATCATCGTCCGGTCGACAAGTTCTACTGCGGACGGGCCAAGCTCGACGATATGCTGTGTCGTCGCCATCGCTTGATAAAACGTCGGGAAATGGCAAACGCCGAGAACCTTGTGGGGAGGGATCGGCTGTAATGACAATTCGATCTGTTTGAAGAAACCGAGGGTTCCTTCGGAGCCCACCAACAGATGAGCCATATTGTGACCTTGTGGCGAGATAGTATCGATATTGTAGCCGCCGACCCGCCGGAGCAGTTTCGGAAATCTTTCGGCAATTTCCTGCGCCTCCCGATCACCCAACATGCGCATACGCTGAATGATGTCGAGATAAGTGGTGTCGTCGATACCATCGAGATTAGCGGGAACGTCGCCAAATCGGCATTCACTGCCCGAGGCCAATATGGTCTCGATGGCGGAAACGTTATGAACCATATTGCCGTAACGAATCGAGCGCGCACCGCAACTGTTGTTTGCGGCCATGCCGCCGATGGTCGCGCGGCTGCTGGTCGAAACATCGACCGGAAAAAACAATCCGTGGGGTTTTAAAAACTTATTGAGTTGATCAAGAACGATTCCAGGCTGAACCGTGATGCGGCGTTCTTCCGCATTAAAATCGATAATTTGGTTTAAAAATTTCGATGTATCGATCACAAGCGCTTCGCCGACGGTTTGGCCGCATTGTGATGTGCCCCCACCCCGGGGCAGGATGGGGACTCCTTCATCTACGGCGACATGGATAGCCCGTTGGATATCTTGCTCGGTTTTCGGCACCACCACACCGACTGGCTCGATCTGATAGATGGAGGCATCCGTGCTGTAACGCCCGCGCGAATAAGAATCGAATAAAACATCGCCCTGCAGTTCTTGGCGAAGCCGTCCAGCTAATCGGCTATCGCCGATGCGTGATGATGTCGAGGCGGTCATAAGAAATGAATATAAAGCAGGTAACGTGTTGTGTGGGATTGTTTCGTCTTGCCAAACCATTGTTCGAAAAGTATCCGAGGTCGAATAAAAAGTTATAATTCATTGAATTTAAATAATAAAATTACTTTTACGCCCCGCGGAAACTAAGGCTTGTCCCATAAGGCCGAAGGTTGTACTTCAAGCCCCTCATAATCGTCGACTTCAATAACAGTTGAAAATCAGCACAATGACGAACAATAAAGCGCCACGCCGAGGGCGCCATTTTTTACAAATTCCAGGCCCATCAAACGTCCCAGACCGGGTTTTGCGTGCCATTGATAACCCCACGATGGACCATCGAGGTCCGGATTTTGGTGCCATGGCTTTATCGGTTTTGGAAAACATCAAACCGATATTCAAAACAAAATGTCCCATCGTGGTTTATCCGTCTTCCGGAACGGGCGCTTGGGAAGCGGCTTTGGTGAACACGTTATCGCCGGGCGACAAAGTCTTGATGTTTGAAACAGGTCAATTCGCAACACTTTGGCGTAATCTGGCTGTGGATTTAGGGCTTGAGGTCGACTTTATCGAAAGCGATTGGCGCCACGGTGTCGATGCCAACGTGATCGAGTCAAAACTCAAGGAAGATTCAGCGCAAAACATTAAGGCAGTCTGTGCCGTTCACAATGAAACGTCTTCCGGTATCGCCAGCGATATTGCAGCTGTTAGAAAAGCGATCGATCAAGCAAAGCACAATGCGTTGTTAATGGTGGACTCTATTTCTTCTCTGGGCTCTCTCGATTACCGGCACGATGATTGGGGGGTCGATGTGACCATCGCGGGATCGCAAAAAGGTTTGATGCTGCCGCCGGGATTGGGATTTAACGCGATCAGCGATAAGGCGCTCAAGGCCTGCGAAACGGCTACCATGCCAAAAGCTTATTGGCGCTGGGATGCCATGCTTGAAAACAACAAGAATGGGTTTTTCCCATTTACGCCCGCAACTAATTTACTCTACGGTCTCGGTGAAGCGATCAAGATGTTCGAAGAAGAAGGGCTTGAAAATACGTTTGCCCGTCATGCCCGTTTGGCGGAAGCCGCGCGCCGGGCGGTCAAGGCTTGGGGGCTCGAAATAGTTTGTGCCAACCCGGCTGAATACTCGAATGTCGTTACGGCCGTCTTTACCCCCGAGGGCCATGATGCCGATGCATTCCGTGGTATCGTGCTGGAGCGCTTTAATATGTCCCTCGGCAACGGCCTTGGTAAGCTTGCCGGCAAGGCCTTTCGGATCGGCCATCTTGGCGATTTTAATGAATTAATGCTGGCTGGCACGCTGTCAGGGGTTGAAATGGGACTGGCAGCGGCCAAAATTCCGCATCAAAAAGGCGGGATTTCTGCGGCTTTGGCCCACCTTGTGGATGAATAGTCCGAAATAGCAAAATTTTGTCAGAATTATTGGGGCCGAAACTAAGAAGACGCTTTATAATATGAGTTAATTCAATAAACTGGGGCTCAGAAACTTGGGTTTATGTTTATCGTAGGAATTTCGTAAGACACAGAGAATGGGAGGTACCATGCTAAAGAAAACTTCGAAATTATTAGGGGCTACAGCGATTGCATTAGCGCTGACCATGCCCGCGACGGTGGTTAAAGCCGAAGAGACGATTTCGGTCATTTACAATGCACCGAAAAAGTCTGCTTTGGAAAAAGCCGCTAAAAAATTCATCAAGGAAGCCAACAAAATGTTGGCCGGCACGGCGAAATTCAAGCGGGTTAAGAAAGTCCGCAAAAAGAAAAAGTTGAAAAAAGCCAATAGCGACAAAAAAGCCGCAAAATTCGTTAAAAAGGCTAAAGCCGATATTGTGATCGTTTCTTCCGACATGGCGAAAGCTGTTCGGGCACCGCTGGCTATTTTTGAAATGCCTTGGCTGGTGACGAATTCCGTCGAAGCTGAAATGCTTCATGATAAGAAGAAGGGAATTCTGAAAAAAATTAAACGCGCTTCAAGCCGTGGAAAATTTGTTCTCGTCGGTACGATGAACCGAGGCTTCGGTTACTTGGCGACTTACAAAAAGCCTTTCACCAAGCCGTCCGATTTGAAGGGTCTTTGGATCAACACGGACAATTCGGGTTACGTTAAAAAGAGCCTGAAAGCTTATGGTGCTAAATACGGCGTGCTCGACGGCATGATCGCCTCACTGAAGACAATCGCCAAAAAGCGGAAGTCCTACATGGCGGCGCCGAAGTATGTCTCGAATGTTCCGATGACCTACACCCCGGCTTTGATCTTGTTCGGTAAAAAGAACAAGAAAATGAAAAAGCTTTTCATGACGAGCTACATGAAAAAAGGCAAAAAACGGTGGAAGTTCAATGAAAACGGCAAAAAGCTTATCAAAGCTGCGAAAAAAGCTTCCAAGTTGAGCTGGAAACTGGCCACTGAAAACGATCAAAAAGCTTGGGCCAAGATCATGAAGAAGAAAAAGATCAAGGTTCAAAAGATCGACCTTAATGCGTTCCGCAAAGCCAGCGGCAAAGTGTACCGTCACTTTGAAGGTAATGTGAACGGTGCCTTCGGCACAATGCAGCAGGTTCGTAAAATTACCGGTGTGATGGCTGGTAGCTAATCGAACTTAAGCAACGTTTCAAAAATGCCGTCCCGTTTTTTCGGGGCGGCATTTTTTTGTCTGCATACTGCAACTTGAATTGTCGGTTTTACGATTCTACGTTTGCGGGCTCTCTCTTAAAAAAAAAGGTTGGAACCGAGAATGAACGATTCAGTATTTGCCAATGTGGATGGCGAGATCGCGACCGTGATATTAAATGCGCCGGAGCGGTTGAATGCATTGAATAAAGACAGCTGGCTTCGTCTTGGCGACGTGATGGAGTCGTTATCTGCGAATGACGATTTGCGGTGTATTGTTTTACGCGGTGCGGGTGATAAGGCGTTTGCCGCCGGCGCGGATATTAAAGAATTCGAAACCGAGCGGGCCAACGCCAAACTGGCAAAAATTTACGGGGAATTGGTCGCAAAAACCATGTCCGCTGTTGCGACGTGCCGGCACCCAACAGTTGCGATGATTAAAGGAGCCTGTATCGGCGGTGGCCTGGAAATTGCCGCTTGTTGCGATATTCGCATTTGCGGCCAATCCAGCAGGTTCGGCATTCCCATTAAACGATTGGGCCTAGTTATGGCGCACGCGGAGCTGGACATGCTGTTGGCGCTTGTCGGTCGGTCGCGGGCTTTGGAAATTCTGCTTGAAGGCGAGATTTTTGGGGCCGATAAGGCATTGGAAATGGGGCTCGTGAACCGGGTTGTCAGCGATGACCAAGTTGAGACGGAGGCTTATGCTGCAGCAGGCCGAATTGCTGAAGGGGCTCCGTTGACGGCCCGGTGGCATAAAAAGTTTGCCTTACGGCTTATGGAGCCTGAGCCGCTCAGCGATGCCGAGCGCGATGAGGGGTATGCGTGTTTCGACACGGCGGACTTCAAGGCGGGTGTTGATGCATTTGTGGCCAAAAAAAAGCCAAAATTCAGCGGAAAATAGCCAATATTTCCTTTTACAATTTATTGAGAAAGCATTGTTAGGCTTTTTCCTCAGCCAAAAAAAACCAGGCCGAGGAAAAATAAATTACCGGACTTTCAGGAATTACGGAACTTTTGAGCGTTACGGGCTTTCTGCTGGCTATCGCCGGTGTTTTGATTGCGGGGGAAGCTTACCGACGCGTGACGCCAAAATCAGGTGACGGTTTATCCGAGTTCGACCAGCAGTCTGCTGAAGTTTTGCAAAAACGGATCGAAATTTTAGAAAAAACGATTGCCGAGATGGAAAACCGCGAACATTTGTCGGGATACCGCCTCAATACGGATTTAACCGACTCGGAACGTTTCGCGCCATCGCACCATGTTTTAAAACGTCACTATCTCGCTTAAGAAACGTAATTATCTCAGCGGCAACGTTTAAGGCGAGATGGGGGGCTCATCAGTTAATTCAGCGGTTGCACCCTTTTCATATTCGGATATTGGTTCAAAGCCGTCTAAATCGCGCGCAACAGCTTGTTTCCCTGTGACGGAAACAATATGAAAAAGAGCATCGCCTTCATGCACGAGTGGTAAATTCGTTCTGCCGATGACGTATCCATCGGTGGGGGCGTCAATAGCCTCTTCATTGTCGCCAAAAGGATCGGCAATGATGGCTAAGGTTTGCCCTTTATTGACTTGTGCGCCCAAGGCGACGGCCGATCTTAAAACGCCACTTTGTGAAGCACGGGTCCATATGCTGGATCGGGCGACAATCGGTGAAAATTTATTTCTATTCCGAACTTTCGGCAGCATACCAATCGCGCGCATTGTACGGACAACGCCTTTAACGCCGGCACGTATTGAGGCTTCATCAAACCGCAAGGCTTCGCCAGCTTCATACACGATCACCGGTACATTCATATCAGCTGCTGCTTCTCGAAGGCTGCCTTCGCGAAGGCTTGCATTAATGAGTATGGGGACACCGAATTCTTTGGCGATTTCTGCAACCTCCGGATCATCCAGATTGGCTCGAATTTGGGGATAATTATCGCGGTGTATTGCCGCTGTGTGCAAATCGAGGCCGTGAGTGCATTTAGAGACAATTTGATTGAGAAACAGGTTCGCCAATCGTCCCGCCAAGGAGCCGCGTGCTCGGCCTGGAAAACTTCGGTTAAGGTCGCGGCGGTCTGGCAGGTATCGTGATAGATTGATGAATCCATATACATTGACGACTGGAACGGCAATTAACGTCCCTCGAAGACGTTTAAGGGCGCTTAGGCGCAAAACGCGGCGGATGATTTCAACGCCGTTAATTTCGTCTCCATGAAGTGCGGCGCAGACAAACAGGCGAGGGCCTTCGTGTCGGCTGTGTACAACTTGAACTGGCATGGAAATAGGTGCATGTGTCGATAAATCGGCGATCGGTAAATCGATGGTCGCACTCTCTCCGGGTTTGATGGTAATTCCGCCAATCTCAATACTTTCGCGCATCATCAGCCCTTGCCGCGGGTTTTGGTTTTACCAGGGCGCGCATTTTTCTCTAAAAATTCGATAATGAGGCCGGCAATATCTTTACCGGTTGCCTTTTCAATCCCCTCGATTCCGGGTGAGGAATTAACCTCCATGATCACAGGTCCATGGTTGGCGCGTAGGAGATCGACACCGCAAACGTTAAGTCCAAGAGCCTTGGCTGCCCTAACGGCCGTAGAGCGTTCTTCCGGTGTAATTTTTACGGGTGCCGCGCTGCCGCCCTGATGTAGATTCGAGCGGAAATCACCTTCAGCACCTTTACGTCGCATGGATGCAACGACTTTACCGCCAATAACAAAAACACGAATATCTTCGCCACCGGCTTCTTTAATAAATTCCTGTACAAGAATGTTGGCCTTGAGTCCCCGAAAAGCTTGAATCATGCTTGCAGCAGACTTTTGCGTTTCACCGAGGACAACACCAATGCCTTGAGTTCCTTCTAAGAGCTTAATAACGACCGGTGCTCCACCGGCCATTTCGATTAATTCAGCAGATTGTTTCGCTGAATGGGCGAATGCGGTGACCGGCAGGCCGAGGCCTTGACGAGAAAGAATTTGTAAGGACCGAAGTTTATCGCGGGACCGTCCGATGGCTACCGATTCATTCAGCGAGTAAACGCCCATCATTTCGAACTGACGTAAAACGGCGAGACCATAAAATGTGATGGAGGCGCCGATGCGTGGAATCACGGCGTCGATTCCAGTCAGCTCTTCGCCATGATAACGAACCTCCGGCCGGTGCGATGTAATGTTCATGTAACACGATAGGGTGTTATATATATTTATTTTGTGATTGCGCTCTTCAGCAGCTTCAACAAGTCTTTTGTGAGAGTAAAGCTCAGGGTTCCGAGCAAGCATGGCGATATTCATTAACTTTCCTTTTAATTCCCATTCCCGATTTGATCTAATGATCGGAAAATGAGCTAATTAAATTTTCTTCTTTTTTTTCTTCTTCTTTATGCGTTTTCCGATGCAATAAGAACGAGAAGAATCAATAATAAGTTGTTTTTTCATTGCCGTTCTGCCGAGTAGCATTCGAAATCCCATCTCATCTCTATTTGTTAATGTTAATTCAATTGGCCACTGTTCATCACCTATTTTAATATCTGTATGGATAACATAACGCTTTTCCCGGTGTCCGTTCGATGATTTCACCCATCGGTGGTCGATAACCTGTGCTGAGCATTGACGGACGATTTTTTTATTTTTTTGAAATGGATAAACTTTGAATTTAACCCACAGTTTTCCGTTTTTTTTAACGGATTGGAGGTCAGAAGCGTGAAGGCTTGATGTTCTTGCACCTGTATCCATTTTGGCTTTGATTTGTGATATTCCCAAGCTTGGCAAGGAAACCCACTCTCTCCAGCCGGCAATTTTTTTTTCAGTCTTGCGGATTTTTGTTGTTTCTAATTTCATTTCTTTGGTTTCATAACTGAAACAAAATGATCAAATTAGGTTTATAGAGAATTACATATTTTGCCAAATGCAAAAATCCCAAACGAACCCGTAACGCTTCGCTCTGCTTGGCAGGGGGCTGATTTCAAGGGTAATCAGTCCTGGATCGATATTTGGTCTCAACCGGAACTCGATGATCTTGATCGAGCCTTAGCCAAAGTTCATGCGGCAGGTATACCTTGGCACCAAATCGACCGGCAACAATTCGAGCTACCGATTGCTGGTGCGCGGTTAAAGCGCATTGCCGATGAACTGGAAAACGGCCGTGGTTTTGTCTTATTACGCGGCTTTCCCGTCGAAGAGTATTCGCTTAAAGATGCCCGCACCATTTATTGGGGTATCGGGTCGCACTTAGGGCACGGTGTGGTGCAAAACAATAAAGGCCACCTCATCGCCAGCGTCAAAGATCAAGGCATCGATTACAATAATCCCAATGCCAGGGGGTACGTATCGCGTAATCGCCTGACACCCCATTGTGATCCGACGGATGTGGTCGGGTTGCTGTGTTATCGCAGGCCATTATCGGGAGGCGTTAGTACCATTGCGAGTTCGATGGCGATTTTTAACAAAATTCTGGATGAGCACCCTGACTATTTGAACTACGTGTTTCAAGGCTACCGGTATAATTTGCGTGGGGAAGGGGCGACTGGAAACATTGACGAGGTCACTAATCACCCGATTCCGGTCTATAGTTATTTTGATGATCGCTTGAGCTGCCGTTTTAACGGGAACATGATCAAGACAGCGCAAGATATCACCGGCATGCCATTGTCAGACGAAGAATTAAAGGTGATCAATTACATTGAAGGCCTAGCCGTATCGGATGAGTTCCGCCTTGATATGACCCTCGAGCTCGGTGATATGCAGTTTCTGTGCAACCACTCAATTTTACACACCCGTTCAGAATTCGTTGACGGTGAAAGTGACGACCAAAAGCGTCACTTGTTGCGGTTATGGTTAAACCTGCATGAAGGCCGCGACTTAGAACCCGATTTCGCCAATCGGTACAATACGGGTCCGCGCGGCGGCTGTGCTATCATGGTGCCGCCGGAACAACGTGAATATGCGAGTTGATGAACGTATCGACTCCTACTTAATGCATAAATGTCCGTTGCCCCTCGGGTAGCCGGCTTTTATGATGCCTAAAGTTAAAACAAATATATGGGGAGACACGCCGATGGCGGCGGAAAGAAGTTGGGCAGAGGAAACCTACGAGGTTTTTAAGCGAAACGAGATTGAAATCGTTACCTATGTCCCCGAAGGCGGTGTGAAGGATTTGATTGCCTTATGCGATGCCGACCCAGACATGACTCTTGTCCCTTTAACCAATGAATCGGAAGGAAACTGTCTGCTGGCCGGCGCTTGGCTTGCCGGTAAAAGGGGGGTTTTTTTGATGCAAGGGTCGGGTGCCGGCAACTGTATTAACAATTTTGGCCTCAACATTGCGGGAAGATTGCCGCTGTTAACGGTTGTCGCCCTGCGCGGCAGTTGGGGCGAGGGCAATTATTGGATGATCTATCAGGGCCGTACGATGCACCGCATATTCGAAGATATCGGTTTTAAAGTTTACGAGGTGGATAAGGTCGAAGACGCGGCACCGACCATCGAGGCGGGATTGAAAATGGCATACAACGCTGATGCGCAAGTCGCCGTGATTTTAAGTCAGCGGTTGACCGGTACAAAAGAATTTAAAAGGTAACGGATTATGGGAAATTTGGACCGTCGCGATATTGTAAAACGCATACTTGGTGGCCGTGACGATATTCTCGTGGTCACGGGGCTTGGTGGCGCGGGTTATGACTGTACGGCCGCACGAGGCGATCATGATCTGAATTTTTGTATGCATGGCGCCATGGGCGGCGCGCCGATCGTTGCTTTAGGGATGGCCCTGGCTCAGCCAAGCCGTCGTGTGATTACCGTCCTCGGTGATGGCGACATGCTAATGGGTATCGGCAGCCTTGCCACCATTATGACGAAAAAGCCAGATAACTTAGCTGTCGTCGTTCTTGATAATGGCCATTATGTCGAGACCGGCAACCAGTTGACCGCGAGCGGCTATGGCGTTGATCTCGCCGGTATGGCACAAGCCGCCGGCTTTCCTGTTGCTTTTGATTTGGCCGATCCTGCCGATGTTGACGATAAGGTTCGTCGGATACAAGAATCGCCGGGGCCGGTTTTTGCCTGCGTTAAAATTACCGGCGATCAACCGCCGACGGTGCCGAAAACCCGCGATGCGTCTTACATGAAGCTGCGGTTCCGCAAAGCGCTTCTCGGCGTTCTCCCGACTTAGTCATTCCTTGCAGTTTTATATTGAATTGATTGTTTCAGGCCTGGAGCCATCCACACCCTATCCACAAAAAATATAGAAAATTTTGACAATACTATCCTTAAGGATAGTGTCCTCTTTATTCAGCAGCCCATAAAATGCTCCATGCATACGATGCTATGGATTAAGTATGCATGAAACCATTCTCTGTGTCAGGGTTTGCCTCCCCAATATCCTGCTCAGAAATGGTTGATCATAATGCCTTTAAAAGGCGGGCTGGATTTAAACAGCCGATAGAGCAGGGTGAAACTTAAAAGCGTTGGTTATCGGTATTGCACAAATAGCATTTCTTTTTGTGGCGGCCATTTTGACGATGGGGCTGACTGTCGTTGTTGGGATTGGCGGCGGTGTTTTCTTATTCGCTGCGATGGCGATGGTCATCGATTACGCACTGTTGATTCCATTATTCGGTACGGTTCAATCCGGTGGCGCCTCGGCACGTATTTGGCTTTTTTACCGGCATATTCAATGGCGTTTTTTAGGGTTGTTTTTGTTGAGTTTTATTCCGGGCGCCTTCATTGGCACGGTGATTTGGTTACAGCTGATTTCGCTTACGGAATGGCAACCGATTATCAAAATGATCCTAGCGGTTTATATCATCCTTTTTATTTTGTTTAGCCATACAATCCGGATCACACCATCGAATGCAAAACGTTCGATGCTAGCGAGCGGTGCACTTGCCGGTATCGGTTCGATGACGGTCGGTGCCGTCGCTCCGGTTATGGCGCCGTTTTTTATAGCCTTAAAATTAAACAAGAATGAATTTTCCGGCACTTGGGCTGTTGCGTCATTTATTGCCAGTGCTTCGAAGATCCCCTTATTTATATTAATATGGGATCGAGTCGAGATCAGCCATGGCGGTTTAATCTTTTTGCTGTTTGCCGGCACGTTTATTGGTGCTTATTTAGGCAAAATGTTATTCGACCGGACAAGCGAGCAATTTTTCCGGCGGGCTATGTATGCCTTTTTGATAATTGCCGCTTGTAAACTGTTTGTCTGGGATGGTGCCAAGCCACTCATTGCCGATCGTACAAACGTATTTAATTTTAATACGGCTTCCGGAAAAACAATTCAGGTACCGAATTAATTAATCCGAGATTTTTACCTGGTCCGGATAAAATGCCAGATATTCCTTGATATCTTGTGCCACATCGACAGGGTCTTCGTAGCTCCAGATTGCATTTTCTGCCGTTTGACCACCGACGGTGATCGAATAGTAGGACGCATCGCCCTTATGCGGTCAATGGGTCAAGTGACCGGTTTTCTTTAAGACATCAAAATTCACGTCCGAACGGGGAAAATAATACACCGGTGCATGATTGCCCTCGCGCAGCAATAACGTTTTTTTACTATGGGCAATCGTTGCGCCATTGAATGTTACTTCGACCGTTTTAGAAACGGGTTCCGTGGTAAATTTATCGGTTGGCATCGGGCTCTCCCATTTTCATGTAAGGCATGTTTCTGGCCGGTGGAATATTTTACCTAAGTGGAATATTTTAACTAAAATTCCCTTGAAAGTGCCTGATATTATTGTTTCACGCAGGGCCATGCCTGTAGGGGCCTGAAATATTACAAATTATGACGATCTTGTCTGTATGCCGGGATTTTGCTTAATTGAGTGAAATTGGATGCATCCATAATGCCGATCGAGGAGGGGCAAGGATATGAGCGGGAAGGAAATCACGATAAAGGCGCACGATGGCGGAGAGTTTATGGGTTATTTATCATCGCCGCCGTCCGGTAAAGGCCCCGGCTTAGTCGTTATTCAGGAAATTTTTGGTGTCAACAAAGTCATGCGGGATCTGACGGATCAGTTTGCTGCCCAAGGCTATGTTGCGCTTTGTCCCGATCTATTTTGGCGTCAAGAGCCCGGCATTCAAATCACCGATCAAAGCGAGGAAGAGTGGGCTCGTGCGTTCGAATTATTTCAAGGGTTTGATTTAGATCTCGGCGTTAAAGATTTGGACTCAACGATAGAATTACTGCGAACGTCTGAAGGGTGTTCGGGCAAGGTTGGGGCTGTCGGTTATTGTCTTGGCGGGCGCCTAGCTTACTTAACAACGACGCGCACGAAAGTGGATGCTGCCGTGAGTTATTATGGCGTATATTTGCAGGAACATCTCGATGAAACGATCCAGTCGCCGCTGATGCTTCATATCGCACGTGAAGATGAATTCGTGCCGCAGGAAGCGCAAGACCAAGTTATTGATGCCTTGAAAAACAATGATCTTGTTACGTCACACGTTTACGAAGGTGAAGGGCATGCATTTGTTCGGGCCGGCGGCAAGCATTATAGCGAGGCTGCAACGAAAACGTCGGGCGAAAGGACCGCGGCATTTTTCAAGCAGCATCTTAGCTGATAGATTATTTGGGGTATGATCTTTCACAGAACATATCCCGTTAATATGGGAGGGCAAACTCTTGGTCGGTGAGTTGTTAGGTGGATTGGCGCTATTTGCTGCCCTAGGTGCGCTTGCCCTGGCCGGGTCGGCATTATCTAAAATTGAAAAGCAATTTAATGATATGGTACAGACCCAAATTAATCCCTTGCGTGATTGAATTATCGTTGCAGAGTCAGAGTTTGATGCACTCAGAAAAGCCATAAAATCTCTCGACACTGAGAATAAACAACTCCAAGAATCCCAAGATAAAACACAACTCATGATCGGGCATTTGCATGAAGCCATGGAAAAGCTAGGTAAACAAATCGAAGATGTTGCGGAAAGCAACGAGCCGCGTCATCGCCCGCGAAGAAAGGCCGTTCGATAATGGATATCATTATTGAATATTGCGGAGCTTGAAACTATGAACCGCGGGCTCTCCGTGTGAGGGAACGGCTAGAAAAGAAAGCGCAGGTAAATATTAAGCTTGTTCGGGGGTCCGGCGGCGTTTTCGAAATTACCATTGATAACAACCTTGTTTTTTCAAAGAAAGCACTCGGGCGCTTTCCGACCGATGAGGAAGTCGATCAATTTGTTCCCGGTTAGCCTATTTAGCTTGAAAAGCGGTTTGCGCTGACCGCTGCTAAGCGGGTAAACTGCGTCGAAAGCCTTATATTTGGCATCCAACCAAATTCAATATTAAGCCATCGAGGAGGACTCATGGGACATACTATCGCCGAAAAAATTCTCGGCAGTCACACAGATGCGGGGACACCTGCTAAAGCAGGCGAAGTTGTCGTCGCCAAGGTCGATTCGACCATGATTCATGATGCACGGGCGGATGGTGCCTTTAGTGCCGTCGAGAGATTGGGTGTGGATTCACTGCCGTTTGCAAAAAACACGGCTTTAGTTATCGACCATTTCTCGCCGCCGCCGAATGCCGAAGCGGCCAACACCCATGTTGCCATGCGGGCTTTTGCCGAGAAGCATGGTGCCCGCTTGTTCGATGTCGGCAGCGGTATTTGCCACCAATTGATGCCTGAAAATGGTTACGTCACGTGTGGTGCCATGGTTTGCGGCACCGATACGCATTCAACGACTTACGGTGCATTTAATGCGTTTGCAACGGGTGTCGAGGGAACAGATCTATCCGTCATCATGGCGACCGGCAAAAATTGGTTCAGAGTACCCGAAACTATCAAAGTGATGCTGAACGGCGCTTTGCAACCTGGTGTGTGGGCCAAAGATGTTACCCTTTATATGCTGGGTAAATTTGGCGCCGAAGGGTTGAATTATAAAGCCATTGAATACAAAGGCTCGGGCGTTTCTTCCATGGAAATTGATGACCGCATGACATTATCTAACCATGCTGCGGAATTAGGCGCGAAAGCGGCTATCTTGGAAGCCGATGACAAAACGACCTCTTGGTTGAAAGCCCATGGTGCGGCTGCACCGAATCCGGTTACGGCAGATGAAGATGCAAATTATTTTAATTCGATTGAAATCGACACGGCTAATTTAACGCCGCAGATTGCTCGCAAGCATTTAATCGATGATGTCGTGCCGGTACCGGATATGACAAAACAGAAAATCAACGTTGCCTTGGTCGGCACGTGCACGAATGGCCGTTTTGACGATGTGCGCCAAGTCGCGGAAATCGTTCGAGGCAAAAAAATTGCCCAGGGCGTCCGGCTGGTAGTGACACCGGCTTCGCGTGATATTTATTTGCGCGCTGAAAAAGAGGGCTTAATCAGAGATATCGTCGAAGCCGGCGGTTCGGTCGATTCGGCCGGCTGCGGCACATGCGTTGGCATTACCAATAAATTGATTGCCGGTGACGGTGAAACGGTGATTACGAGCGCGAACCGAAATTTCCAAGGACGGCTCGGCAATTATGAATCCGACATCATGGTGTCGTCTTCAGCGACAGTCGCAGCATCCGCATTAACAGGACATGTGACCGATCCTCGCGAGATCGAGGGCGGACAATGGAGGGCCGCATGAGCAGCAACGCAAAAATTAAAGGCAATGCCCACAAATTTGGCGATAACATCAACACCGACGTTCATTGCTCGAATAAGTACACCCCCGGTTTAGATGTCGATGATGTTTCTAAGATCGCCTTGTCGAAGCTTGACGAAAAATTTCACGACAGCTTCAAGATGGGCGATGTGCTGGTTGCGGGCGAGAATTTCGGCATCAATTCATCGCGCGAATTTGCCGTGCATGTTTTGAAAAAGATCGGCATCTCCGCCATTGTGGCGAAGTCCTATGGTCGGCAGTTTTTCAGAAACGCCATTAACAATGGTATGCCGTTGATCGAATGCGATACCGATGGGATTGATTCGTCTGATGCGATTGAGATCGATCTTGAAACCGGCAAAGTTTCAGTCGCGGATAAAAACTTTGAACGGGATACACCGCCGTTGCCGAAAGAAGTCCAAGCGATCTTGGGAGCGGGCGGCTTGATACCGTTTCTTAAAGAGCATCCGGATTGGAAGCTAAATTAAATAGGGCTCCGAGAGCCGTTTAAATACGTTTGCTGAAATAGGGGGCAGGCACTATCTCAATTGCCGTGCCGCCTGGTGCGATGTAACGGAACGGAACTTTCCCGCGTGTGGTTTGAAGTTTTACACCGGTATCCTGGATCTTTCGGCACCGTTCCTCAAAATCTTCGACCTCGAAGCCGATATGGTGGATTCGCGGCGGGCCGTCGCAATCGTCCGGATGATAAGTCACGGCGAAGGATATATTGCCGTCGGAAAGGTCGTGGGTATAACGGCCCTCGTTTTCACGCACCTCGTCTGAGCGGAGGCCCCAAACGTCGATATAGTATTGGCTGGCTTCAACAGCGGCTTTCCGGCTTGGCAGGCGTAAGGCGATATGCTTAATCGGCAGTGGAGTCTTCAGGTTCGCACGTTTGCCGAAAAACGGTGTCGGCGCGAATTCGGCAACAGTTCCCCCCGGCGCGCGGAATTTAATGGGGACCTGTCCCGGGGCACTGAATAATTCAAGGCCGGATTTAATCACGTCGTTTGAGCGTTGCTCGAAGTTATCGACATCGAAGCCGATATGATGGATCAACGGCGGCTGTCCGGCAGCGGTGGCTTCCTTTTGCGGCGCATCCGGACGGTAATGGGTGAGAGCAAGGGCAAAAGTGCCATCAGTCATATCCAGGGTCAACAGACCGCGGCGGTCACGCGTACTTAAATAACGTAGGCCGTAAAAGCGCTCGAGATGATCCTTCAGGGCCTCGGCGTCTTCCGGCGAACTCAGGTTATAAGCAAGGTGTGTGATTTTCATGTGTCCGGCTTTCATTCGGCGCCCTGGGCGTACCGATGGGATTGGCCGAAGCGTGACTTTAATTCGCTGGCGACGGAATCCAGGCTTTCGACATCAGCGAATTTCATGTCCATGTCGAATAGATTAGCTTTGTGTTGGGTCGGACTGCGATCAGCACAGGCCTCTGCTACGACAATGTTTCGGAAGTTGTGTGCAAACGCATCGGTTACTGTTGCCCGGACACAACCGCTGGTTACAAGACCGCAAATAACAAGCGTATCGATCGCCTCGTAGCGCAGCCAGGCTTCAAGGGGGGTGCCAAAAAAAGCGGATGATTTGTTTTTATAAACGATCACATCTTCCGGGCGGGGCGCATAGGAGGCAGGCCATTCGTCGGCATAAACGTCTTTGGCGATCGATGGGTCGGCGTTTTGCTCGTTTCGAAGGGTTTCGTAGCGAACATCGCGCATGCCCCGCTTGACGGGGTGGTCGCGGTCATCACGGCGGACGTAATATATCGGTAAATTCAACTGACGAAATGCATCGGTTAATTCAGCGATGGCGGCTATCGTCGCATCGGGGTCCTGTGTGCCGCAAAAAGGATATTTCGGATCAACAAACATGTTGTGCGAATCCACATTGAGCAACGCAACACGTTGCCCTATGCCGAATTTCGCATTCCCATGACCGGCCCGCGAATAATCCGCAAGTTCCGCTTCGCTCAGCCATTCTTTCCACTTATCAAGTTTGCTCATCGTACTCTGGAATAGGCATATTTAATAAGGTCAACAAGCATATTCCCATTTGTTTCGTGCCCAAGTCTAGATGCATAGAAAAAGGCCCCGCAATGCGGGGCCTTAAACAGTTATGTCACGTAGAAATATGGTAATTATCGCCGTAGTAGCTCTTCGCGTAATGAGCGCATCGGGTCGCGATCCGTATCGGATGGTTGATTGAGCATACGCTTATTTCGCGTCGGCATCTGGATGATGGCCTCATTAAATGTATTCAGGAAATTTTGTGATGGCATAATTGTGGGGGCCGTGGGAGCGGCATTCAACCCAGCAACATTCGTTGTGTGAAACTTTCTGTTGAGTGTTACGGCGCCGGCTTGGTTTAATAACAATCCAATTATTATACGCTAATCTGATCGGCTTCACACCTATACAGTAGTATAAGTAAGAACCTTCACAACCATAGGATACATATCCCATGTGCGGGTAATTTACTTGGAAATATTGGTTGAATAATGCGTTAAGTGGTGCCGGCGGCAGGAGTCGAACCCGCGACCCCGTGATTACAAATCACGTGCTCTACCAACTGAGCTACGCCGGCTTAATAGGTCTTAAGTAGACATGCTTCTTTTAATCGGCAAGAGACATAAAGCCAAGTGTAGAAATGCATTGATTATTGGCATGTCCACCAGTTCTTTCTCAATGTACTGCGGTGAAATTCGTATAAAGCGGTTAATTGGATGATGTTTGGCTTGCAGTCTTCAAAAATGTCTTTTCTGGCAAGGCACGTCAACAAAATTTGAGCAGATTTTTTAATGTCTAAAATTTGCAATGACTGTTGATCATCAATCGTCTTGCAAAAGCCGCTTTGTGCTAAAATTTTAAAAGGATTTTTGCCTTTCATTTGTTCTTCCGGCTGCCATCGTGAAGCCAGTTTAGTTGCTTAATTAATTTCGTCTACGGTCATCCTTTTTTTAATGATTTTTAATTTTGATTCAGCTTGTGGATGAAAATTAGAT
>Ga0181593_10001179_pt1 | contig 23466 bp, 19 predicted proteins | sample 071ome_19_FD_133756 | JGI IMG/M metagenome (GOLD analysis project Ga0181593, IMG submission 133756) | Coastal salt marsh microbial communities from the Groves Creek Marsh, Skidaway Island, Georgia - 071413AT metaG (megahit assembly) | ecosystem: Environmental > Aquatic > Marine > Intertidal...
ACTTCTCGCCGGCCAACACGGCGCCTGCTCTGACCACCTACCCGGACAACGGCCTCTACTTCCGTGTTGCGCCGTCTGACGTCCTCCAGGGTGCGGTCATCGCCGCTGACGCGATCGATAACGGCGTGGAGTCCATGGCCGTCGTCGCCCGTCAGGATCCGTACGGTGAGGGCCTGAAGGACGCTGTGGTCAAGGACTTCAGCGCCGCTGGTGGCACCGTGACTGCCGACCTCCTCTACGACCCCGCGGCCCCATCCTTCGAGGCAGAGGTTGCGGAGATCGTCGCGAGCGGCCCGCAGGCCGTGACCGTGATCGGCTTTGAGGAGAGCGTCAAGCTGCTCCAGGAGATGATCAAGCAGGGTGCAGGCCCGCAGGACATCCAGATCTACCTGGTGGATGGAAACATCTCGACCACCGCGTACGAGGATTTCCCGGCCGGCACCATGAACGGAACTCGGGCGACCGTGCCTTCGGGCGAGGCCGACCTGACCGCGTTCAATGAGAGCCTGCTCGAGGTCGATCCCGACCTCACGGACTTCGCCTATGGCGCACAGTCCTACGACGCCGCGATGCTCATCGCCCTGGCCGCTGAGGCCGCGGGATGCGCCGACGGCACCGCCATCGCAGCTGCGCTGCCCGACGTCGCCGGCAACGGTGGCGAGGTCTGCGACAACTGGGCGGACTGCAAGGCTCTGCTCGACGCAGGCACTGACATCGACTTCCAGGGCGCAACCGGCCCGGTCGATTTCAACGAGTACGGCGACCTGGCTCAGGGCACCATTCAGGTGAACGAGTACACCTCGAACACGGAGTTCGAGGAGATCGGCAAGGTCACCGCCGACGTGCCGCTGCCGTAGCGGTTAGTCAGCTCAACATTGGGCCCCGCCTCCTCAGGGAGGCGGGGCCCAATGCTTTCCCGAACCTGCACCCCCACAGCGCGAACCTGCACCCCCACGACGCGAACCTGCACCCCCACGACGCGAACCTGCACCCCCACAGCGCGAACCTGCACCCCGTCCACAATTCCCTGCTTGGTTGGATTTATCTGCACAGCGCATATGCCAGGACTTTCTCGGATGGCTGTCATAGCTGAGGGTCATCACATGACCGTGGGCATTGGCGAGAATTTCCTCAACCCAAGTGATTCAAAACGGCGAGCTCTGATTGCCCTTACGGGGGCTCCGCACGATTGCGTCGTCGTAGGCCTCAGCGCGGCCGCAATCTGGGGTATGCCCTTGCCACCGGCGTCGGCACAGGTGCTCAAAGGCGGTCCTGTTTCGCTGAGCAGGCGCGGCGCTGCTACTGCTACACGGCGGGCAAAAGTGGACGGCCACTCGATTGACATTCCGGCAAATCATGTGGCCTTTCTCGACTCGCTGACCCTCACAACTCCTGCGCGTACCTGGGTGGATTGCGCAGCGTTGCTATCTCCCGATCACCTCCTAGCTATGGGGGATTGGGCGTTGGGCCAGGGGCTAGTCACTTTGAATGAAATGACCTCAATCGTTGCTTGGGCCCGAACCAGACGAGGAGTGGTTCGAGCTCGAGAGGTGCTGCCGTGGATTCGAACTGGAGTCGAATCCCCTCAGGAATCTCGGTTGCGTTGGAACGTCGTGGCTTGCGAGTTGCCCGAACCTGACATCAACCCGGAAATTGTCCTGCCGGGGGCGCGAGTGGTACGTCTGGATCTTGCTTACAAGGGACTTCGAATCGGTCTCGAGTTTGACGGTGAGTGGCATCTCGGTACCCAGGAGCACGATGCCGAGCGACGGCGCCAGCTTGAAAAGGCGGGATGGAGAGTGATTGTCGCGACCAAAGAGGATCTGTTCGACCCCACTGCGATGCTCACCGCTTTGCGTTCGGCGATTTCCGAGCGTTCCAACGTGGGTAGACGTCGGTGGTGAGAACACACTGTCCGCACCGGTAGCTGCTCAGGGGGTGAGCGCAGGCGATGTCACAAGGGACGCAATCGGAGAAAACGCAGGTTCGCCCTCTCAGACCGCAAGTTCGCGCCCCCAGACCGCAGGTTCGCCCTCTCAGGCTGCAAGTTCGCGGTTAGGCCTTGGCGAGGGTGCCCAGGTAGAGCTCGATGACCTTGGGGTCGTTGGCCAGGTCCTTGCCGGTGCCTGTGTAGGCGTTGCGACCCTGGTCGAGGACGTATCCGCGGTCCACGATCTGCAGGCATCGACGAGCGTTCTGCTCGACGATAATCACGGTCACGCCCGTCTTGTTGATCTCGCGCACGCGGACGAACACCTCGTCTTGGAGAGCGGGGGACAGGCCGGCGCTGGGCTCGTCCAGGAGCAGGACGCTGGGCTCCATCATCAAGGCCCGCCCCATGGCCACCATCTGGCGTTCTCCACCGGACAGGGAGCCGGCTCGCTGCTTGCGACGTTCTCCGAGAGTGGGGAAGAGATCCACGACCTTGTCGAAGCGCTCGGAGAAGCTCTTGGGGTCCTGGAATGCGCCCATCTCCATGTTCTCCTCGATGGTCAGCGAGGGGAACACGTTGTTTGTCTGCGGAACGAAACCGACCCCGCGACGGACCAGCTGGTCGGCCCGCAGATTGGTGATGTCCTCATCGCGCAGCAGCACCGATCCCTGGTTGACATGAACCAGGCCGAAAATGGCCTTCAGCAGGGTCGATTTGCCGGCGCCGTTAGGACCGATGATGCCGACCAGCTCGCCCTCTTGGGCGTACAAATCCGATCCATTGAGGATGTTGACGCCAGGGAAGTACCCGGCGTAAAGCCCGTCTGCGCGCACAAGGGCGCCGACGGCTTGTGACTTGTGAATCTGCTCGGCGTCGGCCGGATGCCCCGTCCTGAGTTGCTCGGCATTGACGTCCAACTCGGTCTCGAACACATGGGCGTCATCGGGATCGTCGGGGCCCGGGAGATCGGCAGGTTCGGTGTAGTTCATCAGGAACCGTCCTCAGTCAAGGCCTGGCCACTTTCGGTCAGTTGAGCTTCGTGGTGGGCGCCCAGATAGGCGTCAATGACGGCCTGATCCTTCATGACCGCATCCGGCGGGCCTTCGGCGATAACTGCGCCCTGGGCCATGACGATGACCCAATCGCTGATGTCGTGGACCATGTCCATGTCGTGCTCGACGAAGAGCACGGTGGTGCCCTCCTCGCGCATGGTCTTGATGTGGCCCAGCAGGCTCTGCTTGAGTGCGGGGTTCACACCAGCCATCGGCTCATCGAGCATGATCAGCTCAGGCTCGGCCATCAGCGCGCGCGCCATCTCGAGCAACTTGCGCTGACCACCGGAGAGTGAGCCGGCGAAGTCGGCGACCTTCTCGTGGAGATTGAAGCGCTCAAGCAAGCCCATCGACTTCTGGTCGATCTTCTTTTCCTGAGCGCTCCACAAGAAGGGGAAGATGGCAGCGAAGAAGCGCTCGCCGGTCTGGTGCTTGGCTCCCAATCGCATGTTGTCGATAACGGTCATGCGGCTGAGGGCCTTGGTCAGCTGGAAGGTACGAACCATGCCGATACGAGCGAGTCGGTAGGGAGCTGTCCCCGCTACCTGTCGGCCATTGAAGGTCCATTTACCCTCATCGGCTTTGTCGAAACCGGTAATCAGGTTGAAGAAGGTCGTCTTGCCAGCGCCGTTCGGGCCGATGAGGGCCGTGATGGCGCCCCGTTGGATCTCGACGTGTTCGACGTTGACTGCGGTCAAACCGCCGAAACGACGGGTGACGTGGTCCACGACCAAGATCGGGTCGGGCTTGGCGACACCGGGCCGCGGATCGACGGCCGCGAGCGCCGTTTTCGCCTGGGCTGCGAGGGAACCGGACGTAGTGGAATCACTTGGCATCGAGCGCCAACTCCCTTCTGTCCCCGAAGATCCCCTGGGGTCTGAAGACCATCAAGGCGATCAGTCCCGAACCCATGAGGACGAAGCGGATATTGCCGACATCCGTTGGCTGAAGGAAGTCGATCCAGCCGGCCTGAATGGCCTGTCCGAGGAACTCGCCCGTTCCCGCCAGGACGATCCAGAACAAAATCGCGCCGACGATGGGTCCGAAGACCCGAGCGGCGCCGCCGAGCAAGAGGATTGTGTAGGCAAAGAAGGTGAATTCCGGTCGGAAAGTGTCTGGCTGAACGGACTGCTTGGCAACAGCCCAGACGATGCCGCCGAAGGCACCTATCACGCCACCCAGGATGAGGGCTTGCATCTTGTAGGCGAAGACGTTCTTGCCTAGCGACACAACGGCGTTCTCGTCCTCGCGGATGCCCTTCACGATGCGCCCCCACGGACTGCGAACGAGCAGCCACACGAGAACGGTGAACAGGGCAACCAGGATCCAGCCCACGATGACGACCCACAGATCCTGACGAGTCCAACTCAGCACGGGCAGGCTCTGGAAGTCCGCGGGTAGTGGATTGGTGTCGTGGAAGTCCTGACCGATCTTGCCGTTGAGGCCCTGGGCGCCACCGAGGACGTCCTTGAAAGCGATGGAGCGCACGGTCAAGCGCACGAGCTCACTGAAAGCGATAGTGACAATTGCCAGATAGTCGGCTCGTAGTCGCAGCGTGGGGATTCCCAGGATCAGCGCGATGATCGTGGCCACCACGATGCCGACCACGATCGCCAGCCACAGGCTGAGGTCGAAGGTGAGCACGATGACACCGACCGCGTAGGAGCCAGCCGCAACGAACGCCACCTGACCGAAGTTCAACAGCCCGGTGTAGCCGAATTGGACGTTCAGGCCGATCGCGGCCAGGCAGTAGATGATCGCCTGGATTCCGATCGCCTGGGTGAGGGTCTGTGTGAGGACGAAACTCCAATCCATGTCAGCCCACCCGCTCTCGTCTGCCGAGGATGCCCTGCGGTCGGATCATCAAAATCACGATCATGACGAACAAGGCTCCGACCGTCTTCATCTCGGTAGGAATCACCAGCGAGGTCATCTGGATAAACACGCCGACGACGAGCGCGCCCACGATGGCGCCGTACACGGTGCCCAGACCGCCCAAGATCACCGAGGCGAAGATGATGAGGAGAACCCGCTGGCCCATATGCCAGGAGTTTTCCTGAGTCAGGCCAAGGTAGATGCCGCCGAAGGCCGCGAGGCCCGCGGCTACTGTCCACACGACGGCGATGACCTTCTCGACGTCGATACCGGTGGCCGACGCGAGGGCCGGGTTGTCGGAGACGGCTCGTGTGGCCTTGCCGATGCGCGACCGTTGCACCCAGATGACTGTCGCGGTGAGTGCAACGACGGCCAGCCCCGCCAGGATGAGGGCCTTTGGTGTGGTGCTGACCGGCCCGAGTTCGATGCCGACCTGGCCCGCGTACTGGTTGTAGTTAATGGGAGCGCCACCGAAGAACAACGCCACGCCGTAGCGGATGACGATCGCCAAGCCGATCGAGATGATCATCATCGCGATGAGGCCTGTCTTGCGCTTGCGCAGGGGGCGCCACAGGACCCGGTTTTGGCCCCACCCGAACAAGATCGCGGCTATCACGATCGCGATGGGGGCCGCGATGATGATGTGGAGACCCGCCTCGTTCAAGATGAGGGCGGTGAACGCGCCCAGGGTCAGCAGGTCGCCGTGCGAGAAGTTCGTCAAGCCGGTGGTGCCGAAGACGAGGTTTAGACCGAGGGCGCCGAGAGCGATCATGATCCCGAAGAGCACGCCATCGAACAGCAACTGCAGGAACTGGTCTCCGGTGACGTCGATGAAACCGCCGTCGTCTCCACCACCCCCTTCGCCTTCTACCAGTTTGGTGAGGATCTTCTTCTCCCCACCCAGGACGAGTAGGGAGCGACTGGCGTCTTCGGGGTTCTCCAGTGCGATGCCCTCGGGGAGAGTGGTGACGTCGATCTCGATGGCGTAGGTCCCCCCGCCGGGCAGGACGATGGCGAAATCCCCATTGGCGTCGGAGGAACCGGTCTCACTGAATCCGTCCTCGTTGCTCACGGTGATGGAGACGTCCGGGATTCCGGTTCCGTCCGGCGCGGTGAAACTTCCGACCAGGGTCGCGTCCGCGGCGTTGGCCGCCGAGGCACCCACGAGCGTCACCCCGAGGAGGGAGATCACCGCGAGGACGGCCGCCGTAACAGCGGCTCGAACTGCGATCAGCACGAAGCCAACCTCCTGGGATCGATACGGGCGATCACGATCGCCCAGCGACTTCCGATCACACTAGCGGCCTTGCGCAGCCTGTGGGGGCTAGATAGTCAGTTTGCCGAAATTTGTTACTTGTTCGACACCGGCCGGACGAGACACGTGAGCCGCGCAGTGCAGACGGGGCGGTCGGCATCGTCGGTGACTCGGATCTGGGTGCTCACCACGGTGCGGCCAGCGGACAGGACCGTGGATTCGCCTCGCACGACCCCCGCGGTGGCCGATCGGTGGTGGGTGCAATTCAGATCCACGCCGACCACCATGTTCTCCGGTCCTGCCAGCAGGGCTCCGTGGATCGAGCCGAGGGACTCGGCAAGGACGGCGCTGGCCCCGCCGTGCAGAAGGCCGTAGGGCTGGGTGTTTCCTTCGACCGGCATCGTGGCTACGACGCGGTCGCGGTCCGCCGACACCAATTCGATGCCCATCTTCTCGGCCAGTGATCCCATACCCCAATGGGCGAGTTCTTCGGGAATCCCGGTCGACTGGGTACTCGAGGTGTCGTTGCTCATGTCGCCAGCGTAGGCGTGAGTGTCTGCCTAGGATCGGAAGATGCCCGATTCCGGACGCCTGCTGGTACTCGATGGGCACTCCCTGGCCTACCGGGCGTTCTATGCCCTTCCGGTCGAGAACTTCAGCACCACCACGGGGCAGCCGACGAATGCGGTGTACGGCTTCACCTCGATGTTGGTGAATCTGCTGCGCGACGAGCAACCGACCCATGTGGCCGTGGCGTTCGATGTGTCCCGCAAGAGTTTTCGGACCGAGAAGTTTCCGGATTACAAGGCCACCCGGACCAAGTCGCCCGAGGAGTTCAAGGGCCAGGTGGAACTGATCAAGGAGGTCGTACGCGCTCTCGGCATCACGACTTTGGAATTGGAGGGGTTCGAGGCGGACGACATCATCGCCACACTCGCTACCGAGGCGGCTGGAGAGGGATTGAGGGTCGACATCGTGAGCGGCGACCGTGACACCTTCCAGTTGGTTGATGAGCGCACGACCGTGCTCTATCCCCGCAAGGGTGTGTCGGATCTGGCGCGGATGACGCCGGAAGCGATCGAGGAGAAATACGGGCTCACCCCACGCCAGTACCCAGACTTCGCTGCGCTTCGGGGCGACCCCAGCGACAACCTCCCCGGCATCCCCGGGGTAGGGGAGAAGACGGCGGTTAAGTGGCTGACGGCCTATGGCGACCTTGCGGGGCTCGTGGACCACGTGGACGAGGTCGGCGGCAAGGTCGGTGCGGCACTTCGGGAGGCGGTGCCCCAGGTGCTGGTGAATCGAGAGCTCACCGAGCTCATCCGACAGGTGCCATTGGGCACCGAATTAGCGTCCCTGGAGTGGACTTCGTGGTCTCGCGAGGAATTGGCGAAGCTATTCGACGGCCTGCAATTCACGGCCCTTCGATCGCGAGTAGAAGCGCTCCCACATGGCACGGGTGGCGAGGCGGGCTCGACGTCTGAGGTCGCAACGGAAACCGAATCACTGCCCGTCGAGATCCGCGAGGCAGGATCGGTGGCCGCTGTTCTTTCGGGCATCGACTCCGCCGCCATCGCGGTACGGGGCGCTTGGTCGGCGGGACGGGGCGAGATCGAGGGCATCGCGGTGTGCACTGATGAAAGAGTGATGGTGCTGCCTGTTCAGACTGCACAGGATCGTTCCGCGTTGAACGCATGGCTTTCGGATTCCTCCATCGACAAGCGCATTCACGATGTGAAAGGCCCCGACCTGGCGGTGCTTACGGATACAACCGGTGCGGCGGTTATCGAGGGAGTCACGATGGACACCGCCCTGGCGGCCTATCTCGACGCCCCCGGTGCGCGGTCGTACGCATTGGAGGATGTGTCCTCGCGGCTGCTGGGGCGGACTTTGGACAACGACGACGACGCCGGCGGCCAACTTGCCCTAGGTGGGGACGAGGAACATGACCTGCGCGCCTTGGGCGCACAGGCGCAAGCGGTGGCCGACGTATCGAATGTCGCACGACAACGCCTGGCGGCCGAGGGAATCGAGTCACTGCTTGCTGACATGGAGATTCCGTTGGCAGGACTGCTGGCGCGGATGGAATACGTCGGGATCGCTGTCGATCGAAATCGACTCCAAGGACTGTCGGAGGAGTTCGGTGCGTCGATGCGCGCTGCGGAAGAAGAAGCCCATCGCATAGTCGGACGATCGTTCAACCTGGGATCACCCAAGCAACTTCAAGAAGTCTTGTTCGTCGATCGCGGACTTCCCAAGACGAAGAAGATCAAGACCGGCTACACGACCGATGCCGAGGCGCTTCAGAACCTGTTTGCCAGCACCGAGGATCCAGTCCTCGAGCAGTTGTTGGCGTGGCGGGATGTTTCCAAGTTGCGTCAAACGGTTGAGGGATTGCTTCCGTTGGCTGACGACGCAGGTCGGATCCACACGACGTTTCGTCAGACGGCGGCTGCTACGGGGCGGTTGTCCTCATCGGATCCGAACCTTCAGAACATTCCGATCCGAACCGAAGCTGGGCGCCGGATCCGCAGTTGCTTTGTTGTGGGTGACGGTTTCGAGGCCCTGATGACGGCCGATTACAGCCAAATCGAGATGCGCATCATGGCCGATGCCTCGGCCGACGACGGATTGATCGAAGCCTTCGTCGAAGGTGAGGATCTGCACAGTTCCGTCGCAGCCAAGGTCTTCGGGGTGCGTGAAGCCGATGTCGATCCCGAAATGCGGCGGCGCATCAAGGCGATGAGTTACGGCCTGGCGTACGGACTGTCCGCCTACGGGTTGTCCCAGCAGTTGCGTATCACTCCCGCTGAAGCCCAAAGCTTGATGGACGAGTACTTCACCCGCTTCGGTGGCGTTCGCGATTACCTGTCGGGGGTGGTCGACGAGGCTCGCAAGCGCGGGTACACAGAGACCATGTTCGGGCGCCGCCGGTACCTGCCCGATCTGAACCACGACAACCGCCAGCGACGCGAGATGGCTGAGCGAATGGCGTTGAACGCCCCCATTCAGGGAACCGCGGCGGACATCGTGAAGGTGGCGATGCTCGGCGTGGATCGGGCCCTGCGGGACGGGGGATTGTCCTCTCGACTCCTGCTGCAGGTGCACGACGAGCTCGTGCTGGAGGTAGCTCCCGGAGAGGCCTCGCAGCTCGAGGCGCTCGTTCGCGAGGAGATGGGCAAGGCCGCCGATCTTCGGGTTCCGCTCGATGTGTCGGTCGGGGTGGGATCCGATTGGCAATCCGCCGGCCACTAGACCCGCCGGCCACTAGACCCGCCGGGTGAGGCCCGATCGGACGTGGGGGCCACCCGCAGGACGGTGCGGGGCCCGGCTGCCGTAGCCTTGGGGGGCCCAGCGACCGCTGGATACGCCTACTCAGTATCGGATTTCCCCCTACATGACTGTTCCTACGACCACCACGACCACTTCGACCCCCGCCCAGGTAGCCGTCAATGACATCGGCTCGGCGGACGATTTCCTCGCAGCGATCGATGCGACCATCAAGTACTTCAACGACGGAGACATCGTCGAAGGCACCATCGTCAAGGTTGACCGCGACGAGGTCCTGCTCGACATCGGCTACAAGACCGAGGGCGTGATTCCCTCCCGTGAACTTTCCATCAAGCACGATGTCGACCCCAACGAGGTTGTCGGTGTCGGCGACTCCGTCGAAGCTCTGGTTCTCCAAAAGGAGGACAAGGAAGGTCGTTTGATCCTGTCCAAGAAGCGCGCTCAGTACGAGCGCGCGTGGGGCACCATCGAGAAGGTCAAGGAAGAGGACGGTGTCGTCGAGGGCCAGGTGATCGAGGTCGTCAAGGGCGGCCTGATCCTCGATATCGGTCTGCGCGGGTTCCTTCCCGCATCTCTGGTGGAGATGCGCCGAGTTCGCGACCTTCAGCCGTATGTGGGCAAGACGCTCGAAGCCAAGATCATCGAGTTGGACAAGAACCGCAATAACGTGGTCCTGTCGCGTCGTGCGTGGCTCGAGCAGACGCAGTCCGAAGTTCGCCAGACGTTCCTTACGCAGTTGCAGAAGGGGCAAATCCGCTCCGGCGTCGTCTCCAGCATCGTTAACTTCGGCGCCTTCGTGGATCTCGGAGGCGTCGACGGCCTCGTCCACGTCTCGGAGTTGTCCTGGAAGCACATCGATCACCCGTCCGAGGTCGTCGAGGTCGGTCAGGAAGTCACGGTCGAGGTCCTCGACGTGGACATGGATCGCGAGCGGGTCTCGCTGTCGCTCAAGGCGACCCAGGAGGATCCCTGGCAGCACTTCGCGCGCACGCATCAGCTCAACCAGGTCGTGCCCGGCAAGGTCACCAAGCTCGTCCCGTTCGGCGCATTTGTTCGCGTCGACGAAGGTATCGAGGGCCTCGTTCACATTTCCGAGTTGGCCGAGCGCCACATCGAACTGCCCGAGCAGATCGTGCAGGTCGGCGACGAGTTGTTCGTCAAGGTCATCGACATCGACCTTGAGCGTCGTCGGATCTCGTTGTCTTTGAAGCAGGCAAACGATTCTGCGGACACCCAGGCGTCGGAGGAGTTCGATCCGTACCTGTACGGCATGGCCCCGGCATTCGACGAGGCCGGCAAGTACATCGGTCCGGAGGGCTTCGATCCTGAGACCGGTGAATGGAAGGCAGGCTTCGAAGATCAGCGTTCGGCGTGGGAGCAGGAATACGCGGACGCTCATGCCCGCTGGGAGGCGCATCGCAAGCAGATGGCCGATGCCCAGGAAGCCGACCAGGCAGCTGCCGTGGAGAGCGGTGAGGCGACGAGTTACTCATCCGAGAGTGCGGATGCTGAAGGCTCACTCGCGTCGGATGAGGCCCTGCAGGCCCTTCGCGACAAGCTCACCAGCGACTAGCGAGAAACCACCGCGGTGCGCGTCGGGCTGACGGGGGGCATCGGCTCGGGCAAGTCAACTGTTGCGGCGATGCTTGCCCGCAAGGGTGCCGGCATCGTCGACGCCGACGACATCGCTCGTCGGATTGTCGAGCCGGGCAGTCCGGTGTTGGCTCGACTGGCCGAAGAGTTCGGCGCGGACATCGTCCGTGACGACGGTTCACTCGATCGGGCGCTGCTCGCATCAAGAGCCTTCGTCGACGAGCGCGCGACGCGGCATCTGAACGAGATCACCCATCCGGCGATCCGTGAGCTCGCGGAAGCCGAAATCTCGTTGGCAGAAGTGACCTCAGAGGTGGTCGTCTACGAAATGCCGCTGCTCGTCGAAAGCGGACAGGTATCACTCGTGGATGTGGTTGTGGTGGTGGACGTCCCCGAATCGATTCAGATCGAACGTGCACTGTCTCGTGGCATGTCAGCAGACGACGTCCATCGACGCATGGAGCGACAGGCTTCACGCGATCAGCGCCTCGCGGCTGCTGATTCGGTAGTGGACAACAGCGGCAGCGAGAGTCGAACCCAAGTACAGGTGGATGGCCTGTGGACTGAGTGGACGTCATGACCCGGCCTGTGACCGATCTCCAGCGAACGGTGGCCCCCTTTGAAGTCGTCTCGGACTACGTCCCGGCCGGTGACCAGCCCCAAGCGATAGACGAAATTGCCCGCCGGATCGAAGCGGGGGAGGAGAACGTTGTCCTCCTCGGTGCCACGGGGACCGGAAAGTCCGCCACGACGGCATGGTTGGTGGAGCGTCTTCAGCGTCCGACATTGGTAATGGCGCCCAATAAGACGCTGGCTGCGCAACTGGCAACCGAGTTTCGGGAGCTGCTCCCGAACAATGCTGTCGAGTACTTCGTGTCCTACTACGACTACTACCAACCCGAGGCCTACGTGCCTCAGACGGATACGTACATCGAGAAGGACTCCTCGATCAACGAGGAAGTCGAACGCCTGCGGCACTCCGCCACCAATTCGCTCTTGACGCGGAGAGATGTGCTGGTCGTGGCGTCGGTGTCGGCGATCTACGGGCTGGGAACTCCGCAGGAATACGTCGATCGAATGGTGCGCCTGCGGGTTGGTGACGAAATCGAGCGTGATGCGCTATTGCGCAGCTTCGTCGACATCCAATACACGCGTAACGACATCTCGTTCGAGCGCGGAACGTTTCGCGTGCGAGGCGACACAGTCGAGGTGTTCCCCATGTACGAGGAGCATCCCGTACGCATCGAAATGTTCGGCGATGAGATCGAGCGATTAATGACGCTGCATCCGGTCACGGGCGAGATCTTGACCGAGGATGACGAGATCTACGTTTTCCCCGCTACCCACTACGTCGCCGGTCCCGAACGCATGGAGCGAGCAATCGAGGGGATCGAAAGCGAGTTGCAAGAAAGGCTCACCGAACTCGAGAACCAGGGCAAGCAACTCGAGGCGCAGAGATTGCGAATGAGGACGAGCTACGACGTCGAGATGATGCGCCAGGTAGGGACGTGTTCGGGTATCGAGAACTATTCACGGCATATCGACGGCCGACCTCCCGGTTCGGCACCGAACTGTCTTCTGGATTACTTCCCCGAGGACTTCTTGCTCGTCATTGATGAATCGCACGTGACAGTGCCTCAAATCGGTGCCATGTACGAGGGAGACACTTCCCGGAAGCGAACCCTGGTCGAGCACGGCTTCCGACTCCCATCGGCCATGGACAACCGACCGTTGACCTGGGCTGAGTTCGTCGAGCGAATCGGGCAAACCGTGTACCTGTCGGCTACCCCTGGATCCTATGAACTCGGCAAGGTCGAAGGGGACGTCGTCGAGCAGGTGATCCGGCCGACCGGCTTGGTGGATCCGGAGATCGTGGTGAAGCCGACCGAGGGGCAAATCGACGATCTCATGCATGAGGTCCGCTCACGGGCAGAGCGCGGAGAGCGATCCCTGGTTACGACCTTGACGAAACGGATGGCCGAGGACCTCACCGATTATCTGGGTGAGCACGGAATTCGCGTGCAGTATCTCCATTCGGAAGTAGACACGCTGCGTCGCGTGGAACTACTGCGTGAACTGAGGGCGGGGATCTTCGACGTCCTGGTTGGCATAAACCTGCTGCGCGAGGGTCTCGACCTGCCGGAGGTCTCGCTCGTTGCGATCCTCGACGCGGACAAAGAGGGCTTCCTGCGCTCAGAGACGTCTTTGATTCAGACAATTGGACGCGCGGCGCGAAATGTCTCCGGCCAGGTGCATATGTACGCGGACTCGATCACACCATCCATGCGGCAGGCGATCGATGAAACGAATCGTCGACGGGCCAAGCAGGTTGCCTTCAATTCCGAGCACGGGATCGATCCCCAACCTCTGCGTAAGCGAATAGCCGACATCACCGATCTACTCGTGCGCGAGGAGGAAGACACCAAGGAACTCATCGGGTCCTCGGGCACCTCCACGCCGATCCCGACGAGGCGTACCGCCTCGATGGCGGAAGGGGAGTTGGTTCAGTTGATCGAGCAGTTGACGAATCAGATGCACCAGGCCGCGTCGGACCTGCAATTCGAGCTTGCCGCGCGTCTTCGAGACGAGGTCTCCGAACTCAAGACCGAATTACGCTCGATGCGCGAAGCCATTGGCTGATTTCGAACCCCCCACCACCTAGGCTCGCACCGTGGACACGTCTTTGACCGTCTGGGCCATCACGATCGGCGCCATCTTGGCGTTGATCATCCTTGACTTTCTGACGGTGAGTCGCAAACCACACGACGTCATGTTCAAAGAGGCTCTGGGCTGGAGCATCTTTTACATCGGGGTCGCCATTGCCTTCGGCGCCGTCATCTGGTGGTGGGCGGGTGCAGACTTCGGAACTCAGTACTACACGGCCTATCTCGTGGAGAAGTCACTGAGTGTCGACAACATCTTCGTCTTCATCATCATCCTGACGCAGTTTCGAACCCCTTCCGTTCTGCATCAGCGAGTGCTCCTTTTTGGAGTATTGCTTGCCCTGATTTTCCGCGCCATATTCATCGCCATCGGCGCGGCCGCGATATCACTGTTCGCCTTCACCTTCGTCTTGTTCGGTGCACTCCTGCTGTGGACCGGAGTGCAATTAATGCGTCATCGCAACGAAGACCCGGATCCGATGGACAACATCATCATCCGGAATGTGCGAAAGAGAGTGCGCTTCTCAGAGGACTACGACGGCACCAAGCTCTTCACGAAGATAGATGGCGCCAAGGTCGCGACGCCGTTGCTGTTCGTGATGGTTGCTATTGGTGGGACCGATCTTCTCTTCGCGCTGGATTCGATTCCGGCGACCTTCGGAGTGACTCAGGAGCCGTTCTTGGTGTTCGCGGCCAATGCGTTCGCGTTGCTGGGCCTACGGGCGCTGTACTTCCTGGTGAAAGGACTCCTCGACAAGCTGGTGTATCTATCCACCGGCCTGGCGGTAATTCTCATCTTCATTGGGTTCAAGTTGATCCTGACCTACTTCCACGAGGTGTTCCCCGAAACGGTCCCGAAGATCGACACCATTTGGTCGCTCGTGTTCATAGCTCTCGTGTTGATCGTCGTGACGATCGCGTCGTGGATTAAGACGCGGAAGGATCCGGATGCGATTGCCCATGCGGGTCGATTGACCGACCGGCGGGAGGATCAGGCGGAGGGTTCAGCCGATCCGAACCATTAGGCGGTGTCGGGGCGCTGGGAGCGTGGAAACCGGCCTGCGCCAGCGCCTCACGTAATGCCGTGATCTCAGCTTTCAGTTCCAGGATGTCACCCTTGACCTCGCTTTGCCCCTGCTCTTGCTTGCCGCTCAAGCGCGTCACGACCGCTGATGCCACCGAGGCACCGACTAGGCCGAGAAGTGAAATGCCGACAACCATCACGCCGACTGCGATGATGCGCCCGTTTGCCGTAACGGGTACGTAATCGCCGTATCCGACCGTGGCCATCGTGACGAGAGACCACCACACGGCGTCGCCGAAAGTCTCGATGCTGGCGTTCTTTGCGCCGCGTTCGGCGTTGAGAACGGCGAGCGCGCTGATGTAGGTCAAGAACACGACAGCAATGACCACTGCTGTGGCGGTGCGTCCGAATCGCAATCGGCTCCCACGACTGATGAGCCACTGCCCGGCCGTCAATACACGGAGCACGCGCAGCACGCGGAAGGCTGGAACGGCCACCGCGAGAACGTCGATCGGGTGGTGCACGAGGTAGGCGAAATGCTTCGGCGCCAGGATCGCGCGGATGGTCAGATCGATGATGAAAATGACCCAAATGACGTCCATGGCGGTGTTGAGGGTCGACAGCTGCACACTCGTGAGGTCGAGGTCCAGGACATAGAACGAGTACAGGACCAGGTAGACGAGCGCCAGGATCACCATGATCAGGGCGGTCTTGGACTCGTACTTCTCCAAGCGGGCCTCGGCGCGGACCTGGCGCGGGTCGTCCGGATTGGCCTTGTGGACGGTCAGTCGGTCCCAGAACCTGTCCGCCCAGGATTCGGTCTCCTCGGGGGTGGTCCCGGCCTCGGGTGGGGACGCAGGCGTAGACACGCCGACACCTTACGAGGCGAGTTGGTGTCCCACCAACGACCTACCAGCGGCGTTCGCGCCATTCGTCGAGATTCGGGCGCTCGTCGCCGAGGATGGTGTCGTCTCCGTGGCCGGGATATATCCAGGTCTCGTCGTCGAAATGGCCGAAAATCTTGTTCGTGACGCCGTCGTACAACGTGTCGAAGTCTTCGGGTGACCACGTGCGACCGACTCCTCCGGGAAATAGGCAATCGCCGGTGAAAAGGTGCTGGTGCCCGGTGGGATCGTCGTAGGTCAACACGAGCGAGCCGGGCGTGTGGCCTTCGAGGTGGATGGTGCCCAGGGCTACATCGCCGACGACGATCACCTCGCCCTCGTCCACCCGGTGGGTAATCGGCACGCCGATGGCATCGGCGTCGGCGTGGTGGGCGTAGACGGGAGCTCCCGTGGCCGCCACGACCTCGGCCAATGCCCCCCAGTGGTCCTGATGGCGGTGGGTGGTGACGATGCCCACCACACCATCGGGGCCGATTAAATCTAGGAGGCGGTCCGCTTCGGCAGCGGCATCGATCAGGAGTTGCGCCCCTGTAGTGGAGCAACGCAGGAGGTATGCGTTGTTATTCATCGGGCCAACGGCCAACTTGCTAATAGTCACGTTCGACAGTTCGCGAACGTCGGCCGCACCGCCTACGCTGACGTGTCCGGAGTACATGTCCGGCACCATAGCGAGGCAGCGGTGGATACCACCAGGTGCCGGGAGAGGGGCACGAGTGATCGGCGAGAACCTGGTTGTCCGGGGTGCGCGCGAGCACAACCTCAAGGACGTCTCGCTTGATATGCCCCGCGACTCGCTGATCGTGTTCACCGGACTGTCGGGCTCAGGGAAATCCTCCCTGGCATTCGACACCATCTTCGCCGAGGGTCAACGCCGGTACGTGGAGAGTTTGTCCGCCTACGCCCGGCAATTCCTCGGGCAAATGGACAAGCCGGATGTCGATTTCATCGAGGGCCTGTCACCGGCGGTGTCGATCGACCAAAAGTCAACGTCGCGAAACCCGCGGTCAACGGTCGGGACCATTACCGAGGTTTACGACTACCTTCGTCTGCTGTACGCGCGCATCGGCAAGCCGCACTGTCCCGAATGCGGCGACCCCATCAGCCGCCAGACTCCGCAGCAGATCGTTGACCAGGTCCTCGAACTACCCGAGAAGACGCGCTTCCAGGTCCTCGCACCACTGGTTCGGGAACGCAAAGGCGAGTACGTCGAACTCTTCCGACAACTGCAAACCCAGGGCTTTTCGCGGGCGCGCGTGGATGGCGTGGTCTACGGGCTCGACGAGGTTCCGAAGCTAAAAAAGCAAGAAAAGCACAGCGTCGAGGTCGTGGTCGATCGGCTCACGGTCAGCAAGGAATCGCGACGGCGTTTGACGGACAGCGTCGAGACGGCATTGGGTCTTGGTCACGGCTACGTGGTTCTCGACTTCGTCGATCTCGACGAGACCGATCCGCATCGCGAGCGCATCTACTCAGAGCACCTGGCCTGCCCACGAGACGGTCTGTCCTTCGAAGAGCTCGAGCCGCGCTCGTTCTCCTTCAACTCGCCCTTCGGTGCGTGTCCGGAGTGTTCGGGTCTTGGAACCACGCGCGAGGTCGATGTCGAACTCGTTGTGCCGGATGTGGACCTGGCGCTTTCTGAGGGTGCAATCGCACCCTGGTCGCGGGGAACGGTGTCCGGGTACTTCGCCCGGCTGCTGGAGGCGATCGCCGAGGAACTAGACGTGGACGTTGACGTGCCGTGGAAGAAACTTCCGGCGAAGGCGAAGAAGGCGATCCTGGGCGGCTACTCCGAGCAAATTCACGTTCAGTACCGGAACCGCTACGGGCGTCGACGCTCGTATTACACCGAGTACGAAGGCGTTATCCCGTACGTGAAGCGCCGGCATGCCGAGGCCGAAACCGACGCTTCGCGGGAGCGTTTCGAGGGTTACATGCGGGAAGTTCCTTGCGAAGCCTGTGCCGGCAGCCGACTGAAGCCGTTGACCTTGGCCGTCACGATTGAAGGCCGATCGATTGCGGACATCGCGGCGCTGCCGATCGGTGATGCCGCTGAGGTGCTTCGGGAACTCACGTTGTCCGATCGCGACGCGGCTATTGCCTCTCGCGTGCTCAAGGAAGTCAACGAGCGCCTGCAGTTCTTGGTGGACGTCGGTTTGCACTACCTGTCGATGGATCGCGCGGCGGGAACTCTGGCGGGTGGTGAGGCCCAAAGAATTCGTCTCGCTACCCAAATCGGCTCGGGTTTGGTGGGTGTCCTCTACGTCCTCGACGAGCCCAGTATCGGACTGCATCAACGCGACAATCATCGATTGATCGAGACCCTGGTCCGACTCCGCGACCTCGGGAACACGCTCATCGTCGTGGAACATGACGAAGACACCATCCGGACGGCGGACTGGATCGTGGACATTGGCCCGGGAGCGGGTGAGCACGGTGGCCAGATCGTGGTTAACGGCACGGTTAAAGAATTGTTGAAGAACAAGGAATCGCTCACCGGCCAGTACCTGTCCGGTGCCCGTCGCATTGAGGTGCCACAGGACAGGCGGCCTCAGGAGCGGGGCTGGATCACCGTCTCCGGGGCGCGCGAACACAATCTGCAAGATGTCACGGCGCGCTTTCCGCTGGGAAATTTCGTGTGTGTGACGGGTGTCAGTGGATCCGGAAAATCGACTTTGGTCAACGACATCTTGTACAGCGTCCTCGCACGCGACCTCAACGGCGCTCGCCTTGTTCCGGGCAAGCACAAGACGGTGAAGGGCACCGACGAAGTGGACAAGGTGGTGCATGTCGATCAAAGCCCGATCGGCCGCACGCCCCGAAGCAACCCAGCGACCTACACCGGAGTTTTCGATCACATCCGCAAGTTGTTCGCAGCCACACCCGAAGCGAAGGTACGGGGATATCAGCCCGGTCGTTTCTCGTTCAACGTCAAAGGTGGTCGGTGCGAAGCGTGCAGTGGCGACGGCACCATCAAGATCGAGATGAACTTCCTGCCCGATGTCTACGTTCCATGCGAGGTTTGCCATGGGGCGCGGTACAACCGGGAGACGCTCGAGGTCCATTACAAGGCCAAGACCATTGCCGAAGTCCTTGACATGCCAATCGAGGAAGCCCTTGTGTTCTTCGAGGCTGTTCCCGCAATCGCCAGACACTTGTCAACACTGGTCGACGTCGGCCTGGGCTATGTCCGAATGGGGCAATCGGCTCCCACGCTGTCCGGCGGTGAGGCTCAGCGGGTGAAGCTCGCAAGTGAACTGCAGAAGCGCTCGACCGGTCGCACCGTCTACGTCTTGGACGAGCCCACCACCGGTTTGCACTTCGAGGACATCCGCAAATTGCTCGGTGTCCTTCAGTCCCTGGTGGACAAGGGCAACACGGTGATCGTTATCGAGCACAACCTCGATGTCATCAAGTCGGCGGATTGGATCGTGGACTTGGGGCCCGAGGGTGGCTCCGGGGGTGGCACGGTGGTGGCTGAGGGTACGCCGGAAACGGTTGCCGCGATGCAGGGCAGCCACACTGGACGCTTCCTCGAACCACTGCTGTGATCGTGCTCGCACGCTGGTCCTGACGTACGCTGGCGCCATGGCTCGAGATTTGCGACGACGCGAAGTAATTGCCGGCGGTGGACTCGTGGCGGTCGGGGGCATCCTGGTGGCCTGCGGCGGGGGTGAATCGGCTTCGGAATCCACGCCGACGCCGAAGGAAAGTTCTGTTGCCGAGAGCGCCGAGACCGCGCAAGAGGCCGAGACCGCGGAGGAGATTGCCGAGGTCGAAGACACCGAAGCTCTCGGAGATGTTCTGACTTCCGTCGATGACGTCCCGGTCGAAGGTGGGGTGGTGATCGCCGATCCGCCCGTCGTCGTCGTGCAACCGTCCTCGGGCGATATCAAGGGTTTCAGCGCTGTTTGCCCGCACCAGGGCTGCCTGATGTCATCGGTCGAGGCCAACGAGATCGTGTGTCCCTGTCACGGCTCGCTTTTCTCTGCCGAGGACGGCTCGGTCATCGCCGGTCCGGCGCGGGAGGGGTTGCCAGCGGTACCCGTCAGCGTTCAAGGAGACTCGGTCGTCCTCGACTGAGGCGCGATCGATGGCCGATCCCAGCGACTACCGGCCAGCCTCGGGCACCATTCCCCAGGCGCCGGGCGTCTACCGATTCAAAGATGACCACGGTCGAGTCGTCTACGTCGGTAAAGCGCGATCCCTACGTTCTCGGCTGAACTCCTACTTCGCCGATTTCACCTCGTTGCACCCGCGAACGCAATCGATGCTGACGGCGGCCGCGTCGGTTGATTGGGTGGTGGTTGCCAACGAGGTCGAAGCGCTGGCGCTCGAGTTCACGTGGATCAAGGAATACGACCCCCGCTTCAATGTGAAATACCGTGACGACAAGTCATACCCGTATCTCGCGGTGACCGTTGGCGAAGAGTTTCCACGGGCGGCGGTGGTGCGCGAACCCCGACGTCGAGGGACTCGATATTTCGGACCTTACGCACATGCGTGGGCGATCCGGGAGACGCTCGATGAACTGTCCAAGGTGTTCGGTGTCCGCACGTGTCGTGACGGAGTGTTCAAGCGGGCCGCACAGTTAGGGCGGCCCTGCCTGCTCGGCTACATCGACAAGTGCGCGGCACCGTGTGTGGGCCGAGTCACCGAAGATGAGTACCGCGAGCGCGTAGACGACATGTGTCGATTCCTCGCCGGCAATACACATTCGTTCGTCAGGTCGATGGAAGCGTCGATGAAGGATGCGTCGACCAGGCAGGAGTACGAGGAGGCCGCGCGTTGGCGCGATCGAGTCGGCGCTTTGACGCGAGCAATGGAACGCAACGCGGTGGTTCTTGGGGACGGCACGGATGCTGATGTCGTGGCTCTGCACGACGACGCCCTTGAGATCGGCGTCCAGGTCTTCCATGTGCGCTCGGGCCGCTTGATCGGTGAACGGAGCTTTATCGTCGAGAAAGCAGAGGACCTGCCTCTGGGGGGTTACGTCGAGCGGGTGCTGCAGCGGCTGTATGCCGGACGCGATGGCGTCGACATCGACAGCGCACGTCCTCCGAAGGAAATCTTGGTGTCCCATGCGCCAATTGCAGAGGATGCGATCACGCAATGGCTGCAGGACCGACGTGGCTCGTCCGTGGACATCCGTGTTCCTCGACGGGGTGACAAACGAGTCCTGATGGATACGGCTAAGGCCAATTCCGCGCAAGCCTTGATGCGTCATCGAATGAAGCGATCCAGCGATCTGACCGCTCGCAGCGAAGCGCTCGCCGAACTCCAGGATTACCTCGATCTAGCCGAGGCGCCTTTGCGTATCGAGTGCATCGACATCTCGACCCTCCAGGGCACCGACACTGTTGCGTCGCTGGTGGTCTTCGAAGACGGCCTACCTCGCAAGAAGGACTACCGGACTTTCGTCATCCGAACCGAAGGTGCCGACGATCTCACTTCGGTCCGCGAGGTCGTGGAACGACGTTTCTCGCGCAACCACAAGTCCCCGGATGCCGATGACCAGGCTCAGCAGGCAGGCGTCGAGGAGCCGCGCAAGGCGTTCGCCTATCCGCCCGGCCTGCTCGTCATCGACGGTGGCGCTCCACAGGTCAATGCTGCTCAGCAGGCGTTGACCGAGTGTGGAATGGGAGATGTGCCCGTAATCGGTTTGGCCAAGCGCCTTGAGGAGGTGTGGACGCCGGAATCGGCGGACCCGGTGATCTTGCCGAGGACAAGCGAGGCGCTGTACTTGCTCCAACGGGTGCGCGATGAAGCGCACCGCACGGCAATCGGATTCCATCGCAAACGTCGATCGGCTCGCCAGCGCCGCAGTGCCTTGGACGATATACCCGGCTTGGGGGAGAAGAAGGCCGCCGCGTTGCTCAAACACTTCGGATCGGTGAAGGCCATCAAGGCGGCCAGCCTGGATGAATTGCAGCGGGTGCCCGGAATTGGGCCGAGCGTGGCCGCGACCGTTCAGCAGGCGCTAGCGTCCTCACCATGACGAGGTCTTTGTGACGTGGTTGCCATGAATACGGAAGCGTTTGATGTCCTGCTCGTGACCGGAATGTCGGGTGCCGGGCGTTCAACGGCAGCCCGCGCACTCGAAGACGCCGGATGGTTCGTCATAGACAACATCCCCCCGATGCTCATCGGCTCGGCGATCGATGTCGCCGTCGAGAACCCCGACGTTCATCGCGTGGCCGTCGTGGTTGATGCGCGGGGAGGGTCCTTTTTCCCTCAATTGACCGAAGCGATGACGGTGTTGCGCGCGAAGGGTGTTCGACTGCAAGTGCTCTTCTTGGAGGCTTCTGAGGAGTCCCTCGTTCGACGATTCGAGTCCTCTCGGCGCCCGCATCCGCTTCAAGAAGGCAACAGAATCCTCGATGGGCTCCGCCGTGAGCGACTCGTCCTAGGTGACCTTCGCTCCGATGCCGACCTCGTCATCGACACGACCAACCTCAACGTTCACGAGTTGCGGCGTGCGATCGACTCAGCTTTCGCCGAGCCTGACGAACGTTTGCGGATCACCGTCATGTCTTTCGGGTTCAAGCACGGCATACCTGTGGATGCGGACATGGTTGCCGACGCTCGATTTCTTCCCAATCCGTACTGGGACGAGAATCTGCGGGACCTCACGGGTCAAGATCCCCGTGTCTCATCCGCCGTCCTTGCCGGAGAGGGTGCCCAGGAATTCATCGACCACCTCGCCGCTCTTGTGCGCACCACGCGTGACGGTTATCTGCGCGAGGGCAAGCGATTTGTGACAGTGGCCGTTGGTTGCACGGGCGGCAAACACCGCAGTGTGGCGTTATCCGAGGCGCTGGCAGGGATGCTCGAGTCTCCCGACGCGGTCGTGGGTGTCGAGCACAGAGATCTCGGCAAGGAGTAGGTCGTGGACGCGGGTATCGCACCTGAGTCCTCGTCACCGTCGGTCGTCGCACTCGGTGGCGGGCATGGCCTCGCGGTCAGTCTGCGAGCGTTGCGGCGGGTTACCGATCGGATCACGGCAGTCGTGGGTGTCGCGGACGACGGCGGGTCCAGTGGTCGTTTGCGCCGTGAGTTCGGTGTGCTACCCCCGGGCGATCTGCGAATGGCGCTTGCCGCATTGTGCGCTGAGGATCCAGCGGCCCGCCGGTGGGCGGACGTGCTGCAGTTCCGATTCGATGGCGACGGCGAACTCGCTGGACATGCGGTGGGCAACGTGCTGATGGCTGCCCTGTGGGAACGCACCGGGGACCCGGTTGTCGGACTCGATGAAATGGGTGCGTTGCTGGGTGCCGTGGGGCGGGTATTGCCCTGCAGCACGGACCCACTTCACATCGTGGCGGAGATTCGTGGTCACGATCCGTCAGCACCCACGCTCGTGAGCGAAGTTCGTGGCCAGGTAGAGGTCGCCACGACTCCGGGAAGGGTTGAGCGTGTGTGGCTCGATCCGTCGAACGCGCACGTGTGCCCGGAAGCTTTGTCCGCACTCGACGCGGCCGATGCCGTGGTCGTGGGCCCTGGTTCGTGGTTCACCTCTGTGATGCCACACCTGGTGCTTCCTGAACTCGCTTCCCGCATCGCGGCCGCTCCGGGCACGAGGATCCTCGTCCTCAATCTCGATCCGCAAGAAGGTGAGACGGGCGGATTCTCGCCGGCCGAGCACATCGACGCCATTGCATCCCATGCGCCGCAGATTCAGTTCGACGTCGTGATTGCGGACAGTCTTCACTTGGCGGAGGCGTCTGTGCGCCGGGATCTGCAGGCCGCGTGTACGCGGTGGGGAAGCGATGTTCGGTTCTTCGACGTCGCGGACACAGCCGATAGGCACGACCCCGCGAAGTTGGCGCGGGCTTTCGATACGGTTCTCGCCTGATGACGGGAGGAAGTTCCACCATG
>Ga0181593_10001180_pt1 | contig 23444 bp, 17 predicted proteins | sample 071ome_19_FD_133756 | JGI IMG/M metagenome (GOLD analysis project Ga0181593, IMG submission 133756) | Coastal salt marsh microbial communities from the Groves Creek Marsh, Skidaway Island, Georgia - 071413AT metaG (megahit assembly) | ecosystem: Environmental > Aquatic > Marine > Intertidal...
GTTGAACATGGACCAGTTCCAGATTTTCGGAAACCACAGGTAGATGCCGCTCAGTACGATGAACAGGAACATCAGGTTGCTGGCACCAGTAATGGCCCTGGCCGTGTTGCGGCTTTCACCAGTCATGTTGAACCCGCGATGAATGCCTGTGGTAGTACTGAAAAAGTGCTCAAGCCCGGGGGAGCCGACTTGCATTTCCGCGCCGGTATACGGATTCAATCTGACACCACCGCGACGACCGGCGGTGAATGCTACCGGGGCCCCCGGATCATTGGTCACCACGATGGCAGAAGGGTTGATATCGTCGTGTTCAGTGCGGGCGATGAAATGCAGTTGTTCGAGTGAGAGATGTGCCTGCTGTTGGCGGGCGGGCACGTAGTCGCCCTGTTCGACCCAGGCAAGGATCTGGCGTTCGTAGGTCAGCAGGACGCCCGTGAAGGACATCATCAGTATGACAAGGCCGGCAACCACGCCGCAGACGAGGTGCGACCAGAAGAGTACTTTGCGGAACATGGAAATTCGGCCAACCAGCTACAAACAGAGATGATAATACTATTGTAAATGATAAGCATTATCAAACAGGTATCCAGCTATTACGGGCGTTTGCGCCGCTCAGGCGTTGTCTGGCAGGGGCTCCAGGGACAGGGTGTACCGATATATCCACCAGGTAATCAGGAGGCCGGCACCCAGGTTGCCGAGGGCCGCACCGATAAAGAGACCGGGTATATCCCCCAGTGCGGCGCCAAGCAGCGCCAGGGGAACATAAAAAATGAAAAAACGCAGCAGACTGGTGATCAGCGCATTACGGGGGGCGTGCAACGCATTGAAGCTGGAGGCGCTGAGGACGACCATGCCCTGGAAGGCGTAACTGGCGGGAAGGATGCGCAGCACGGTAACGATGACCGAAATGACCTCGGGTTCAGGAGAGAAAATTCGGGCGATCAGCGGTGCCGCCAGGGCAACGATGAGGTACAGGCCCAATTGCAGCACGACGACGAACTGCAGTGACATCCTGAGGCCAAGGCGGACCCGGTCCATGGCACCGGCACCGAAGTTCTGGCTGATGAACGGTGGCAGGCTCATCGACATCCCGAGCACCACGATCATCACCAGCGCCTCGATGCGCATGACAACACCGAAACCGGCGACGGCCTGCGCGCCATACTGGGCAAGGGTCGCGGTAATCAACGCGGTGGCCATGGGCGTGATCATATTGGCCAGCGCGGCGGGCAGGGCGATTTTCAGGAGTCGGTGCCAGTCGCGGCACAACTTGGTGAAGCCGGGCCAGATCAGGCCCAGCAACTGCTCCTTCACCGCGAGGAAGTACCAGATGAAGACATTGCACAACACCCAGGTGATGACCGTGGCAATGGCGGCGCCGCGGATACCGAATGCCGGGAAGGGCCCGGGTCCAAAAATGAGCAGGGGGTCGAGAATGGCGTTGATCGCCGCGCCCAGCATCATCATTTTGCCCTGCAGGCTGGCGTTGCCGCTGGCCCGCATGACGGCAGTACCGGCAAACTGCACGAGCAGGAAGGGAATTCCCAGGTACCAGGCGGAGATAAAGCGCCGGATCAGCACCAGGGTGGCGCTGTCGGCGCCCATCAGCGTAAAGACGGTATCGATGGACAGCAGTGCCGGAATGATCAGCAGCAATCCCAGCAGGAAACCGAAAACGATGGCAGCCAGGGTCATTTCCGTGGCCTTGGTTTGGTCCCTGGCACCAATCGCCCTCGCCACCATGGCCGAAGTACCGATACCGAGGCCGACGCCGAGATAGGTGATCATGATGGTGGCGGGAAAGGTGAAGCCGAGTGCGGCCAGCTGGTCCGTACCCAGCAGGCTGACAAACCAGGTGTCAGCCAGGTAGTACAGGATCATGGCGATACCGCCAACCGTGGTGGGGACCGTTGTGCGGAACAGGGTCTGGCCGACGGGATCGTTGACGAGATCGGGTCTGCGGCGGGCGGGAGTACCGTCGGATTGTCGGGTGGAGAACAGGCGGCTGATCAAGTGGGAAGCGTTATACGTCCATGATTGTGGGGCGGGTAGATTCTAGCAGACGCATCGAATCCCAACACCCTGTTGAAGGAGACTTACAAGGCCTTTTCGCCAAGCTGCAGGCCACAGGCTGAAAGCTTAAAGCAAAATCATCGACAGCTTACGCTTTCAGCCTGTGACCTTCAGCTTTCTTTCAGGTTAAGCCGGCACTTCACCGTTGACGATCGTCCGGATCATCTCGCGCCGATAGCCGTCATAGTCATTGAAGGCTTTATGCAGGCACAGGCGGTTGTCCCAGATTACCAGCATGTTCTTTTCCCAGCGCAAACGGCAATTGAAGTCTTCACGGGTGGCCCACCAGCCAAGGAAATCCAGCAGCCCCTTCGATTCCTCCTGGGTCATGCCTTCTATCCCCATGCTGTAGGAGGTGTCGCAATAGAGACTTTTCTGGCCGGTTTCCGGATGTGTACGCACGATGGGGTGGAAATTGCCCTTGATCATTTGCTGCTGGTCGACGGTCAGGTTCATGTCCCCGAGGCTGAGGTCGTTGAGCTTGGGTTTGCCCTTGTTCACGTTCGACAGCACCCATGCCGCCGACATATGTACCTTCAGGGGCGCGATTACTTCCTTCATCTTGTCACTGAGCAGTTCGTACGCAAGCTGGGCATTGCTCCACCAGGTATCACCGCCGTAAGGCGGCACATCCCGGGATTGCAGCAGACTGATCGAAGGGGGTTGCGCCAGGAACGGCGAGTCGGTGTGCCAGCCGTCACCGAATACCCAGTCGACAACCGAACTGGCTTCCTTGAGGACGCGCTGGACATTGGGGTGGCCTTCCATGCCCTTGGTGTACGCATCGGTGCCGAATTCACCGAAGCGCAGGGTGAGGGCTTCCTGGTCGTCGATGGTCATGTTGGTCTGACCCCGGAAATAAATCATCTTGTAACGGAACAGGGCGTCCTTTATCTGGGCAAACTGCTCGTCGGAGACATTGGCAATGTCCACGTCCAGGATTTCCGCGCCCATGGCGCTGGCCAGGGGTACCGTGCGGATAGCTGTATAGCCGTTCTTGTTGTCGTCGAAATATTCCGGCGGATAGAATTGCATGTGATTCCCCTTTACCTGTTGTTTTTAAACAGTTTTATTTTCAGGCTGTTTTTGATGCCAGCATCATACACAACAGCGTGGTGAATTTGTATTATGGGCTGGTGGAATTCTTGCGCCTGATCAATCGGCTGGCAATTAATGGCAGGCATTCACCATCAACCACACATCCGGAATCAGCATCATTCACGGTGACCCAACATGAAAAAAGTCTTTATCGCACTCGCAGTCGTACTGGTCCTCCTTGTCGGCGGCATTTATTTTGTTTTCAGCAATCTGGACTCCCTCGTGGAGACAGCCATCGAAACGGCTGGCTCGCGCACGCTTGGCACTGATGTACAGGTGGGCAGCGTGTCCCTGGACCTGCTCGCAGGAAGTGCTTCCATTTATGGCTTCAGTATCGCCAACCCGGCGGGTTTTACTGATGAAGCATTGGCGAGTTTCGAGGAACTCAGTGTCGTCATCGACGTGCAGAACATGAGCGCCGACAACATTCATATCTTCAGCATAGTTTCACGCAGCCCGCATGTGTTTTATGAAAACCGCGACGGCAGGACAAATATCGATACCATCTCCGAAAGACTCGCAGGCCAGGAGGAAGGTGCAGCCGCGGAAGCTTCAGGCAGCCAGCCGACCATCCGGGTGGACAGTGTGCTCATCGAGAATATCCGCGGCACCCTGCAGGATGACCGCCTGCCCACAGCGGTGGATGTCAGCCTGGGGGATATCAACCTGAGCAACCTGAACGGCAAGCCCGATGAGCTGGCCGAGCAGATCATGGCCCCGGTACTCACACAGGTGGGTGCAGCCGCCGCACAGGCGCTGGTTCGCTCAGTAACCGAGTTGCTGCAGAACTCCGAGGAATTGCAGAACCGGGTTGAAGAGGGGCGCCAGCAACTGGAGGAGGCCGCCGGCAATGCACTGAACCGCGTCGGCAACCTCTTTAACCGGGGTGGCGACGACGAGGAAGCAAACTAACCCAGCTTGTCCTTGTGCTCTTCGCGGAAGCGGATGAAATAATCCAGTGAAGCCGGGTTGCTCATGGCATCCCGGTTCGCCGCCTTTTCCGGATCACGGCCCATGAGTATCTTGCGCACCGGTACTTCCATCTTCTTGCCGGTAAGGGTGTAGGGTATCTCCTCCACCTGGTAGATCTCGTCGGGAATATGCCGTGGCGTGTAATCGGCCCTGAGCTTGGCGCCGATCTTTTTCTTCAGTTCGTCGTCCAGCACCTTGCCTTCCGGCAGTTTCACGAACAGCGGCATGAAAAACTTTTCACCGGGCAGGTCGAGATTAACGATGATGGAATCCTCCACCTCGTTCATGCCGTCCACGCAGCGATAGATTTCGGCGGTGCCGATGCGGATGCCGTAGCGGTTCAGTGTGGCGTCCGAGCGGCCCAGAACGAAACAGCCGTCCTCTTCATTGATCATGAAGTAGTCGCCCTGGCGCCAGATGCCCGGGTAATCCTCGAAATAGGTTTCCTGGTAGCGCACGTTGCCCTCGTCATTCCAGAAATACAGCGGCATGGACGGCATGGGTTGTGTGACCACGAATTCGCCCACTTCGTTGACCAGTGAGTTGCCGTTCTCGTCGAATGCCTGCAGGTCCACGCCCATGTGCGGCATCTGGATGATGCCGGCTTTCACCGGCAGACCGGGCATCGGGCCGCAGAATCCGGCGCAGATATCGGTGCCGCCGCTGCCGGGTGCCACGTAGAGATCGCTTTTTACGTTGTCATAGAACCACTTGGTGCACTCGGCGGAGACCACCGAACCGGCGAGCATGATGGATTCGAGCTTTTCGAATTTGAACTTGTCCTTCGGCACCAGGCCCATGTTCTGCTGCATCTGCTGCAGGGTCGGGCTGGCGCCGAAGAGCACGGCGCCGGCATCATCGGCCAGCTTCCACAGCGCATCGGGTTCGGGATATACCGGGTTGCCGTCGTACAGGATGGGGCAGGCGCTGTAGAGCATGGTGCTGACCACGAAATTCCACATCATCCAGCCGGTGGTGGTGAAGAAGAACAGGCGGTCTTCGGGTTTCAGGTTGTAGTGCAGCACGCCAAGCATGTACTGCTCGAGTATGATGCCGCCATGGCCGTGCACGATGGCCTTGGGCAAGCCCGTGGTACCCGATGAAAACAGGATCCACAGCGGATGGTCGAAAGGCACCTGTTCGAATTCAAAGGAGTCGGCGGGCACCGGGTCGCGATCCATCAGGTCGTGCCACAGGGCGGCATTCTGTACCGGCGGTTCCGTATCGTTCGGGTCCAGGTAGGGCAGGTAGATGACTTTTTCGATGCTGGGCAGGGTTTCGACGATATTCTTCACCTCGGCCTTGCGGTTGAAGGATTTGCCCTTGTACTGGTAGCCGTCCACGCAGAACAGGACCTTCGGTTCGATCTGCGACAGGCGGTCCAGCACGCTGTGGGTGCCGAAGTCGGGAGAGCATGAAGACCAGATGGCGCCGATGCTGCTGCACGCGAGCAGGGCGATGGCCGCCTGGGGAATATTGGTCATGTAGCAGGCCACTCGGTCACCCGGCCTGATGCCCATGTTGCGCAGTTCTGTGGCAAGGATGCGGACGCTGCTTGCCATGTCCGACCATTCCAGTTCATGCAGGACCTGGTCTTCGTTGGCATAGAGCAGGGCAGCCTTGCCGGGGCGTTCGTTGCGCAGGATATGCTGCGCATAATTGAGTTTGGCGCCGGGAAACCACTCGGCGCCGGGCATGGTTCGCTTGCCCAGTACAGCCGTGGGCTGTGCGGATGCTTCTATCTCAAAGTAATCCCAGATTGCCTGCCAGAAATCATCGAGGTGCTCGAGCGACCAGCGGCGCAGCTGGTGCAGATCGTCGAATGTGACTCCCCGGTTTTCCTGCAACCATTGCCGGAACGCATGCAGGTTGGTTTGCTCGACCCATTCACGGGAGGGTTCCCAGAGTATTTCGCCTACAGTAACCATAGAAACAGCAGTCCTGTTTGTTATTATTGCCCGCTGCGCGAGGCATCTAAAAGGCGGCAATATTAGCATTCTCACCTGGCCTGGTCATTACCGATACCCATTCAGGTGCGGGCAATGCTTTAATACGCGCGGAGCCTTGCGCGAATGGACGGTAATTGGAGAAGCAGTCAGTCATGAAAGATAGAAAGTGGATGCATGTCACGGTAGGCGTCTTGCTTGTCGGCATGCTGGTGATAGGCATCACGCTGATCATCCGCACCGTGAATTCCGATCTCGTTCTGCCGGAGCTGGATAATGAGCTTGCCGCGCGCGGCCTGGCTATTGCGCAGGACAATGGTTGCGTCGCCTGCCACACGCTGGACGGAAGCGTGGGTATCGGTCCAACCTGGCTGGGCATGTATGGCAAGACGGAAACCCTGACGGACGGCAGTACGATCGTCATCGACGAGGAATATATCCTCGAATCCATCACCCGCCCCGAAGTGAAGCTGGTGCAGGGCTTTGAGAATGTCATGGTGCGCTACTTCCTGCCGCCGGAAGACCTGGTGGCATTGGTCGAGTTCACGCGGCAGCTGGCGGAACCCGGGTCCGAGTAGGTCGGATAAGATGCGAAGCATCGCATCCGACATTGCGGGATCGAAAAAGGGAAAAAGGGAAAAAGGGAAAAAAGGTAAAAGCGCAAGCAGATGATTTCCCCTGAACCGAAACAGATCTTTGCTGCATTGCTGCTCCTGCTGGCAACCGCCTGCCAGCCGGATGATTCCGCCGATGCCGTGGCCAGGCAGGCCTTCCTGGATGTCCGCGCAGGCACCCTGGCGACATTCAGTCCCTGCCCGCGCTCTGCCGACACCCCACTGGCGGCCCTTGTCGTTGAGAGCCTGTGCGCAACCTACAACGTCCCTGAAAATTACGACGACCCCGCTGGCCGCCATATCGACCTCAGGGTGATGGTTATTCCTTCCCTCAGCGACATGCCACTGGGTGATCCCCTGTTCCTGATGGCAGGTGGACCCGGACAGGCCGCCACTGACCTGGTGCCTATAGCCCAGGCCTTCGGCCGCGTGCGAACCGAGCGCGATATCGTGCTGGTCGACCAGCGCGGCACCGGCGAACTGAGTCCCTTCGATTGCCAGCTCGATGAAAGCGAGGCAGGGGCGCTCCAGGAACAGGACCCTGGTTTCGAGGAGATCCTGGCCATCCAGCTGGAAGTTTTGCGGGCATGCCTGGACACCATGGATGCAGACCCGGCGTACTACACCACTGATATCGCCATGCGCGATCTCGATGCCATTCGTGACTGGATTGGATACCCCCGGATCAACCTGTGGGGGGCTTCATACGGGTCCCGCTCAGCGCTGGCTTACCTGCAGGCCTATCCCGGGAGTACCCGTGCGGTCATCATCGATGCCATTGCACCGCCGTCCCTGTCGCTGCCGCTGTATAACGCACGCGATGCCAGCGCGTCCCTGCAGCAAATCCTGGACGATTGCGCTGCCGATACCACCTGCAGCACGGCCTTTCCCGACCTGGCCGCTCATTACATGGCACTGATAGAACGCCTGCAAATGCCGCAATCAGTGAGCATGCTCGATGACCGGGACTTCAGCACCGTCGAGACAACCATCGAAGCCTACGAATTCCTCAACTTCATTCGCCAGATCCTCTACAGCCGGGAAGCGCAGCGACTGGTGCCGCTGATCATCGAACAGGCATGGCAGGGCAATTACCGGCCCGTGTTCGCACTGGCCAGCCAGTACGCGGAAGCACAGATCAACCAGGGCATGTTCCTGTCGGTGATCTGCAACGAGGATTACACCCTGTTGGACGCAAACCTGCTGGCCGCCGAACAGGGCAGGGATTACCTCGTCGAGTCTGACCTGTTCAACCGTTTCATTCTGGAAGCCTGTGCCATTTGGCCGCGGCGGGCAGTGCCCGCCGGGTATTTCGAGCCGGTAACCAGCGACCTCCCGGTTCTGGTTTTTTCCGGTGCGCTCGATCCCGTTACACCCCCGGTCTGGGGCGAACTTGTCAGCGCAAGCCTGCCGAATTCGCAACACCTGGTTCTGGCGGGTTTCGGCCATGGCACCGTCTTCACCGGGTGCACAATAGCGCTCATGACCGACTTTATCGAAGCAGGCAGCCTGGACGGCCTCGATAGCGGCTGTATCGGACAATTCCGGCGGCGGCCGTTCTTCGTCACTCCCGGGGGGAGCAGCCTGCCCGATGATTGAGGTGCATGATCTGACCAAGCGTTTCCGGGACCTGGTGGCTGTCGATGCCGCCAGTTTCTCGGCACGCAACGGCGCCATCACCGGCCTGCTCGGGCATAACGGGGCCGGCAAGTCGACGACACTGCGCATTCTTTACGGCCTCCTCAAAGCCGATTCCGGCAGCGCGCGCATTGACCGCATCGATGTCATGGCAGCGCCACTGAAGGCGCAGGAAGTCATAGGTGTCATGACCGATGCGCACGGCCTCAACCCGCGGCTGACGGCACGCGAGCACATCGAGTATTTCGCGCGACTGAGACGTATGGACAGGGCGCGCATGAAAAGGCGCACGGACGAACTCATCGATCTCCTGGACATGCAGGATATCGCTGACCGCCGTGCAGAAGGATTTTCCCAGGGTGAAAAGATGAAGGTGTGCCTGTCGCGCTCGCTGGTACACGATCCGCAGAACCTGATCATGGACGAGCCGACCAACGGCCTGGACGTCATGACCACGCGCAGTGTCAGGAGCATCCTGCAGGCGCTGAAGGCCCAAAACAAGTGCATACTGCTGTCCTCCCACATCATGCAGGAGATCAGTGCGCTGTGTGACGAGATCATCGTTATCGCCGAGGGCCGGGTGCTGATGCAGGGCTCGCTGGCGGACCTGGCGAAACGCACCGGGGAAAATGACCTCGAAGAGGCGTTCATGAAGATCACGAGGTCGATGACATGATGTGGCTGGTCATCACCGGCAAGGAGCTCAAGGATGCCTTTCGCGACAGGCGTGCGCTGGCTGCATTGTTGCTGTTTCCCCTGATGGGTCCGGCATTGATTTATTTCATGTTCAACATGATCATCGATATCGCCGAAGAAGCCGGTGCAATCACCCTGCCTGTGGTCGGCGCTGAATACGCCGGCGACCTGGTCGACTATCTCGAACAGAACGGCATCACACTGGAACCGGTAGCACTGGCAACCGCAGGGGATGCAGGCAGCGACTTCTACTCCGCTGAACAGCTGGCGGAGATACGCCGTGATATCCGCAGTCGTCGTCATGACTTCGTCCTGGTCATTCCGCCGCGCTTTGACAGCCTCGTAAGCAGGTCGAGGCCAGTTAATGTCGAACTGCACATCGAAAGTACGCGCGCTACCGCCTCGCCCAAGTACGGTCGCATACAGGAGCTGGTGCAGGCCTGGGGCCGTGAGTCGGCAGCGCTGCGCCTCGTCGCACGCGGTGTGAGCCCGGACATCATTGCACCGGTCAACGTGGTGCGTATCGACGTGGCGAGCCAGCAATCACGGGTACAGAGCATTCTGGGTGTTGTCCCGTTTTTCGTCATTATGGCCGCCTTCGTCTGCGGCATGGGCGTGGCCGTGGATGCCACGGCAGGTGAGCGCGAGCGCAAGTCGCTTGAACCGCTGCTGGTTAATCCTGTGCCGCGCTACATCATCGTGATCGGCAAGTGGATGTCGGCGGTGCTTTTTTCCGCTGCGGGGCTGACGCTGGTCATGCTGCTGAATTTCTTCAGTCTCAGCCAGGTGCCGTTGGAGGAGGTCGGCATCGTGTTCAATATCGGCAGCCTGGAAATCATCGGTATCCTGGTAACGACGCTGCCGCTTGCCCTGCTGGCACCCTCCATCCAGATTTTCGTCGGCATCTTCGCCAAGTCCTTCAAGGATGCCCAGGCCTATCTGTCCTTCATCATGATGCTGCCCATGGCGCCGTTCTTCTACAACATGTTCAATACCCAGGACAGGGAGTTCTGGATGAATTTCGTGCCCATGCTGGCTCAGCACATGCTGCTGACCGACGTCGTGCGCGGCGATACGCCGGCGATCGCCGACTTCATGATTGCCGGCGTCTCCGCACTGGCCTATTCCCTGATTTTTGTTTATGGCGCATCGCAACTCATGAAACGCGAGCGCATCATTTTCTCCTGAGTTGCTGCATGTCACGCCGCTATCTATCTAGCCGAATCCTGTTGTTGATGCTGGTTGCAGGCAGTGGCGGTGTAACGGCCCAACGCGAGTTCAGGGAATATCCTGGGTTCGAATTCGAGGCGGATGTCCAGTTGCCGCCGGACTGGGACCAACCCGGTGAATTTGTCAGCGGGCGCCTGATGTACCCATCGAATGTGCGCATGGGCTGGCGTGGCGGCAGTTGGGAGCAGGGCGGTACGAGCTGGGGTGTGGATTACCCGAAGGGAGATCGCACATTCGTCAGCCTGCTCAGGCGATTTTCCACCATCAATGCCCGCTCCGTCGAACAGCCGGTCAACCTCGATGACGGTGACGACGTCTACTTCTGGCCTTTCCTCATGGTGGGCCTGGCCGGCTACTGGGACCTGACTGATGGACAGGCAGCGAAGCTGCGTGACTATCTCCTGCGCGGCGGATTCCTTTTCTGTGACAGTTTTTTTGATTCCTATTCCTGGGCGGGATTCGTTGCCGGTATGAACAGGGTGTTTCCCGACCGCACCATCGTCGACCTGGAAGGGGATCATCCGGTGTTCCATACGGTCTACGACATTCCCGCACTCGCGGAAACCCAGATTCCGAACTTCAATTCACTGATGGGTGGCGGCGGAGGCTGGCTGGGTGACGGCCGCGTACCGCGCTGGCGCGGCATCTTCGATGACAGCGGCCGCCTGATGGTGCTGATCGCCTTCAACAACGATGTCGCCGATTCATGGCAGTGGGCGGACGACCCCCGTTACCCGGCGGAGAAGGTCAACCTGGGGCTGCGCCTGGCTGTCAACATTGCCGTCTACACGATGACGCACTGACGCCTTACACGGGCGCGTTGGTGATGACGCCGGCGGCGTCGATGGTGTCAAAGACCTTCACGCTTACCCCGTCGCGGGCACTTTTCAGGCGTTCGACCAGCGGGCCTCCCGCATAGGCATCCGCATTGGCGCGATTGTCGAACAGGTAAACCCCCCCTGCGGTCTTGGCTGCTTCATCGACCAGCCAGACCTTCCATTGCAGACCCTCCACGCCGGAAAACCGGGGGGCGGCTTCGGCCGAATGCTTCTCCAGGTCGGCCTGGCTTTCGCTATAGGGGAAATTGATCTGGACGATAGCTGGCATGGAATACTCCGTTGTAGCGTTACTGTAATACCGGGCTGCAGGTATGCCTGCTCCCGGACAAGAATGGCAAAATCGCAGGCAGGAGTCCATAAATTGCGTGCTTGCAGGCCGCAAGCAAAAAAAAGCCGGCCCAAAGGGCCGGCTCAAGGAAGGGATCAACTTAAGGGGGGGATCCGAGGGGAACTGATATAACCATTTATACGCCAATCCATCGTAAGTGGATCACCGCTGACCGGAATTTTGGTCATTTTCGGCGATCGTGGTGATCAGCCTGCCTTTTTCGCAGGCTCCTGCGCCTGGTACTGCAGGTAATCCAGCATGGTATTCACATCGCTGCAGGTGAAGGGATCGTCTGGGCAGTTGTCTGACTTGCCGGGCTCGACGAAGGCTTTTTCAACCTTGCCGTCGTTGACCAGGACTGAATAGCGCCAAGAGCGGTCGCCAAAGCCGAGGTTTTCCTTCTTCACCAGCATATCCATGCCCCTGGTGAAGTGGGCATTGCCATCGGGGAGCATCTTCACGTTCTTCACGCCGAGCTGCCTGGCCCACTGGAACATGGAAAACGCGTCGTTCACGCTGAGACAGTACACTTCATCTACCCCGAGGTTTTTCAGGGTGTCGTACTCTTTTTCATAACCCGGCAGGTGTGTGCTGCTGCAGGTCGGTGTGAAGGCGCCGGGGAGGGCGAACAGCACAACGCGCTTGCCCTTGAAGATGTCGTCCGTGGAAACATCCTGCCAGCGGAACGGATTTTCGCCGCCGATGCTTTCATCGCGGACGCGGGTTTTAAAAGTTACTTCGGGTACCAGGGTTTGCATAAATCTCTCCACAAGTTGGTTGGTTCCAAAATCCGGCAGCTACAGCAACTGCCGCCATGGAGAGCACTATAGGGGTCATCATACTATAGATAAAATATATTAATTCTATTGTAATAATAGGGGAAGCCTATTAAAAGGCAATACCAGGAAATGGGCTTAACGGGGGGAGGTGGCGGCCTCGTAGCCGAGAATGATCTTCTTCTTTTCACTGCCCCAGCGGTACTGGCCGGTTTCGCCAAGCTTGCGAACAACACGATGGCAGGGAATCAGCCAGGCAATCCTGTTGCGGGCAATGGCCGACGCACTGGCGCGGGTGGCAGCAGGGTTGCCGGCCAGCCCGGCGATTTCCTCGTAAGAGGCTACCTGGCCGTAGGGAATTCTCAGCAAGGCCTGCCACACCTGGATCTGGAAGTTGGTGCCCTTGAGCAGGAGACTGATACTGGCGGGCTTCGTGGCTGGCTTGCCGAACAGTTGCCGGTGTACCGGCGCCGTGACCTTTTCGTCCCGGTTGATGACCGACAGCGGCCAGTTGTCATGAAAATTATCGAGTATGGCCTGTTCACCCGCGGTGATGAATTCGAGATGGCAGATGCCCTTGTCAGTGACAGCCAGCAGGTAGGGGCCGAACGGGGAGTCGTGGATCCCGTAGCGGATGACCAGCCCCTCGCCCTTGCGGCGATATTCTGCAGGCGTCATGGCTTCGGTACGGATGAAGAGTTCATGCATCCTCCCTGGTCCTGACAAGCCCGCCTGGTAGCAGGCATCCAGCGGTTGCATACCCGCATCGAGCAGCTGCTTGATGTATTCCTTGCTCAGGTACTGGCTGAAGCGTTTGGGGCTGATGCCCACCCAGCGGCTAAACTGTTTCTGGAAATGGAACTCGCTAAGTCCGCAAGCTGCGGCCAGTTGGGCAAGGGGGGGCGGTGCGTCACGGCTGGTGGCCAGTATATGCAGTGCCTTTGCCATGGTGGTGTAGGTGGATCCGCCGGTTTGGGTTGCTGCGTGGTTCATAGGCCTAACTTAAGGGGTTTGCCTGCAAAAGAAAATCCGTTTCTTGCACTGTGGGCTGCGTCCAAGATAGCCATGGGGCCACGTTAAGTAATAGAATCGCCGCATGTTGTTTTCGTTTTCCCTGCGGCAGAAAGTCGGGCTCTTCACCGGTCCTCTGTTGTTTTTCCTGGTGCTGCTCATGCCGTTGCCGGAAGGCATGTCGGTGGAGGCCTCGCGCGTGGCAGCGGTGGCACTCCTGATGGCCTGCTTCTGGATGGCGGAAACAGTGCCGATCCCCGCCACGGCCATGCTGCCGATCTTCCTGTTCCCGCTCCTGGATATCATGCCGACAGGCACTACCACGCTGTCATACGGCAACGAGATCCTGTTCCTGTTCATGGGCGGCTTCCTGATCGCGGTTGCCATGCAGAAGTGGCACCTGCATCGGCGTATCGCCCTGAATGTCATCATCCGTGTCGGCAGCAGCCCGAACCGCCTGGTGCTGGGCTTCATGCTGGCCACCGCGCTGTTGTCCATGTGGATCAGCAATACCGCTACCTGTGTCATGATGACACCGGTGGCCATCGCCGTGGTCGATCAGACGCGGATGGAAATGGCCCATGACACCCCGGGTGGGGGCTACAATTTCGGCACAGCGCTGATGCTGGGTATCGCCTATTCATCGTCAGCAGGCGGTGTTGCCACGCTCGTCGGCACGCCGCCCAATGCCATCCTGATCGGCATCATTGACACCCTGTACGGCTACCAGATCAGTTTTGTCGACTGGATGAAGCTGGGTATTCCGGTATCCATATGCATGCTGGCGACCATCTGGTTCATCCTGACGCGAGTCATGTACCCCATGGATGATGCCAACACTTCCAGCGAGCAGGCGCACCAGCATATCCAGCGCCAGCTCGATGATATGGGGCCGATGACCGGCGAGGAAAAGAAAGTGGCGATCCTGTTCTTCCTGGTTGCCATGAGCTGGATACTGCGTGGGCTGTTCACGCCCGAATGGCTCAGTTTCGTATCCGATCCGGCCATCGCCATGTGCGGCGCCTTCCTGTTGTTCATCATGCCGGCAGGCAGGGAAAAGGGCGGCTTCATCCTCGACTGGGATACGGCGAAAACCATACCCTGGGACATCATCATCCTCATGGGCGGGGGCTTCGCCCTGGCGTCGGGGTTCAGTGAATCCGGACTGACGGCCTGGCTGGCCAGCCAGCTCACTATCCTTCAGGGCGTGCATTTCTTTGTGCTGATCGTCGTCGTGGTCCTGTTTGTCACCTTCCTCACCGAGATGACTTCCAATGCGGCCACCGCCACGCTGTTCATTCCGGTGATGGGGGCCCTGGCTATTTCGATGGAGCTGCATCCGTTTGCGCTCATGGTGCCGGCAGCGCTCGGCGCCTCCTTCGCCTTCATGCTGCCCGTGGCGACCCCGCCCAACGCCATTGTCTTTGCCAGCCGCCAGATCACCATCGGGCAGATGGCACGTACCGGCCTGGTGCTGAACCTGCTGGGCGCCATGATCATCAGTTCCCTGAGCTACCTGCTGCTGGAACAGCTGCAGTAAGGCAGGCAGGGTGCGAAGGCCCGGTATCGCCCTGAGCAGCAGATACAGTAGACTTAAGTCCAATCAACACACGGGGATGCCGCGTGGAAAACAACAAGCTGAAGCTGCAGAATTTCGTCATGGCCAGCATCCTGGTGGCCCTGGTGTTCTTTCTACTGGTGGTGGGGCAGACCATCCTGTTGCCTCTGGTGATCGCCATCGTGTTCTGGTATCTGATCAAACTGCTGTCCGAAGGTTTCGGCCGCATCAAGGCCGGCGGCAAGCCGCTGCCCAAACTGGTCAGGTACTCACTGTCATTTCTCACCTTCTTCGCCATCATCTGGGGTATCGTCGAATTGATTGCCAGCAATATCGCCGGCGTTGTTCGTGTTGCGCCGATCTACCAGATCAACCTGGAAAATCGCTGGGACAGAATCCTGCGCCTGCTGCGCATCGAACAGGAACCCACCCTCAACCAGCTCACCGCATTGTTCGACCTGGGTGAATTCATCACTGGCCTGGCTTCCTCCCTGACCAATATTGCCGCAAACATGGGCGTTATCATCATTTACGTGGTCTTCCTGTTGCTGGAGCAGGGCAATTTCAGCAGCAAGGTGGCTTCACTGGCGAACGATCCGGTGAAGGAAAAGCGGGTGCGCATGCTGATCCGCAAGATCAACGAGGATGTGCAGAAGTACATCAGTATCAAGATGCTGACCAGCGGCCTTACCGGTGTGCTGAGCTATATATTCATGAGGGTGGTCGGCGTGGATTTTGCCGAATTCTGGGCGCTGCTGATATTCCTGCTCAATTTCATCCCGACCATCGGCTCCATCGTCGCCACCATCTTTCCTTCCCTGATCACGCTGGTGCAGTTCGATACCTATACGCCTTTTTTCCTGGTGCTGGGGGGAGTGACGATGATTCAGGTCTGCATCGGCAACATCATGGAGCCGCGCCTGATGGGAGATTCGCTCAACCTGAGCCCCCTGGTCATCCTGCTCAATCTGTCCTTATGGGGACTGATCTGGGGCATTCCGGGAATGTTCCTGTGCGTACCCTTGCTCGTGATTTCGATGATTGTGTTTTCCCATATACCCCAGACGCGACCGATTGCGATCCTGATGTCCAGGGACGGCAGGGTTACTGAAATATTCGGGTAGTCAAAACCTGCGGTATCCGGTGAAATTTTGCCGGAGGCTGTATACAATCGGGGTAATTTCCGGAAGAGGTTCAATAGGATATAAGCGACACGGACGGAAATACAGTAGTGAGAAGAATAACAACCTTTGAAGAATGCAGAATATCGGGGGAGTCATGTCCAAACTGTTCAATTCAGAAACTGCGATGAGATTTAAACGACATGCCCTGGCTACCGGGGTCGCCTTATCCTGTTTTGCCCTGCAGCCTGCCTCGGCCCAGGTCCTGGAAGAAATTACCGTCACGGCCCAGCTCAGAGAAGAAAACATACAGGAGGTGCCGGTCGCAGTTTCCGCCATTTCCGGCGTCTGGCTCGAAGACAATTCCATCAAGGATGTCCAGGAACTCATGTGGAGTGTCCCGGGCCTGGTTGTCGGGACAAACCAGAGCTCAGGAACAGGTAACTTCTCGATTCGCGGCGTAGGCACTGGCGCACAGAATTTTGGCCTGGAGTCTTCAGTAGGCTTGTATGTGGACGGTGTGTATCGTGCCAGGCAGGCATCATTGTTCAACCAGCTTGTTGACCTTGAAGCCGTGGAAGTGTTGCGCGGTCCGCAGGGAACATTGTTTGGCAAAAATTCGGCTTCAGGTGCCTTGCTCCTTCGCACCGTAGCCCCTTCGCATGAACGTAATGCCTTCGTGGAAGTCACTGCGGGCAATTACTCCATGCTGAATTTCAATGCGGGTTTCAATTTCAGCCTCAGTGATACGCTCGCTGCGCGCACCACGCTATATTCCAGTGAACGTGATGGATTCATCGATGTGGACAACCTGGGCGGCGATATCAATGACAGGTCCCGTTGGGGATTCAGGCAGCAATTCCTCTATGAACCGAGCGAGGATCTCTCGGCAAGAATAATCATCGATTATTCCGAAATCGACGAGGTTTGCTGTGCGGCACTGACATTAAAGGATAGCCTGGTCGCTTCAGGAAGGACTGATAATGGCGCACCGGTATTTGGCTCGGATGCGATCTTGAGCGCCCTGGGCGGCACAATTTACCGGACCGGCAGCTTTGATGACGGCCGCCTTTCCCTGAATACGCTGCCAAGATCCGAAAACGAGGACAGCGGCATATCCCTGGAAATCAAACGCAGCTATGACGATCTGGATTTCGTTTCCATCACGGCTTATCGCAGTTTTGATATCAGGGATGCTATCGATGCGGATTTCAGTGATGTGGACCTCGCGGGCAGGCTCCAGGATGCCCGGCAGAGCATGTTGTCACAGGAATTCAGGATTTCCAGCGACCCGACAGAGCGGTTCCGATATCTGGCCGGGCTGTATTTCTACAAACAGGAACTGGAAAGCAAGGATTTTCTGTACCTGGGCAGTTCACTGCCGAACTATGCCGTCGCCGCATCACCTGATGTCCTGGGCGCGCTTTTGGCAACACCACCCCAGCTGCTGGGTTTCATCAATTTCGTCTATGGCACTTCTTTCGGCACGTCGTTCGCCCCCCCTGTGGCGCCGGGCAACACGATCCAGGATTACAGCAGCCAGGATCATCGCGCCAATGCCATTTTCGGACGCATTGATTATGACCTCACCGACAACCTCGAGCTGAATGTTGGCATCAGGTATACAGACGAGAACAAGGATATGCGGAGCCGTTTCACCGAGTCTGTATTCACGCCCGGACTGGCTGATGTCAATGTGCAGGCCATAGGCGCAGCCCTGACAATTGCCGGCGAGCAGGCCAAGGCGGCTGCAGGTGCGCCGCCGGGGGATGGCAGCGGAAACACCTTCAATCCTGCGCTCGCGGCGATGAACCCGGCGCCTTTCCTGCCGGCCCTGAATGTCCTGTATTTGCCGGGGTGGGCCAACTGCAGCGTTACCGTGCGTTTCTGTCCAAGGCCGGATATCAATGCAGATCTTGACGACAGCAGGGTTACAGGCAACGTGGGACTGTCATGGCGTCCTGATGATTCCAGCCTGATCTATGCGTCCTATGGCACAGGTTACAAGTCGGGCGGCACCAATACCGACCGCATCGGCCTGGGTTTCGATACCGTATTCGATTCAGAAGACACCACGACGTTTGAACTGGGTATAAAGAAGGACTTTATCGACAACAACCTGCGCATGAATATCGCTGTTTTCGACATGGAGGTTGAGGACCTGCAGACCAATACCTTCACCGGTACCGCATTCAACCTGCAGAACGCCGGCCGGGTGGATGTGCAGGGAGTGGAAGCCGAAATCTGGTGGAACCCGACCGAATCGCTTAACTTCTTCCTGACATATGCCTATACGGATGCCAGCTTCGAGGACTTCGAGAAGGGCAACTGCCAGATTTCGAATATCTTTCACACGGGAGCACCCGCAGAGGCTGCCCAATTGCTTACCCAGGGTTACTGTAATCGCAGTGGTGACAGGGTAGGTGGAGTATCCGACGACTATTTCACGCTCAATGCATCCAAGAGCTTCATGCTGAACAATGGCACGGAACTCCTGCTAGGCGCCGAATATGTCAGCTATTCGGATATGGTCATGCATAACAACAACGACCCGTTTGCCGTGCAGGAAAGTCGCGATTTCATCAATCTGCGGGCCATTGCCCGCATGCCCTCCGGCATCGAACTGATGCTTTGGGGCAGGAATATCAATGATGAAAGCTGGTATGGCACTGTGTTCGATACTCCCTTGCAGGATGGCAAGCTCAGCGCATATCCGAGAGAGCCGCAAACCTACGGACTCACCGTTCGCAAGGTTTTCTGAGCCAGGTAGATCAAGGACGGTCCGGGGCTCGAGTCCCGGGCCGTTTTTTTATGGGTCCAAGGTAGCCGCAGCAAGCGGACGCTCACCCGCGGGAAGCGCTTTATCAAAAAACGCCACTATGCGACGCTCGAATTCCTCGGGCAGCGCAGTATCGAAGCCCGCATGTTCGATGCCGTGTTCCAGCCATAATTCACGGGGTTCCCCGGCTGCTGCAAAAAGCAGTTCGCCGCTGCTTGGTGAAATCACCTGATCATCCAGGCTATGAATGATAAAGACGGGTCTTGGGCTGATCTCACTTATCCAGCGCTTTGCATCGATGGCGCCGATATCGATGCCGGTTTCCTGCTCGGCCCAGAAACTGATCATGGGAGCGAACGGGAAGGGAGGCAAGCCGGTAAAATGCCTGATACTGGTTTCGATGGTGTCCTGCAACGAGGAAAATGCACTGTGAGCCACCACCGCCGCAATACCGGCATTGGCCGCCGCATACTGGATAGCCAGCGATCCCCCCAGTGAATCACCAAGAATTCCGATACGCTGCGGGTCCACACCGGGAAGTTCAAGGGCATACCTGTACCAGGCATCGAGATCTTTTACTTCCTCCACGCCGAAAGTGATTCTCTCGCCCGGATTCACGTCATGTGACCTGACAGACATCACTAACACGCCGTAGCCTGCGCGGGACAACATGCCCGCTTCTTCCAGATGGCCCATGCGATCCCATTTATAGCCATGCTGCATGAGAATCACGGCACCATTGCGGGATTCGATGAACCAACCGCTCAGTGTGAACCCATCATTGCTGGTGACCTTGACGTCGAGGTAGTCCAGTCCGAAATCGGCAGGCGTCCTGTCCAGCGGCCGCCGTGCCTCGGCGGGATTGGTTACCAGCTGGTGCGCCTGCCACATGGCAAACAGGTTCAAAACCAGCGCCAGGCAGAGCCCAAGGGCAGCTGTAACCTTCAGTAATTTCACGTCGCTTCCTCTGGTCTGAACCTGCACCGGCTAGCCCGGCGCGTAGTGCCAGGATTGCCCTAGCTGGTTGAAATAACAGGATAAATAATAGCAATTTGCCTTTAAGAGTATATAATTAGCGGCTTTTTAATTCAGCTAAACCGCCCCTATTTTATGGACTCAGAATACAGGGGTAATTCCAAGAGCCAAAGGACATGAAAAGCGCCGAGATCCGCCAGGCCTTCCTTGATTATTTTGCCGGTCAGGGACATGAAGTTGTCGCCAGCAGTTCGCTGGTGCCTGGCAATGACCCGACCCTGTTGTTTACCAATGCCGGGATGGTCCAGTTCAAGGACGTCTTCCTCGGCCAGGACAAGCGCAGTTACAAGCGTGCGGTTACTTCCCAGCGCTGCGTTCGCGCCGGGGGAAAGCACAACGACCTGGAAAATGTCGGTTACACAGCCCGTCACCACACTTTTTTCGAGATGCTGGGCAATTTCAGCTTCGGGGATTATTTCAAGCGTGATGCGATCCACTTTGCCTGGACCTTTCTGACCGAGAACCTCGGACTGCCGAAGGAAAAGCTCTGGGTCACGGTGTTCCAGGATGACGACGAAGCGGCGGACATCTGGCTGAAGGATATCGGCGTTCCGGCCGAACGTTTCACCCGCATGGGTGAAAAAGACAACTTCTGGGCCATGGGCGATACCGGTCCCTGCGGCCCCTGCAGCGAAATCTTCTACGACCACGGTGATGAAGTGCCCGGCGGCCCGCCCGGCAGTCCCGATGAGGATGGCGACCGCTACATCGAAATCTGGAACCTTGTGTTCATGCAGTTCAACCGGGCCGCAGACGGCAGCATGACGCCATTGCCGAAACCCTCGGTCGATACGGGCATGGGGCTGGAGCGTATCGCTGCAGTCATGCAGCATGTGCACAGCAACTACCAGATAGACCTGTTCCATCACATCATTCAGGCCGTAGCGGACATTACCGGTACGAAGGACCTGAAAAACGCCTCCCTCAACGTGATCGCCGACCATATCCGTTCCTGCGCCTTCCTGGTGCTTGATGGTGTCATTCCGTCCAATGAGGGCAGGGGTTATGTCCTGCGCCGCATCATTCGCCGTGCTATACGCCACGGGCACAAGCTTGGCGCCAGTGGTGCTTTCTTTCACAAACTGGTCGGCCCGCTGTGCGATGTCATGGGTGAAGCCTATCCGGAACTGGCAGCTGAACAGGCGCGTGTCGGGGCAACCCTGCTGGCCGAAGAAAAACAGTTCGCTCGCACCCTGGACAATGGCATGGCCATTCTTGAGAAGGCCATCGAGGAACTCGACGGCAACATCATTGCCGGGGCCACGGTCTTCAAGCTTTATGACACCTATGGTTTTCCCGTCGATCTGACCGCTGATATCGCTCGTGAACGGGGGTTGTCCCTGAACATGGCCGAATTCGATGCGGAAATGGACAAACAGAAGAGCCAGGCACGTTCGGCAAGCCACTTTGAAAGCGCCGCCGCCCTGGATATCCGTCTGGAGGAAAACACACAATTTGTTGGCTACGACACTCTGCAGGCCGAGGCCAAAGTGCTGGCCCTTTATCGCGATGGTGCTGCCGTAGACAGCCTGGTTGAAGGCGACAACGGCATCGTGCTGCTCGACAGCACACCTTTCTATGGGGAGTCCGGCGGCCAGGTCGGTGACTGCGGTACACTGCTCAACAAGGCGCTGAGTTTCCTCGTCAGGGACACCCAGAAGCAGGGTGGCCAGTTCCTGCACATCGGCAGCGTCGAAACAGGCACCCTTAAAGTGGGTGACAGCGTATCCTGCTGCGTAGACAATGCGATGCGCCAGCCCACCGTACTCAATCACAGCGCCACCCATCTGATGCACGCAGCCCTGCGCCAGGTATTGGGCACGCACGTGTCCCAGAAGGGCTCGCTGGTCAGCCCGAAATACCTGCGTTTCGACTTTTCCCACAACAAACCGGTGACGCCTGATGAAGTCCGTGAAATCGAGGCCATCGTGAACCGCCAGGTCCTGAAGAACGTAGAAGTATCCAGGGAAGTCATGTCGATGGATGCGGCAAAGAAGAAAGGCGCCATGGCCCTGTTCGGTGAAAAGTACGGCAGCGAGGTGCGTGTCGTCAGCATGGGCCTTGATTCAACTACCGATGACGAAGCCTCTTTTTCCATTGAATTGTGCGGTGGCACGCACGTCAACCGTACCGGCGATATTGGTCTGTTCAAGATCGTCGCCGAATCCGGCATCGCTGCAGGTGTGCGTCGTATCGAGGCCGTCACAGGCGATGCGGCGCTTGTCCTGGTCCAGGAGCAGGAAGAGCGCCTGCGCACCATCGCGGCAGCCGTTAAGTCGGGCACCGACAAGGTAGTGGACCGGGTAGAGCAGCTCACGGCTGCCAATCGTCAGCTGGAAAAGGACATCGAGCAGCTCAAGGCCAAGCTGGCCAGTTCTGCCGGATCCGACCTGGCGGCGCAGGCTGAAGAAATCAATGGCGTGAAAGTGCTGGCTGCCATAGTCGAGGGTATCGACGGCAAGGCATTGAGGGACACTGCCGATCAGCTCAAGAACAAGCTCGGCTCTGCCGTTGTGGTTCTCGGCACCGTCACTGAGGGCAAGGTCAGCCTGGTGGCCGGGGTCACCAAGGATCTCACCGGCCGCATCAAGGCCGGCGATGTGGTCAATGAAGTGGCCAAGAAGGTCGGTGGTAAAGGCGGCGGCAGGCCCGATATGGCGATGGCAGGGGGAAATTCCCCAGGTGACTTGCCCGATGCAATTTCTCATGTAAAACAATATCTTGCATCAATTCTGTGAGATTTCATTTTCGCAATACAGGTTGCAGATTTGAGTTAACAATGTTGTCCATATTCTGTTGGTATGGTGCAAAAGGATGATGTCAGAATCATGTTGATAGTTCAGAAGTACGGTGGAACTTCAGTGGGTTCCATCGAAAGGATCAAGGCGGTCGCCCAGCGGGTTGCCGCCTGCAAGGCTGAGGGCAACCAGGTCGTTGTCGTGGTCTCCGCGATGAGCGGGGTGACCAACAACCTGACCGCCATGGCCCATGAACTACAAAAGGAGCCGTCTCCCCGCGAGATGGACATGTTGCTCTCCACTGGCGAGCAGACAACCATAGCCCTGTTGAGCATGGCATTGCAGAGCATCGGTTGTCCTGCCCGGTCGTACACTGGGGGGCAGGTAAGGATACTCACTGATAGTGCCCACACCAAAGCCAGGATCCAGAAGATAGACCAGGAGCATATGCGCCAGGATCTGGACCAGGGCAAGGTGGTCGTGGTTGCAGGCTTTCAGGGAGTTGATGAACAGGGAAATATTACGACTTTGGGAAGAGGTGGTTCGGATACCACGGCAGTAGCACTAGCAGCGGCCCTGAAAGCCGATGAATGCCAGATATACACCGATGTTGACGGTGTCTACACCACTGATCCCCGCGTAGTTGACAATGCCAGGCGACTGGACCGTATCACATTCGAAGAAATGCTTGAGATGGCCAGCCTCGGTTCAAAGGTTCTGCAGATCCGTTCTGTTGAATTTGCCGGAAAATACAATGTGCGTTTACGGGTTCTGTCATCTTTCGAGGATGGTCCCGGCACATTAATAGTCTCAGAGGATGAATCTATGATGGAGAACCCAGTCATTTCTGGCATCGCCTTCACCAGGGATGAGGCCAAGATAAGCGTTGTGGGCGTGCCGGATGTACCTGGTATGGCTTTCAAGGTTTTCGGCCCGATCAGTGATGCAAACATTGAAGTGGATGTCATTGTGCAGAATATCGGTGCCGATAA